>Ga0315282_10001730_pt1 | contig 40755 bp, 36 predicted proteins | sample YL17G07_20_MG_FD_203693 | JGI IMG/M metagenome (GOLD analysis project Ga0315282, IMG submission 203693) | Sediment microbial communities from Yellowstone Lake, YNP, Wyoming, USA - YL17G07_20 | ecosystem: Environmental > Aquatic > Freshwater > Lake > Sediment | place: USA: Wyoming | collected...
CCGGGGAGATTTCTTCTTTTAACCTGAGGTGGGACTTCGCACCAAACAAAAAATACTAAACAAAATCAACACCACACACATTACCTCTGAACCATCCGAGTGCGACCAACCAACTTTGGAGAGAAGCATGGCAATTAATTCCCAGCAGCTGAATCCTCACACCTGCCGCCTGCTTGCTAAAATTCGGTTCGAAAACCGATTGTAGATGTTGTTCTGATTTCCTCAAAGACTAATGCCCCTCTCCTAGCTCCTCCATTGTAGAACTATCACCTACAGAGCCTCATACCATCCGAACAAATATGGCCCGGCCTTGGTTTCACTAACCAACCTCAGATAAACATTAAGTCGATTCTTTTTGAACAAAGGATTATCTATAAAATCGATTACCAAAACCCTCCTGAATTTCCGAAAAAACCAAATTGTCTTGGGATCCTTTTGGGCAATCCGATCCATCGAACGCACAAGTGTCTCTTTTATCTTTAAAAGCAATTCCAAGAAATGCGGTCTCCTTACATCCGTCCTTTCTATTATTCTAAGGAGATCCTCCTTCTGTCTGGTGCTTCCATTTCTTATGACGTCCTCCAACCACTCAGATCCGCGGCCTCGCATAAAAAAGTACAATGCCTGCCTATATCGATGAATTTCCTCCACGTCTTTTTCCGCTAAGAAATAATCACTCTTAAAGCTAAACATAACCTGCGCTTCAGCTATTAAAGATAACCACGCACCCACATCAGTACCCGCCTCCGCAGGGCATATGACCAGATCCCTATCACAAAGATTTAACGAGCCAATAATCTTTGCTAGTTCTTCCTGTAATCTGTTGTATTCCTTGAACCTATTGTAAGTCGCATTGCTAACCATTAGGCCATGGAAAAGTACAACTGCGATGAAGCCTCCAAGGGCCCATCGCGATACCGGGTATCTCCAAGCCAGTGCGTCAGAACAACGAATTGAAAGATAACCTCCCAATAAAGCCAGCGTCATATGAGAAAAGTAGTTTCCATGCAGCGAGACCTGAAGCCTAGGATCTATGAAGATGTCCCCAGCCAAAAGGACACTACAACCAATTCCCAGCGCAACAAATGTAACCTTAGCTTCCGTAAACCCTTGGTCCCGTAAAAACAGGATCACCAACGATAAAATAACAATTAATCCTATAGTCCCACCTAAAAGGTAAGACAAGCGAGAGAAATCAACGTTCATTATACTTTGTTCCCTCAAATAACTCGCTTTTGGTTTCATTGCATATAGGTACACCCCATCCATTAGAGTACAGATTACACCGAAGCCTACCATCCATTTCCAACCATGCTGCGCCTTTCCTTCAAGCGCTAGCATTATGAGAGTAAACCCACTTATTAACGCCATCAACAAGGTTGCATACGGAAAGGCTGCGAGTGCAGCAAATTGAATTAGCACTAGAAGAGTCCAATTTATCCATGATTCGGTTTTAAGCGCTCGTATCTGTAAGCCAATATAAGCAACAATTGGAGCTATTACTGAAAGAGGAAAGAATGTTCGCATGTAAGGCAAATAAAGACCGTTAAAGGACGGAAAATACAACCATGCATCCATGATCTTCTTTAGATCCGAAAGGTTCCATAGATGAAAAACTACCAACACAGCTCCTATCAAGAATACCTTTCTTACTTGGAGCACTCTCCAAAATAGCCAAACCACACTTAAGCATGCAAGCCCTACCCATAACGCTGTCCACAAAACTACAGCAACATTATTCCCCGTGAGGTCCTTTAGGCATCTAAATGCCTCCAAAGCTAATGGGAACCTGTAAAAGGCAATTTCTCCCCGTGGCACCTCGGTATGGTACCAAGGATTCCTGATAATGCCATTTTCTAAGTTTTTGACGTTAATGAGATTCAAATAGAGATGCAAATCACCTCCAAACTCTAGCGCACCCTTCTCAGATATCCCTAACGTTTCCCACGCTCTTAGAAAAGGGTACACGTAGACTCCCACAATCATAGTGCCTAAAAGAATGAAGAACAGAATCGTCTTCTTAGAGTGAAACACCTTCCTCATAGAATTCCTTGTCCATTTCCGGCACAGCCAGAAAGCTTCGACAGCCAGGGATAGAACCGGCTAAAGCATTTTTCCTGCTCCTGTATTCAACAATCATTTAGATTAAGAACTCATAAAACCACATATCTCCATTATCTTGAATCACATATCCGTGTGCATTCTAGGCAATTTACTGACCACTACACTCAGCAGTGCTAGCCATTTTCCATCGTAGAAGTATGCAAGGTCTCATTAATGAAATATTTTCTCAATTTGCTCCAAAATAACCGTGTCGTAACGTTTAGAAACCTAGCAGCCAAGTATAAAAACACAGAGGCAATTCTTATTATTTCCCCACTTGATAGAAACCATTTGGCAGACAATCTAATAACATTACCTCCAGCCACTGATTGTGTTAGCAAAAGTCTGATTCCTTTGATGCTTAAGTAAAACGAGAGGTTTGCCCACATTGTATCAAAAATCAGTTCAAGACGATCATTGTTATCAGGGACATAGGGAATATCGTCGCTTTCCCACATATATTGAACGCCAAAATTCTCCCAATCCCTCTTAATGAGTATTTTCCCCTCAGACGCAAGCGCGTTAAACACAGACGTCCCCGGATAAGGTACCAGAGTATTGAACCGTACAGACGACAAAGGAAGAGACCGAACTAATCTCATCGCATCCCTTCGGTCTTTTCTTGTTTCACTCGGCAGTCCAAAGATTATCGTTGTTCCAACTGCCATTCCCTTATCTGCGGCCCTCTTTGTTGCCGCAACAACCTCCTCTACTTTCTCACCTTTATTAATAACCTTCATTAGTCTTTCACTGCCCGTCTCCAACCCATAATAAATTATCTTAAAATTCGCATCCGCTGCTTTCTGAAGTACTTCTTCAGTCGCATCGTCCCCACGCATTGATCCATGAAAAAAGGCATCCTTATGCAATCCTTTTTTGATTATCGCGCCGCACAGCCCAATAAAATGTTTCTTGTTTACTGCTATATTGTCGTCCATCAAGAAAATTGATGTTTGTTTATATTTATAAACCAGGGTCGAACATTCCGAGATGACCCTGTCTATTGAGTGATAGCGGTATTTGCGGCCGGAGATGCTTCTTGCAGAACAAAACGTGCATCCATAAGGACATCCTCTTGATCCAAAAATGCCAGCAAAATTAGGATACTTATGAAGGTTGTTTTCAAATAAGTGATAAGGAAAAGGAGGGATCTCATCAAGATTTTCAATCATAGGCCTGTTAGGATTGTGAACACAATTGACGCTATTTCGAAATGAAATGCCCAATATATTCTTGAAATCTTTATGCCTGAGTATGAGGTGAACCATTTCCTTGAATGTATTCTCTCCTTCTCCCCTTACTACAACATCTATATTCCCTCTGCCCAATACTTCCTCGGTAGCTACAGTTGGATGTATCCCACCAAATACTGTTATAGCTTCCGGATCAATCATTTTTACCTTGGCTGCTAATTCATAGGCACGCCCGCAGTTCAATGTTAGAACGCTGAAACCTATAATCCTTGGCTCTTGAAGAGAATGTATTGTCTCACGTAATGATTTATCATCAAAAGCTATTATTTGTTCATCCATGATCCTTACATTTTCGATCCCTGAAGCCGATAAGTAGCCAGCAATCACACCGAGACTGGTGGGGAAAGAGATATTTATCAACCTGTTGATCCTTTTATTTTGTGAGCATTCGCTTATTCCAGGATTTATTAGCAGTACATTTGATCTTGAACCCACATCCACTGTCATTTCTTGTCTCCTTTAATCCCTTTAACTCTATTTGTACCAAAAGGAGCCTTTTGTCTTGACCCATTAAGCTGCCTTCATTGATATTCGTCGATTATGCCAAGCATCAACATGCAAATCCATGATACGTAGAACAGGACAACCATAAGTGATGTTCCTCCTCAAGTCGCACTTTCTGCAGTCGAGTCTATAACCGTTTGTTCGATGGACCGCAGGAATTGCTGAGAATGCGGTAAGTAAATACCTATTCGACCTGTAGTTGATCGGGATTTTGCGTGATACTCTCTTCGAAACACGCAGCGAAAAAGGTTTGTATGAGACGATAAGGCAACGGTTGATCTAACAGACGATGGAAGGCAATAGTGCTCATTCTGTTCTCACAGCATTTTCGCTGTTGGTAGATTGCGATTCGGTGGTAGCTTCGATCCAATACCGGGGACGATGACGAGATTCATCTAATGCTCGCCATAAGTACTCTCCCAGCACTCCCATCATTATCATCTGGGTACCGCCAACAAGTAACACCACAATCATGAGCGAAGTCCAGCCTTGAGGTGGTTGACCGGTGAGAGCGTTGAAGAAGACAACGGCAGCGTAGATAAACCCTGCCAGAGCGACGGCTGAGCCCAGATAGGAAATAAGTCGGATAGGCAAATAAGTGAACGAAGTAATAGAGTCCAACACCAATTTGAGTTTCTTCTCAAGACTCCAGCCCGAACTCCCATGAACTCGGGCTTGCTTATGATAACTGATTGCGGTCTGACGGAACCCCATCCATGTGATCAAAGCTAGAATACTTACGTTGTTCTCATTAAACTCCGTAAAAGCATCCAAAACACGGCGATCTATAAGAAAACAGTCTGCACCAGTAGGCGGTATTTCCTTCAAGCCCACGATACGCCGCATCATTGAATAGTATAGGCCTGCAAGCTCAACTTTCGTACCACTCTCGCCTTCACGATGGGCACGGACGGCCCAAACGACCTGGTAACCTTCCTTCCACTTCTGCATTAAGGCTGGAATAACCTCAGGTGGGTCCTGTAAGTCGGCCGCAATTACAGCGGCACAGTGGCCTCTAGCATAGCGTAAAGCACAAGTGATGGCTGTGTGCGAGCCAAAATTACGGGCAAGGCGCACACCTCGGATGCGCGAATCACGTCTGGCGATATCGGCAATTGCGGCAAAAGTCTTATCGGCTGAATGATCATCTACGACGACCCACTCCCAATCCAGATCCATAGTCCCCAATACCCCAAGGAGTCGTTCATAGAGTAATAGTAAATTGTCGGCCTCGTTGTAAGCAGGGGTTACAATCGAGAGCAGAGACCGGGTCTTTGCTTGTTCTCTATGCTGATCGAATTGATTAACTAGAGGCATTTCCCTACCTCCGCTCCTAGCATGCCACACCCCATTCAGGCGCCGCAGGCCTTCCGTAAGGCGGTTACCACTTTCTCCTGGTCCGTATTGGTCATTTGATGAAAAAGCGGTAGAATGATACTGTGATCTTGCGCCCGTTCACTCTCAGCCAGACGCTTGCAGGTCCCCGGTATGCAGCCGCACACCCCAGGCCCCTCACCACATGACCAAGGTTCTTTAGAATACGTCGGCTCGCGGTGAGCGCACATAATCCCACGCCGGGTAGCAATACCGGCGTCAAGCATCGCCTGCATAACCCCCCGCTGGTCGTTTTCCTCGGGCAGTCGCACACAGTAGCTCTGCCAGTTACTATGAGCCCATGACGGTTCTTCAGGCAATCTAACTCCAGGCAGATCTGACAATAGTTCCATATATCGTTCTGCTATTGAACGATGCCGTTCAACGATTTCTGGCAGCCGCTTGAGCTGTTCCTGACCGATTGCTGCCTGGATGTCAGTCAGACGGTAGTTATACCCCAACATCGGGTATGATTCGAAGATGACTTCTTTCGATTTGTGACGTACCATGTCAGGCACGCTCATGGTATGTTGTCGCCAAAGGCGAAACTTCTTGTCCCATTCTGGATTAGATGTAGTAATCATTCCGCCATCGCCTGTAGTTATGATCTTGCGAGGATGGAACGAAAAACAGGCTATGTTTCCATGTGGCTTGCCTATCTTCTCCCACTTGCCGTTCCATAGGATCTCGCTCCCAACAGCACAAGCAGCATCTTCAACCACTGGTAGAGAATGACGAGAACCTATCTCCAGAATGGCTTTCAGGTCACATGCCATTCCTATCTGATGAACACATAGGATAGCACGAGTGCGCTCAGTAATCACGTCCTCAATGTGTGCAGGATCCATGTTGAATGTTCCTGGTTGAATATCTATGAAGATGGGAATGGCACCACAATAGCGAATGGAATTAGCAGTAGCAATGAAGGAATGACTGACTGTGATGACCTCATCCCCTGATCGTACCCCTACCGCGAGTAGGGCCAAGTGCAACGCAGCAGTGCAACTTGAGACTGCACAGGCATGTTTCGCACCCACATAGGTGGAAAACTCTCGTTCAAAATTCGACACTTCCGGTCCCTGAGTAACCCACCCTGAGAGGATCGAACGGCGGGCTGCATCTACCTCTCGTCCATCTAAACAGGGTCTGGCGACTGGGATGAAATCGTCTCTACTAGACATCTCTTGCCACTTTCCTCCGTTCCCAATTTCGAACCACCTCTTGTTGCAACAGGGTTTCCGGTGGGTTTCTGAGACTCATGTACCAGTCCCTAAGGCAGCCTAACCCTTCACTTAACGGTACTCTTGGTTCAAATCCCAGGAGTTCACGTGCCTTTGTGCTATCCCCACAAAGACGTCCTACGTCACCTGGTCGAGGGCTATCGTAAAACACATCCACATCAGGCTCTCCTACCGCCGCAGCCACCTCACGGCTCAGATCATTGATGGTAACTTCACTCCCACTACTAAGATTTATTGTTTGTCCCGCTACGCCATCTACTAATCCTGCAAGGAGGATACCTCTGGCTGTATCACTAACATACGTAAAGTCTCGTGTTTGCCTGCCATCACCAAAAATAACCATTGGCCGCTTCGACATACTTCGAAGCATAAATTTCGGAATTACTTCACCACAATCTCCTTCATGGTGGCAACGCGGCCCGTAAGTGTTGAATGGGCGAACAACAACTGTTGGGTAGCCATATGTTTGGTAGAATGCTCGGGCGTAGCACTCACCAGCCAACTTTGAAGCACCATAAACGGTCGTAGGAAAAGTTGGATGTGCTTCGTCCATTGGAGTCCATCTTGCGCTACCATAAACCTCTGATGTCGAAACATATACGAATCGTTTCACACCCACTGCCTTGGCAGTTGATAGAAGGTTCAGCGTCGCAGTTGCGTTCACCTCGTGATTTTCATCGGGTGAATGGATAGAATGTCGGACACCCAAGCAGGCTAAGTGGAACATCGTGTCCACGTCCTTCATCAAATCAGCCATCCGTCTAGTATCACGGATATCGGCGACAACTAGCTTCACCTGTTCACCGAGTATGCTATCTATATTTTCGTGCTTGCCGTTAGCTAAATTATCAACAACACAAACCCTAAGCCTATGGTCAGCGAGCTGTTGGGCTAACTCCGAACCGATGAACCCTGCCCCACCAGTAACCAGAACTCTCATTGATTTGCATTGGACCTTTGGTAAAGACACGTTAAACAACCTCCCCGTCTATCTGGATTCAGTCCAACCGCCTCAGGAATGCACTGAACTCTCGGGACAATTCATCTAACCCTGGCAACTTCGAAGATACTTGGCGAGCAATTCTATTTATCTCCGCATTGTATTTGGGCTCTAAGGGGCTCACGAGTAACGGATGAACTACTCTTGAAACTAGGTCATAAATACCAAACCGTCGTACTTCAACGATGCCAAAGTATCTATGTACGAATGGCCAAAGCTGCTCCTCATCGAAGTCTAAATTATATGGAACATCTGGCATACGTTTCAGCCCTAGCATTTCACGGACCTGATTAAGTCTTTCACGTCCCTGTTGGGTACCCTCTTGGAGGAAGAAATACCCGCCAGTCCTCAAGACACTGGCGATATCAGAAATAGCTTTCTGTTGAGCCTCCCAAGTTGGCAGGTTAATTAGACAACGTTGCGAAATAACGACATCAAAGCTTTTCGGAGAAAACTCTAGGTTGGCTACATCTTTCAACTCAAAGTCAACATTGGAAAGATGCCCAAATTGATGTTTTGCACGCTCAATCATGGCTGGTGAGTAATCAATACCAACAACGTGGGCGGCATACTTTGCGAATATCGCTGTAGAAAAGCCATTCCCACAACCGATATCTAGGATGCTCTGCCCTCGGGGCAAATATTGTTCAAGCACTTCAACTTCTAAAAGCCTTTGGTTAAAGTCAGGATGTGTAACTATGTCTTCACCGAATTCACGGTTACGTGCTCTGTCTTCCCAGAACGTCTTGATACTATCAATTGCATCTAGCGCCATATTCGTCTCCTGAGCTTCATATCTTCAATGAAACCGCCTCTTGCTTTCCTAAGACTGTAAATAAAAATAATACCACTTAGTAGCCCTGGAGCTTGCTGACACCCTCCAGTATCGCATTACTTATAATTCCTACCTGCGGATAAGAAATCTCCGGATACATCGGCAGAGAAAGAACTTCTTTCGCCACCTGTTCAGTACAAGGAAAGTCTCCGGACTTGTACATTAGGTCGGCGTAAGCTTTCTGCAAATGCACTGGGATCGGGTAGTGAATGCCTGTCTGGATTTCTTTTGTGTTCAGCACTTGCTGTAGGTCATATCGTTGACGTGTCCGGATTGCGTAGATATGGTAAACATGACGAGCATAGGTCATTTCTTCTGGGATCTGTATACTCCTGTTGGTCAGCAATTCTTTGTAACACGTTGCGAGTGATCGCCGCGATTGGATCCAGCCCTCCAAATGATGTAACTTTACCCGAAGAATAGCTCCCTGCAACCCATCCATACGGTAGTTGTAACCCTTAAGAACATGATGGTACCTTTGTTCCTGGCCCCAATCACGCAGCATCCGAATAATACGGGCGTAGCCAGGATTATTCGTTACCACCATACCTCCTTCCCCATATGCGCCCAGATTCTTACCAGGATAGAAACTGAAACAGCCTAAATCTCCAATTCCACCGACACGACGCCCCTTATACTCTGCCCCGTGGGCTTGAGCAGCATCCTCAATTACGATCAAACTGTGGCGCTGAGCAATGTCCAATATAGGGTCCATATCCGCCGGCTGTCCATACAGATGCACTGGCAGGATTGCTTTGGTTTGGTTCGTAATTGCATCCTCAATCTGATTGACGTCTATTGTATATGATCGAGGTTCAATATCTACGAGTACTGGCCGGGCTCCCGTATAACAAATAGCAGCCACAGTCGCAACGAACGTGAAAGGTACAGTGACGACTTCGTCACCAGGGCCAATTCCCGCCGACAGCAAGGCAAGATGCAAGGCACTCGTCCCCGAGTTGACAGCGATCCCAAAGTGTGCGCCGCAATAAGCCGCGAATTCCTCTTCAAAGGAAGTCACCTCGCTCCCCAAAACGAATTGGCTGCTTTCCAACACCCCACTAATGGCTTTCTCAATCTCATCCTTAATGGAATAGTATTGAGCTCTTAGATCAACAAATGGAATCATATTACACCCCGACACTTTTTATTTCTACCAATCGGCCTTTTTGTAGCATCGACTGGGTGGCGGTCTCCAAAATATTGACCACCTCCAATCCTCTCTTGCCATCCGTGATAGGCCGTTCACCCCTCTCGACACATTGAACAAAGTGCGCAGCCTCCATCCGTAACGCTTCTGTCATGTCTAACTGAGGTGCCCACATGTCACCGGTCCGATAGCCAATAAGCATTTTGTAAAGACTTTCTGGCCCGTTATTTACTTTAATTCCTTTGTCGTAAACCTTGACTTTCTCGCTCGGCTCTAAATCGTCATAAACGATCATCTTCTGGCTTCCACCGATCAGCGTTCGACGCACTTTCACTGGTGCCAACCAGTTTACGTTTATATGCGCAATCATACTCGTTTCGAAGAAAAGAGTTAGGTAAGCGATATTAGCAGGTTCTCCTGGAACATGCATCATGCCAGCGGCAGTCACAGCACAGGGTTGAACCGGCAAGACATAGTCCATTATCGATAGATCGTGAACCGCCAAATCCCAGATTACATTTACGTCATGCTGAAAGAGCCCTAGGTTGACACGAACAGAGTCGTAGTAATAGATATCTCCGACTCCGTCGCTTGTCACTAACTCTTGGATTTTACGCACGGCCCCCGTGTAGATGAACGTATGATCCACCATCAGCACGAGGTGCCTGCGGTCGGCCTCCTCAATGAGTCGGAGACATTGTTCAACCGTAGCCGCTAGGGGTTTTTCCACAAGCACATGTTTGCCGGCCCGCAGGGCCTGGATTGCTAGCTCAAAATGACTGGAAACCGGCGTCGCTACCACAACGGCATCGATATGGGAATCGATCAGCAGATCCCCTAGATTCGTGGTGGTCTGGACTCCCGGGTAACGTGTCTGTACCAGCGCTAACCTTTCAGCTCGCAAGTCGCTCACAGCAAGGACCCGCGCGTTAGGGGTTTCGCTAAAGTTGCGAACCAGATTCGGCCCCCAATAGCCATAGCCGACGATGCCCAGTTTAATCATTTTCGCCTCCTCAGGCACTGGCCACAACTACGATGCCAGCCAAGATAATTGTTAGCCCCAACACTTTTTGCAGAGAGATTTGTTCGTGGAAGAAAAACGAAGCCCCCACCGTAACTAGTAGAAACGTCAGGCTAATAAGTAGTGGGTAACTTGTACTCAGATTTTCCGTTGAAAGTACGCGGAACCAGATAATTGCTGCCACAGCATAGATAATAAAGCCACCAAGAAACAGAGGCTGACGGACCAGAACCGAAGTTTGACTTTTGAGAGTGTTTAATGACAAATTAAATCCCCCTGCACTTAGTATGCCAGCACGTATCATTAGATTCGCTACGACCGTGCATAACGCGCTAAAAACAACCATCAACAACCCATGCCGTGTCATTGTGCTTTCTCCTCTTTCCTAATATCCCCCACGACTCTTGCGGGAACTCCAACAACAATTGAATAAGGTGGGACATCATGGGTCACCACTGCCCCTGCACCCACGAGTGCATTCTCTCCAATCGTCACACCACACATGATGATTGCGCCGCTGCCGATCGAAGCACCTTGCTTGACGATGATGGGCGTCACCTTCCAATCTGCTTCATTTTGAAGTCGCCCCGCTGTGGTCGAACGCGGGTATCGGTCATTGATGAATACGACACAGTGTCCCACGAACACCTCGTCCTCAATGGTTACGCCTTCACAGATAAACGTATGAGAAGAAATCTTACACCTTTTCCCAACCAAACTGTTCTTCTGAATCTCAACAAAAGCTCCAATTTTAGTCTCATCTCCAATGGTACAACCATAGAGATTAACCAGTTCAGGCTGAGGAATGGAGACACCTTTCCCCAACTGCACATTTGCCGCTATCGGCATACTTGGATACCTCGTTTTTCTAATCTGCTGAATCTTCTACTTATTGGCAGTAAGATTGTGGTATGTAACTGGAACTGGTTCTCCGAGGCAAAGTGCCCTCGCTACCGAAAAAGTAGAATTAGCGACTTGGACAATCTCATCAAAACCTGTTCTTCCCTGCTGCCCTGACTTTATATTGTTCTCGAAGGCTGTCCACTCCTCACAATGACCTTTGTCTTGCGCCACGATAGATCTGACAACTTTCTTCTGACCATTCCGCCATAGTTCCAATTTCTGGAAATTATCCAGAACGGCTACCGTTCCTCCACCAAACACTTCCACGCGCTCCTTGGAGAACGCCTTGTCCCCACCTGCCACATAGGTGATTGTTCCTAAGGAGCCGTTTACGAATTCAATTATTGCTGTTATGTTGTCATTTGAATATTGTCCGTTGTTGGGAAGACTTTTCGCATAGACTTTCTCCGGCAGTGAACCAGCGAGAAAAGTCAGAAAATCCACAAAATGGCAAACTTCACCAATGATTCGCCCCCCGCCCTGCTCCGGATCGTGGACCCAATGGTCAGGCGGAACATACCCAGCGTTGACGCGGTAGTGCATGTCCAGTGGCTCGTGAACATTGGCCAAGAATTCCTTGAGCTTAAGAGCCATGGGAGAGAAGCGGCGGTTGTAACCGACCATTAGCACAGGGGGTAAGGAGTCAGGAGTAAGGAGTGAGGTGTAAACTTCGACAATTTCTTTCAGTTCCCCTTCATTGAGACAGAGGGGTTTTTCGACGAAGACATGCTTACCGGCCTTGAGGGCGGAAATGACCTGGCGGGCATGGAGGTGGTGACGAGTGGCGATAACGACGGTGTTGACCTTCGGATCGTTGAGTATCTGTCCTTCGTCCGTTGTCGCGTAGTCGAAATTAAACTTATGTGCCACATGCTGGGAACTAATTCCCGAAGCCGTACAAACACCAACCAGCTCAATTCCCTTGACCTTTTTCATCGCGGGGAGAAGCGTACCTTTGGCAAATTCACCGGCACCGAGCAAGCCGACCCTTACGGCAGTAAGGCGTGAGGAGCTAGGAGTAAGGCGATTACCAACCAAGTTAGGAGTAAGGAGCGAGGAGTCAGGTGTCGACGAAACGTCAGGCGTTAGGCGTGAGGCGCTAGGCGTACTGCTGAAAGCTGACTGCTGACAGCTGATCGCTGACTGCTGACCATTTTCTTTCCCTGAATAAGTGAGAAGAATCCCAAGATACGGTTCTTTGGTTTTGTCGGTGATAAGATCGTAAGCCTTAGTTGCCTCCTCAATGGGAAAGCGATGCGTAATCAGAGGTCTTACATTGACCTTACCTTCGGCAAGGAGCTGGACGAAGGCCTGCATGTTTCGTTGCTCGGTCCAACGGACATATCCAATTGGATAGTCATGCCCTTTTTCCTCGTAGTTCACGTCGTAGCGTCCCGGACCGTAAGACCGAGATACCTTAAACGTCAATTCCTTTTTGTAGTAAGCCTCCCGCGGAATATCCATTCCTACTAATCCAACTGCTACCACTATCCCACGGTCTCTTGCCACCTGCCCAGCCAGATCAACCGGATCACTGCTTTTTGTAGATGCCGTGATGACTACCGCATCAGCTCCCTGATTATTTGTCAATTGCGAATTTCGGATCGCAAATTGCGAATTGTCTGCGAATGCAGCGTCGCATCCGAGTTCCTGAGCAAGGCAACAGCGTTCGGGATTTGGATCCATCCCTATAACACGACATCCAGCTGCCTTGGCCAGTTGGACTGCAAGTAAGCCAACGAGACCTAGACCTATGACTGCAACAGTCTCGCCTAACCGGAAATCAGCCAAACGCAAACCCTGTAGAGCGATTGCTCCGAGTGTGGTAAATGCTGCTGATTCAAAATCCACCCCATCGGGCAGCTCGACCGTCAGGTTCTTAGGAACAAAGACAACCTCTGCGTGACTCGCATATCCAGCTCCTGCGCAGGCAACCCGATCCCCGGGTTGGAAGCGGTCTATTCCCTCGCCAACAGCAAGTACTATCCCAGCGGAGGAATAGCCAAGTGGCATTGGATTATCGAGACGACTGCGCACGGCCTCAATTGTTGAAATTAATCCATCACTTTTAACTTTGTTAATTACTCTTCGGACCAGGTCTGGTCTTTCGAGTGCCTTTCCCACGAGGCTCTTTTTCGCCAGTTCCACCATTTGGCGCTCAGTACCTGCACTCACCAGGGAAACACGAGTCTTAACCAGAATTCCACCAGGCCGGATTGATCCCGCTGGGACCTCACTCACCTCCAAATGGCCTGTCCTATAGTTCTGAATAACTGTCTTCACAGATCCTCCGAGAAACTGGTCCAGAGTCGGTCACCATCCAGCCACCGTGTAGAAAGCCAGCGCCATATACTCCCTCAATGCAACGTTCACCTTCCAAAGATTTTCAACGGACGGAATGAAACTAATCCACCCATAATCTCCTTCCGCCGCTAAGAAATCGACCGGATAGGCAATAGGATTTAAACCCGCTCTTTTGAAGCTACGCATCGCCCGGGGCATATGGACAGCAGAAGTAACTATTGCAAAGGGCTTATCATTTACAAGAAGTCTTACATTATTCGGATGCTCCGCAGTACTCCCTGATCTCGCCTCCGCCGAAACCTGACTTCTCGGTACAACAATTAGAGCTAACTCCTGCATGGCAATTGCCGTGGTTCGTTCTCGGTTTCCTCGTCCAGCTGAGCCAGAGAATATAAGTTTACAATTCGATCCTAGACGGCAGGAGAGCTCCAAACCTCCCATAAAACGATAAATTGAAGCATGGGGAAAGGCAGATGAAAGCATTTCTCCCCGTGTTGGATATCCGCCACCGGTCAAAACAACGACCTGACGCAAGTCTTGCTTTTCCAAACTGGTTATGTCAGGCGCAGTGTAGCAGTTCTCGAGCGGTGAGAGCACGGTCTCTGCTACCGGCCTAGTGCCGAGAAACCACAGAGATACCAGGAAGATGAAAGTCCAACGACGAGAAGTTCGGCTCTGTCGCGTCGTCCACCATATGAATAGGGCTGTCGCAAGCCATAACCACAGGAATAAGTTCGAACCCAGAGATGTTAGTAGGGAAAAGAACACTATATCTGACTCCTTAAATGCAAATATTAATAGGAAATTAACGTCTCAATGAATTTCACAGACATTAATACAGTGACAAAGCGGGCCTTTTGATTTGGTACGCTTCGTACGCCTGTCTCCACGTTGGCGATATCACTTCCTCATCTGTTCTAGTATTTTGATGCTTGAAGTATCCGCAACATTTACACAGGGCCTCAAATAGATCAAACATCTCATCCGTGGAAGGCGGCAATCCTTTCCGCCCGATATCAAGACCAAACACTCTGTCGATGCTTCCAGCAACCTCACACTGATAATAACCATACCTTGTTAGTCCGATCCCACAAAAGGTGGTAACATGACAACCATTCAAGTAATTCAACTCCTTGTAAACTTGTTCGTCCACAGGAGCCACGTTGATGGAAAAGAATTTTTGGGCAACCGACGTCTTTTTGGAATTCATAATCCTAATTTCTTCAGGAATTTTCGCCAGAACACCATTCACTTTGGATCCTAAACCATTCGTGTAAAAGTGAATGTTGGTGTTTGAAGAATAATCTTTCTTGTAGACAAGCAACAGTTCCAGGATATCCCTTATCTGAGGATGCAAGGTAGGCTCGCCCCCTAGAACCCTGATTAACTCCCATCTCCTTCCCTGGTTCTTGCTCTCCTCAACAAATTTCTCGATTTGCTCGACAGACATGCACTCGTTACTCGGCGCCTGGCGGCACGATTGGTTACAATTAATGCATTTCAGGTTGCAGTCATAGGTTGGAACGATCGCGACAATTTTGTGATTCGCCTTCCATCGCGGCCCAAGAACTCTTGTTGCCGCCCTTGTTAGCCTGGCGATTTTCAATTTTTGTTTTAGATCTTCAGGTAAAGTTTCTTTGATCTTATTGTAGATATAATCGCGATTCATTCAATTTTCCCCCAATACCGGAATGTCTGAACTTCGAATTAAAAGAGTTACACATTGCCCAAACTGCCCGAAAGCAGCGACTTATACAAATTTTGATACCTCTCTGCGATCGTATCAATTCTGTATTTTTCCATTACGGTTTTCGCAGCATTTTCTTCTAGCTGACCCTTAAAGTGGGAAAGCGTCAGGATGTTAACTATTGCCTCTGCCAATGCCTCGGGATCGTCTTGATTCACTACGATCCCGTTGTAGCCATTCAGAAGAATGCTTTCAGTCACGCCATCAATTAGCGTCGCAACACACGCCCTACCACAAGCCATTGCCTCGACCAGAACGTTGCCAAAGGATTCATTTCTTGAAGGGAATACGAAGACATCGCTTGCCCGATAATAGTCTTCTGGGTTCGAGACGTTACCTACTAAAAACACTGTCTTATCCAAGTGCTCTCCGACTAACGATAGGAATTGTTTATGGAAGCTCGTCTGTTCGGAAAAAGGCCCAACCATTAGCAGTCTGCTTTCCGGAGCCTGTGAAACTATCCGAGGCCAAGCACGAGCCAGAACATCAACACCCTTCCGGTATTCTATTGAACCCACAAACGAGATGATTCGCACATCTTTGTTCAACTGGTGCTTTGCGATCAATTGTCTTCTCGCTTCCTTGTCCGCCGATTCATCGAGACTAAATTTTCCATCTACCCCGTTGGGGATGGCAAACATCCTTGTATTCTCAAAACCAAAGTTTTTGACGCGTTTTTGAACTCGGTTCGAGATAGACACAAGTGCATCAAAGTGGCTAAGAAGGAAGACTTTCATCCTCCCCAAACGAGATTGGTGTAAGGCTTCTGGATCATCTTCTCCGGGAAGAGTAATCTTATAGATCGTCTTTTTCCCGAGTGCCTTTGCAACGATTGAGCCCACGAGCCCACCGTTGCAATATCCGTGGACATGCAAAATATCGTATTCCGTCCTGTGTTTCAGAAGCCATATGGTTGATTTGACTGCAAACTGCAGAGATCTTAGTCGCTCCGTTGATGACGTGTGCAGACGGAAAATGGGAAATCCCCACGTCATATCCTTGTCGGACTGACCATTAGGATTAGAACAAAGGCCTACAACATCCACGTTCTTGCCGATCAGGGCTTTACCTAAAAATACAGCCTGCTTCCCCGAACCGGTAAACTCTGGCGGTAATCTCTCAGCCAACATGCACACTTTCATGGCTGAACCTCAGTCTTTCTGAATAGATAGCTCATCCCGCCTGACTGACCAAAGGGAACGTAATTTGCCTGGTAATACCTTTGATACTCTTCGGACTTGCCAATAATAATTGCAGATTCCAAATGATCTCCGCCGATATTCCTATCAAAACCATTTCCCATCGAGTTAAACAACAAGCCCTCGGATCGTAATGCTCCAGTCAAGGCCTTGAGACACTGAAGAGGGTTAGGAATGTGTTCAAAGACTTCTGTTGCAACGATTAGATCATAATAGTCTTTGTTTAAGGAGAGACTTTCTTCAGGATTCTCAATAGGTATGACCTCAGCGTTAAGTTTTCTCCTGCGATACCTCCACTCCGCAAAGGACAGTTTTGGGTCCGCCAGATCACAAATCGTCACCTGAGCACCCAGCAACGCTAGCAATATGCCAATATCTGATACGCCACATCCATAATCGAGGACCCTCCAACCATCCAACGACTTTTTCCTCTTTCCATGCTGAACAAAAAGGGTATCGAGATAATTCGACATCATCGAATATCTTTCAAACGCAAGCATCAGTCTTAAGCAATAGAAAAAAGCTGCTTCTTCATAAGCTATCTTCAGTATACTCGGGTGTACTCGATCTCTGAAAAATCCATCAAGGCAGGATTTGAAACGGCGAGTGTTTGGAAACCCCTTTCTAATATATAAAGATCGGAGTTGCGTATGTGAAATATGGAAGAATTCTTTTAATTCCTGTTCTCGATCTCTGAAAAGTGGAATCGCAGAATTTAGTTGGGTTCTTTTGAAGAGCGGGTTCCATTTGGATCGTCTTATGTGCACCTGATCCAGAAAAAGCCGTTTCAGAAAAGCAGATGTTAAAAGAAAGTCACACATATACGACCGCCATTCGATCACTAACATAATCGAAAGCCAGTTTTCTTGTTTCACCACCGTTTATATAGGACTCTTTCGCTTCGAGTGTTAGCGTCGCGGACAAGAAAATCTCTCTGTAGCTCCTTGGAGGTTGGCCCAACAACATATTCTGAACAATCTCCCGCATCTCTTGCTCCCATCCTCTATCCGCCTTACCATGCCATATTTCTTTCAGTTTTCCCTCTCGATAGCGAGTGCATGTCTTAAAATCGCGAACCTCAAATTGAGTACCATCACATTTAATGTCGATGTGTTCGTTTCCTCCAAGGAGTGATTCACCTCTGTTTGAAAAAATCAAGGTGACCAAAGACCCATCGCTATAACGCATCACGATAGTATTGTTACTTTCATCATCCCCTCCAAAGGCAGGGATCACTCTTATGTCAGAAGGAACTCTTGGCAGAAGTAAATGATAGGCGTAATCTATCCAGTGACAGCCATTACTCACAATGCGTGGCCCCTGATGTGGCCAGTAATAGTAATGCGTTGGAGGGATCGTCGGCTCTCGGACAATAGCTGTAAGAGTAATGGGTCCGTTGTGGTTTGTGAGTTGTCTTTTCAGTAACCTCGTTACATCTGAATGAATGCGATTATACCCAACTGCAAGAAAAGAACCTGGGACCTCCTCGACTGCTGAAATCAGTATTCTCAATTGCGCATAGTTGAGGGCAAGAGGTTTTTCAACAAACACTTTCTTCCCTGCCCTCAAAGCCATGGAGGCCAGTTCCGCATGTGAATCGTGCCACGTAGAAATAAACACGGCGTTGACTTCGTCAGATGAAATGACCTCTTTGGGATCGCTCGAGACCATTGGAATGTCAAATAGGTCTGCTGCCTGTTGTAGCCGGACCGGATCTCGGTCAGCACCCATGACTATTTGAACGCGGTGGTCCTTCAGTAAGAACGGTATTAGGTTGCCCCTGGCCCACATCCCCAAACCGATGAACCCAACCCGAAGGAGACCATTTCTGGCTCCAGCCTTAGTTTCTTTTCGGACTACCACACGGCCGTTCGACCCCATACCATTTGAACTTGCGAGGCTATAGCCAATATTCAGACAGAGTTTATGTCCTACTTTCCCACCTTCCACATCATACTTTGCTAGGAACGCCCCTGGAGACCAATGACGTTTACTCATATCCCAAAGAGCATCACCGATTCCTTTGCTATTCAAATATGGAGGTAAATCCAACGGAAGGCGGCTGAAGATATTCAGGTTACAGCTATCAGCATGAGGGAGACCGATCCAATTTGATTTCAATCCGTCCCACTCACTAACCTTGAAGGCGTCGGCATTAAGACCCATAAGATAAACTTGTTTGTCGAATACCCGTTTCCCGAGCTTGTCAGACCACTTCTCGCTTCCGATCACGACTTGAGAACCCTTGTTTATGAGACCCTCAGCACGGGAAGAATTCTTGTCACTGGGTTTGGGAAGCCAACAGCTGTCTTGATTCGCATCCGCCAGAAGCTGTTTCAGAAGGAGACATGGGAGTGTATCCCCGCAGATTAATGGAACGGCCGAGAGCGAATCATTTCCGAGTCGGTTCTTTGCCTCCAGTGCAAGGGCGTAATGGGAGGCGGTTGCTGCATCCTCAACGGAGACCCCCGCCGGAATCTCACTCACTTGATCCGGATGGACAAGGATCAGGTCTGCATAGAGCGGATGACCGGTCCGATATCCGGCAACTTTGGGACCAAGATTGTTCGAATCAGCATTGCCCGTTTCGACAACCACTCCGGCTATCGCAGCCACAGTCTGACCCAACTGACTCTGATAGGCCAGCATGTTCGACCGAATCTTGGCCAGGGTTCTTCTCGCTCCAATGGCCTGAAAATATCTGAAGGCTCGTTTCAGGGCTCGTCTACGATATTTGAGAATGTCTCGAAACAGCTCGGTTCGCCCTGCGCCGTTTCGAATTCCCTCTTGTCCACCGGGGGTGCAAGCGCTCAAGATCTGAACGGTCAGACAGCCAGGGTAAGAAACTGGGCTCGGGGATCTGCGCCACGTATCAAAATAGAGCATCTTCATACCCGTGGCAGAATAGATCTGACAGTTTTGGTTCACGATGGCCATCTCCCCTTGGATGCTTCTGCGATCAGAAGCTGAGAGAATCTCTCTGCCACAATGCTTCCTTCATAACACTCCTCAACATGCTTTCGTCCTTCCTCAACCAGCTTCCTCTTCTGATCTGCATGCTCTATCAAATGCATTATTGCGGACGCCAAGGCGTGCGTATCTCCAGGCTTGACTAAGATAGCACCCGGGCCTGCCACCTCACCGCATGCTCCGACATCAAAAGAAACCACAGGCGTACCACAAACAAGAGATTCACCAACTACACGACCAAAAGACTCTGTTCTTGAGGTCTGGACATAAAGGTCAGCCCGATGCAACAGACTCGGTAAATAGTCAATCTCTCCCAAGAACAGGACATGATCGTTTAGCTCGAATCGCTGAACGCGATCCCGCAGCATTTTGTAAAATCCATTGGTATTCTCTAATCCCGAGCTGTCCCCTACCCCGCCCGCGAATACACAAAGAGTCTTTGGAAACCTTTCACGGATGGCAGGCAGTGCCTCGATAAGTTGATCCTGCCCCTTCCTTGGAAAGATCACTCCTGCGCTGACGATGATTGGCCCATGTTCACCAATGGGGGTCTCCAGGTCGGCTGGTAGCTTTCGCTCAGCAGCAGTTCTCAAGTCCTGGATTGCCAAAGGATTCGGAATAGCTGTGAGTTTGGATTCTTTAATCCCTCCTGAAACCAATGCCCTTTTAAGAGTCTCGGATACTGCCACCACCCTGTCACTCTCCATCGAAAAAACACCTAGATAAGTTCTCATCAGAGTTGGTCGATTTTTCAAACGATAAGCAAAGCTCATGGCATGGAACATTTTTATATGTGGAATTCGTAGCAAACGTGACGAGATCCCTCCTACCAATAGCTGTTCTGTGTTGGAAACAATTAAGTCTGGCCCCACACTCCGGATCAGCTTTATAACCCTCTGAACTCCGATCGTGTGGTGTTCTACAAACCTGAACAGATTACCCATTCTGAACTGAGCACGAATCTGATCAACATCGGGACATATAACAACTTTGCATCCTAAGGAATCATACTCTTCCGCGGCATCATTCTTCTTGTGGAAAACTACGGTCGCGTGTTTGGCCAGGTCTGGAGTGTGGCGCAACATTTCAAGCAAATAACGGTTAGGACCAATGAAGCGATCCCATGGATTCAAAAATAAAACTCTTGGAGTCATTGAGCTATTGGGTAATTAGGTTATTGAGTGATTGCGTGATCGGGTGATTAGGTTATTGAGTCACTAGCGATTGCGTTATTCGGTAATTGAGTTATTAAGTTATTGAGTTATTGAGTCATTCGGTAGGTCATTAACGACGACTGATGAGTGATTACTGATTACTGACAGCTTTGCCCGTTACTGATTCGATGGCTTTAACAACCCCTTGGGCCCAGGCTTCGGGGGTGAAGTTTTCGATGATACGTTTTGAGGCTTGACCCATTCGTTTTCGGAGAAACTCATCTCTGACGAGTGACTCCAAAATCTCACCCAACTTATCAGAATCGCCTACTGGAAATACAAAACCATTCTCCCCTGGGTGAACAAGATCAGGTCCGGCTCCCACAGCCTCAGACACTACAAGAGGCAACCCAAATTCCATCCCTTCATTCAGAACAAACCCCCAAGGTTCTATACGGCTCGGGAGTACCTGTATGTCAGCCGCGGTATACACGCGGCATAATTCATTATGTTTCAATTCACCAAGAAAATGAACCCCGAAAATTCCAGTCTCCTTCACGATACTCTCGTATCGCACCCTGTCTGGACCATCGCCCACCACAATAAGGCTAACCGGACTCACGATGGCTGTTAGCTTCTTAAAGGCCTGAATCAACGTAGCAACATTCTTGTATTCCTCGACCAATCGACCCACGAATAAGATAGTTACTCCTCTTATCCCTAGGTCTTCCCGTATTTGATCCCGATAGTTTGACAGCCGACTCGCTTGCATGTTGAAATGTGCCCTATCAGTTGAATTTGGAGCAACAAAGATTCGTTCTTTCGGCACACCCAACATTGAGCAGTACTCAGAGGCACGTTCTCCTGGGACTAGGCACCCCTTTGCTAATCGCAGCAAGATCTTTTTGTATGACTCTCTTATGCCTCGACGATTACCCTCATATGCTGTTGATTCCACCCAAAACAGAATCTTCTTCCCCGTAAGAACCCCATAAAGCCAGCATATTAAATAAGAAGGTTCATCCCACCCGCCCAAGATCATAAGGTCAGACCCATTCTTAAAGATTGGTCTAATGTCGTTGAGATGCTTATCATCATCAGGGGGCCTGTGCCACTTCCATCCTCTCAACCAAATTGCCGGCAGTTTATCCTCGTCCCTTGAAACCACATAACTCCGATGTGACATATTCTCCGCGAGAAAGAAGAATCTAGTTTGCCCCCGCAGGTTTTCGGCGAGACTACTGAAGCATGGCACCCTATAGTGCGCCAATAGATTAGTCACAAAAGCAACGCGAGGTATAATCAATTCTTCTCGCATTTCAGAACTCCTGGTTTAACTCGCTACTCATTTCAGTTTATTCTGCAATCTGTACGTAGAGGGTTCCCAATTTTTACCGAATTCATTATCTGTGGTTTAGCGCTTGCGTAAACCCTCCGCATGTGAACGGATGTATATCTGAGCCTTAACTGGGCTTGAATTGTTTGATGAGAGACTATAGCCAAGAAAAGCCAGAACGGCACTGTACTCGCATTCCCGAAATTAAAGATCCATGTTTCGAACATAGAATTCACCAAGCTTGCCACAACAACAGCTATCAGCGATACTCCCAATTTGGGATCCTCGAAATATGGGAGAAGTTTCCAAGCACGGATAACAACCATTACAAAACCATATATCGCAAATACAACTCCTATGAATCCGAGTTCAAGGAGAAGGGATAATAACGAATTGTGCGCATCAGGCGCATAGATCCCTTGACTTTTGAGGTACAAAGCGTCTTTTGAGAACACCTCAGCACTATTTCCAAAGCCAACGCCTAAAAAAGGACCATTCTTGTAAGCTTCCCATGTCCAATCCCATAAGAATGATCTGCCCGCGCTATCAGTTCTAAAAAGGCCTCCAGAATATTCCGGAAAGAAATACCCTGACACTAAGAAAATACTTATCAGAACAAGTAATACACTCCACATAGCAGAAAACGTTTTCTTCTGGACCCGCGTGTATCCTAGTATCCAAACCAATAGGCCAACCGTAAACCCCACAGCAGAGGCCCTTGAGCCGGTAACTGCCAGAGTCACCCCTGTGGCAACTGCGGTGCCAAAAATGAACTTACCAGTAAGCTCTTCTTTCCTTTTTTGCCAAAAATAAATTAAAATAAAGATAAGTTGCATCGCCAAAATACCCAAAGTATTCGGATTTCTAAAAATGCCATAAAGGCGCTCGTAGTCCTGTATACCCGCGGATATCGATTCATGCTGTGGTGCTAAGTAAAGGCTATAAAACACAGCAACTCCCATGACTAGGGAAAGCAGATACAAGACGTAAGTCATCTTTTTTAAGGTCTTTAAGTACAAAGGAATTCCCAACCCAAATCCTATCAAAACGAAAACCGCAGAAAGAACACGTTGAGTCGAAAAAGAAGGCTTTAGTGAGTAAATTATTGACATTAGGGCAATGATAAGAAAGGGAGCCCATACTTTAACCCAGTAATAGGAATCTTGTGCAAAAGATTTCTTGAACCTTAGATCAGCTAATATCCTCAAACACAACATGCCCATTGGCACAAATCGTAAATAGTAAATAAAATCATAAGAAACTATTCTGCTGTCAGCCAATGCGACGCCCGCCACACCCAGAAGGATTAGATATTTTATGGGTATGACCAAACACGGAAGGCTAAGCATCACTATCCAAAACAGCTGACCCATCCAAATTTTCTCCAAGCTTTATTGTTTCATACCAGCAACGAGATAGAAGTACCCAAACCAACGAAGGAGGGACAAACGCGAGAAAAGATTCTCCAGAGAGCCAAGTCCCAGTTGCCATAGGTAGGGGGGAATAAAACCACTGGAAAAAACAGATCTTGGCACAAAGCCAACATTAGACAGAAGCTTAGACAAGGTCATAGCTGAAAAGAATTGGACATCATCAAAGGGTCTACCATTATGCCCAGGGAAATAGCGCGCCCCGATTCTCCCATTTCTCTTTAGCATTGCCCAGAAATCTGAATGCAGGGCAAATTCAAAGCACTCGTTCTTGGCCTGCTGTCGCCGACACCACTCCTTAATCAGAAAGAGTGGATTAAGGAGGTTCATATCCGTGATCATGACTTGTCCACCAAGGCGCGTCGCCTGGTGGATCTTTGCCAAAAACTTATCCTGGTCACGGACTGCTGCTAGCACCGATGCAAGCCATGTGACGGAGAGGTTGAGAGTGTCGGCTGTATATTCGTCCAGATCAGCAACGGCAAAGGTAATATCGAGAGGTTTTCCCATGATTTCTTCATAAAACCGCTGTCGCTTTTCAGCAATTTGGATCTTTTCTTCACAAATATCTACGGCAAGAACTTTTGCCCCTAGAGAAGCGAAAAGGAAGCTCTCCGAGCCATAACCACAACCACCATCAAAGACTACTGGACTTTCATCTTCAAGAATTATCTTAGCCGCAGGTGTGCGGCGGTTGACGTAAACTCTTTCGATCATTTCCGGCGGATAAAGGTTAGGAGCCAAAAGCAAAGGATAATGCCCTCTAAGTTTTGACTGCTCTTCAGGAGATAGAAAAGGATGCCGTCCGCTGATTTCCTTACAAAGGAGTCGGTGAAAAAAAGAGGTAATTACAGAAGGGCTCGGGAATTCAACATCCGGCTCCGAATTTCCATATCGGAATGCTTCGGGCAGTCTTACGTTCATGAATGAACCCGGTGCTCCTAGTTCTCTCTGCAATTTAGACTCTTCTCGCCTCTATCGAACTGTTGCAGATATTTCTATAAAAATGAACATATTGTTTGGCGTTCCTTTCCCATGTGAATTCTTTAACCCGTAAAAGCGCTGCGTCTCCTAATTTTCGACTATAACCCGGGTTCTCCAGTAATTTTTGCAGAGTTGAAGCCAAACCGTGCACGTCTCGTGGCGCTACTAAAAGCCCATTTTTCTCATGTTCTATAATATCCTCTGCCCCTTGCCCGTGGCATCCGACCGTGGGTTTACCACATGCCATTGCTTCAAGGTAAACAATACCAAATGCTTCTTGCCATGATGGAAGACTGAAAATATCAGCCTTGCACATTTCTTTGAAAACTTCATGGTGAGAAAGTCTGCCCGTGAAATGAACCCTATCTTCAATACCTAGCTCGCCAGCCAGAATTCTGAGTCTTGGCTTTTCAGGTCCCTCGCCAACGATTGTATAACGCTCCCACGGGACTCCCGCTTGGGCAAGTTGCTTCAGCGCCCTCAGGTTGAGATCGATACCTTTGACCGGCCATAGGTTGGAGACGCTTATGATATGTCCCCAACCATTCTGTTTTGGAGCCATATCCTGTAATGCTGTCTCCGCATCAGATAGATTAACCCCATTAGGAACAAGGTGTAAGCGTTCGTGAGCTAACTCAGGAATCCAATTCCGCGCAAAACGTTCCAGCGGACGTCCAACAGTTATTACCTTCGAAGCCCGTTTCATCATGATCTCATAAAGTGCAGCTCCTCTTCTCCCAGTGTGAAGGCGGGGATCATCCTGAATATGCATCGTCAAAATAAAGGGTCTCCCTAATGACTGAGCTATAGTAGGGGCTGCCAATCCAACGGGCCAAGCGTCATGAATCTGTATTATGTCGAACCCCCTCGCTAAGCGGATTTCATTCACTACACGCAAAATAGAATGAGCACAGGAGTCCACAGTTATCTTGGGCACTTGATATTGGGGAATATGGAAATAACGTGCATAAACGATTTGAATACCATCACGCTCTTCAAACTCAGGTAGATTGACCAATGAGTTATAGCGTTTCCATATCTCTGCTAACCAGTTGGGTAACCACGGCTTACAGACAACGACAGATACCTGTATCCCCGCCCGAATCAAAGCCAAGGCATGTTGCTCATTAAATAGCCCCTCTGCAGGGCTGCCTGGGTGAGGATAAACTGGAGTGATCACCAACACATGCATTCTTATCCGGCCTATCGACTCTAATTCTTCATTGACATTTAAGCGTCTACGAGATCTCTCACCAACGAGCAGAAGGCATCTCGACCAAACCCCGGCGACTGAACAAAATGATCAGCCATTTCTTGATCGGTCGCTGGGGGTTTCACCAGCCATTCTTCAATTCGTAGTTCCACACCTCCGAAATCATTGGCCAGACAAATACTTGGGTTGTTTGTTAGTGATTCGTTCCATCCGAAGTTTATCCAACCTGGCATGACGACCGGGATGTCGTTGACAAGGCAATTGAGCATGACGGTTGAACGAAACATCAGGGCCACATCCGTTTCCGCAAGAACACAGTCCAGCGGTTCGTGTTTGGAGATTCGAATCCTTGTTGGAAGTGACCCGTGCAGTACTTTCCAACGTCCGACAAAATCAGACGGATTCTCCAACGGGTGACACCGAACCAATATTTCACACCCCTCTTGGGCCAACAATCTATGAAAAATATCGATAAACCCATTGGTGAGTTCTGAAGAGCTGTAGAACGGTAACTTATGCAGAGGCCACGAGAAATATGTCAGCACTCTCTTAGGTATTGTCTGGTCTTTTTTCACTCGTGAGATTAACCCTGGGGGATTGAACACAAATATCTTATGTCTCTCATGTTCAGACCAGAGATTACGCCAGAACTCCCCCGGGACTACCATTACGTCCGAGATTATCGAGGTTTCAGTATAGAAATGAACTCCCATCACACCATGCATGATCTGCATAACCGGGATTCCACGCTTCTTGGCGATTTCACTAAACCAACCTTCGATACCCCACTGATTAGCCGTGACAACCAGCCTCGGCCTGACTTTTTCAAGATAATGCTCCCAGTAGTATGTTAAATTCATCAACGAAGTCAAATGGCCGTTGGTCCAATTTCGGAGAATCCTCGAGTTGGATGCCCAAGCCTTCAAAATGTTGTTTCCATTCAAATGACTTTTCAAATCGTCCAGAATGGTCCCGTCTTTGAATCCCATTCCTTGTGCTCGAGGGTTTCCGAAACTCCAGATCCAATCTACAAGCTTTGTCCTATTAGAAATTGGCGTCCGAGCATAGTGGTTGGTTACAAGCCAATGAACGGGATAAGGCATGAATCCTTCAAATGCCTGAAGAATACGACTATTGTTCAAGTAAGAAGAGAAAAAAGTAATTGGCCTGGGAGCAACTGTTCTCGGGTTCTGGAAGTAATTCCACAGACACCGTTTCTTATAATCTCTATCGAGCTTTTCTATTACATTCCAGATCTGCGCCCCCCATTGGCCAGTGATTGTAGCCCCTTGCAGTTGCCTTCTCAGTCTCTGTGTCAGGGACATCTGCTGTGGATTCTCTTGCGACAATGCCTGCGCATTCGGATGGGGTCTGAAATGCAGACATTTATTAAGTTCTTTTATGGAATCTAATTGATTAAGGATATTCGAGTGCTCTTCAGAAATCACCAAATCTATTTCTAGACACTCTTCTCCAAAATTCTTTCGAAGTGTTTCGAGGAAATTCAGTACGCTGACAAATACCTTTGGATACACGCCAGCTCTAAATAGTTCCTCCGAAAGGTACCTCCTCAAAGGGATCCCTTTGTACTTAGGTCCTTCGTCACAGACTCTCCGGACGAATTCAGCCACTTCCATCTCAAGAAAACCAATATCCTTAATGACATCATCGAGGCAGTAACAAATTCCACCAAAGGACTCGGACATAAGGCGCTTTGTCTCTAAAGAAGCCCAAAACAGCCCAATTGCAGCCTGATATCTTAATTCTGGGACCTTCAGAAGACTCTGAAGATCGCAATAGTCATCAATAAGAAGGATACGAGGAATCACTTCTACCTTACGCGATTTATCAAACGATTCTTCAGATTAGTAAAACAGAAGTGGAATCCCACTTCATCAACTTTTTTGACAAAATCACGGTTCTTGGATCGAAGTGGGCGTCTTATGGATGGTGGCAGGGAGCCAAACCCATCTTTGACCGATTGGACAAACGTACGGGGTGTTTTTGTGCAAATCGAATAGACAGCATCATGTAGAATCATCATCGGGAGGAACCGCAACCGCTGCCTACAGGTTGCGAAGTGCCGCATAAACCAGTAGCGGTTTCGCAGGTCATAATATAGACCATTCGACGAACGTGCAACCCTTGAAGATTTATGAAGCATTAGGATTTCCGGGTAATAAAATACTCGCAACCCGGCAGCCAAGAATTTCATCTGCAGAAACAGCTCTGATCCATAGAGAAACACGTCCCGGTTGTAGTAGCCTACTTGATCCAGGAATCTTCTCCGAAAGCCAACGCCTCCCGAATGAAAACCGCCCATGTTGATCGGGCCGCAAGGTCGATTCCGCAGCTTTAACAGGCCAATAGCCTCTTTTCCATCATATTCCTCCACCCGGGTTGCAACGACAGCGAGGTCCTCCGGACCTGCCTGGAACCGGGCGACAACCTCACTGAGAACGCGAGGGTCGGCCATGACGGAGTCATTATCCATCTGGAAGATGTACTCTCCCTTTGCATACTCGAAACCGGCTGAGTAGCCATCCATTCCTCTGTTTTCATTCAACGCAATTACACAGACATCTGGGAATTCACTCGCCAGCATAGCACATGAGTTATCACGTGAGGCATTGTCTACTATGACGATTTCGATATTTGGGTACTCCTGCTCCTTAACCGACCTTATTGCTGCCCTGAGGTCATCGCAGCGATTATGATTCGCAATAACTACCGTAACCAGTTCTGTATTGTTATAGAAGGTCAAGGCGATTCCTCTGCAGGCAAAGCGAACAGATTCTGTAACGGCTCCGGCCGCCGCACTACCGGTGTAAGATTCCCTTGCCCATCTAGCGAGTAAATAGCGTACCCAGCAGTGCTTAACAGCTCTTGTGTTTCGGAAAAGTCAGTCCTCTGCAAATACTCGAACATAACAATTCGGGGTTGCAAGGTGGTCAATGTTCTTTGCATACCACGAAGTACCGCGTTTTCATGCCCTTCAACATCGATTTTTACCAGGGCAATGTTCTTGATAAAATCCACATGGTCTTTAAGGAAACTATCCAAAGTCGTTCGCCGCACCTTGCGTGTGGGGAACGACGTCTTTTGAGGGTCTGTCAGAGTTCTGTTTGTTGAATCAACCCCTCCACGGTCTTCGAGAAAAATCTCTCCTATTTCATCCGATAAAGCAACTGCATGAACTTCGAAATTCAAGTGATTTTGGACCATGTTCGCTTTGGCCCTTTGGGCAGCCATTGCATTGGGTTCAAACAGAATGGCGTTATTAATCTTATCCGCCAAAGACAAACTTAAGAGTCCCACATTAGCTCCAACATCAATCAACACGCCACCGCGTATTCTCTTACGCAAGAATGTCACTTCACGATAGTCTGCAATAGAGAAATAGATAGCATTCGAGGATGAATCACAATCCGGATAAGCAAGGAACCGATAACCATTGAAAAGCGTTACTCCAATAGGTTTGCCAATTGCCCGCTTCCAGATTTGCCAGCCAACGGATACAAGCAACCGTCTAAATCGCTGCCCTTTATTCGATTCATTACGAAGAATGCGGCGCATTAGGTAAATGGAATTGTGCACAGTCTCAATTTTTCCCTTTAATTGTTTTCTCGAAAACGTCTTCCCACTGTTTTACAACGACTTTCCAATCGAACCTCCTGGCATGTTCTTTGGCGGTCATCCCCATTTCCAACCGCAATTCCCTGTCCTCGATTAACTGCCGAAACCGGTTCATCATTTCTTCGAACGTCTTCACCGTGAAGCCCGTAAGGCCATCAGCCACCACCGGTGTGCAATAATCATCGAAAACAAGGGCTGGAATTCCACAGGCTGCGGCTTCCAGTAGTACCTTACCCAGCCCTTCTACTCTGGATGGAAAGAAAAAGATATCGGCTTTTGCAAGCAGTTTAGCATACTCAGAATATTCTTTTGTGGGTACCAAAGAAACGTTTGAAAGGTTCTCTTCAGTTATACGTTTCATGAGTAGCGGCTTCAATGGGCCGTCCCCCATCACTACAAACTCTACATTAGGCCATTGACTAGCTGCGTCCAAAACCAGCTCAGGATGCTTACGCTCCTGGAAAGAACCAGCAAACATAACCCGTACTGGTACCTTCTGATGTGAATGTTCCGAAGGAAGACTCCCGAAGTACTTTACGTCCACACCGCTATATATTACCGATACATCGACCCCATAACGCTCTTTTACTGTTTCGGCTACGTATTGGCTATTGGCAACGGCGACGTCAGCGATCTTAAACATCTCGTCATAGTAACGGCGGACATACTGGGTATAATTATCCAAGACATTCACGGGACTTTCGATCGGTGTAATGATTGGCTTGCTCCCAAGCCCTTTCCCCCGTATCCACCGATAGATTGAATCAGCCCGACTAAATCGCAAATAAAAAATTGCATCATAATCACTCAACATGTGGCGTAATATTGTAAGGGAACCCATTCTTTTCGGTATACGAATGAGATCTATGTTACTCCGCCCAACCAGACGGGGGTCAGGCTCCTTCTGACAAAACATGCTTACGGAAAACCTCGTCGGGTCAAGGCGGACCGCAATATCACGTGCGTTGAGATTTTGCGCATTGGCACTGCTACGATCAGCCCACGCATTAAATAGGATATGCAGCGGTTTCATTTTCTTTAAATAGTCGTGAGGGAGGCAATCAATGAGTCAAAGGCCTTGGTATTAACCACTATAGGTTCAATACTTGCGTGCAATAACCCAGAGGAAGGGAGAAAAATACCGGTTGGGTGCATTTTCCAGACCCATGACTCTCAATATCCTACGCACCGCACGGGAGCCGAAGTCAAGGGGTATGGTTAATCGGTAAAAAGGGCGCCATGTGATCCAGTAACCAAAATAGAGAAGCTTGCAGGTTCGTTCAAGGTAGTTACGCAGCATATCAGGTTTCTGAATAATATGAAGGTAATGTATCGCATAATCGGCGGGATGGTAAGTCTTGAAAAGGAACCTGTGGATTCCCCTGATATTTGGGACCGACATTACCAAGTAACCGCCGGACTTCAGCCAATGGAGATGAAGGTCTACAACCTTCTGCCATTCAGTAAAATGTTCCACGAAACCTGCTGAAAAGACCACGTCAAAAAGGTTGGGAAGTTGTGCGGAAAAGACGTCTTCATGCCAGATAACTGCTGGGACCTTGTTGATTTCGCAAGTTCTATGAGCAACTGAAATCGCATCGGAGTAATCTATGCCACTCACTTGATAACCATACTCCTTGGAAAAATAGACCATCCAGTTTCCTGGAACACAGCCAATTTCTAAGAACCTAAATGACGGCTCTTTCGGAAGAAATTGTTTCAAGAGTGGGTGGCCTTCTACGGCTGGACCTTCGTATAGCACTGGTTTACGTTCTGACCACAAATGATCCCAGTATTCTTTAGGTGAATCGCCAGTTGCATTCATACCGTGATCTGTGGTGCGACCTTGCTCACTAACCAGTGGTGATAGGTACCTTTCGAAAGGGAGTGGAGGATAGCCATAACTCTTGTAATTCCCGACCATCTCTTCTATCCAGTATCCAAAGCGTAATGGCATAAATCAATGATCCGCATAAGAAGCGCAGAACGACATTGTTCCCAAAAGGAACAATCACAGTTAAGGCCAACACCATGACAGCACATGCGGCAATCGGGTGCAACAGAGAACGGTTGAACACTTTATCCAGATAGTGACGCCCCAGATAAAGGGCTGCCCCTGCAACGCTTGCTTGTGCAAACGCAGTGGCAATAGCCGCACCCATGCCCCCCATTGAGGGAATTAACAAGATATTAAATAGCATATTTACAGTAGCCCCCAAGGTCACCGCCACAGCGTATTGACGATGATGACCTGGTGCAAATAGCAATGAGCCGGCAAAGAATGAAGATGATACTCCCAGAGGAATAATGAGTACGAGAACACGGAATATGCTTTCGGATTCTATGTATTGTTGTCCAAGAACCAAAGAGACGATCTCACCGGAGAATAGAAACCCACCCGCGGCCACTGGTAAGGAGACAACTGCCATCACTAATAATCCTTTATGCAGAACAGACCCAAATCTCTCCGGAGTCTTGGAGATAACTGCTGCGGCATGAGGGACAAATATAGAGGTGCCGATCAGTACGAAACCCATGAGGGCGCCCATCAGGCGATAGTAAGCTCCATATTGGCCTAAGACATAGTCTCCTTTCATCCAAGACAGCATCAGATGATCAACTTTGCTATAAATCAACGACATGAATGACGCGAAGCTGTAATAAAGACTGATTCGGAGTATGGCCGGCCATTTCTCTGGAGTAAAACGAATCTCAAATCTTACTCCTTCCCTTTTCAACCATCGCCAGCCACAGAAGCCAGCAAGAAGAGTCGCTCCACAAACAAGAATGGGTAACACCCAGACCGTATTCGCATCGTGCAAGAGCATAATAATGCCAATAACGACCACCGCTTGTGAAATTGATTGTAAGATTGACAACCGATCGAATCTCTGAAACCCCATGAATATCCAGTCCAGGCTGAACACTGCATTGATAATTAAAGTTAGACCAAACAATAGGATCAATAGGACGGTAGTGCCGTCCGGCCGAAAAAAAAGCAGGGAAACAACCAATAGGCCGTAAGTAATCAGACTTAAGAAGAGCCGCAGGGATAAGATTGATTGCAACAGTTCCTGTGTCATTTCCCTATGAGCAGCTATCTCACGCTGCCCGTAAGGTATCAAGCCGAGATTCGCCCCCAGAGCAAAGAAGCTTACCAGCACCTGCGCATAAACCCACTTTCCATAAATTTCCGGGCCAAGAACACGGACGACAATGGGGAAAGTAACCAAAGGCAAAACGTATTCGACCATTCGGAGGATGGAAAGATAGCCAACATTCTTAAGCCAATGACCCCCGTACTGTGTACTATTATTCATAGAGACTACTTAGATCCTCTGTACGCCTTACTGTATTCAGAGACAAAGTAATGTCACTCCTTGGACACATGCTCCCAACTCAATGGGGTTCCTCGTGCAATATTCCGGGTTGCACGTTTACCAAGAATATTTTTGAGATATTTGGGCGGAAGGCCGTGGCCTGGCCTTATGGAGCGAACGTTCTTTTCGGTAAACATCTGACCTGCTTTCACATCTTCTACCACAAACAACGATCGTCTGAACGCTCTGCTCTTTGCTTCCTGCTCGCTCACTCCATAATGAACTTTGCCGAGTGCTTTCTCAGCAGTCCTAATCGCCTGAACCATTTCCTTAAACTCATAGGGTTCAAGGGAAAATGCCGAATCGGGACCTGGGATTGAGCGAGAAAGCGTGAAATGTTTCTCGACAATGCACGCACCTAAAACCACTGCAGCCACTGGCACGGCAATCCCGAGACTGTGATCAGAAAGCCCCACAGGGACTCCAAATGTCGCGGCAAGGTCAGGGATGGTCCTTAAATTCATCTCCTCAGGCGGTGCTGGATATGCGCTTGTGCACTTGAGTAAAGCAATTTCTGACGCACCTGCTCGTTGAGCAGCCGCTACAGCTTCATTGATTTCTTCGAGTGTCGCCATACCAGTTGAAATGATGAGGGGCTTCCTGGTACGAGCCATCCTTTCGATCAGTATGATGTCTACAATCTCAGGCGAAGCAACCTTATGGACCGGGACTCCCATTTGTTCGAGGAAGTCTACGGCAGAGGAATCAAAAGCCGTTGAGAATAGATCAAGGCCTAGCTCATTAGCAATAGATTTGAGCTTTGGCTGCCACTCCCACGGCGTGTACGCTTTGTCATAGAGATCGTATAGGGTTCGCCCGTCCCAGAGCGTTCCCCCTTTAATTCGGAAGTACTCTTTGTCTGATTTTATAGTGAGAGTGTCCGGGGTGTAAGTCTGGAGTTTGACTGCATCAGCACCTGCGTCCTTGGCTGCTTGGATGAGTCGCACCGCCTCTTTGAAATCCTGATTATGATTGGCTGACAATTCGGCGACGACATAAATGGGCTTCCCCGAACCGACTTGTCGACTCCCAATCCTCATATGTGGCATAATGTCCTCATCGAATTGACCGAACCAGTGCGAACGCTTCGGCGGCTTGGCATCCTACCACACTCCCCCATCGCCTGGTATTGGCTTGGATTGCTTCTAGTGAGCGAGGGTGAGGGAATGGACGTATTTCAGTCTCGTAAACCGAAAGGGCTTGAATCTTAGTATCTAGTGTCTCCGTGATGTCTACGAAGACGTTGGGTCTAAAGATCTGCTCAGACTGATGGAAGGCCCAATCCGTCGAGGATGGGACCTCAAAGGTGTAGATATCACGAACCGCGTTTCCTTGGATGGGCCGAGTTGCTGTAAGAACCGCCCTGTAAGTAATTGAGTGATCAATGTTTAAATCTCCCTCATGGTGGGTATAGATGACCGTCGGGGACAGATCCGAAATGAGTTTTTCTATTTTCTTCACAATATCCAAAAGAGGAATGGTGTCGAATCGATTGTCCGGGAGACCAAACAAAAATGGGTCTTCCGCCCCTAGAACCTTCGCCGCTTCTTTGCAACGATGTTTAATCCCCTCGACCAGCGACGAATCCGCTTTTTCTCGATGTTCGTAACGAGAGGTAATTCCTTCGCCCAGAACAGCGAGATACACTTTTCCCCCTTCCCTAGCTAATCGGGCTATCGTCCCGCCACAACCCAGGACTTCATCGTCAGGGTGTGCTGAAATAACTAGAGCGTTCACGTTTTCGCATCCGCTGAAGGAGTAATAGTTACATCCGCCACGACGCGTTCGTCATACAATGTTGCCCTCGAAAACTCGTAGCGGAAACCGTTGTATTTGATGAAGGCTCTGGGATATCCCTCCGCATCGAGCATTCGAACGAAATCGTACAAAGCTTTTAATGAAGGCAACTGGGGAACCTCACTCTCTTCTGGCTTTCTGCGATGAAAAATCGTGATCTCTCCAGTCTGGGGGATTGGATTGGGCCGTTTTCTCACGATCTGCCTTATCATCTGGGCCGCAAGGTAAGTTGCTCGGATATATATTTCCTCGGAATTTCCCTCTAAACTCAAATCCTCTTTCAAGTAAACTGGCCCTGCATCAAAATCCCGTGTCATACGAAGGGCAGTGAGTTTGGTCTGAGTGTGTCCTCTCGCTATTAGGTTCTGCAAAGGACTTCCGCCTCGGCCATATGGAACGTCCGTCATATGGAAACAAATACACTCGTACTGGTCAATTAATTCATTGGGGACTTTCCAAGACCAGTGCAGAAAAAAAATATATCTTGGATGTACTGATTTTACGGTGTCCGTCGAAAGTTCATCTCGAGTCCCGATGAAAAACCATTTGCCGGGTTGCTTGCTAATAGTTTCGTCAAACACTCGACGATTCCAGGACTTACTAGCTACCACGATATACGAGTGATTAGATTTGGTCCTACGCATCATATTTTTTCACCACATAATGGAGAGTTTCGTTGTTCTCCACAAGCTTTATACCTACTCTCTCGAATTTTGCCTTTTCAAATGCCCGGATAGAGGACTGATTAGTCAATTTAACAAAGGCGTGTATCTCTTTGACTGGAGTTCTCCGAAATAATTCCTCAACTCCTCTTTCAATAAGAATAGGGCTGTATCCAAACCCGCGCTTACCTTTGTCAATGCTCACATCAATCTGGGCTTTGCTCTCATTAATATCGAAGCGAACCTGCCCGACAGGGACATCCTGATCATCCAACGCAATAAAGAAAAATGCATCCGGTTTCTGTAATCTTTCAGTAAGCCAGCCAACATGTGTATCCCATGGTATTGGCTCAGATGAGAATGCGAACAATCTCACCTCTGGGTCATTCGCCCATTCCCACAGTAGCTTACAATCCGTTTCTTGTATTCTTCTCAGTCTCAACCTTTCTCCTCGCATGTGCATCAAGACTCTCTCCGTTCCCTCACCATCCACTAGTTTTTGTCCTTCCTGCATCATCATCAAACGTGTTTCTTGGGAACGCATCAGATGAGTAATTCGTGATACTGCCTCGGAATTTGAATCTAACTCTTGGGTGTCTAATCTGATAGATATTCCTTTGCTATCCAACTCCTCGGCAATCGCGACTTGGTTGTCAGCGAGAGGCAGTACGAAACTTGGGAGACCCATAAAGGCTAATTCCCAGCACGTACTCCCGGCTGCGGAAATAGCTATATCAGCACTCGCCATCAGAGTCGCCATATCGTTCACAGCACTTAAATGCTGGATCTTTAAGGTACTATCCCCCAGTTCTTCTCTGATTACTCCAAGATGGGGATTTGTCAGACCGACGATCACGCCAACTTCTGTACCATCCAAGTGTGCCCGCTTCAACGCCCGGATTACCTTGCAGGTTACGTTCTGATCATCACTGCCGCCGAAAGTCACCATAATTCTTCGGGCCATGGGAGGGACTTCTCGTTTCCATCCTTGCCATCCCAGGAACTCATGGCGTAGAAGAACAAACCGCGTACCAAGAAGAAGCTTCGTAAACGGTTCTCTATTGGCATAGAGGCCAGCATGAGCATGAATATTCTGATTTAGTACAAAGTCTGCGCAATAATAATCAGCGTGGCCATAGTCATCGATAAACAGGAGGTTTCTTCCAGAGTCCTTCATTTTCCTTTGGTAATTTCCGCCAAACTGGTACCCGTCTATGACAATCCATTGTGCATTGTGCTGCTCGGCCACAGCCAAAGTCTGAATGGCATCATCCACACTTCCGGGGATCTCATCAACATAAACGACTCCGGTACCCTCAGACCTCAAACGGGTTTCAATTGCAGCTGACTTCGTGGCCATGACGAAAGTGGCTTTGCCTCCAGCATCTTGCCAGGTCTGAGCCAAGGCCAAGCACCGCATCACGTGTCCGGTACCAATCTCTGTGCTTGCGTCAGCACGAATAATTAGATTAGCGGGAGTTTTCAACATTTTTCTAAATCTTTCTGCTGGACATCTCGGTTAAGTTCCAGCAACCCAGGCTCCCGAGTTAGTAGGTTCAAAACACTCTGCCATCCAAATTCTTTGCCGTTTAACCGGGTATAAATTGCTCTTGCGAGGTTCAGATCTTCGGGGGTATCAACTGTCCATCTGTGCCGGCTATAGTCTGCATCCGTTTTCACAGAAATGGTTCGAAATAATTCGGGATTTTCGTAAATGTGAGGCGTTACATGCACACGCTGGTAAGGTTTTTTGGCCTCCCGCCACGCACGGGCCAATGCCTCCACACTCATCACTTCAGTATCCAGTCCGCGTGGGTAGCTGCGTTCCAAACAGTTGCTCGCGTAATCGGCCTTGCGGTTTACAAAAGCTTCAATCACTTTATCTGCAACTTCCGGATCAATAAGGGGGCAGTCGGAGGTAATACGGACCACTACCTCGGCATTGTAGGTAAGAGCGGCCTGGTAATAGCGATCCAGAACGTCTTCTTCGCTGCCTCGGAAACAAGCTACATTTAGTTTCTGACACTCTGCAACGATGGGCTCATCTTTTCGACTTGCAGTCGTCGCCACAACCGTCTCATCAATTCGAGACGCCCTACGAACGCGGTTTACGACGCGCGCAAGCATCGTCTCACCAGCTACATCCATGAGCACTTTCCCTGGCAGCCGAGTGCTCCCCATGCGAGCCTGAATGACCGCTACAACTCTCATGTTTGAAAGGTCCCAGTAATTCTTCGAACTACGTCTATCGTCTCGACAACCATGGACTCCTTCATCGCTGCAAAAATGGGCAAGGATACGACTTCTTCATAAACCTTCTCGGCAATCGGACAGTCTCCAGACTTCTCTCTATATTTGTTTCGATAGTAGGGGTGCAGATGGACAGGAATGTAATGGACATTCACGCCGACTCCATTTTTTCTTAAGGAGTCAAAAATGAATGATCGATTTGCTTCAAGTCTTTCTCGGCCCAACCTAATGACGTAAAGGTGATAAGTATGCTCGCGATCCTGCAACGCTTTTAGAGGCCTAATTCCTGGTGTGTCAGCAAAGGCCCTGTCATACTTTGCGGCAATCTCTCGGCGGCGGGAAACCCAGGCAGGAAGTTTTCGCAATTGGCTTAAGCCCAGCGCGCACTGGAAATCTGTCAGGCGGTAGTTGTAACCCAGATCCGTCATCTCGTAATACCAGGTACCATCTTTGGTCCGTTGTCGGTGGTCACTGGTTATACCGTGATTGCGGAATCTACGAATCCTGTCGGCGTACTCGGCATTGTCCGTCATTACCATTCCGCCTTCGCCGGTGGTGATGTGTTTAACCGGATGAAAACTGAATGCTGTAAGGTCAGCCAGGGTTCCCACCTTTCTCCCCTTGTATTGCGCTCCCAGAGAATGGCAAGCATCGGCGACAAGAATGAGATGGTGGCGATCAGCGATAGCTCTCAGTGCATCGTAGTTGCAGGGTTGGCCCCCATAATCTACAGCGATGATGGCTTTTGTTTTTGGAGTGATCTTCTTCTCGACCTCGGTCGGGTTGATAAGAAGTGTATCTGCATCCACGTCGGCGAAGACAGGCGTTCCACCCTGAAAAACGACCGCATTTGCAGTGGCCACAAAAGTCATGGGTGGAAGAATGACTTCGTCTCCCGGGCCAACTCCTGCAGCATACATCGCACAATGAAGCGCTGCTGTCCCACTGGAGACTGCGACGCCATGTTTGGCACCGACAAATTCAGCCACTGCCTGCTCGAATTTCTCCACCATCGGGCCAGTCGTCAACCAGTCGGAGCGAAGGACTTCAGCGACTGCCTGAATGTCTTCTTCGTCTATGGATTGCCGGGCGTAGGGAATCATGGGTTGGTTATTGGGTTATTGAGTTATTGGTTATTAGGTTATTGGTTATTAAGTAATTGAGTAATTGGGTGATTGGGTTACTAGCCGAATAGTTGAGAAGGTTAAGTGGTTAAGTGGGTTGAGTAAGTAAAGTAGGTTAAGCGGCGGTAAACGAAGGTCCAATTCAACTCTTCAAACTTCCCTTATCGGACTCCGCATCACTGACATAAACCCAAATAATCTCCTGTGTGACTGTTGAATGAAAGCGCCCCTGCTTCCGGAGAGATTCCCATTCATCTTTTGTATAAATAAGCACATCTACCGGCACAGGAAGTTCGGCTACATCCCAGTCTAATCCTCGCCTTTCGAAAGCTTTATCTGAACTTTTAACGATAATGAGAACGTCAAGGTCACTTCCCACGCCGCTTTTCCCACGGGCATAGGAACCAAAGTAACCGATGCGTAGGGCTTCTGGCCGTTTGTGCCCGGCTTCTGCGGCCCATTGGCGAATCGCACGGTCAACAGTCCGGACGTCAGGCCATTTGAGAACGGATGAATTCAATAATCTCACGGGCATAGGAAATTGCCTCTTTACTTTGCAACAGTCCGTAGTGCTCGAAGGGAGCCCCTCCCGGGTGGCTGTTCGGATACCGAGCAGGTATGTAGAAGTTATCAAGAACGCGACCTTTTTCAACCAATTCCTGTGACAGAGAAACGGTCTTTGGCAGTTCCGAAAGAAGTTTGGAAATCACATGTCCCCATGCTTCCTGTCCAAGATGAAGATGCAAGGCTTTAACCGCTTTTTCTGCTGCCTGCTGGGCGGCAAAGCATGCCCACTCATGCCGTCCCGCTTTTCGAGAATCCTCTGCCTGCTCCAAATCTCTTACGGCCTGGTTTAACCAATCACGAGAACGATTTGGCATATTTTTTGAGCCCTACCACAAACGCGTTCCTTTTGCTGCTATTATATACTTTTGCGCTAAATGTGGCAACCGGATGGTTGAGTCACTGGATAATTGGGTTATTAAGTGATTGGTTATTAAGTGATTAAGTCAATGGTCATTAAGTTACTGGGTTATTAAGTTACTGGTTATTAAGTGATCGGTCATTGAATGACATAATGACCCAATTACCTAATGACCAAGTATTTATAAAGGGACAGGCACAATTTGTGTCAAAAAGAATTTCTGGGCCTTCCCTTGGGCCTGATCGTAGATTCCAACCCAAGTTCTTCGCACACTTGGGACTGCCAGAGGGGGTTTCCATAGGGAGACTGGCGGTTCACACTCTGGCGGAGTCTTTCCAATTCGCCCCCAGTCAACGGCATGCTGACATACCTACTCCAATCGTCCGGTAAGTCCAGCGGAGGGGAATCGGCAAGATCCCGGGGCTTTTTCCCTAGCCTCTCTGCATGGGAGGACCAATACCACTCCAGGGCAGAATCGACCAGACCGGATCTCACTGGATTGTTTTCCACGTACCTCATCAGGTTCAACAGATGGTCATCCTGCTGGACAACAAAACTTTTGAAACGGCCCTGCCACACGTGTCCATTGGTGCCATAGATCTGGTGATGCCGTCGCACGTGCGTCGTCATCAACCACTGCATCCATTTGCTCAGTTCCTCAGCCCTCTCAGGCCACACGACCATGTGAAAATGGTTGGGCATCATGCAGTAGGCGAGAACTTTGATCGGGTAAAGCCTTCTACTTAATCTCAGAAAATCAGTAAAAGTCTGAAAATCCTCGTTCTTGTGGAAGACGTTTCTCTTCCCGTTGCCACGGTTGAGGACGTGGTAGATGAAACCATCAGCGAAGGCGCGGGGTATTCTTGGCATCGTTAGCCTTTGGCTTTACCAGGCTGTTGAAAAACGCCCATCTGCTGCGTTTCCCTCATCCCTCGTCGTTGCAGCGTACCACCAGGTACGCCTCACTCCTCGGGATTTCGGGGGCCTTGCATCTGAACATTTTTGATCAGCCTGAGGAAGCCTATTTACAGACATTGAGAAGAACCATTTTTAGACTAGTTGCGGAATAGTTACCTGTCACTTCTGGGTCATTGAGTCAAGAGCTGGCATAGCGCATAGCGCAACAAATTCTCACAAATTGATTTTCACCACCCACTCGTCCCACGAACCGGGACTCGTTCGAGACACGGAGGATACAGGGGAGAATTTTCTTATGGAGAATCGGGAGGTGCCGATTCTCCATAATCTCTCGGACCCGTG
>Ga0315282_10001731_pt1 | contig 40741 bp, 35 predicted proteins | sample YL17G07_20_MG_FD_203693 | JGI IMG/M metagenome (GOLD analysis project Ga0315282, IMG submission 203693) | Sediment microbial communities from Yellowstone Lake, YNP, Wyoming, USA - YL17G07_20 | ecosystem: Environmental > Aquatic > Freshwater > Lake > Sediment | place: USA: Wyoming | collected...
TCAGCCGACGGAGAGGAATCTCGCTCTGATTCATCCCTCTGCAATGCAAGGCGAGATTCCTCTCCGTCGGCTGACGGCTCGGAATGACTAGGAGAGACTTCTGACCCCTGACTTCTGACTCCTCAATCCTGTATAATTCGCAACGGAGGGCTCAATGCAATTCTTCAGAGAAAGCATGTTGGAACTGATAATTCAGACTTCCACAAACCTGCCGCCGGACGTGCGCCAGGCCATGGGGGAGGCGCTCCAGACTGAGGCCCCGCAAACGCAGGCAGGTCAGGCGCTGGCCATCATCGGCCAAAACATTGACATGGCCCACGAGGATGAAGGGGCCATCTGTCAGGACACGGGCATGCCCACATTCGAGATCAAGACTCCGGTGGGTGTGAACCAGATGGTGATGAAGAAGCAAATCCAGGAGGCCGTGTCGGAAGCCACCAAGCGAGGCAAGCTGCGGCCCAATTCCGTGGACTCGATCAGCGGCAAGAACAGCGGCAACAACCTCGGTCCCGGGACTCCCATCATCCACTTCGAGCAGTGGGAGGAACCGGATATCGAAGTCCGCCTGATCCTCAAGGGAGGCGGCTGCGAGAATATGAATATCCAGTACTCGGTGCCCTGCACGCTCGAACATTTGGGCCGCGCCGACCGCGACCTCGAGGGCGTGAAGAAATGCCTCCTGCACGCCGTGTGGCAGGCGCAGGGACAAGGCTGTGCGCCCGGGGCCATCGGCGTCTGCATCGGTAGCGACCGCGCGGCGGGCTACCACCACGCGAAACTGCAGCTCTTCCGCACCCTCGATGACGTAAACCCCGACCCCACACTGGCCAGGCTCGAACAGGAAGTTATGGACGAGGCCAACAAGATCGGCGTGGGCGCGATGGGCTTCGGCGGCAAGGTCTCCCTGATTGGTTGCAAGATCACCGCCGCCAATCGCTTGCCCGCCAGCTTTTTCGTTTCCGTGGCCTATGATTGCTGGGCCTTCCGGCGACTGGGGGCGTTGCTCGATGCCGATGCCGGGGCCATCAAGCAGTGGCTGTATCGCGACCCCAAGCGCCCGGTCGAGCGCTTAGTGGCGGGGGCCGGGTTCCAGGTGTCGGGTAGAGAAATACGGCTCGAGACCCCGCTGAGTGAGGAAAAAGTGCGCGCCTTGAAAGTTGGTGACGTGGTCCTGATCAATGGACCGATGGTCACCGGCCGCGACGCCGCTCACTCTTACCTGATGCACCACGAATCGCCCTGCGATCTTCACGGCGCCATCCTCTACCACTGCGGTCCGGTCATGCTGAAAGAGGGGACGCCGCCGAATACACGCTGGCGAACCAAGGCCGCCGGCCCCACCACCAGCAGCCGCGAAGAACCATACGAGGCCGACGTTATCAAACACTTTGGCATCCGCGCCGTAATGGGCAAAGGCGGCATGGGTAAGAAAACCCTCGAGGGCTTGAAGGAACACGGAGCCGTCTATCTCCACGCCATCGGTGGCGCCGCGCAGTTCTATGCCCGCTGCCTGCCTAAGGTTCACGCCGTCTACCTGCTTGAGGAACTCGGCGTCCCCGAAGCTATGTGGGTTTTCGAGGCCAAGGATTTTCCTGCTATCGTGACCATGGACTCGCACGGGAACTCGTTGCACGAAGACGTTGCCGCCGCGACGGGCGCGGAGCTGGAGAAAGTGGGGGCGGCGGAAAGCAGAAGGCAGTAGGCAGAAGGCAGAAGACAAAAGAGAGAAGGCGGAAAGCCCAGCCACGCTGCCGTCATCCCGAGGCCGGCCCGCAGTTGGGAGGCCGAAGGATCTCCGCAGTGCGCTGTGGGATTTACCGCGAAGACGAACTGCGGGGATGCTTCGCTTTGCTCAGCATGACCGCACCGGGGCGTTTGCGCTTGCGTGCGGAAAACTGCCTTCGCCCTTTGGTTGTGGTTTGCCTTCATGCTTGCGCGAATCGGCATTCTCGCAGCCCCAACGGGCCGAACCGTTAAGTGACGGTCTTAGGGTTTTCCGGCCGTAAATAATTAGCTGCCGAGGACCTGCAACGAAGGCAGGTCGGCGCTACCCACTAATGACGTGGAGGCTGATCGTCTTCGGGCAGGGATTCTTCGAAATCGTCGAGCAAGTGCACGGCAACATCCGCTTTCAAACGCAGACAATCAAGCTCCTTCAAGAGGTCATCCAAGAGGTATTGATGGGCTTTGCTTCCAGGCTTCAGTTTGCTTAGCTTGCGGCGGATTTGACGAACCCGCTGATAGCGCTCGTCAACCTCATCGAAAGCGCGCTCGACCCCCAAGATCGTAGGTGTTATTTTCGTCGCCATATTTCTGGAAACAGAGCTTCCCCTGCGCCGAGCAAACGATCAGGCGGATGGCTGCGGAGGGTCGAATTGCTCCGACCACGCCTGGTACTCCTCGATGAGCTCTGCGGCAAACTCAGCCTTATGACAGCAGCATGACTCATAGAAAAGGCTGCATTCCCCCTGCCATGATTGACGGCATTCTGGTACAATGCCCGGCAAGCCGATGGGCCGCAGGCAAGGCGGGGGAGGGAATCCCCGTTTGACGCTTGCGGGAAGCAGCGAAGGTGAGCCGGAGTGGAAGAGGATCAGGAATTACTGAACCGTTGCCTCGCCGGTGAGGACTCCGCTTGGGAGGCGCTCCTAAGCGTTCACACCCGAAAAATCTATAATCTTTGCTACCGTTTCACGGGCCGGGTGGAGGAAGCCGAAGATGTGACCCAGGAAGTTTTCATCAAAGTCTTCCAGACTCTCAAGAGTTTTGATGCCGCTCAGGGCAGCTTTTCAACCTGGCTTAACCGCGTGGCGCGCAACCACCTGGTGGACCACTACCGGCGCACTCGGAAGGACCACCTGACTTCCTCGCTTGAGGAAGAGCTGCCGGCGGCGGAGCAGAAAGCAAGCCCACATGCAGAGCCTACTGATCAGGTGGAATCGCGGGAGCGCAGGGAGATTTTGCAGTTGGCCCTGGACAAGCTTTCCCCCGACCTGCGGGAAGCCGTCATCCTGCGCGACCTGCACGACCTCGATTACGAAGAGATTGCCCAGGTCTTGAGCGTTCCCCAGGGTACGGTGAAATCGAGAATTAACCGCGGAAGATTGGAACTGGGACGGGTCCTTAAACGTATGGAAGGAATGAGAGGCCCCGCCAAGGCGGGAAGCGAGCCATGACGCACTTGGAACTGGAAAATCTGACGAGCGATTATCTGGAAGGGCTGCTCGAGCCGGGATTGAAGAGGGAATTCGAAGCCCATCTGAGCATCTGCCCCTCCTGCCAAGAAATGGTAGGCGACGTGCGCGGAGCCCTGCAAATCTGCCATGCCGCCCCGGAGCTCGAGCCGGCTCCCTGGCTGGTCCGGAAGATCCTGCTGGCCACGGTGGGCGAGCGCCAACCCGGCTTGGCAGAGCGGTTGGCGGCTTTCTTCCGGCCTGCCTTTCAACCGCGATTCGCTTATGGAGTAGCGATGGCGGTGTTCTCATTCTCCATTATCATTAACGCGGCGGGGATTAATCTGAGGCACATGAGTTTCGAGGACCTGAACCCTTACACCTGGGTCCTTCGAGGGAAGCGCGCCTGGTACCTGAACGCCGCTCGCCTGGAGAAGTTTATTTATGATGCCAAGGTAGTTTACGAAATCGAGTCTCGACTTCGCCAGCTCCGCGCGCACCCGGAAGGGGAGCAGGAAGCTCCCAAGCAAGAACTGCCGGCGGGCGGGTCCACGAACAGCGCGCCACTGACTCTGCCCGCGCTGGCAACAAATCAGGCCGGGGCTGGGGGGGTGGCCGAGCGTGCCGCGATCCTGCTGAATGGAATTGTGCCGAACCCCCTAAGTCTCGGGCAAGCAAGGAGCCAAAATCCATGAAATGCGCCAACCATCCTGACATTGATTCCGTTGCTTATTGCGGCCTCTGCGGACGCGCCCTGTGCGCGGAATGCAAGCGTGACGTGCACGGCATGCTCTATTGCGAGAGCTGTTTGGCGACCCGCCTACAAACTCCCCTGTTTGGCCCGCAAACCGGCCCCAGCCCTGGCGTTGGCTTGGCTTTGGGCTTCATTCCCGGCGTGGGCGCTATTTACAACGGCCAGGTCGTTAAGGCCATGATCCAGGTGCTGATTTTTGGCTCGCTCATTGCCTTGGCGGATCGCGTGGGAAGCCCCATGGACACCATCTTCGGCCTAGGCGCGGCGGCGTTTTACTTTTATATGGTGATTGATTCTTACCAGACTGCCAAAGCGAAGCAACTGGGCCAACGCCCGCCGGAATGGTTTGGACTCGGCGACATGAAGATGAATGCGCCCATCGGGGCCGCGCTGCTCATCGGCTTGGGAGCGTTGTTCCTGCTGGATAACCTTGGCATACCCGTTTTTCGCCATATTGGCAGATACTGGCCGGTGTTGCTCATCCTGATCGGGGTGCTCTTACTGCAACGTCGCCTGGGGCATGGGCATGCCCCCTCGCCTCCCCCCACGGATGCCAGGAGCTTAGCAAAAGGAGGACCCGGCGGGATCACTGGACCTAGAGAACTGTAGCCGCGGGCAGGCACCACAGCCACTAATGGCTGAGACACAGGCATGAGTGCCTGTGCCACACAAACTCGACATTGCGCACGACAAACCAGTCGCCCGGAGGTAGTGCATGGTAGGCATTCTGAACAACCCCCTCATCATTCCGCTCGGAGCGTTCTTGATGATCATCATCATCGTGGCCCTGGGCGCCATGAAAAAAATGAGAGATCGGGAGCTCCAAGCCCACCTGGACCTGCGAATTCGGGAGATGGAGCACGAACGAAAACTGAAAGAGCTGGAAATCGAGAAAGCCAAGCTGGAACTGGAAAGGACCAAGGCGAGCAAGAGCACGTAAGGGAGCGGGCAATGCCCGCTCCACGTCAGGCGCTAAAGGTGGAGAAAAGATGATTATGTTTCCGTTTATGTACTTCTCACATTTCGGCGGGCTGCTGATGGTGGTGGCCATCGTGGGGATCGTCTTTTGGTATAAGGCGCGCGAGAGAGAGTTGCAATTCCACCAGGACATGCGTATCCGCGAAATGGAACACCAGCGGAAGATGAAGGAATTGGAATTGGAGCTTGAGAAAGAGAAGAACCGCAAGGCCGCTGATAAGCCGGCCTGATGTAGCGCGGGCGAGACGCGCGCGCTGCGAGTTGCGGAGGTAAAAGGCCTATGGATTCGCCATTCGTCATCGTTCTGGCGGGCTTCGCTTTGGTGGCGATCATTGTTGCCATTGTAGAACTGGTGAAGATTCGCGAGAGGGAGATGGAGGTCCACCAGCGGTTGCGCCTGCAAGAGATGGAGCACCAGCAAAAAATGCGCGAGCTGGACCAGGAATTGGAACGAGTGAAGCAAGGGAGTTAAACGGAGGGGATGAGGACAGGGCAGGTGAATGGCGTGCGAGAAGGGAGGACCACAACAGACTATGGGTTACCCACCAGGCGCCGCGATTTCGCCTAGGCCCAGCTTGACTGGGCCGGTCTTTCTAATCGCCATGGGAGTCATTTTCCTCATCGGAGAGTTCGTTCCCGATTGGGGCATCAGCAGGACCTGGCCTGTTTTATTGATCGTCATCGGCGTTCTGAAGCTCGTCGATTCTGCAATGCCGCCACGGCCCCCGGAGGGACCCAGGCCTTAGGGGCGAAGGGCGAGGGAGGCAGAAAGAAGGCAGGAAACCATGAACACTTATGGATATCGTCGGGGATCAATCTTCTGGGCGCTGACACTGATTACTGTGGGCGCCATCTTCCTCTGGCAGAACTTCAACCCTGCGATTCATCCTTGGCACGTCATCGCCAAGTTCTGGCCAATCCTCATCATCTTTTGGGGCCTTTCGAAGCTGATAGATTACGTCCAGGCCCGAGCCCACCCCGAAACCGTGGCGCCGCCGCTCTTCTCGGCCGGCGAAGTCATCTTGCTGGTGTTGATATTGGCTCTGGGAACCCTGGTTTCACATATCGTTTTGAGGCCGTGGCAGCAATGGCCGGCGGCCATGGGCGTGGATGTGGACAACGAGGGCTTTGCCGGATTGTTCATGAACTCCTACAGCTACACGCAGACTTTCTCTCGCCCCGCCCATCCTCAGCCTCGCATCCTGGTGGTAGACCGTCGTGGTGACGTGGAGGTGCGCGGCGCCGACCAGGCGACGGTTGATGCGGTAGTGAAGAAGACCATCTGGGCCCCCAATGAAGAAGAGGCTCGGAAGCTCTCGGAGCAGCTCAAAATTGATCTGGTCGAACAAGCCGGCCGCTACTTGGTTCAAAGCAACCTTGACTCGCTTCCCGGCGGCGGCCACAACGTGCGCCTGGACTACACCTTGCGCGTTCCCTACGCCACCAGCACGGAAGTTACCGTCGAGCACGGGGACGCTATCCTGGATGGATTAAAGGGCGAGCAAGCTGTCACGGCGCGTCATGGGGACGCTCACATCGCCAATGTGGAAGGGCTGGTGCGGGTGACGCGAGGCGGCGGGATCACGGAAGTGCGCGATCTGAAAGGAAGCTTGGAAGTCGAGGGGCGGGGGAGTGACGTGGATATTTCCGGCGTCACCGGCACGGCCAGCATCGACGGAGAGTTCACCGGAGAGATGCATTTCCGCGATATTAGCCAGACCCTGCATTTTAAGTCCTCGCGCACCGACATGACGGCCCAGAAGCTCACCGGCCGGCTTAACATGGAGGTGGGTTCACTGGAGCTGAACGGCATTGATGGCCCCATCGAAATCTCGACTCGTCAAAAGGATATTACGCTCACGGACTTCAAGCACAGCGTGAAAATCGCGGATACCAATGGGGATGTGCAACTTCGCACTTCCACTCCTCCCACCCATCCCATCGAGGTCGATCTGAAGAAGGGCGAGATCGAACTGAGCCTGCCCTCCTCGAGCAGTTTCCAGATCAACGCGGCCTCTCGTCACGGGGAAGTGGAAAGCGATTTTTCCGGGTCGGGTTTGAAGATTGTGAAGGAAGGCGACAACCCAAGCATCAGCGGAAGCGTGGGCAAAGGCGGGCCTTCCATCCGGCTCCTGACCGAATACGGGACCATCCGGCTGCTGCACTTGGGAGCCCGTCCGCCGGCCCCCCCAGCTCCGCCCCGTCCCCCTGCGGGAGACGAGAAGCGGGCATGGAACCGACCTCCCCATCACCGCCCGTTGCCCGGTGCAGCAGTTGGCACGGTGAGTTTTTTCCCGTTGGCTCGATTGGTTGAGCGGTTCAGATGCCTCGAGGGAACGAGGATTGAAGATTTACTCGAGGCAATCACGTCGGCGGACTTGCGGTGGTGTTGCCCGCAGCCTGCAAAGGCGGCTTTCTAACCACTTGTAGCGCCGACCTTTAGGCCGGCAGTTACGGGCTATGGCTGGTGCCGGCCTGAAGGCCGGCGCGACGTCAAACTCTTCATCCACAAACGAATCCCGTGGTTGCACGGAAGGCTACGAGCCGCTTGGTCGCACGAGCCCGTTCACGGTATCGATCAGAGCAGTCAAGCGGGGATGAGTATGCGCCCCCGCCTCCCCGTCACTCTGTTGCTTTGGCCAGCGTATCGAAGAAATCAGGGAAGGAAATATCAACGCAACCGCTGTTCTTGATGAGCGTGTGGCCCTGCGCAAGCAGTCCCGCGACGGCAAAAGCCATGGCAATCCGATGGTCGTCATGGGGGTCAATCTCGGCCCCATGCAGGGTTTGCCGTCCCGCAACGCGCAGCCCATCCGGGAATTCCTCGACTTCGGCACCCATGCGCCTCAAATTCTCTGCTACTGCCGCCAGCCGGTCGCTCTCCTTTACGCGCAACTCAGCCGCCCCTCGGAACGTCAATCCCTGTTCCGTTTGTGTCCCCAGCACTGCCAGGACGGGCAGTTCATCGATCAGGCCGGGAACCGCACTCTCCGGGATTTCACCGCCTCGCAACGGGCTGGCCTCGACATGCAGGTCGCCAATCAACTCGCCGTTCATCATCTCCAGATTGACCACCGTTACCCGCCCGCCCATGGGGACCAGGACATCGAGAAGGCTCGTGCGCGTCGGGTTCAGTCCCACGTTGTGAAGCATCAGGTTGGAGTCCGGCGTAACCAATCCCGCCACGATGAAAAACGCCGCCGAAGAGAAATCACCCGGCACGTAGAGCTTCCTGCCCTCCAGCCGCGCTTTGCCGCGCACAGCGATAGTCTGCTGATGCCGTCCGATGTCGGCCCCCATTTGCTCGAGCGCGATCTCGGTATGGTCCCGCGTCCGCACCTTTTCGATTACTTCGGTTTCACCTTCGGCGAACAATCCCGCCAGGAGAACCGCTGACTTGACCTGCGCGCTGGCCACCGGCATTTCGTAACGAATGGGCTTGAGTGAGCCGCCTTCGATTTCAAGGGGCGGCAGCCCACCTTCTCGGGACTTGATCCGCGCGCCCATCTGCGAAAGGGGGTCAGCGACGCGCTTCATGGGCCGTCGGGAGAGCGAGGCATCGCCCACCATCACGGAGCGAAATGGCTGGCCGGCCAGAATACCTGCCAGCATCCGCATGGTCGAACCTGAATTGCCGGCGTCCAGAGGTTCGGCGGCAGGCTTCAGCCCGCCAAGACCGGCTCCCTGAATCGTCACCACGTTGTCCTTGCGCTCGATCTTCACTCCAAGCTGCTTCAGACAGGAAAGCGTGGATTGACAATCGGCGCTCGTCGAGAAGAAGTGAATCTCGCTCGCTCCCTCGGCAATTGCCGCCAGCATGGCATAGCGATGGGAGATGGACTTATCCCCGGGAAATTGGACGGTGCCCGTAAGGCCCTTGGCAGGCTTGATCTTCTTCAGCTTCGAGGCAAACAATCCCATCGTGTTATTGAAAATCAGCAGGCGCTAATTGTCAATGGAGCTCGGACGCTAAGGCGGCTTGTGTCAAAGCCTTCAAGTGAATCAATGAGGCGCGAGCAAGCCTGTAAGCCGAATTCTGTTTTCCGCCGGAGGGCGGAACGGTGATCATTCCTCTAGCCCCGGCATTGCTGGCGGGGTCAAGCGACCTACCCGGGAGTTGTAGCGGAACGGGCAGTTCCTCCTCCCCTATTTGGTCTTGCTCCGTGTGGGGTTTGCCATGCCCCCGGTGTCACCACCGGAGCGGTGCGCTCTTACTTTAATTCCGTCATCTGACGGACCGCACCTTTTCACCCTTACTCCGATAGATCGGAGCGGTATATTTTCTGTGGCACTTTCCGTGCCGGAGGCGTACGCCCCGATAGCTCGGGGATCCCCCTCCAACCCTCGCCGTTAGCGAGCACACTGCCTTGCGGAGTTCGGACTTTCCTCTCCCTCGCCCCTGCTTGCCCGCCGAAGCGGACGCTAAGGCGAGGCAGCGATCACCCGGCTTGCTCGCGCAAGTTTTATGATAGTCTGCTATATGGAGCGGGTCAAATCAGAAGTCAGGGGTCAGGAGCCAGGAGACAGAATAAAGCAACTCAGCATGGGGTGAAAGGTATAGATGGGGGCAGGAGTTTGAAAAGCAACAACCAATGAGGCGAGCACAGTGCCAGCTTCCTTCCGCTGGCTGCCTATTCTGACTCCTGCTCTTCAAAGGTCGTGAACCGTGAAAAGCTTCGGTCGCTTTAAGAAGCTCGGGCTTAGTCTGGGGGCAGTTTTCCTCTTACTGTCATCGCTCGAGGTTTTTGCCGCGCCGCAGTCCTCCACTCAGCAACTGCTCGGGCAAGCCGACGAGGTTCTTCGGCAGATGAGCGATATTACCGGTCTGCCCATTAAGTCGCCACTCAAGAAGCAAATCATCAGCCGGGCGGAAGTCGCGAAGTACCTTTCGGAGACCCTTCACGCGGAAATGACGCCACAGGAGATCCACATCCAGGAAGCCGCGCTCCAGGCTTTCGGCCTTGTCCCGGCGGACTTCAATCTCGAACAGTTCCTGATCAGGTTCTACACCGAACAGGCGGCGGGATTTTACGATCCGCATCGCAAGACCATGTATATCGCCGACTGGGTCGAGCCGGACATGCAGCGCCTTGTCTTGGCTCACGAGCTGACCCACGCGCTTCAGGACCAAAACTTCGACCTCGAGAAATTCCTTAAGGCCGTCCGTCCGGATGACGATGCTTCCAACGCTCGTCAGGCCATGGTGGAAGGTTTCGCCACCGCCGCCATGATTCAGCAAATGATTGCGCCCATGAAACTCGCGGCTATGCCCTCGCTCGAGCCGCTGATGGCGCAAGTCATCCACCAGCAGTACGAAGAGTTTCCGACCTTTACCCAAGCCCCTTTCTTCTTTCGCCTCCAGGCCCTCTTTCCATATATCGAGGGCATGGGCTTCATGCAACGTGGGCTCCAGGCAGGCGGTTGGAAAAGGCTGAACTCGCTATTCAACGATCCGCCCAATACCACCAGGGAAATTTTCGAGCCGCAGGCTTACTTTGAAAAACAACAGTTGCCGAAGGTCTCCTTACCCCATCCGGCGCCTCTCGCGGGAATACACGGGCTGAATTTTCTGACGGAAAACACCATGGGTGAGCTGGGCTACTACGCGGTGCTCGGCCAATTGATTTCCGAGGACGAGGCGAAGTCGGTGGCCACGGGCTGGCTCGCAGACCGCTATTTACTCTACGAAAGGGTTGCCGCCGGGCCGAGTCCCGGAGTCGCACACGAAGCAAGGCAATACACCCTGGTTTCGCGAACTCGTTGGTCGAGTCCTGAGGCGGCTCTCGCCTTCTTCCGCGATTACCATTCTATTCTCGCTCGCAAGTACCCCGAACTTGCGCCCGACAAGCGCTCCACCACCGACCTTTTCATCGACACGGCAGCCAACGGGCAGGTCATCCTACTCCGCAAAGGCGAGGAGTGCCTCTGGGCAGAAGGCATCCCCACGACGCAGTCCGACGCCATGTTAGCTTGGCTGAACTCGCGGTAAGTATCCGGTCGCCTGTCAGGAGTCAGAAGTCAGAAGCCAGGAGTCAGAATAAGACTTCTAACGTGACAAGTTTCAGGTGTTGGGAAAGGACGACCCGCTACGGCGAGGCCCACCGTGACTGCTTCTGTTTTCCTGCGTGGTCTGACCTCTGGCTTCTGACTTCTGACTCCTGACTTCTGACTTCTGACTCCTGACTTCTTCCTCCCTACCCTTGTGGCGTGCGGTGCTTGGCTTGCTCCATGGCGATCTGATTGATGTGGGAGAGCGCCCTGGCCCCGGACGCTCCCTCGATGGCCTTCACCGCGATTTCTTGTACTTGCTGCTTCGCTTCATCAAGCTGCTTCTGGAGCGCCGCCATCTGTGCCGACTGCCGCGCCAGGGTGTCCTCCAGCGTCTTGATCTGAAGCTCGGCCAGCCGCTTTTCGGCTTCACTCTCTTTCTTCAATAGGAGAATCTGCTGCTCGAACTTTTGCGCCGTGGCTCGTGTAGTCTCCGCCGCCGCCTGTGCACACGCCTTCTCGAGTCGGCCGGGAAAACCCTCTGATTCGCTCTTGAGACGAGCAACCTCCTCCTCCCGCTCTTTCAAGACCGCCTCGCGCTGCTGCCAGCTTTTTTCGAGCGCTTCCAGCTTCTCCCGGTTATGTTTTTCCAGAAGTTTCATCTCTTCTTCGTACTTATCCTGGGCCTTTTTGCGTTCCAGCGCCTTCTTGTATTCGTACTCGTCAATTTCACGCTGCCGCTGCTTCCTGAGGTTCTCGTCCTGTTCCTTCCGCTCGCGCTCGGTTCGTTTTAGCTCCTCATCCCACGCCGCGTGCTGGGCGGCGATTTCGGATTCCAACTCCTCTTTCTTGCGCGTATAGTCCTGGACGAGCTGATCGAGCGCCGTACAAGCGACGTCGATCTTGTGAAGTCTGTCGATTTCTTTCCGCTCCAATTCCACCGCTTCACGAGCGGAGGACAGGCGATTCACTTCCTGAACGAGTTTCTCCGAGAGGCCCGCGAGCGCCTTCGATAGATCAAGGCCCAGACCGGATATTCCCTTTACAACATCCTCCACGGAAATCCCCTCGACCGCCTGACGGATTTCCGTTTCGCGCAGCTTTGAGGTTTCCTCTGTCTTCTTGTCGGTCGTTTCCCTTGTCGCTGCGACCTCCTTACGGATCGCCGAAAACTCCTCTTCTATTTCAGCTTTTGTAGGCTTGGGTCGCGCCAGGGGTTTTGTCGTCTTCGTTGCCATCTTGGGTGCCTCCTTGGTAATTTCCACTTCCTTCGGATTGCCGTACGGAATCAGATTTTGCCGCATTTCGGTCGCTTCCCTGTCCCGGCTCTGTAGCGCCACCAGTCAGTTTCTTGTCGCGCTGCGAAGATTTCTCTCCGCGTCGTTGGCGCCTCCGTGACCAGAAGAGCCTCAACACAGAGTTCACTGAGACGCGCTGTGTGCTCTGTGTTAAAGCTTGAGACGCACGGAGGACACAGAGAGTCTCGATGGCGGACAATCGCGGGCATGATTTCCGCGAAGTAGCTGGGAGTTAGGTGGCGCCTCTTACAGGACCCGCGATTCTGTCTTTCGTGGTAGATATCCTGCTAGCGGCGTTTCGGCCGACGCTTGAGCTGATTGCGGGCGCTGAACCCACAGCCAGCAAGCTCCATAGCATTCGCGAATTCTGCCCTCAACATTTCTTTCTCTTCCAGGTCCAGGGAGGACCTATCTACCTCATTTTGAAAGCGGCTGGTGTTTACCCTGTCAAACTCTTCGGCAATGTCAGGCGAGCAATGGAAATTCTTAAGCGAATTGATTTCTATGCGCGCTTGGCTGCGGGCAGCGTTACGGCTACCCGCGGAGGGAGCCCACACAATGAGAGCCCAGAGGATGACACCGACGACCAAGACAATAAAAACAACAAGCGGGGCTCGGCTGGGCCCGAGCCGGCGCCCACAGTGGCGGCATCGGGTGGCTTGGTCGGGAATATCTTCCGAAAGGCAAGAACGACAGGTCTGCATCTTAACCTCCTATCCTTTTAACATATTTCATGCGCCGCCAGTCGCCACCGCGGATGGTGAGTTTATCACTCAGCGATCGCCGGTGATACGCACTGTCCCGGTGAGGGGCGTGTTCCGCGAGGACCCGCCCACGTAGACTTTGTATTCGCCAGGCACCAGCTCCCAGTCGTCCTTGTCGACGACAAAAATGGACAAGTAGTGGGGATCGAGCCTCAGGCTGACGCCCTTGGTCTCGCCAGGCGCCAACTGAATCTTGTCCCAAGCTACCAGGCGCTTGGGCGGTTCAGCGGCGCTGGGCGGCAACGACACATAGACCTGGGCAATCTCCGCCCCGGCGCGTTCACCAGTGTTCGAGACCTTGCAGCTCACCTGCACTTCCTTCCCTGGCGTGATTTTGAGTCCGGAGTAGGCATAGGTGGTGTAGGAAAGACCGAAGCCGAACGGGAAGAGCGGCTCCTTGCCCTCCGCGTCGAACCACTTGTAGCCGACCTTGAGCCCCTCGGTGTAGTTGATCAGGCCGGCTGAAGAGGAGGTTTCCGGAATGGCATGATGGGGCAGGTCGTCCTCGCTCTTGGGAAAGGAGACAGGCAGCTTGGCCGAAGGGTTCACCGCGCCGAAGAGAATGTTGGCGATGGCCTCGCCGCCTCCAATACCTGGATACCACGCCTCGAGGGCCGCACTCACGTTATCAAGCCAAGGCATGAGCACGGGGCCGCCGGTCTCCAGTACGACGATGGTGCGCGGATTGACAGCGGCTACCTGGCTGACCAACTGGTCCTGGTTGCCGGGCAGGGAAAGATTCGGCACGTCACGACCTTCTGACGTCAGTTGATGGACGAACACGATCGCTACGTCTGATGCGCCGGCCAGCTTCGCCGCCGCGACCAGGTCTGTCCCAGGATCATAATCAACTTTAGCCTTCGGCGCCTTGGCGCGAATCGCCTTCAGCGGCGAGGAGGGATGCCAGATGCCCCACGGAGGTCGCGATTCGCTGCCCGCAGCGGTTTTCCCGGCGTTGGGGGACGGAACGGCGTTACCACCGGCGGCGTCGACCTGATCCGAGCCGCCCCCGGAAGGCACACCCACGTCGGTGTGCGAGCCGATGACCGCGATCGCTTTGAGCCGGGATGCGTTCAACGGCAACTGTCCGCCCCTATTTTTTAGTAACACGATAGCGCGCTCCGCGATCCGCTGCGCCACCTCGGCGCCGCTAAACGGGTTGACCGGCCTGGGGGCGGGCGGGTTGTCGAAGATCCCGGATACAAACTCCGTCCGCAGGATGCGATGCACCATGTCATTGAGGCGCGCCGTCGGCACCTTGCCCTTCTCCACCGCCGCCTTGAGAGGAGCACCGAAATACACGCCCCCAGGCTCTTCCTGGTCGAATCCGGCAAGGGCTGCTTTTACGGTGCTGTGGTCGGCTCCCCAGTCGGACATGACCCAGCCCTTGTAGTCCCAGTCCTTCTTCAGGACATCCGTCAGCAGGTACCTGTTTTCGCAGGCGTAGTCACCGTTGACCTGATTATAGGCACACATCACCGTCCCCACGTTCGATTCCTTGATGGCGATTTCGAAAGCCAGCAGGTCGCTTTCCCGCATCGAGCGTTGGTCTATTACGACATTGATACTGAAGCGTCCCGTTTCCTGGTCGTTCACCGCATAGCGGTTGATGTTGCCAATCACCTGCTGGTCCTGGGTGGCCTTCAGCTCTCGGCCCAGCATCTTTCCGATCAGGATAGGGTCCTCGCCGAAACACTCGAAGTTCCGCCCGTTGCGCGGCTCCCGGATGATGTTGGCTGTCCCCCCGAGCGACACGTTGAAACCGAGGTCACGGACTTCCTTCCCCAGCAGCGCTCCGTATTCGTAGGCCACCTTCGGGTCCCAGCTCGCCGCGCAAGCCAGCGAGCATGGCAACGCGGTCGCGTAACGACCGCGCCGCCCGGTGTTGGCGACGCCCGATCGCCCATCCGTCATCTGGAGATCGGGGATTCCCAATCGAGGAATTCCAGGCACGTAACCGGCCCCGCCCAGCCATTTCGCCGGGCCGGGATTAAGGCTCCAGACGTCGGTGCCATGGACCAAAGCAATCTTCTCCTCGAGTGTCATTTGTTCGATGAGCAGATCCGCGCGCTTGTCCGGCGACAAACTCTTGTCCAACCAGGGGCCTTTTAGTGCCTGGTTGGAGGCTTGGTTTGGATTTTGTGCAGAAACGGCTGATAAAACCATGGTCAGGGCTGCGGCCGTGATTCCAAGAATCATCGGCCAATTAAAGATGGCAAACCATGGATGGCGCTTGCGCATTTTTTGTGCTCCCGGTCGAAGTGTTGCTCGCGCTTGTTATGGTGATTTCAAAGGCGAACCGCACTATATACCGGACTGCCTCGGCACGCAATACTCCCGCCCGGTTCTTTGCTGCCGCTTGATTCCTGCGAAAGCGGGAATCCAATCAGTTGGCTGCTTGTTTCAGAAGCTCTGCGCGGTGGATTCCCGCTTTCGCGGGAATGGCGGCGACTTGCAATGCCCGTCTCGGGCAAATGATAGCAATTGCTAGCGACCCAACAGTTTGAGCAGCTCGTCCTCCGCAATGGTTTTGACGCCCAGGGACCGGGCCTTTTCGAGCTTTGATCCGGGATCGGCGCCCACCACCACATAATCCGTCCTCTTGCTGACCGAGCCGCTGACGCGTCCGCCGGCTTCTTCAATCATCTTCTTAGCTTCCTCGCGCGAATACCGAGGCAGCGTGCCGGTGAGCACGAACTGCTTTCCGGCCAACCCGCCTTTCGGCCTGTGGACTTTCGCTTGCTCGAACCGCAGGCCGGCTTGGCGGAGTTTTTCGATGACCTTGCGGTTCTGCGGGGCGCTGAAAAACTCCAGGATACTCTCGGCCACTCTTGGCCCCACTTCCTCGACCTCCACAAGCTCCGCTTCGCTCGCCTTCGCGAGCTTGTCCAAGGAGCCAAAATGGTCTGCTAAGAGCTGGCCGGTGCGCTCGCCGACGAAGCGGATGCCCAAGGCAAAGATCAGCCGCGCCAGGCTCGCCTTCTTACTGTTCTCGATTTCCTCCCGCAGATTGCTCGCCGACTTGTCGCCCATCCGTTCCAGATTCGCCAACTGTTCGTGGGTCAGAGTATAAAGATCAGCAACATCGTGCACCAGTCTCTTGTCCACCAGTTGGTCCACCAGGGCTTCTCCCAGCCCATCAATATTCATGGCGCGGCGACCGGCGAAATAGAGCAGCGATTCTTTGAGCCGGGCCGGGCAAGCCGAATTGACGCAGCGGTAAGCGACTTCACCTTCAGCGCGGTGCACCTCCCCACCGCAGACGGGGCATTGCTTGGGCATGCCGAATTCCCGCCCCTCCGCAGCCGGCTTCACTACCTTCACCACCTGCGGAATTACTTCTCCGGCGCGCTGGACCAGCACCGTATCGCCAATCTTGACCCCCAGGCGAGCGATTTCGTCCATGTTGTGCAGTGTGGCGTGGCTCACGGTCACTCCGCCCACGTCCACGGGCTCCAGGTCGGCCACCGGGGTCAACGTGCCGGTCCTCCCCACTTGGGCGCGAATATTCATGACGGTCGTGGTGGCTTGACGCGCAGCATACTTGTAAGCGATGGCCCAGCGCGGGGACTTGGCCGTGGCGCCGAGTTCCTCCCAGAGGCGAATGTCGTTCACCTTTACGACCACCCCGTCAATTTCGTACTCGAGGCTGTCGCGCTTTGATTTCCATTCCTGGATAAAGGCCATCAGCTCGTCGAAGGACTTGCACAGTCGCCGGTGAGGGTTCACTTTGAAGCCCAGCTTGACCAAGCCTTCCAGGTTTTGCCAGTGCTCGCGCAGCGGCTCGCGGTTCTCCACCAGAAGGTAATAGAGGAAGATGTCGAGCCGGCGCTGGGCTACGATGCGGGAGTCAAGCTGGCGCATGGAGCCGGCGGCGGCGTTGCGCGGGTTGGCGAAGCGTGGTTCGCCGGCGGCCTCGCGTTGCGCATTCGTCTGCTCGAAGGCTTGGCGTGGCAGGATGACTTCTCCGCGGACTTCCCAACGTTTGGGATTGCCGATCACCTCCGCCCTCTTGGGGTCAACCCGAAGCGGCACGGAGCGGATGGTCTTCACGTTGGCCGTGACGTCCTCGCCCTCGACGCCGTCACCGCGGGTAACGCCGTGCCTCAGCACGCCGTCTTCATAAGTCAAGGCCATGGAGAGCCCATCCAGCTTCAATTCCCCCACGTACTCGACCTTCGAGCGACCCGAAAGTTCCCGCACCCGCCGGTCGAAGTCCTTTAGCTCATCGATCGAATAAGTATTGTCCAGGCTCAACATGGGCAGGGAGTGTCGTACCTTGGGAAACTCCTCCGCCGGTTGCCCCCCCACACGTTGGCTAGGAGAATCCGGCGTTACAAGCTCTGGATTCTGAGCCTCCAACTCCTGGAGCCGGCGCATCAGCTTGTCAAACTCGAAGTCGGAGATTTCAGGGTTATCCAGGACGTAGTACCGGTGCTCGTGGTAACGGATCTCATTTCGGAGCCTTTCGATTTCTTTCTCCACGCTCTTGGCCACGGAGTCCCCCGCAGATGCGCGGGCACGCAGCACCTTACGCCCGCAATGTGGGATTTCAGCTTCAGGAGGAATTATAACCCACCGGTAGGCCGGATATGGGCTGACTTCCGGGCTATCCACCTTGGGGTGAAAGGCAGCGGGTCAATTTGGAGTTGAAGCGGCGAGTTGACCACACGCTTGTCCAAACTACGGTCGATACCGCTAGCGACGACCTGCGGCTCCGTCCGTCAGCCGACGGAAAAGGCTTCGCCTTGCCGAAGGACGCCCGTCCAGACTAACATTTTCTGAGCAGGCTGGGAGGCTTAGCCTTCCAGCCTGCTCGGAGGAGGACGGAGAGGGGTGTGGCATCGGCGGAAGGCCGGAGGCTTTCCGCAAGTCGGGGCGGCAGAGCCGCTGTGAGTCGGCATGACCCGGTATTCTGGACAGCCTTAAGTACGTGGCCGCGTAAAGCCGCCTCTACATTAAATTGGTCTACCGCAGTGTGAAAGCCTGTCTTGACAGGCGACTGAACCCGCTGCTAGTGTCGGTATGGGAAGGCATTGGAGGCAGGAGGAGAGTGAGCCATGAATCTGCGAACCATAGGCATCCCAGCTACTCTTTGCCTGGTTATGGCCATGCCCGCCACGGGGCAGGAGAAACCCGTCAAGGCGGGAACCGCGCGTTTCGGCGACCCCACCGGCATCGCGCGCAAGTACCAGAACTTCCTCTACGGTGTCATCAAGACGATTGACGCCCATGAAATAGTGTTGGAAAAGACCAAGGTTGGCATCGACCAAACGCTTAAATTCCAGCCCAAGACCAAGTTCATTCACGATAACAAACCAAGTTCGCGGGAGGATCTGAAGGTCGGCGAACAGGTCTACGTGGATGTCCACAAGGATAAGAAGACCGGCGACCTTTATGCCAAGCGGGTAATTTCTGGCATCGTGGTGCCCGTAGAATAAGCAACCAGGCCCAAAACCCATTTTGCGCGAACCGAGTCCGCGGGTTTGAAAACCACCACTTTGATCTATAACCCGATAGCTGGACGGCGCCCTGCCCAGCGCGCCAAGGAAATTCGGCGCATAGCAGAAATCCTCCGGAAGCGGGGAATGGACGTTGAGGTTTCTCCTACCGGCAAGCCGGGGGCAGCGTCGGAACTCGCCAAGGAAGCAGCCAGACAAGACAAGGATGCGGTCCTGGTTTGCGGTGGGGACGGCACCATCAACGAAGTGATTAACGGTGTCGCCGGTAGCCAGGTTTCGCTCGGCCTGTTGCCGGGTGGGACGGCCAACATGCTGGCGAGGGAAGTAGGACTTCCGCTCGACCCGGTTCGCGCTGCCGCCGAACTGGCGCGTTGGTCGCCCCGCCGGATTCCTCTGGGGAAAGCTACTTGGTGGCCGGACGGGGCTTCGATAAGAAAAGCGCCGCCTGGAAAGGAACAAGCCATTCGCTACTTTATGACGGTGGCTGGAATCGGCTATGACGCTCACGTCGTCTATAAGCTTTCACTTCAGATGAAGATGTCGTGGGGTGTGGCGGGATACGTCGTGGAAGCCGTGCGGCAGGCCTTCCGCTACCCCTTCCAAAGCTTTTCCTGCCGCATGGACGATGGGCCGGAACGACTTGCCACCTTCGCCGCGGCCCAGCGAGCACGCAATTACGGGGGATGGCTTCACCTTACACCAGGCGCTCGCTTCTTTGACGACCGGTTCAATCTGTGCCTTTTCAAGAGCCATAGCCGCTCCCGTTACTTCCTTTACGCCGCTCTGGTGCTGGCGCGCCAACACTTTCTCCTTGGCGATGTGGAACTCGTGCAAGGGCGCAAGCTTTGCTGCTCCGCCCAGGTGGCCGGCGAAACCATCCGCTTCGAGCTTGATGGCGAGTTGGTGGGGACACTCCCGGCAACTTTCGAAATCGTACCAGATGCACTTACCCTGCTGGTTCCGTGATGGACAACCTTACCCACACCCTCACCGCTGTTGCCTTGAGCCATGCCGGGCTGCATCGCAAAACCCGCTTTGCCACCCTGACTCTGATCGCGGCGGCGAACCTGCCGGATATCGACCTCGTCTCCCGCTTCTGGGGAAGCATCACCTATCTCAAGTACCATCGAGGTTTCACTCACTCGATGCTTGGAGTCAGCCTGCTAGCTTTGCTTTTGGCATGGACCATTTACTTTCTGGGCCGCAAAGCCAAGCCCAAACCCGGACCGCCGCTCAGCTTGCGCTGGCTTCTGATCCTGGCCTGGATTGGAACGGCCAGCCATCTTCTTATGGACTTCACGAACTCCTATGGCGTGCGGCCCTTCCTGCCCTTCAGCGCACGCTGGTACGCCTGGGACATCATGTTTATCTTCGATCCTTTGTTGCTCCTCTTCCTTTGCCTTGGCCTCGGCTTGCCCATGCTCCTGCGGCTGGTCTCAGAAGAAGTCGGAGCGAGCAAATCCCACCCAGCGTGGGGTGCGGTCTTCTCGCTCTGCGCGCTGCTATTTCTTTGGGGTCTGCGCGATGTCGCGCACCGTCGCGTGCTGGCACTGCTTGAAGCGCACACCTACTTTGAACAAGACCCGCTTCGAATGGGGGCTTTTCCTTCCCCGCTCAACCCCTTTGCCTGGACGGGGGTGGTGGACACCGGCGCCACCTATGCCGTCCTGCCTGCTAATGCCCTCGAAGGCGATGTTGATCCCCGTTCCGCGCTGCAATTCCGTAAGCCCGAGGCCTCACCCGCTCTCGAAGCGGCGCTGAAGACACGCACGGGACGTATCTTTATGGATTTCGCCAGGTTCCCCTGGGCCCAGGCGGAAGAAAACGATGAAGGTTTTGATGTGCAGATCCGCGACCTGCGCTTCTACACGAGGTTTGACAGCCGCGCCTTCCTTGCGGAAATCGAAATGGACAAGGCCTTGCGAGCGCGCTCGGAATCATTCAGCTTCGGCGTCCCCTCCCATGCGGCGCCGGGGAGATGAGACCGGAGGCTAGCCCAAATCATCGGGACCGGCGGGCTGGTGACCCTTCCACCAGCGGAAAAGGAACGTCAAGCTGATCACGAGGAAGATAGCCAGCAATGAGGCCCAGGTGAGGTTGTTCTTCAAATACGCTTCCGCCGCAGCGCCGTAGTGCGCTCCCAGCCAAGCCTCAACCAGAAACCTCAGACTACGCCCGACCAGCAAAGCAGCCCCGAAGCGCAGCGCATTCATGCGCAAAGCCCCAGCGGCCATAACAAAAATCTTCAGGGGAGCCGGCGGAGGCAGCAAGGCCATTACCAGCATCGCCACAAAGTCATTGCGCTCCAGCCAGCGACGGGCGCGGTGGATTTTAGTCGAGGCGGATTGCCCCCAGGCCGACCCCCCAGCGCGCGCGATGCCATACATAACATAACACCCCAAAAGCGAGCCAAGGGTGCTCAACATGGCATAGAAGGGCGCGCGTGCCGGATGCTTCCCAGCCAGAACGATAAGCGCCAGATCGTTGATGCCCGGGAATGGAATGAAAGAAGAATCCAGGAACGACAAGACGAATAGCCCTCCGCTGTAGAGGGCCAGCAGATGTCCGAGTCTCGAGTAGAGCGACCTAAAGAATGGCAACCGGTTGCACCTCGCAACTCAAACCTTTCAGGCTTCAGAGCGCCTGCACTCGCCGGGTGAGCTGTTCGGGAGGTGACATCAGCGCCACGGCGTATTTGCAGCCGCTCAGGCAGCCGCGTTCGACGGCCAAACTCCCGTAATAGTCGTTATAGCGGAAGCCGGTTTCTCCGCGCCACATGGGGAATGCGGCGCAGGCCTCCATCCACCGGTCGAAGACCGGAGTAATATCGAGGAAAGTATCCGGCGTGAAGCCCTTTGCATCTTCCCAGTTATCGGCGAAGAACAGTTTCCGGACTTGGTGGGGCGGTTGTTTGCGTGCGAGTGCGGGCAGTCCGGCATAGAACACAGCGTCGTTCGCGACCTTGTAGCACGCTTCGTGATCCTTGTGCCAACTCCCGCACCAGTGCGTCACGACGGCGCTGGGTTGGTGCTCGCGGATCAAATCGCACACCGCAAGCTTCGCCTCCTCACTAACGGGAATCTCTCCATCCGCATAAGCGAGAAACTCGGCCCCTGCGCCCAGCGTGTGCGCCGCGCGCTCCGCCGCTTCCCGCTGCAGCCGACCGTATTGTGCAGGAGCAATCCGCGCCGAGCCTTTCTCGCCCAGCGAAAGACTCACGAAGACGCCTTTGCCTCCGAGATGAACTTGGAGAGCCACGGCGGCTCCCATGGCAAAGAATGCATCGCCGGGGTGCGCGGCGATGGCCATGATATTTGAAGGGCTGGAGGCTTGCACTTGGGCATCCCCAGAGGGCGGCTGCCCTGGCATTCGGCTTGTCGGGGCGCCTTGTGCGGCCACTGAGAAGGCAGCCGTTCCCAGACCCAGATCTTTGAGAAAAATCCGCCGGGTGGAGTTTTCCATGTTTGCAGCTACTCCCTGTCCTTGCGCCGGAGCTAACAAACGGGGAAATTACCTCTTTGCCCTCTCCCTAAGGGATGTCGCGCGAATTGTGTCTATGCCCTCTCCCTTGGGGAGAGGGTGTCCCGCTACCGGCGCTTTCACCAGCCCGTCAGCCGACGGGGACGGGTGAGGGGTTGGTTTTGCGCCGAGGGGGATGGACGGGCGAACGCGACGAAATAACCCCTCACCTGGCTCGCTCCGCTCGCCACCCTCTCCCCAAGGGAGAGGGCTACAGTTCTAACTTCCGCCCTCTGTGTTCAAACCGGGCTAGTGCGGCCTCCTCCTTCGGGAGCCGCCATAGACTGCTTCGGCAAGCGCTTGCAGCGCTTCAAGTTCCGGCTGGGCCGGCAGCGTGGCGCGAAACCACTCCTCGACGCGCTGGCGCTGCGCTTCGGTGTCGCCTCCCCCATGGCGAGAGGCCCAAGCCTTGATTCTTCCTCGCGCTTCCTCGGCCTTGGCCGTCATGTTCAATTTTTCATAACATAAACTTTCGAGGTAATCCTGAATTCTATAATCAGGATCACCTGGCTTGCCCGTCCCCAGCCGCTCCGGGTACTCCCGCGAGGTCTCGAGCCGCTCGATGGCCTGTTGATACTGGCCCTTCTTCATGTCTGCCAGCGCCTGCGCGGCCAGGCTTTGCACCCACAATTGGTGCACGTCGCTCTCGCCTTCGTAGGGCAGGATGGAGGCATTGGCGAGCACGTTGTAACAGTCCTGATATTTGCCGCTACTCAGGTACGTCCTGGCCAGCAGAATTCTGACCGCATCTTCCTTGGGAAATTGTCGGGCCGCCCCGACGACCAGCTCCAAAGCCTTATCGTTCATGCCCGCTTGGAGATAATAACTGGTCAAGTGATACCAGGTTCTCCAATCTTTCTTGTCGGTGGAGTAAGCTCTCTCGTAGTCCGCCTGGGCCTTCTGAGCGTTGCCCTCGCGCTCGAGAATTGCCCGAGAGATGTAAGCCGGCGCATAGTCTGGCCGGTCACCGCACTCGTTCCACATCCGCAAGGCGTCTTCGTTCCGCTGCATTCCCCAATAGATCAAGCCCAGATAGTACTTGGGCTTCCAATCATTCGGCTGTAGCGTGGCGGCCCACTGAAACACCGGAATGGATTCTTCACGGAAAGGAAACACCAGGTAGGGCGAAAGAGCGGTGGCGTGTGCGAGCGCCTCCCGGCTCCGCTGCGGGGATTTCTTCCTTAAGAGGTATGCCTGCCAATACTGCACCGTGGCCTGCTCCGGGGCGGCTTCCAGCACCCGCAGCGCGTCATCGTCGAGCCGCAAGTTGGCGTAATAGGCGGCGATTTCGAGATAGGCCTCGTGTGGGAATTCGTTGCGGATCATGGATTTGAAATTCTCCAGCGTCCCGGGGCCTGGGTCGAGCAGATACTGTTCGAAGCGCGCAAAATGGCTCAAAGGATCGATGTCGAGAATCTTGTTCAAAGCCTCGCGCGCCTTATCGGGTTGCTTTTGCAGCCGGCAAGTAGTGGCCAGAAGCTTGTAGGCCCGGAGGTTATAAGCATCGTAAGTGAGGGAGCGGTTGAGATATTCTTGCGCGAGGTCGAAATTGCGCTCCGTGAGATAGACGCTGCCAAGATCGCTGTAAGCCGCGGAGCGATATTTCATCGAGCGCGCCGCCCATCCCAGTGTCTCCTTGGCGTCCACCAGGTCGTCCATCCGCTTGGCAATGGTGCCGTAGACGTAATTGGCGTCCGCGTCGTACATGTCGATATCCAATGCTTTGCGCGCGTATTCGAGGGCCTTCTCGTATTCCGCTCTTCGGCAAGAGAGTTCGGCCAGGCGGGTCAAGGCGGGAACGTGCAGCGGCTCGCGCTGCACCACAGACTGGTATTTGCGCAAGGCTGAGTTGTAACTTCGGCCTTTATCGTCGCGCTGGGCGGACTGGAAGAGCCCTTCGACGCTGCTCTCGTCGATATTGTGGAAGTGCAACGGGCGCTTCAAAAGGTCGGCATTGGGATCGTCCGTATAGGAAAGCTTGTCGCCCACATCTACGCGAAGCTGGCCTGTCTTGACGGAGACCGGAAAGGTCTTTTGGTATACCTCCATGGGTTTGAGGACGAGCCGGTCGCTGGCGACCTGCTTGCCTTCGGAGGAAATAGTCAGGTCTTCAGCAAGATTTTGAAGAGCGCAGAAACTCACCAGCAGGGTATTGGCGTTGTTGCGGACGTTGAGGGCGCCGTAGGGGGTTGCCTTCACCATGGGACCGATTTTCTTGTAGGGAAAATACAACTCCCGCCAGTGGTCAGTCGCGTCCGGGGCCAGGAATTCCTGGTCGCTCTGGTCCAGCAATCGGCCGGTCTGCGACTCGAAGTACGGTCCATCGTGGTCGGTCAGCAGCTCTTGCCAGATGGCCCCGGCGCGGGACATCGCCCAGAGAAAAAGCTTCTGGCCCGGCACCTCCTCATGCAGCGCCCAATGGCCATATCCGAATTGCCAATCGTGCCAGTATCCGCCTGAGAAATCCTGCAACTTGCCGTGTACAAAGAGACTGTCATCGTCCTTGTCCTTATGGGTGCGGTTAAGAGCCAGGTTTCGCCCGTCTTTGGTCAGCGGCCACGGCTGGGACGGAACCGCATAGTTGTGCCCGATGTAGCGCACTCCCGGCAGGACGAACTCGAGGTCGTCGCGCAGCTTTTGACCGACGTTCATCCAAACGTAGTAGGACTGGTTCAGCGGATGCGGATTGTACCAGAGGGACCGCGCCTCGATGTAGGCCTTGTCGGGAGGAATGATGTATTCCACTCTCCACTCCGTGCGCGAGGGCAGATCCATGGTCCCGACAATGCAGCTTACACTGCCGTCCGGATTCTTGCGGATCAGATAGTCCACTGGGGTGGCGGTCGAGGGTGCGTGGCCGATGATCCCAAAGTTGGCCTCGATTCCTCCTGAGGTCCAGGGACCCCGCATCGAGATGCTTCGGAACTTTTGCACGTGGTTGTAATAGATGAAGTCTTTTTGGGTGCTCTTTTCGACGGCGCCGATCAGCTTTCCGCCGGTGGCGGGCAGCACGAAGGCGTCGAGGTAAGGGTTGTCGAGGTGGATCACGTTCCAGGGCTGATCCACCCCGTCATAGGAAAGGTCGTCGAAGGAGAAATAAGGATAGATTTGCTGAGCCTGGCCTCCATAGGAGCGGACCACCACGGGGTCCGGGCCCGAGAAAGGATACGTCTTGATCGCCTGCTTTTCTTCGCGCACCTCTGCCGTCTGGCCCCACAGGCCCACTGCGAAACCGGACAGAAGCAGTAGTAAGGTCATAGAAATTCTCTTCATCGGTCATCCTCCCCTATGAAAACGCTGCGTCCCTTGTAGCAGGCTGCGGAAAAACGCTTCCAAGCTGTCATTCCGATCCGTCAGTCCGTCAGTTGACGGAAGAGGAATCTCGCTCGGAGTATTTTCAACGCAGTGCGAGATTCCTCGTCCCGATCAGGTCGGGATCAGATCGGGACTCCTCGGAATGACATGCCAACCGGGTTTTTCCGCAGCCTGCTACTGCTCACGGCACGGCCTTTAGCGAGCCGGACAAAGCCCCGGACGAGACGGCTTACCAACCTGTCCAGGGTGCTCAGTCTAGGGGGCCGCCTCCTGACTGTCAAGTGGGACGGTAGAGGTTGAGATTGATTGGGAGGTAATCCCGATCTCATGGGGGGGGCGCCAAGTGCCGAGGCAAACTCAGACTTATCCAGATTACGCTCGATCCGGTCGGCGACGACCTGCGGCTCCGCCGCCTGAATAGAAACCACTATAGGGTTCTTACTGGCCCGGAGATTTGACCCTGTTCGAACGGCTCTGCTAACATGAGGGCTTAAATGCCTGGAGAAATTGGCGTGAGAGTGGGGGTGCACACTTCGATTGCCGGGGGGCTGGAGAACGCCGCGCATCGCGCGAAGAAAATCGGCTGCGACACGTTCCAGATGTTTTCAGGTAACCCACGGGGGTGGAGAGCGCAAGACCTTACACCGGAGGAGTGCGAGCGATTCCGGGAAGTCCGCGCAGCTTACGGCCTGTCGCCGCTGGTGATTCATGACAACTACTTGATCAACCTGGCGTCGGCGAACTCCTTTATCCGGGAAAGATCCATTGCGGCGTTTCGCCACGAGCTCGAGCGGGCGGTGGCCTTGGGCGCGGATTATCTGGTGACTCATCCCGGAAGCGCCAGAGACAGCACGGCGGGGCAGGGAATCAAAGCGTGCATTGATTCCGTGCGGCAAGCCGCGAAGGGCCTGAAGCTCGACGGGCTGCGCATTCTGATAGAGAATACGGCTGGGCAAGGCTCGGTGATCGGGCGCACCTTTGAAGAGGTGGCGGAAATTGTGGCCGGGAATGAAAAGGACTTGCCGATGGGCGTCTGCATCGATACGGCGCACTGTTTCGAGGCAGGGTACGCCGTCCACACGCAGGCCGGCTTGGCCCAGACGGTGAAAGCGCTGGACTCGACGGCAGGCCTCAAGAACGTGCGGGTGATTCACGCCAACGACTCGAAGTCGGCCTTTGGCTCCCATGCCGACCGGCACGAGCACATCGGGAAAGGGCAGATTGGCAAAGAGGCTTTCCGGCGGATTGTTTGTCATCCCAAGCTGAGGGCGATTCCCTTTATATGTGAGACGCCCATTGACAAGCCCGGAGACGACCGGCGGAATCTTCGTATGATGAGGAGGCTGGCGGGGGTAGTAGCTGTCAGCTCTCAGCAGTCAGCTTTCAGCAAGCGGCGGTCTGGTGGCTGACTGCTGAAGTCGGGCGCCGGCCATTCCCGTCAGCCGACGGGAATCCGCTTTCCTGAGGGGTGACGTGGACCCCCGCGAGGGTTTGGTCGGACGACATGGCTTGCGGACGGAACTGACCCCTCACCCGTCCCGCGCCGGCTGAAGAGAGCGCCGTCGCGGGACACCCTCTCCCCAAGGGAGAGGGCTGTGTTTCCGATTTCGGCAGCTCTGGTGTCCAGCCGAAGATATGGGTAACGGTCAGCTTACGCGGGGGGTGACAACTGCGGCGGTATGGTGGCGACTGGTTGCTGAAAGCTGATAGCTGACTTTCGACTCTCGACTTCTCGACTCTTAGACAGTTCTTATGGACTACGACCCTCAACAAATCGAAGCGAAATGGCAAAAGCGCTGGGCGGAGGCGAAGGTCTTTGACGCTGAGCTGGACGCCACGCGAAGGAAGTACTACGTGCTCGAGATGCTGCCTTATCCCTCAGGCGACATCCACATGGGGCACGTGCGCAACTACTCGATAGGCGACGCGCTGGCCCGTTATATGTGGATGAAGGGCTACAACGTGATTCATCCCATCGGCTGGGACGCGTTTGGCCTGCCGGCGGAAAACGCCGCTATCAAGCGCCAACGTCACCCCTCGGAATTCACGTTCAGTCACATCGGTAACATGCGCGAGCAGTTGAAGCGCCTGGGGTTCAGCTACGACTGGCGGCGCGAAATTGCCACCTGCGTCCCGGAGTACTACCGCTGGAACCAGTGGTTCTTCCTCAAGATGTTCGAGCGCGGCCTGGCGTACCGCAAGCAGAGCCGAGTGAACTGGTGTCCGCAGTGCGAAACGGTGCTGGCCAACGAGCAAGTCGTAAACGGCTGCTGCTGGCGGCATGAAGATACACCGGTGGTCGAGCGCGAGCTGGAACAGTGGTTCTGGAAAACCACCGCCTACGCCGAGCAGCTCCTCGAGGACATGAAGGAACTGGTGCGCTGGCCCGAACGCGTACTGGCCATGCAGCAGAACTGGATTGGCAAGTCGCTGGGGACGGAAGTGAACTTTAGGGTCGTTGAACTTGGTGAGGATCTGCCCGTCTTTACCACGCGCGTGGACACCATCTTCGGCTGCACAGCGGTATTCCTGGCCGCTGAGCATCCGTTGGTAGGGAAGCTCGTTGCCCACTCGAGATCCCCGGAAAAGCTGCGGCAGGAGGTGGAGCGGATCAAAGCCTCCGCGGTGCGGGCGCGCGTCGAGGTGAATCTGAACAAGGTCGGGGTTGATACCGGATTTCGAGCGCGGAACCCTTATAACGGCGAGACGGTTCCCATGTGGATTGCCAACTTCGTCTTGATGGAATACGGGACAGGGGCAGTCATGGCGGTGCCCGCCCACGACCAGCGGGACTTCGAGTTCTGCTCTGAATACGGGCTGCCGATTCGCACCGTCATCGTCCCCGAAGAGGCGAGCGGGCAGGGACCCACATCGCCGCCCAAAGAGGCTTTCGTCGAGTACGGGATGCTGGTGAATTCAGGTGACTACAGCAGCTTCTCCTCGACTCAGGCCATCCTGCGCATGACTCAGGACGCGGAGGAGAAGGGCTTTGGAAGACTCACCGTCCAATATCGCCTGAAGGATTGGGGCATCTCGCGCCAACGGTATTGGGGCACGCCTATTCCCATCGTATATTGCGACCAGTGCGGAGTTGTCCCTGTTCCGGAAAAGGACTTGCCGGTGGTGTTGCCATCGAATGTCAAATTGACCGGCCGAGGGCGCTCGCCGCTCGCCGACGTTCCCGAATTTGTCAACACCACGTGCCCGAAGTGCTCGGGAAGCGCACGCCGCGAGACGGATACCATGGATACGTTCGTGGACTCCTCGTGGTACTTTTACCGTTACACCGCGCCCCGGCTCGACACCGCCCCGGTGGATAAAGAAGCGGTCAAATACTGGTTCCCGGTGGACCAGTATATCGGCGGAATCGAGCATGCCATCCTGCACCTGATCTACATGCGTTTTTTCACCAAGGTGATGCGGGACATCGGCCTGGTGGAGTTCGCCGAGCCGGTGGCGCGCCTCTTCACGCAGGGCATGGTGCTCAAAGACGGCTCGGCGATGTCAAAATCGAAGGGCAACGTGGTGGACCCCGTGGAAATGTGCGCCAAGTACGGCGCCGACACGGTGCGGCTTTATATGCTCTTCGCCGCGCCGCCCGAGAAGGACTTCGACTGGAGCGATAAGGATATCGAAGGCGCCTGGCGCTTCTTGGCCAAGGTCTACCGGCTGGTTTCGAAGCATGCGGACAATCTCCGCGGCGTGCCGGCGCTTTCCAGTGACGGAAACATCCAGCGGGAATTTACCCCCGAGGAGCGGAGCATTCTTCGCAAGGCGCACCAGACGCTTCGGCACGTCACCGAAGACATGGAAGGCCGCTGGCATTACAACACGGACGTGGCCCTGTGTATGGAACTGGTCAACGAGCTGACGGACCGGCAAGGCGCAGTGGAGGCCGGCAAGGTCCGGCCCGAAGCGCATAAGGCCGTTCTGGAACTTCTGGTGATGATGCTGTCGCTCTTTGCCCCGCACATTGCCGACGAGCTCTGGGAAGGGCTGGGTCACGCCGAACCCTTGCTGCGCGTCCCTTGGCCTGCCTTTGACCGCGAACTTGCCGCCGAGGATGAGCTCGAGATGCCTGTGCAAGTAAATGGCAAGCTGCGAGCGCGAATTCGGGTCGCGGTCGGGGCGGGCGAGGAAGAGATTTTGGCTCGGGCGCAGGCGGAAGAAAAGGTGGTCCAGCACCTGGCGGGCAAGGAGATCATCAAGGTGGTGATAGTGCCGCAAAAGCTGATCAATATTGTGGCCAGGTAGACGAACCGTGCCTGCTGGAGGTAGCGCCGGCACACCCTTTGGGGCATGTCATTCCGAGCGGAGTGAGGAATCTCGCCCTACGGCGGAGTAGATCGGAAAGATCAGAGCGAGATTCCTCGCTCCGCTCGGAATGACACGCGAAGGCTTGGGGGGAGTAGGTTTGCCTCTTGAATTGTTCTTCGTTCTCGTGCCGACCTAAAGATCGGCGCTACAGCGGCTAACGAAATGGAACATCCTCGTCCGGTTGTCGTTCTCGATTTCGGTTCTCAGTATACGCAACTGATTGCGCGCCGCATCCGTGAGATGCAGGTCTATGCGGTCATCGTCCCCTGCTATACCCCTTTCGACGAGCTTGTGGGGATGAAGCCGCAGGCCCTGGTACTTTCCGGCGGGCCATCGTCGGTCTACGATCCCGCCGCGCCGGTGTGTGACGAGCGGGTATTAAAACTTAACATTCCTGTGCTCGGTGTTTGCTATGGGTTGCAGTGGATTTCCAGGACGCTCGGCGGACGTGTCGAGCCCGCCCGGCGGCGGGAGTACGGGTTCGCCCAACTCGAGATTTACCCCACCTCGAAGCTGCTGAAAGGCCTCGAGTCGCCTCTGCGAGTCTGGAACAGCCACGGCGACCATGTGGCGGAAGTCCCACCCGGGTTCGAGATTACCGGCCGGACAGAGAACGCGGTTTCAGTGATTGAAAACCCGGAGGCGGGGATTTACGCGCTCGAGTTTCATCCGGAAGTTCGCCACACCGCGCACGGCGCAGAAATCCTGAAGCGATTCGTGCAGGAGGTGGCGGGAATTCAGCCCAACTGGTTCCCCCGCTCTTTCATCGAGGAGACGGTGGAGCGGGTCACCCGGGAAGTGAATGGCGAGCGGGCCTTGTGCGCGCTTTCAGGAGGAGTGGATTCCGCCGTGGCCGCCACGCTGGTAGGGCGGGCTATTGGCGACCGACTCACCTGCTTGTTTGTAGATAATGGCCTGCTTCGCAAGAACGAATTCGCGCAAGTGGCGGCAATGCTGCGGGAGCAGGCCCACTTGAACGTCCGCACGGTAGACGCCTCATCCCGTTTCCTGACCCGGCTGGGAGGGGTTACAGACCCGGAGCAGAAGCGCAAGATCATCGGGGAGGAATTCATCCGGGTGTTTGAAGCTGAAGGTCGGCGGCTGGGAGATATACGCTTCCTTGTGCAGGGAACGCTGTATCCGGACGTGATCGAGTCCGTATCGGTCAAGGGTCCTGCCGCCACTATCAAAAGCCATCACAATGTGGGGGGATTACCCCCAGACCTGAAATTCCGGCTGCTCGAGCCGCTGCGAGAGCTTTTCAAGGACGAAGTGCGCAAGGTGGGCAGGGAATTGGGGTTGGATGAACGGCTGGTGAATCGGCAGCCCTTTCCCGGCCCTGGGTTAGCCGTGCGGATCGTGGGTGTGGTCACAGAAGAGCGCTTAGAAATGGTCCGCAATGCGGACGCGATTGTGAGCGAAGAGGTGGAAGCCGCCGGGCTGGCCAGGCGCTTGTGGCAGGCGTTCGCAGTTCTATTGCCGGTATCGAGCGTTGGGGTTATGGGCGACGCGAGGACTTACGCCTCGACTATCGCCATTCGAGCCGTCGAGTCCGAAGACGGCATGACGGCGGACTGGGCGAACCTTCCCCCGGCGCTCTTGCAAAGGATGGCCACACGGATTGTCAATGAAGTGAAGGGGGTAAATCGGGTAGTCTTCGACATTACCTCAAAGCCGCCGGGGACTATTGAATGGGAATAACCCACCCGCGCCGTCTCGAGGGCAGCTCAAGACACTTCACTTTTACAGGGCTAGCGGCTTGCCAGTTTCTGAGCCATATAGAGCAGGAGTTGCCGGTCCTTCTCGTCAATTCTCGTGAGAAGCCGTTTTACTTTCTCAAAAAAGCGCAATTCCTTTTCCTGTTCGGCATCAAGAACCAACTCTTCCGTGCTTTGACGCTTGCTCAGGTTGGGCAGGACCGGTTCTCCCTCTCCTTCATAGAAGAGCTGATGGAGGGGGATTTCCAGCGCTGCCGCAAGCCGCTCCAAAGTTTCGAGAGACGGCACCGTGTGGCCGTTCTCCACCCGGGAGATATAACAACGCAACAGTCCCGTACGCTTTTCAACGTCGCCCTGGGACAGTGATTTATCTTCTCTTAACTTTTTGAGACGTGATCCAATAACCATGCGCACATTCTTCCACGAAGTATTAACTATGTCAACCCTTTATATTTGCGGTCGGCAGTCCCCCGCTGGGGGGTTCGCCCACCGGCCCAGGGGGGGCCTTGTGCGTTTAGTCAAGGCAAGGTATATCGGCTGACAGACCTGGTTCTACGCCGGCCCGAAGCGCGGAATTGCGGCGGGGTATTCATGGGCCCACGGCCCGCCGGAGGAGATGCAAAGCGGTGTCGTCACCCCCGCGTAAAGCTTGCCCTGAGCTTGCCGAAGGGCGGGGGGCCACGTCAGCCAGGAAAAAGCTGGACTCCCGTCGGCTGACGGGAATGACCGGTATAGGCTGATTTTCAGGAGAATCCAGACAGGCCAGGACTGTTAAGTGTAACCTACCGGCAACCTCCCTCGTCCTTGCTACTGAGGGAGGCCCAGGGATGGAACCTGAATGGCGCGCTCGGAGTCTGAGATCACCCACGAAGTCGAATGTATTCGACGTGTTCAACAAGGGGAGAGTGAAGCATTTGGCCCACTGGTGGAGAAGTATCAACGGCGTATCTTCTCCATCGTATTTCGCCTGGTTCGCCGCCCTGACCAAGTCGAAGACCTCGCCCAAGAGATATTTTTCAAAGCGTTTCGCGCTATTCGAAGTTACAACTTTCAATCTTCCTTTGCCACTTGGGTGTCGCGAATTGCGGTGAACCATTGCTATGACTATTTGCGCAAAGTTCGCGCCTCGCGCCTCAGGTACTACTCGGAGATGACGGAAGAAAGTGCGCACGAACTGGAGCGCAAGGCAGAAAGCCCTCAGCCGGGAGGTTTGGACCACGGGGAGAAGCTGGCCCTGCGGGACTTCGTGGGCAGACTGCTCGAACGAGCGCCGGAGGATGACCGCCTGGTTTTAACCCTCAAGGAGCTGGAGGACTATTCCGTGGAAGAAATTGCCGGTCTGCTGAAGCTGAAACCCAGCACCGTCAAAGTGCGCCTCCACCGCGCCAGGAAGAGAATGCTTGGAGACCTGGAGCGTTGGAGGCAAGAAGGAAAATAGGCCATGGATTGCAAAGAGACTCGGGATCTGGTCATTGAGCTGTGGGGGAGTGAGCTGCCAGCGGAGGCGCGAGAGCACCTGAGCAAGTGCGCAGGTTGCGAGGTGTTCTGGCGTGACGCCCGCCTGGTGCAGGCCGGCTTCGGCGCCTTAGCGCAAGAGGCGGCGCCGGAAGCGTCGCTCGGCTTTGCCTCCCGCCTGGTTCGGCGGCTGCAAGAATGGGAAGCGATTGGGGCGCGGAGCGAATTTTTGGAGACCGTAGGCCGGCGATTCGTTTATGCCACGCTCGCCCTGACGTTGGCGGTGCTTCTCAGTTTGGCGCTGCCGACCTCGGGGCCGGTGCGGGGAGTGGCGGGGGCAGATTTTCTGGGCATGCAAAGCCCCAGTCAAGCGGCGCAGCCCGACGTCCTGGGTGGAGACTTGGGTGATTCACGTGACTTGACCCCGGGAGGGCCGTCCGACTAAGAAATGTCGGCTAAGGAGACCAATGAGCCGAAGAGCTTACCTCTATTTTGCCTTAACCTTTCTGCTGGGCGCCATCGTCGGGGGAACCTGCGTCTACTATTATTCCTGGAGCACGGGGCACTGGCACCGTCCTTTCAACAGGCAAAACTTCGTTCGCCGCCTTAAGGGCGAGCTCAACCTTTCCGATACGCAGGTCTCTCAACTGGAGCATATCCTGGACGGCTCGAGCAGCAAAATGCGAAGCGCCCAGCAACAAGCCGACGCCCAATTCAATGCCGTCCGGCAGGAGGCGCGCGCCGCAATTCGGCAGATTCTGTCGCCCGAGCAATCCCAGAAATTCGATGAGCTCACCCGCCGTTGGGATGAGAGGAGGCGGCGGGGTTCGCATTGATGCAGCGGCACGTAGGCTAGAAGGCGGGAACTGGCGTTACGGCAGCCGACGACTTTTTCTCAAAAGGGAACATCTTCATCCGTAATTTCGGATTCGGGAGGCGCTTCTGCGGCGGGCGCCCTTTCCACGGAGGGGCGCTCGACCGAAGGCGGAGGCGCTGCGGCGGCTACCGCGGCTCGCTCGCTATCGGCCTTCGACCCCAACATCTTCATCTCACGCGCAACGATGTCATAGGCTGTACGCTTGTTTCCCGCCTGGTCTTCCCATTGCCGGCTGCGGATGCTTCCCTCGATGTAGACCAGCTTCCCTTTGGTAAGGTATTGCCCACAGATCTCGGCCAGTTTGTTCCAAGCGACAATGTTATGCCATTCGGTGCGCTCCTGCTGCTCGCCGCTGCGGTCTTTGAAAACTTCATTAGTGGCCAGGGTGAATTTGGCCATGGGCGCGCCGCTGGGCGTGTACGTCACAGCCGGATCCTTCCCCAGGTGCCCAACCAGAATCACTTTGTTGACGGAGCCAGCCATAAAAACCTCCCTCGCGCGACCCGCGTTTGAGCTATAAGCGACGTATCATTCCGATCCGTCAGCCGACGGGTCGGAATGACACGTCGGGACGGGTTGTGATGACCGGGCGGGGCAGAACCCGCGCCGGCTCGGAGTCAGTCCTAGCGCCGCCGCGTCGGGGTAACACTCTTAAGCTTTTGGCGCGCCAAATCGGCCTCGGGGGAATGGGGATACTGGTCAATCAGGGAGCGCAACTCCCGCACGGCCGCAGTCTTTTCGCCGAGTTCGAGAAGCGCATATCCTTTCCTTAGTTGCGCTGCCGCGGCTTTGTCGCTCTGAGGATACCTTTCGATGCACTTATCGTATTCGGTGATTGCGTTCTTAAAACTCTTCTCGAGGTAATAGCTGTCTCCGATAAAGAACTGGGCGTTCGAAGCCCTATCCGTGCCGCCGTAATAACGGAGATAATCCTTAAAGGCCTGAATAGCAAGGTCGTACTGTCCACCGTTGTAGCAACTCAAACCTGACTTGTACAAGCTATCCGGATCGGGGATGGTGGGCTGGGGTTTCGCATCGCCGCCTGGCCCGGGAGCGCTCCCACCCGCCGCCGCAGCTTGGGGCTGGGCGCTCAGAGTTTGGATAATGTTCTGAGTCTGCGCCAATTGCTCGCCCAGCTTGCCGATACGCGACTTGGCTTCTTCGAGGCTTTCGCTCAGGGCCTGGATTTGAGTGGTCATGGAATCGAGGCGGGCGTTGGAAGCCGCCAAGTTCTTCTGCGTCGAGTCGCGCAGATCGTCCATGTTGGACTTTATCTTGTTGACGTTATCGCTGGCCTGCTCGACCAAAGTCTTTAGCACCGCGGCTTGGGTGTCCACGGTCTTTTGCAGGTTTTGCACAGCCTGTTGCAGGGTGTCCAATTCCTGCATTATTTGGAGCAACTCTTTGCTGACCGCGTAGCCGGGCCGCGCTCCAGCGGCCACAAAACTGAAGACGAACAGAATTAGTAGGGCATACTTTTTCAAGGGACGTCACCCTCGCTCTTTAAAGTGAACTGACGCCAGTGTACTCTCTCGATGGCGTCTGGGTCAACTGGCAGTGACGCGGGCAAAGCCAAAAAGGCTAGCGATGGTTGTGTCGCCTCGGATGGACACGGGCACAATTCCCCCTCTTTCTGCGCCGGCTGCCCGTGCCAGTGAGCCACGCGGGCGCGCAAAGGGAAACAGGCCGGGAGACCAAGGGTTCCCGGCCCGACCGTCTTACTTTGACTCCGTACCGAAGTGGAAGTGAGCCCGACGGTTCCTCTGCCAGCAATCCTCGTTGTGGTCAGTGCAAACTGGCCGATCTTTGCCGTAGGAGATGGTGCTGATCAGGTCGGCGCCGATTCCCAGGTTGACCAGGAAGCTCTTGGCAGCAGTGGCGCGTCGGTCACCCAGACCGAGGTTGTACTCTTCGCTTCCGCGTTCGTCGCAGTGGCCCTCAATGGTGAACTTGATATTCGTGTGTTGCTTCAAGAAGTCGGCATCGGAGGTCAAGACCTGCTGGGCGTCCGGGCGGATGTCGGACTTGTCGAAATCGAAGTAGGCGTCCTTCATATTTTGCCCGAAGAGGTCCTCCTCGCTGACCTTAACTTCCGGCGGTGGCGGCGGTGGCGGGGGTGGAACGGTCACGGTAACCCTGGCCGTGGCGGTTTGAGAGCCACCCGGACCGGTAGCTGTCAAAGTGTAAGTGGTGGAGTCCTGTGGGGTGACTGTCGTTGACCCTTGCGCTTGCACTTTCCCCACGCTTGGTTCGAGGGTCAGGTCGGTGGCGTTTTGGGAAGTCCAACTCAGCGTGACGGACTGGCCTTTTTCAACCGTGCTAGGCTCGGCCGTTAAGTTGACAGTTGGCGCCGGAGGTGGGGGGGGTGGTGGCGGAGGTGGTGCAGCCACCTGTTTCTTATGGCACGCGCCCGCCAGAAGAACGACTCCCAACAAGCCGACGAGAAGCGCAAGACTACGTTTCTGCTGTTGCATGCTAAATCCTCCTTGAACGGTAAAAAGAATTCTCGTGCTGCTGTGCATGAATCGAATGACCTGGGTTACCCCTCTGGTGGCAGGGTCGTTCGCGACCTGCCTGCCCCGCCTCAGACTGGGTAATACCTTTGCAGAGGGTAGATACTAACATCAAGTCAGAAAAAAATACAACCCGTTAATTACTCCCCAAAAGTACTAGTTCGACCAATTGGGGTTCCAGTTCTGTCCCTCCTTGGTCAAGGCCTTAGGGTTACTGCCATTGGCCAACATGGTCCAGACCTGGCGCGTGCCGGAGCGGGTGGACTCGAACGCCAGGTGGCGCCCGTCGGGAGACCAGGTGGGATGCTCGTTGCGTCCCGCGTCGTGAGTCAACTGGATGATTCTTCCCGTAGCGATTTCCATGACATAGATGTCGTAGGTGCCGGTCTCAGACAGCCTCCAATGAAAAGCCAGAAACAAACCGTTGGGAGACCAGGAGGGGCTGCTGGCATCGCCGCCTCCTCCCGCGGTGGTGACGCGTCGCAGGTTAGTCCCGTCGGCGGACATGATGTAGATCTGGGGGGTGCCGCCCCGGTCAGAAACAAAGGCCATTTCACTTCCCGTCTTGGGATTCCAGGCCGGAGAAATATCCACCCCTCGGGAAAACGTCAGCCGCTGGAGGTTGGAGCCATTGATGTCCGAGAGGTAAATCTCCGGGTCGCTACTCATACTGGAACAAAAGGCGATCTTTTTTCCGTCCGGCGACCAGGCGGGTGTAGTGTTTAGTCCCTTGTAACTGGGGAAGGGGACCCGGTGGCCGGTCTCCAATGAAAAGATATAAATTTCCGGATTGCCGGAAGCGTAGCTCGTGAACGCGAGTTTGGTATTGTCCGGCGCCCAGCGCGGGGTCGTGGAAAGGGAACCGTAACTGGTAATGGGATGCTGGTTAAAGCCGTCGTAATCCATTACCCAGATCTCAGAACGCCCGGGGATCCCCCTCACAAATACAATTTTGGTGAGAAAAATGCCGGGGACTCCGCCCCCCAGGGTCTGAACAATCTCGTTGGCAAAGCGGTGCGCAGCCTCGCGCGTCGAGATCTCGTTCAAGGTGGCGACGTAGCGCTTGGCAATGACGCTGGGATTGGCCGGGTTGCCCATGTCAAACAGGCGCGCCGTAATGACCAGATTGGAATTAATGACTTCGGTCTTTCCGAAAGCCAGCATCTGGGCAGAGACCGGGGCCGAGCTCCAGGCCTTAAAATCCACCTCCTGAGGCTCACGGGGAGGGGGCAAAGGGTAGTAACTCTTGCTGACCAGATCGAAAATGCCGGCGTCCTCCAGGTCGTTCCACAGGGTCTGATTAAACACCTGGGTGAGGCTGACCAGGCTCTGATCCGCTGAACTGGCGGGAAAGTCCGAGACGGCCAATTTGATTTTGGGGGCGCCGAGGTTAATGCCGATGCTGAACCAGTCCTGACTCTGGCTGGTGTGGAAGGCTATTATAAGCAGCGGCAGGGCAGTTACTAAGAGCAGAAGGCAAAGTCGAAATCGCTTGGGGAAAAAGCGCATGGGGATACATGAGCTCCAAAATAATTAGATGCGCGCCCGCGCCTGCACAACTGTCTCGCAGTGCGACGTATTTGGCGCCTCACAAAGAGCGGGAGTATATCAAGGCATGTCTAAGTTTGCAATTCCTGCGGCATGATTTGTGTTGTGCACCGCCCCTCGATGCCGCCTCTCTACCGCCGAAAATCAAAATAGAGATTCACCTTGACCCGGTTGCCGGTATAGTCGGAAGGAAGCGGAGGCAGCGGGTTGGAAGCCAGGACCGCCCGCAGAGCCGAGCGGTCAACTTCCGCAATACCGCTCGACTGCGTAATCTCCGGATCGCTGATCGTGCCGTCACGCAAAATAGTAAAAGTCATATAGAGACGAGGCGCCTTCAGGATGTTCGGGCTGATCGTCGAGAGCAGCCAATTACCGCTGATGCGGTTGCGGACGGCAGCCACGTACCAGCCGTAGCGTTCGCCAAAATCCCCGCCTTCCCCGAAGCTGAGGCCACCTTCGCCCGCCCCGCTGACGATCTGGGTGTAGCTCATGGAAGGCTGCCCCCCCAGGCCGTAGGGCACCGCATTGTCTGGATAGACAGGTTTTTCCCTTTGGATACGGGTATTGACGCGCTCGGCCTTCTCCACCTTCACGGCCTCTTTGAACTTGGGTATCTGGACAGCTTTCGGCTCCGGCGCGGGCTTGGGCTGAGGTTCCGTCTGATGCAGTCCGGGGTTGTCGCTGGCCAGGGTACTATGCGTGGTAAGCATAGGGGCGGGCAGCGGCACGCCAGGCAGGGATGCCACGGCCCCAATACGCGTGGACCTGCCGCTTCCCCAGTTCTTGCCCCAGGCGCCTCCAAAGGGCGAGTGCAAACTCGCGTACCCAACCAAGAGCACGAAAAGAAGAACGTGCATCACCACGGAGACAGCTAGCATGCCGCCCAGCTTTTCGCGCCGGGGGTCTACCGCAATCGAGATGGCATGAGCGTTCATCCTGTCAGTTTTCAGCTCTCAGCTACCCTTACATCCGTCACCCCCACGCAAAGCTTGCCCTGAGCTTGCCGAAGGCCGGGGGTCCGCGTTAGCCCACAAGAAGGTGGATTCCCGTCGGCTGACGGGAATGACCGCAAGAGGAAAAGTTTTCACTGAATCTCGTCACTTGTCACTTTTCACTTTGTCTCCAGCGGCTCCGTCACCACGTTTATGTTGGTAAGGTTGGCCTGCTTCAAGGCGTCCACCACGGTGGCAAAAGCGCCGAAGGGCGCTTTCTGGTCGCAGCGGATGAAGACTGGGGTCTGACCCGCGCCTCTCAGGTGGTCCAGAACATAAGAGCCGAGCCGGTGAATATTCACCGGATCGTTGCCCACGTAAATGGTCTGACGTTTGTCGATCGTGATCACCACTTTCTCATCCGAAATAGCCTTGACCGTGCGGGTCTTGGGCAGGTCCACCTCAATCCCTGACTCGAGAATGGGCGCCGTCAACATAAAGATAATGAGCAGTACCAGGACCACGTCCACGAACGGCGTGACATTGATCTCGGACAACGAAGTATGCGTCCGACCTTTGGATGTAGTAAATGCCATGGCTTACCTCGATTTGTCCGTAGTCCGTTGTCCGTTGCCATAGACGACGGACGACGGATACCGGACAAGTACTACTGACAACGGACCACAGACTATGTAAAAAACCGTTCCGTGAGATTGAGGAATTCGAGCGCAAAATCGTCCATCATGGAGCCAAATTCTTTGATGCGCTGAACGTACTGGTTGTACGCGATGACGGCTGGAATGGCCGCAAACAGGCCGGCAGCAGTGGTGATCAGAGCTTCCGAAATTCCGGGCGCCACGCTGCGTAGAGACGCGGTGCCCGCCGTCCCCATTCCATGAAACGCATCGATGATTCCCCAGACAGTTCCAAATAGCCCCACAAAAGGTGTGACGGCTCCGGTCGTGGCCAGCCAGGTGAGCCACTGCTCCATCCGCGTCAGCTCGGCGGACGAGGCAATCTGCAAGGCCCTCTGCACCGGCTCCAGACTTCGGATGCGGGGCTTGCCAGGGTTTTCTTCGACGACCGCTTGGCTTTCGATTTCACGGTAGCCGGCCTGGAAGATCTCTGACAGCGGGCTGAACTTCAGACTGCGGCTGAACGTGCGGATTTCGGAGAGCCGCTTGCTCTGGCGGAACACCCTCAAGAACTCCTGAGATTCCCGGCGGGCCGCCTTGAAATTCCTGTACTTGTGAATAATAATGGCCCAGGATAAGACTGAAAAGCCCACCAGCACCAACAAAACAATTCTGGCTACCAGCCCCGTGTCCGCAAGGAGTTGCCAGACTTCGCCTTGGTAAAAGTTCTGTAGCAGCGCCAACAGTGCAACCAGCAATTAGCCTCCTTTGCAAACCATGAACTCCCCCTCAACCTTTCAACTTAACACAGCACTTAGGGTCAGTCAATGAACGGGTTGATCCTGCTCACTGCATCTCGCTGGGCTCCATTTTCCTCTCGCGCCCGCCGGGCCCAGTTGCGCAAGTGTGCCGGCGGAAGCCCCTGGGCGCCCCGATCCTGTGGTCAATTTCCCAACGCGGGCGCGAGCGGTTGGCATGGCTCAACCGTGCGGAAATCTAAAGTGGACACTCTCTGCGTCCTCTCAAAGCAGACATGAGCCTCCGGTATTGCTCTCCGACCGGGCATCGCCGAATGTTGGTCGTTTGCGGGAGCGGGGTTACGGCTGGCTTCCGCGGGTCCGTACCTTGCTTCCGCATGTTGGAATCCGGAGCTGCGTACGCTGTCGCTGCCGAGTTTAGACTGGCGCTAAGCCATTTACTCCAAGCCCCCAAGCCCTTTTCGTTGTGCTTCTGCAACGCTCTCAATCCATCCTTCGACGCTCGGGAATAGAACAACAGCTTCACGCCCACCCTGGCGATATCGCCCACCGTGTCCGGGCAGGCTTGCCAGTACTTCGGTGCCCAGTCGATAGCCGGTGAGACGACGCTAGGTACGCCTTCTGCGATACCATCCGCCGTTACCATGTTAAAGGATTCCGTGTAGCTCGGTTGCAGCAGCAGGTGCATTTTTCTCACCAGCTTGCGGAAGTCGGGCCAATCATACCATCCCGCTTCG
>Ga0315282_10001732_pt1 | contig 40732 bp, 32 predicted proteins | sample YL17G07_20_MG_FD_203693 | JGI IMG/M metagenome (GOLD analysis project Ga0315282, IMG submission 203693) | Sediment microbial communities from Yellowstone Lake, YNP, Wyoming, USA - YL17G07_20 | ecosystem: Environmental > Aquatic > Freshwater > Lake > Sediment | place: USA: Wyoming | collected...
GGAAACGAAGCGCCTGCACCTGCGCCAGATCGCGTCCCGCGCCGCTGGTCACCAACCCCACCGCGCCGAAGGCCTGGTATACGGAGCACATGATCTCCCCGAAGGTGGCCGCCAGCGCCGGATCGTCCAGGTCCTGGAAGACGACCACCGGTGGACCGGATAATTCACCGAAGCGTTCCACCTGTTTCTCGATGCTGGCGCCGATGTTCCCAGTGACGGGAGGCGACGCGGCTCGAAAGGTAGCCGTCGCGGCAAGGCCCACCATGGGTGGCAGGTCTGGGTAGCAGGCCTTGATGCGCGCGTCCAGGTACCCTGTGTTGCGCGGACGAACTGCGAAGAGCTCGATCACGTTGCAGATGGTTGGCGTGTCAATCGTGCGCAGTTTGTCCAATACCTGGAGTGAGAGGTCGGTCATGGGTGTCTCCTTGCACATGCCATTCCAGCCTACCATATTGCCATCTGCAAGCCAAATGTAGCGTTGTAAAGCGAATTTGTCAAACGGCTGGCGGATGGGAGGTGCGCACCGGCCTGCCTGTCCCCTGGCCCGCTGCCCACCTGTACCTGCGCAGGTGCAGGCAGGGCGGGTTGGCGCCTTCCGGCTTGCTGCCCACCGGCCAGGTCTTTCGGCATACTTCTAGGGTCCACTTCTCTACTCTTCCACTTCTATTGTCGTCGAGACGCTGATTCCCGACTGGACACCTTCAACCTCTATCGTCCACAAACCCGGCAATTCACCTGCCTCGGGCTCCGGCTTCAGCCATAGTCTCCATCCCAACAAGAGTGGGCCCTCACCGCAAGCCCAAAATGCGTACTCATCTATGTCCAGGGTGCCCGATTGCGTTCCATCCGGCCTCGTTATAGTGATGCGAGCCTGTTCGTCCTCATGAGGCCAGCTGCACATGGTAAGGTACACTTCAGAATGGATGCTAACCGTGTGGGAGGGAACATAGATAAAAGGGGTCGGCTCTGGTTTGACAGTTGGAACTTCCTTCGCCAGCGAGATGTTCGCCAGCGATATGTTCAGCTCGATCAGGCTGACTGACAGCCAGCCGGTGCGTGCCTCTTTCAGGACGGTCACCTTCACCCAATCCCCGGCCTGGTTGTGGCTCAGGATGTCCAGCTCGTCGCCCCGCTTGACCTGGCCGATGATGTTGTACTCCGTGCCGGGGCCGGCGCGCAAGTTGCCGGCTTCCACCTTGACCACCGCATCCGGCCCGGGCGTGGCACTGGCCGTGACGGGAGGTGTTTCGGACGGAGAAGACGTGGAAGACACACTGCAGCGAAACCCGAGGGTGTTGATGGAAAACTCTGGATCGATCATGTAGCCCATGGCGCAGCGGGCATTGAACTGGTCAAGGTACCACGAGCCGCCCCGCCCGATGCGGTAGTGTCCCGAATCAGGACCTTTCGGATTCTGCTCTGGCGAGTGAGTATAGTAATCATCCGCGTACCAGTCGGCCACCCACTCCCAGGCGTTCCCCGCCATGTCCAGCGCCCCGTAGGGGCTAGCCCCCGCCAGCCTGCTGCCCACCGGCCAGGTCCGGCCCACACAGCCCTTATAGTTGGCCCGTTCGCACGTCGCCTCCTCATTCCCCCACGGGTATTTCCGTCCGTCGGTGCCGCGCGCCGCCTTCTCCCACTCCGCCTCACTCGGCAGGCGCGCCCCGGCCCAGTCGCAATAGGCCTGCGCCTGATTCCAATCCACGCACACTACCGGCTGCTGCGCCCCATTGAAATCGTTCGCATCAGCGAAATCGTTCGCATCAGTGCAGGCCGCCACCCGGCAGTCACCTGCGCGGACGCAGCGCTCATACTGGGCATTGGTCACCTCGGTGCGATCGATCCAGAAGGCATCTAGGTAAACCCGGTGCTGCGGGAGCGCATCGTCGAAGTATTCTCCCGGCAGAAAGCCCATCAGGAACTCGCCGGCCGGCACGTAGACCATGGCCATGCCATCCGCCTCGCGGACGCGGGTGGATCCGGCCGGCGGTCCAGGTGTGGGCAGTGCGGTATAGGTTGGCTCCGGCGTGCTGATGGGTGTTGACGTGCTGGTTGGCGTGGCAGTTGGCGTAGGCGTTGGAGTTGGGATGGGCGTCGGAACTGGGGTGACCGTCGGCGTCGGCGTTTGAGTTGGGGTCGGCGTTGGTGCCGGCGTGACGGTGGGTGTTGGCGTGTCCGTCGACGTCGGCGTGCTGGTTGGGGTAGGCGTCGGAGGCGGCAGCACCGTGAACATCCAGCGGCGGGAGCGCGTGATCTCCCGCCAGCCGCTCTCACTCTGTTCCTCGACCAGCACGAGCCAGGTGTAGTCGCCGGGGGCAAGCTCCGGCAGCTGCAACTGGGTGTTCGCCGTTTTCTGTTCGAGCATGGCGCCGGGCGGGGTGCGCACCGCCACCCGGAAGCGCTGGCCGGGCGCCAGTCCGGGCTCCCAGCTCCAACGCAGCACCACCGGGACACCCCAGGGCACCGTCTGCTCATCCACCGGTTCCATCAGGCCCACCGGCGGCACCTGCGTCGGCGAGGGGGTGGACGTCATGGATGGGGACGGAGAAGGCGTTGGCGACAGCGTGGCCGTCATGGAAGGCGATGGTGACGCCGTGGGCGAGGGCGTCGCAGTCAGCACCGGAGACAGCGTTGGCGACAGCGTGGCCGTCAGGGAAGGCGTCGGCGACGCCGTGACCATCTCAGACAGCGTCCGAGAAGACGTTGGCACCGGCGATGGCGTGGGCGAGGATGTCGAGGACGGCGTCGCAGAAGGTGTTGGCAACGGCATAGCCGCCAGCGATGGTGACGGCGACGGCGTGGACGAGGATGTCGAGGACGGGGTTGGAGACGGCGCCGGCAACGGCGTAGCCCTCAGGGACGGTGATGGTGACGGCGTGGGTGAGCTTGTCGAGGACGGGGTCCGAGAAGGCGCCGGCGACGGCGTGGACGACAGGGCCGCTACCGGCGATGGCGTCTGGACTGCGACCACGGCCGGGGTGCCTGGCGGCGGAGCCGGCGGCAGCTCGGTTGACCCTCCAGTCACCACCAGGATGGCGGCCACGGCGCCCACCACGACCAGGCTGGCGGCACCCAACCAGATCTTCAGCCGCCGCGGCGATCCGTCTGCACGAGCGCGCGCCGGCCCGCCAGGCTGGCCAACCTGAGAGGCCGCTGCTTCCAGCGGCAGTGCCGCCGGAAGGCCCGCCACGGGTTGGCCTGCCAGGGCTGCCCGCAGGTCGGCCACGAATTGAGCCGCCGTCTGGTAGCGAGCCGCCGGATCTTTGGCCAGCATCCGGGCCAGCACACCATCCACCCCAGCCGGCAGGGCCGGGTTGAGCGCCCGCGCCGGCGGCGGCGTCTGGTGGACGTGGCCGTACATCACGCGTGACGGTTCACCCTCAAAGGGGACCACCCCCGTCAGCATCTGGAACACTACGATGCCCAGGGCGTACAGATCGGTCCTGGCATCCACGCGGCCGGTCGTCCAGCGCTCGGGGGCCATGTATTGGGGCGTGCCCATGTTGGTACCGGTGCGCGTCAGCGCCAGTTTGTCACCCAATGCCTTGGCCAGGCCAAAGTCGGTCAGGATAGCGTGGCCCTTCTCGTCGAGAAGCACATTGCCCGGTTTAACGTCCCGGTGGATCAATCCCCTTTGGTGAGCGTGGTCCAGCGCGGCGCCGATCTGAGCCGCCAGGTGCATCACCTGGGCCAACGGCAGCGCACCCCGCCCGGCGATCAGCTGCGCCAGGTTCGGTCCTGGCAGGAAGGGCATGACGATGAAGTGCTGGCCCTGGTACTCGTTGATCTCATAGATCTGCACGATGTTGGGATGGTCCAGGCGGGCCACGTTGCGGGCTTCCCGGTAGAAACGCTGCAGGAAGGACGGGTCGTCCAACAACTGCGTATCGAGCACCTTGATGGCGACTTCTCGCTCCAGGCTGGTGTCCACGGCCCGGTAGACGGTGGCAAAGCCGCCCCGACCCAGCATCCCGACGATACGATACTTGTCCCCCAATGTGACCGGGGTAGAATCTGGCATGGTCACATCCTTTTGGCGACGATCACATCAGCGCCACGCAGCACCACGGCCGTCAAGGTGGTACCCATGCCGAAGTGCTCGCTGTGGCTGACGGCATCCCGGTAGAGGCACCGGTTGGTTTCCTCGATGGCAATGCGCAGGCTGCCGGCCGTTGACCCGGGTGCCGTTGCTGCTGCCCAGGTCGGTCAGCACGTAGCCAGACGGCGTCGGCACAATGCGAGCATGTTGGGCTGAAACACGCGGGTCGTCGAGCACCGGGCTGCAGCGCCGGTCACGGCCGATGCTCAGCGCATGGCGACCCAGGCGGGTAGACTGGCGATAGGGACCGAGCTCGTGGAGTGCGTCATCGATTTTCTGGATTTGCCAGGCCGTGAGCACTCGCAACGGCCTTTTGAACTGCATCGCAGACGATGGTCGGGGGGATTAGGAGGGCGTTCCAGCAGTGCGCATCCCGATGCCTCGGGTGTGCTGGTGGGAGCGACACTGGTGACGGGCATTGTCTGTGTCATAACATAACCCCTTCTACCTCTCAGTACAGTTTTCCAGTTCGCTGTACTGGGTACGTCAATTTTGTGGGTAGCAGTCATGCCGTACCACAAAACCGACTCCCCGGGGTCTTTCACCTCTGCCGAAGTCGCTGTGCTCCTGGGACACATTCAATGGTGCGGGTGTCTGTTGGTATTATACCACGAAAATGGGGGATCAGTGCAACGAGTTTGACCATAAGCTTGACTCCCGGCTCAAGCGCAAGGGGACGGGCAAACCCGCCGGGCGCATTATTCAGACATTGGGACGCACCCTCTGTCAAACCATTCCACTTTCTTTGACAAGGCCCCGACTCCGATGCATGATAGACGATGTAGGCTGAGACTCGGCTCAGACTTGAATCCAATCCCCATCTCTTCGCCTCCAGCAGTCAGTCTGGAAAGCGCCAGCCATACACTCTGCAATTATCCTGTCGCCGGCTCCACGGGCTGGCGACAGGTCATCCCAGGGCGTGATAGTGACGGCTCTGGCTGACACGGTTGTGGCAGCCTGTCATCGAGTGGCGGATTTCAAATCCAGTGAAAGCACCAATCCTATCCGCGCCCGGCGCGAGGCCGCAGCGTGGGCGCGAGCGGCGTATCGCCAGATGAAATAGCGACCGTGATCGATGCGCAAAGCCGGCGTATGGTTCGCCGTCTCAGGCGCGTCGAGTTGCGTTGAATGTCCCAGGGCGATGGTCAAAGCTGACGGCTCAGTCAGGAGGCGACATATGCGCAAGGCGCTTTTCTTGGGCATGTGTCTGGCACTGGTGTTCAACAATGCTAATCCGGTGTTGGCGCCGGCATCGGTCCGGGCCGTCGTCGCCGGATCAGTGTCGTACGCGCCGCCAACCACGCTGGACCGGCTGGCAGACCTCGATCCGTTCTCGCGGCATTGGCTGACCGGCTGGCAAGACACGCCCGACCAGGCGCCTGCAGTCACGCACACGGCGCAGCCAGCGCTGCAGGATCAGCCGGGTGCAGCATCCTCCATCGCCGTCTCCATCACCGGTGCCGGCTTCTCCCCGCAGACCATCACCATCACCATGGGCAGCAGCGTGACCTGGACCAACCAGGATTCCGTTATCCATTCGGTGGTTGGGGGCGTGCCGGACATCGCCCTGGACCTGCACCAGATCGTGCCCAACTCGGGCCCCAGCAACCTGCCCAACCCGGTCATCATCCAGGGCGCCAATATCGACTCCGGGGCGATCGCGTGGGTGGGGAGCACCGCGCTGACGAACCCCTCGGTCTCGGCTGACGGGTCTACCTTGCAGGGCAGCGTCCCGGCCGGCCTCATGCCCGGCACCTATGACGTGGTGGTTGAGAACCCCGGCGGCGAGGCCGCTCGCCTTCCCCAGGCTTACACCGTGGTCGCCGCCGACGCCGACGACCTAGCAGTGGGCGCCGGCGACCTGTGGGCCGACCCACTCACCATCCACAGCGGCGACGCGGTGGGGCTGGGGCTGACCGTGCACTGGGGTGGGGGGAGCCGGCGCGGCGAGCCCGGATGGGCTGGCGTCGCCGACGCCAGCTGTGGCGGGGGATGCCGGCCAAAGGGCCATCCAGCCTGTGTCCCTGCCGGAAGCGCTCCCGCCACCGGCTGAAAGCCAGATGATCCCGGCCGCCAGCGATTGGGGGACTGGCGACCTGGCCCCCGGCGGGACGGCCAGCCATACCTTTGGGCTGGGCGGTGTGTATCCCTACTACGACGGACACAACCCGGCCCAACGCGGTTGGGTGGTGGTCGTGCCCCCCGTCCCGGCGCCGGACTTTCAGTTGACAGGAAACCCGACCACAGGTGCGGTGGTCCAGGGGCAGGCATGGACGGTTGCGCTGACGGTCACGGCGCTGAACGGCTTCACGGCCCCGGTGTGGCTCGGCGTGAGCGGCCTGCCCGCCGGTGTGGCGGCCGGTTGGAGCGCCAACCCGCTGACGCCAACGGCCAGTGCGTTGCTGACGCTATCCGCCGGCAGTCAGGCGCCGGCGGGCAGTTACACCCTGGTGGTCAACAGCGCGGGCGGCGGTTTCAGCCACACCACCCCCATCAGCCTGTCGGTGGTGCTGCACGCCGGCTTCACCGTGAGTATCACGCCCACTTCGCAATTCATCGCCCAGAGCAGCCAGGCCAGCTACACCGCCACGGTGGCCGGGCTGTATGATTTCACCGAACCGGTGACGCTGACGGTGAGTGGGGCGCCCGCCGGGGTGACGGCGGCGGTTGCACCCAACCCGGTTGTTCCCACCGGCACCGCGACGATCGCCGTCACCACCTCGCTGTCCACCCCGGCGACCAACCACACGCTTGCGCTAACCGCGAGCGGCGGCGGGCGGGTGCACAGCCTCCCCTTCACCCTGAGTGTGACTCCGCACCCCGATTTCGATCTGGCCGTCACGCCCAATCCTCTAACGTAAGTTTTGCGCAAGCACAGCCCGAATCGCTTGCGGGCTGACAAAACCATCATTTGGCATCGCCGTAGATCGTGGCTAAACTGATCGCCAGGTGAAACCCGCAGACTTGCAGGTCACATAGCCGACGCCCTAACGCCCGGCGCTCGAACCTCCGGGTTGTTCCGCCACCGACCCGGCCAGACCCATGTAGATCTCATCTTGCGATCAGTTTAGTGTGGGCGGAAACCAAGCGCCGGCACTGGACCCAGGCGTATGAAACGATTGCGCTGGGCGATGGGGCGCCTTGGATCTGGAACGTAGTCGCTGAGCACTTCTACGATAGTCGCCAGGCGGTGGATTGGTATCACGCCACGCAGCATCTGGCCCGCGCCGCCCAGTTGCTGCACGGGGAGGGTAGTGCCGCTGCCCAGCGCTGGTACCAACACTATGAAACCGCCTTGTTTCAAGGGCAGGCCGAGCGGATTGGGATGCAACTGAGCCAGGCAGCCCAGCACAAGCCGCGCTTGGCCGACGATCTACGGCGCGAGGCCGGCTATTTCCGCAAGAACTGGCGCCGCATGCAATACATGGAGTTACGAGAAAATCGTTTGCCGATTGGGAGTGGCGCGGTCGAGAGTGGCTGCAAACAATACCGGGCGCGTTTCACTGGTTCGGGGATGCGTTGGAGCCGGTCTGGGCTGGAGCGGCTGTTGCCCATACGCTCCGCCATCATGGGGGATCAGTTTGACCTATTATGGCAGGCTGCCCGCACCTTGCCCCCAAACTGAAGTATACCCTCCCTTATGCTGGCCAATTCGTGTATAATATTCCAAGAATCATCGACAGGGCTTACGCAGTTCAGTTCTACTCCACCACAGAGGACACAGAGAAATCCATATGAATCTCTGTGTTCTCTGTGGTGGGACAAGACTGAACCGGTAAGGTGTGTCATTGAGATTAGCCCGGTATACCCCATGGACAACCCTGAGCTTCTGACCATGTTAGCCGGCGGCGCCCGGCAGCTGGGTATTCCGCTGACCGGCGACCAGCTGCGCCTCTTCCAGGTCTACCTGCATACCCTGCTAGCCTGGAATGCCCGCATGAACCTGACCAGCATCACCGACGACCACGCCGTGCAGCTCAAGCATTTTCTGGACTCACTGGCGGGCCTGCTGGCTCTGCGCCAGGCCGGGCCGGCGGCTGCCTGGCGGACCGCCCGGGTGATCGACGTGGGCAGCGGAGCCGGCTTTCCGGGCCTGCCGCTCAAGATCGCCTGGCCCGGGCTGCGGCTGACCCTGCTGGAGGCAACCGGCAAGAAAGCCGGGTTCCTGCGGGCATTGGTCCAGGAGTTGGGGTTGGCCGGGGTGGAGGTGCTGAGCGCCCGCGCGGAGGACGCCGCCCACCAGCCGGCTCATCGCCAGGCGTACGACCTGGCGGTGGCGCGGGCGCTGGCCGAAATGGCGGCCCTGGCCGAACTGACGCTGCCCTTCGCGCGCACGGGGGGGCTGGTGGTAGCTTACAAGGGAGACGATCCGTCCGGCGAGGTGGCCAGTGCCGAGAACGCTGTAGCCCAGCTGGGAGGGCGGCTGCGCCAGGTCATGCCGGTGGCCGTCCCCGGCCTGGACGCCGCTCGCCACCTGGTCGTTCTGGAAAAAGTGGCAGCCACGCCGGAGCGCTACCCGCGCCGCCCGGGCATGCCGGCCAAACATCCCCTCGGCTAATCGAAAATCTCACGCAAAGACGCAAAGGCGCAAAGAGAAAAAGGGAAAGAAACGTGGCGTTCTTTGTGCCCCGTACGGGGTACTTTGCGGCTTTGCGTGAGACTATTCGCCCGGGGCCGGCGCCGGGCGTTTGCCGATCACCAGCAACACGATCACGGCGGCAGCCAGGGCAGCGCCGATGGCTCCTATCACGACCCGTGGGCCGACCGGCTCGAACAGCTGCCCGATCAGCCAGGGCAGGAACATGCTCCCGATGCTGCCCCCCACCAGGAACCAGCCGGTGACGCTGCCGGTAATGGGCATGCGCTGTTCGCCCAGGCACAGCGTCATCGGATAGAGTGAGGCAATCGACAGACCCAGGCCGAAGGTGCCCAACCACAGAGCCAGCGAGGAGGCGGGAAAGAGGGCCACAATCCCCGTGCTGACCAGGCAGCCCAACAGGTCGCCTATCAGGATAGTTTCCGCGCTGAAGCGGGCGGCGATCGGGATGGACAGCAGTCGCCCGATCCCGATCGCCCCCCAATAGGCTGAGGTCAGGTATGCCGCCAGCGTCGCAGTGCCCAGTCCCTGCGTCACGGCGTAAGTAAATGCCCATCCCCCATAGGAAGCTTCGGCGCCCACGTGCAGGAAGAAGAACGTGGCGATCAAGGCCACCAGTCCGCGCCTGACCGGCTCGGCTGAACGACGACGGTTAACGCCAGCAGCCGGCACGGGTGGGCTGGGCGGCCGCCATAAGAGGATGATGGGCACCAGCAGCAGCGCGGCAATCGCCCAGTAGGCCCAGGTGATGTCGCCGCTCAACAGGACCAGCTGGGCAACCACAATCGGCGACAGAAAGGCGCCCAACCCGTAGCAGAAATGCAGGCCGTTCATGAACGGCCCCACCTGGCGGCCATGCACCCAGATGAGCAGCGTGTTGCCCCCCACATCCACGGTGCCCTCACCCAATCCCAGGATCAGCAGGAGGAGGGTCAATGCCCACAAGAGCGGCATACCCGATGCCAACACCAGCATGGCCGCCATGACACACAGCGCGGTCATCATCAGCCGGTGGCCGGGAACGCGGTCGTACAGGCGTCCGCCCAGCAGGGAACCCAGCATGTAGCCCAATGAACGGGACACAAACAGAAAGCTGATTTCGCTCAACCGTGACTGGGTATGCTGCGCCAGGCCGGCCAGGGACGGACCCATGGACGCGGTGGACATTCCCAGCCCCACGAACGCCGCATAGTAACACAGCGTCGGGATGAGCTGCTGGCGAGGGCCGAGGCGGCTCAACAGGACAGGCGGCTTGGGATCGGCGGAGCTCATGGATGTCCTTTCGATGCTGCTTCGGACAGAGTCTGATTGGCCGGTTGGCCTGGCGGTCAAACACCTCGCGATTATGCACCCGCCGCCGCACATATGTCAATGGAACACACATCCTCCACCAATCTGCCGCGTTGACAAATCAATTCGGGTCGACTATAGTGTCGTGCATACAATCTCAACGAACAGGAGATGACCCATGACCAACGAAACGTTCACCGCTCAGGCAGGACCTAGAGCAGAGGGCACGGCGCCCACCGTCGGCGTTGGCATGCTGGGCTACGCTTTCATGGGCAAAGCCCACAGCAACGCCTATAAGAAGATCCCCTATCTGATGTATCCCCCGGTGGCCATTCCCCGGCTGGTGGCGGTCTGCGGGCGCAGCCAGGCCCCCACCGTCGAAGCCATGCAGCGCTACGGCTACGACACTTGCTACACCGATTGGCACAAGATGCTCGACGACGACCGCATCCAATTGTTCGACAACGGCACCCCGCCCGATGCCCACGCCGACCCGTGCATCGCCGCGGCGCAGGCCGGCAAGCACGTCTTCTGCGAAAAACCCCTGGCGCGCAACGGCGACGAGGCCCGGCACATGCGCGACGAGCTGGCCAGGAGCGGGGTGAAGAACATGGTCGCTTTCAACTACCGGTTCGTGCCGGCGGTGCGCCAGATGCGCGACATCATTCGCAGCGGCGCGCTGGGGCAGCTCTATCACTTCCGGGCCAGCTACCTCCAGGAATGGATCATGCCGCATTACCACACCCCCATGATCTGGCGCCTGGAGAAAGAACGCGCCGGCAACGGCGTGGTGGGCTGCCTGGGCTCGCACATTATCGACCTGGGCCGCTTCTTGATGGGCGAGATCAAGAGCGTGGCCGCGCTCACCCGCACGTTCATCACCGAGCGTCCCAAGGCGGACGGCAGCGGCATGGGCAAGGTCGATGTGGACGACGCGTTTGCATCCGCGGTGGAGTTCGAGAACGGGGCGATCGGCACCATCGAGGCCACCCGCTTCGGCGCGGGCCACAAGAACGATCAGGTGGTCGAGGTCAACGGCGAGAAGGGCAGCCTGCGCTTCAGGCTGGAGCGCCTCAACGAATTCGAGGCGTACTGGGTGGACGAGCAGCCCAGGGAAACCCAGGGCTGGCACACGGTGCTGGTCACCGAGGGGTACCATCCCTGGATGGCGAACTGGTGGCCGCACGGGCACATCATCGGCTGGGAGCACACCTTCGTCCACGAGCTGAATCACTTCCTGGACTGCATCGTAAACGATAAGGACGTCGCCCCCGACGGCGCCACCTTCGAAGACGGCTACCGGGCGTGCGTCATTTGCGATGCCATCCTCGAATCGGCCGCCAGTCGCCGGCACGTCGACCTCCAATACTGACCATGCCGCGCTTGCAGGGGAAGGTGGCTCTGGTCAGCGGTGCCTCGCGGGGCATCGGCAAGGGCATCGCGCTGCGCCTGGCCGAGGAGGGCGCGGACGTCGTCGTCAATTACCGCTCTCACGCCGCGGAAGCCGGGCAGGTGGCCGGTGCCATCGCCGCGCTCGGTCGCCAGGCTCTGGTGTGGCAGGCCGACGTGTCGGACCGGGCGGCGGTCGAGCGCATGGTGGCGGGGGCCGTCGCACATTTCGGCGCCCTCGACATTGCAGTCGCCAATGCCGCCAGCCAGAACGTCGGCTCGATCCTCGAGACCCGTTGGGAGGACAATCTACACACCTTCGAGGTGTCGCTGTTCGGGGTGTTTCACGTGTGCCAGCTGTGCGCCCAACAGCTGGTGCGCCAGGTGCAGGCTGGCCGGCCGGGCGGAAAGCTCATCCTCATCAGCTCGATCATGGGGCTAACCCCCTATCCCGGACGGGCGGCCTACACCACGTGCAAGGCGGCCATCATCCACCTGGCGCGCACCCTCGCCCTGGAACTGGCCCCCTATCACATCAACGTCAACGCGATCAGCCCCGGCTGGATCGACACCCCAGGTGAACGCGACCTGCTGGGTGATGCGGCGGTGGACCAGGGGTGGAAGGCTATTCCCTGGAAGCGGCTGGGCCGGCCCGAAGAGATCGGCGCCGCGGCGGCCTACCTGGCCAGCGGCGACGCCGATTTCGTGACCGGCTCCAACCTGGTGATCGACGGGGGTGGAGAGAAGCCGGAATGATAGCGAAAAGGAGTATTCCCAACCATGAACCAGCTGCAACTGATGCAAGAACTCTCGATCCAGGGTACGAGCCAGATCGTCTTGCTGGTGATAGATGGCCTGGGCGGACTGCCCATAGAGCCGGGCGGCCCGACCGAGCTGGAAGCGGCCCACACCCCCAACCTCGACGCACTGGCCGCTCGCTCAGCCTGCGGCCTCAGCACCCCGGTGGCGCCGGGCATCACCCCCGGCAGCGGCCCCGGGCATCTGGCGCTGTTTGGCTACGATCCGCTGCAGTACGAAATCGGTCGGGGCGTGCTCGAAGCGTTGGGCATCGGCTTTCATTTGCAGCCCAACGACGTGGCTGCCCGCGGCAACTTCTGCACGGTGGATGGCCAGGGGTTGATCACCGACCGGCGAGCAGGGCGCATCTCTACGGCCGAGTGCGCCCGGCGCGTGGAGCTGCTGCGCCCGATCCAACTGCCCGGCGTGCAGTGCTTCGTCGAGCCGGTCAGGGATTACCGCTTCGTCCTGGTGCTGCGCGGCGAGGGGCTGGCCGGCGACATCGAGGACACCGACCCGCAGCAGACCGGCAAAGCCCCGCTGCCCGCGGTGGCTCGCAGTGCCGGTTCCAGCCGCACGGCCGACCTGGTCGACCGATGGATTGGCCAGGCGGCCCGCATCCTCGCCAGCCAGGCGCCGGCCAACATGCTCACCCTGCGCGGCTTTTCGATGGATCCCAACCTGCCCAAGTTCCCGGCCGTCCACAAGCTGCGGGCGGCCGCGGTGGCCGTCTACCCCATGTACAAGGGGGTGGCGCGCCTGGTGGGCATGGATCTGCTGCCGGTCGAGGGCGAGCTGCCGGCCGACGAGTTCGCGACGGTGCGCCAGCACTGGAATGACTACGATTTCTTCTTCGTGCACATCAAGAAGAGCGACAGCGCCGGCGAGGACGGCAACTTCGAGGCCAAGGCGCACGTCGTCGAAAGCGTGGACCAGGCTCTGCCGGGCCTGCTGGATCTCAAGCCGGACGTGCTGGTGGTCACCGGCGATCATTCCACCCCGTCTCTGGTCAAGAGCCACAGCTGGCATCCTCTGCCCATCTTGCTGTCGGCCCGCACCGCTCGCCGCGACCCGGTGACCAGTTTCGGCGAAACCGCCTGCCTGGCCGGCAGCCTGGGCCAGATTCGGCACGTGGACATCATGCCGCTGGCCATGGCCCACGCGCTGCGGCTGACGAAGTTTGGAGCGTAGGGAGCATCAGATTTGGGGGTTGACAGAACAAAGCATAGGTTGTATACTGAAGTCAGAATAGTACGGGAGGCAATCCCGACGTGAGCTGCCTGGGTGGTTACAGATTAATAGCGATGACGGAGAGCACGTCCGTGCCTGTGGGTGGGCCGCGTGCTCTCTTTGTTTCCAAAACTCTGGCCTTAGCAGGCCCAACTCAACTGCGACAGGAGGTAACTGAACCATGGACTCAAGCATGATCGGCAAGATCGAGAAGGCGATGCGCTATGCGCAGGAACCGGATCGCATCAATTTTGTCCAATTCAAGCTTCATTTCAACGGGGACCATAGTTCGCACCTTGTCACGTATAATCAGGGCGAGTGGACTTGCGATTGCGGCTTCTTCAGCACGCGCGGAGTCTGTTGCCATGTGATGACCCTCGAGCGAGTCTTGACCGGCATGGTGGTGCCGGCCCAGCTCACCGCCGTTCCGGCGTAGCCAGTTCGACTTCACAGAGGTTCAGAAACCCGCTTCCCGGCAGGAAGCGGGTTTCTTTTTTCAATCGACCTGGCTATGTTCCCCTAAGATACGCGTCGATGTCCCTTGCCGCCGCGCGCCCCTCGAAGATCGCCCGCACCACCAGCGAAGCACCCTGCGCCGCGTCCCCGGCCGCGAAGATGCCGGCCACGCTGGTCATGTGACGCCCGTCGACGGCGACATCTCCGCGCGCGCTCAGCTGCACGCCCAGGTCGTGGACGAGGCCCTCGTGCACCGTGTGCTCGAAGCCCAGGGCCAGGATGACCAGATCGGCCTCCAGGTCAAACTCCGAACCCGGCCGCTCTGCCATGCGATACCGGCCGTTTTCGTCGGTGTCCCAATCGACCCGAACGACGCACAGCCGCCTGATGCCACCGGATTCGCCGGTGAACCTGCGAGTCGAGGCGCCGAACAACCTTTCGCACCCCTCTTCGTGCGAGCTGGTGGTCTTGTAGACCTTCGGCCAGAGCGGCCACGGCAGGGTGTCCGGGCGAGTGCGCGGAGGGGCCGGGAGAATCTCGAGCTGCGTGACACTTCTGGCGCCCTGCCGGATGGCGGTGCCGATGCAATCCGAGCCGGTGTCGCCGCCCCCGATGACGACCACGTGTTTGCGGGCTGCGCTGATCCGATCCTCCCCGGCGGGCGCATCGCCAGCGACGATCCGGTTCTGCTGCTCCAGGTATTCCACCGCCTGGTGGATTCCATCCAGTTCACGGCCCTCGATCAAGAGATCGCGCGGCTTCCTGGCGCCGGTGGTGATGCAAACCGCGTCGAACGTGCTCCTGATCTCTTCGCTTGAGATGTCTGTCCCGACTCTGACGCCCGTCTTGACGATCAGGCCCTCTTCCTGGAGAATGGCAACCCGCCGGTCGATGATGCTCTTGTCCAGCTTGAAGTCCGGCACGCCGAAACGGAGAAACCCGCCCACCGCGCCGGCGGCCTCGTAGAGGACGACGGTGTGGCCGGCCCGATTCAACGTGTCCGCGCAGGCCAACCCGGCCGGGCCGCTGCCGATCACCGCCACCTTTTTGCCGGTTCGCTGCGCCGGCGGCCTGGGCTTGACGTAACCCTCCCTGAAGGCGCGTTCGATGATCGCCAGCTCATTCTCGCGTATCGTCACCGCCTCGCCGTTGATCGACAGCACGCAGGACGCCTCGCACAGCGCCGGGCACAGCCGCCCGGTGAATTCGGGGAAGTTGTTGGTATCCTGCAACAGGTCGTAGGCCGCTCTCCAATCACCCTCGGCCAGGCGCTGCTGCCATTCCGGCATGATGTTCGCGACCGGACAGGCCCAGTGACAGAACGGCACGCTGCATTCCATGCACCGCGAAGCCTGGAGCTGGCGGGCATCGTCGGAGAGTTGTATTTCGATCTCGCGGAAGTCCTGGACGCGTTCCTCGACCCGGCGGCAGGTGTTTCCGGATCGCTTAACCGTCATAAACCCTCTTGGATTGGCCATCAGTATGATGCTCCCAGTTGCGCTTCCTCACGAATGGCGGCCAGCTGCCGGTCGATCTCGGCGAGCTTCCTCTCGTGCAGGACGCGTTTGTATTCGAGCGGCAGGACGCGGATGAATTTGGGGAGATACTCATGCCAGCGAGCGAGCACCGCCCCGGCTACCGGGCTGCCGGTGTAGGCCACGTGTTTGCGGAGCCAGGCCTTGATGAACTCCTGGTCGTCCTGGTCCAGCACCGGGCTGAGTTCGACCATCGCACAGTTGCAGAAGTAAGTGAAATTGCCGTCGACGTTGAGCACGTATGCGATTCCCCCACTCATGCCGGCCGCGAAGTTCCGACCCACCTTGCCGAGCACGATGATCCGCCCGCCGGTCATGTACTCGGCGCAGTGATCGCCGGTGCCCTCGATGACGGCATGCGCCCCACTGTTCCGCACGCAGAACCGCTCCCCGGCGACGCCGCGAATGAAGGCCTCGCCGCTCGTGGCCCCATACAGCACCGTGTTGCCGACGATGATGTTCTCCTCTGCCTTGAACGTGCTCCCCTCCGGCGGCATGGCGATCAGGCGCCCGCCGGACAGCCCCTTGCCGAAATAGTCGTTCGCATCGCCGAGGAGCCGGAAGGTGATCCCCTTAGCCAGAAACGCGCCGAAGCTCTGCCCGGCGCTGCCGTGGAAGGTGCACTGAATGGTGTCGTCGGGAAGGCCGCTCTCGCCGTACAGCCTCGAGACGCGGCCGGAGAGCATGGCGCCAACCGCCCGATCGGCGTTGGTGATGGGCAGATTGGTCGAAACCTGGTCCCGATATTTCAGGGCCGGGCCGGCGCGGTCGATCAAGGCCCGGTCCAGCACGCTGTTGATGGCGTGGTTCTGCGGCTCGATGCAGCGGATGGCGCTGCTTCTGGACCGTTCGGGCCGATACAAGAGTGACGAAAGGTCCACAGTCCGGGCCTTCCAGTGATCCACCTTCCGCTGGACGAGCAGGTCGGTCCGGCCGACCAGGTCGTCGAATCTGCGGATGCCCAGCTGCGCCATGATCTCACGCACCTCCTCCGCCAGGAAGGTGAAGTAGCGGATCAGGTGCTCGGGCTTGCCCGCGAAATGCTTCCGCAGTTCGGGGTCCTGGGTCGCCACACCCATCGGGCAGGTGTTGAGATGGCACTTGCGCATCATGACGCAGCCCAGTGCAATCAGGGCGGCCGTGCCGAAGCCGAACTCCTCAGCCCCCAGGATTCCGGCGAGCACCACGTCGCGCCCGGTCTTCAGCTGCCCGTCCGTTTGCAGCCGCACCCTGCCGCGCAGGCCGTTCAACACGAGCGTCTGGTGTGTTTCGGCGATGCCCAGCTCGAACGGCAGCCCGGCGTGTTTGATCGAGCTCTGCGGGCTGGCGCCGGTTCCCCCGTCGTAGCCGCAGATCACGATCTTGTCGGCGTGAGCCTTGGCGACGCCGGCGGCAATCGTTCCGACCCCCGTCTCCGACACCAGCTTGACGCTGATGCAGGCGTCCCAGTTGACGTTCTTCAGGTCGAAGATGAGCTGGGCCAGATCCTCAATCGAGTAGATGTCGTGATGGGGAGGGGGCGAGATCAGGCTGACGCCGGGGGTGGCATACCGGGTGCGCGCGATCACGTGGTCGACCTTGTGGCCGGGGAGCTGGCCGCCCTCGCCGGGCTTGGCACCCTGGGCAATCTTGATCTGGATCTCGTCGGCGTTGACCAGGTAGTTGCTGGTGACGCCGAAACGCCCGGATGCGACCTGCTTGATGGCACTCCGGGCCGACGTGCCGTCGGGGCGAGGCGCAAACCGCTCGGGATCTTCGCCTCCCTCCCCGGTGTTTGAGCGCCCGCCGATCGTATTCATCGCGGCCGCGATGGTTTCGTGAGCTTCTTTGCTGATCGAGCCAAAGGACATCGCGCCGGTGGTGAGCCGCTTGAAGATCGCTTCGACCGGTTCAACTTCCTCGATCGGGACCGGCGTCTGCGGCCTGAAGTCCAGCAGCCCCCGGATGACGTGCGGCGCCTGGTTCTGGCGGTTCACCAGGCCGGCAAATTCCCGGTACTTCTTGGGGTCGTTGGAGCGAACGGCCCACTGGAGCAGGGAGATCGTCTCCGGGTTCCAGGCGTGCCGTTCGCCATACTTGCGATATTGATAGACGCCCTCGGATTCCAGCAGCGCCGGCCTGTCGCCGAACGCTTTGCGGTGCTGCATGAGCGCTTCTTGGGCAATCTGCTCCAGCCCGATCCCGCCGATCCTCGAATCCGTGCCGGTGAAGTACCGGTCGACGACCTCTTTGCTCAGGCCGATGGCCTCGAACGCCTGCGCCCCGTGATAGCTGCGCAGCGTCGAAATGCCGAGCTTCGACAGGATCTTGAGCAAGCCCTTGTGGACGGCCTCGATGTAGTTCTCCTCGGCCTCGATGGCGTTGGCGACGCCAGGGAGCCTGCCTTTTTTCAGCAGGTCGTGGACAACGGCAAGGGCGCCATATGGGTTCACGACGCTGGCCCCATACCCGAACAGGAGCGCGAAGTGCATGACCTCCCTGGCTTCGGCTGTCTTGATAATCAGGGCGATCTTGGTTCGCTTTTGCACGCGCACCAGGTGATGGTGGACGCTGGAACACGCCAGGAGCGACGGAATCGGCACGTTCTCGGCGTCGGCCCCCCGATCCGAAAGAATGAGGAAGCTGTACCCCTCGTGCACCTTGCTTTCCGCATCCTCGCAGAGCCGGCTCAGTGCTCGCTCCAGGCCCGCCGGCCCCTCGGAGAGCGGGAAGGTCATCTGGAGCGTTGCAGTCTTGAAGTCCTCGTGCTCCAGGTCCTTGATCTTCTCCACGTCCGAATTGGTGAAGATCGGCCTCTTGAACTGAATCATGGCGCAGTTTTCGGGGGTTTCGGCCAGCAGGTTGCCCTCGGTGCCGATGTAGCCGGTCAGGGTCATCACCAGTTCCTCGCGGAGCGGGTCGATGGCGGGATTCGTCACCTGGGCGAAGACCTGCTTGAAATAGTTGAACAACCGCTGCGGCCGGTCCGAGAAGACGGCCAGCGGAGTGTCGGTTCCCATCGAGCTGACCGGCTCCCGGCCGCTGGTAGCCATCGGGATGAGGATACGCTCGATGTCCTCTCGATTGTAGCCGAACATCAGCTCGAGTTCGTGCAGCTGGCCGTTCGGTACGCCCACCGGAGCAGGGTTCTTGAGGGGAATATCCGCCATCCGGATGCGGTTCTTCTCGACCCATTCGCGGTAGGGCCGCCGCTGGCTGACGCGCTCCTTGATCTCTCGATCCGGGATGATCCGCCTTTCCTCGGTATCGACCAGCAGCAGCTTGCCGGGCATCAAGCGGCCCTTGTATTCGATCTGCTCCGGCGGGAAGGTCTGGACGCCCACCTCGGACGCCATGACGACCAGGCCATCCTTGGTGACGACGTAGCGCGACGGTCGCAGCCCGTTCCGGTCCAGCGTCCCGCCCACGAACCGGCCATCGCAGAAGACCATCGACGCCGGGCCATCCCAGGGTTCCATGAAGGCCGAGTGGTATTCGTAGAAGTACTTCAAGTCGTCGGGGATCGGGTTCAGCTGGTTGAACGATTCAGGGATGAGCATCATGATCGCGTGAGGCAGCGACCGCCCCGCCGCGACCAGCAGCTCGAGCGCGTTGTCGAAGGAGGCCGAATCGCTCTTGCCCGGCTCGATGATCGGCAGCAGCTTCTTGATGTCGTCCCCGAACAGAGGCGACGCGAAGCTGGATTCAGAGGCGTGCATCCAGAACCGGTTGCCCTTGATCGTATTGATTTCACCGTTGTGAGCGATGATGCGGAACGGCTGGGCCAGGTCCCAGGATGGGAACGTATTGGTGCTGAAGCGGGAATGGACGAGGGCGATCGCGCTGGTGACGCGCTTATCCTGGAGATCGGCGAAGTACCTCCTGAGCTGCATGGAGGTCAGCATGCCCTTGTAGACGACGGTTCTCGTGGAGAGCGAGGGGAGGTAGAACAACCGGGCCTGTTGCAGAGCGGACCGCCTGATCCGGTCCTCGATGACCTTGCGGACGACGTAGAGCTTTCTTTCCAGGGCGTCCCTGCTGAGCGGCGCCTTGCCCACGATGAAGACCTGGCGCATGGCCGGCTCGGAGGCCCTGGCGATCTCGCCGATGGCCGAGTCGTCCACGGCGACCGCGCGCCAGGCGAGAACCCGCAGCCCCTCTTCGTCGACGACGTCCTCGAATTCCTCGGCGCAGTACGCGCCCTCGCTATCCTTGCGGGGCAGAAACACCAGCCCGGTGCCGTATTGCCCGGGTTTTGGCAGCGCAGGAACGTCCTGCTTGTAGAATTCGTGGGGAATCTGCATGAGCAGGCCGGCGCCGTCGCCGGTGCAGTTGTCGGCGCTCTCGGCTCCCCGATGCGCCATGCGTTCCAGGACTTCCAAGCCGCGCTGGACAATCTCGTGGGTGCGCTCGCCGCGGATGTTGGCGACGAATCCGATGCCGCACGAACCGTGTTCGTGGGCCGGGTCGTACAACCCCTGCGGCTCGGGAAAATGCGCGGTCTCCGGGCGATGCTCCTCTATCGCAGTCTCTGACACAGGCTTCCTCCCCTGTTCCAGGCACACCACCAGATAGATGCCGGCATTGGCGAGGAAACGTCTCAGCGCAGAGACACGCGAAGCAGAACCCGGTCTTGTTCCGCGGCAATGAGGGAGGTTCTGACAATCGGTTTGGCTGGCGTGGAAGGGCTAAGAATTGTCGCAGACTCTAACAGAGACCCGCCGATCTGTCAAATCTGCCGAAAACTACACCCCCAACAGCTGTTGGCTCAGCTCCTGCACCCGGCTGGTGTGCTGCGCCAGGTCAGCCTGCAGGCGGTCCAGGTCGCCGCCGTATCCCAGCCGGCGCGCCAGGAAGGCAAACTCCTCGCTGTCGGCGCGCGGCACGGTCAGGTCGCGGGCGCTGCCGCGCACCATGCGCAGGGCGTTGATCAGCCGGCGCAGGAAGAACAGCGCCTGGCGCAGCTGGGTGAAGTGCTCCTCGGACAGCAGCCCCGCTTCGGCCAGCGCGGCCAGCGCCTGGCCGGTGTTGGTCAGGCGCTGGCGCGGGTTATCCCGGCCATGCTGGATCTGGAGCCCCTGGACAAGGTACTCCACGTCTACCAGCCCCCCGGGGCCGAACTTGGCGTTGAAGGTGCCGGGTGTCACCAGGTGGCGCAGCTGCCGTTCGCGCATGGCGCGCATGGCGGCGCCGTCGAACGGCTCGCCGCCGTAGACGAACTCGTCGCGCAGCGCCACAACCTGGCTGCCCAGCCCGGCGTCGCCGGCGATGGGACGCAGCTTGACCAGCGCCTGGCGCTCGTACGGCCAGGCGTCGCCGGCCGGCGCGAAGTAGCGCCGGAAGGCATCCAGCGAGACGGCCATCGTGCCGGCCTTGCCATAGGGCCGGAGCTGCAAATCGATCTCGAAGATGCCCTCCTGCCGGGCGCGGATGGCACGGATGAACTCTTCCACCAGCTTCTCATAGAATTCAGCGGTAGTGATGCGCCCCGTGGCGCCGCCGGCCGTCTGGCCGCTGCCGGTAAAGATGAACATGAGTTCGATGTCCGACGCGAAGCCCAGCTCGCGGCCCCCGCACTTGCCCAGCGCGCACACGCTCATCGGGCATGGGCGGCCGTCCGCCAGGCAGGGCGCGCCGTAGCGGCTCTCCAGCTCGTCCTGGCACAGCTGGTAAGCCGCCTCGACTACCACCTCGGCCAGGTCGGTCAGCTCGGCGGAGAACTGCCCAAAGCGGGTGATGTGCCCCAGGATGTTGCGCATGTCCACCCGGAACATCTCGCGATCCTTAAAGGCATTCAGGGCGTCGCGCCGGGCGCCGGCGTCGGGCGCCGCCTGAAGGGCGGCCCTCAGCACGGCTTGCAGGCCCGCCTTCGAGCGAGCGGCGGCCAGCTCGTCGACATCGCGCACCACCGGGAACAGGTTGGCATATTGCATGCGCAGGAAATCGTCCCACAGGAAGTCGCTCACGCCCAACAGCCGTGCCAGGGCATCCAGCACCTCGGGCCGCTCCAGCGAGGCCAGCGCGTCCGGCCAGTTGGGGCGGTCGACCAGCTGGCCCAGCAGCTCGCGGAAGTGCGGGATGGCCAGCTCGGGGTTGGGCGAGTGGGGCAGCAGGTGGGTGAAATGCTTGATGAGGACCGTGGCGGCGCGCAGGGCGCGCTGTTTCTCGGGCGAGGTGATCTTCTGTCCCTGCCCGTCGGTGACGTACAGGGTGTCTCGCACCCGGTTGCCGGCCGAATCGACCGTCACGCGGGCGATGTAGACCTGGTTCATGGCCAGGGCACTGGTGAACTCGTACAGGAAGCCGAACGTGTCGGGGGCGTCGATCTTGAGCAGCGTGTAGTGCTCAGAGGCGCGGTTGTCGATCTCGATGTCCACCGGATACAGGGTGGTGGTCGCTCCGGCGGCCTCGCGCAGCACCTCGGCCACCCGCCGGGCCAATATGCCGCGGGCCTCGTGCTGCTCGCCGGCCTCGACCCGCTGCAGCAGCTCGGCCAGGTCATCGCGGTAATCCACCCACCCCTCGGGCGTCGCCGCACCCCGCACCGGTTGGAGGGTGAAGACGTCCACGATCTTGCGCCGGGCACCCGGCGCATCGGCGGCCGGCTCGTAGGTGAACACGTGCCCATCCACGATGCTGAACCCATACACCGCCAGAAGCCCGCAAATCAACGACAGCTCGCCCGGGTAGTCGTAGGCGACGACGGTCACCCGCCATTGCCCATCCGGCAGCCGGGCGGCATCCACCTCGACCAGGTTGTCGGGGTCCAGCCGGTCCGCCAGCCCGGCGTGCTGGTTGATCTCCGCCTGGGTGAATGCGGTGCCATAGGCCGGGTCCATGCGGGCCAGGTGTTGGTGGATGTCCTCAGACGGCAGCTGAGCGGGAACGGAGGGTGTTTCGATCATATCGCTGCTCACCAGAAAGTGTTGGTAGACGCCCCGGATGGCGGCGCAGTGCTGCTGGTAGTGCGCCAGGAAGTCCGCATCCGCCTGGGATCCTTGAAATCCGAGCCGTTGGGCCAGCTGCAGGATGGCCTGGCTGTGCGCGGGCAGGCTGGTAGTCTGCCGGTAGTCCATAATCTGCAGATGGTGTTCGATGCTGCGCAGGAAGATGTACCCCTGGCTGAGCACCCGGTGGGCGTCGGCGGAGAGAATGCCCGCGGCTCGCAGCCGGCGCAGGGCTTCGAGCGTGTTGCGGCAGCGCAGCCTGGCATGGCGGGCGCCGTGCAGGAGCTCCAGGTACTGCGCCACGAATTCGACGTCACGGATCGAGCCGATGCCCAGCTTGACCTCGCCCCAATCCCGGCCGATCTGGCGCAAATACGCTTCGATGCGCTGTTTCATGGAATAGATGCCGGCGCGTATCGCCTGCTCGCCGGGCTGCGCCGGGCCGGGGCTGAACAGAACAGCGTCGGCGCGCCGCAGAAACTCCCGGCCCAGCTGAGCATTGCCGGCCACCAGGCGGGCCTTCAGCAGGGCCTGCTTCTCCCACAGCTCGGCCTGGCGCTCCAGGTAGCCGGTGTATCCCTCCAGCGAGGACACCAGCGGCCCCTCCTTGCCCCACGGGCGCAGCCGCATGTCCACCCGGTAGAAAAACCCCTCGGCCGTGACACCCGACAGCGCATCGATCAGGCGTTCGGCCAGGCGCCGGTAGCTCGTGGGGTCGGTCGCCAGGAACACCAGGTCGATGTCTGAGCTGTAGTTCAGCTCCTGGCCGCCCAGCTTGCCCAACCCGATCACCGCCAGGCCATCCGGCTCGAGGCCGCTCTTGCGGGCGGCGATTTCCAGGCACAGCCGCAGCATGCTGTCGGCCAGGTCAGACAGCTGAGCGGCGACGGTGGGCAGGTCGAGCAGGACAAACAGGTCGGCCGCGCCGATGCGCAGCAGCTCGCGGCGTTGGAAGCGGCGCAGGGCGCCGAGCTGCTCGTCCGCGTCGGGCACCCGGCTGATCGCCTGCCGGGCTTCCTCACTCAGCTGAGTGGCATCCTTGGGCTGGGCCAGGTACTTGCGATCCGTCAGCTGCCCGAAGTATTCGGGGTTGCGCAGCAGGATCTCGGTCAGGAACTGGCTGCCGGCGAACAGCATGACCAAGAGCTGCACCGTCCGGGGGTTGTCGGCCAGCTGGCAGAGCACCGGCAGGCGGTCCGGGACGCTGCTCAGGAACCGTTCGAGGTTGGTCAGCACCCGGTCGGGATTAGCGGCGGATTGGAGGGCCGCCAGCAGGTCGGGCAGGGCGCGCGCCAGCGCCCGGCGCTCATCGTCCAGCCGGGCGGCCCGCTGGAGGCAGCGCCACGCCGCGCGCCAGTCGGCGAAGGCAGCCGCTGCCAGCAGGGCGCGCGCCTCGTCCTGGGGCAGCTCTCCGGCCACCAGGAGATAGGGGATGAGTTGCTGCTCGGTCGAACTCATGGGGGACCCATCTAACTCCCCGCTACACCTGGATCTCACCGTGCGCCATCAGCCATTCGAGCGATTCGAACACCGCCTGGAGCGAAGTGTAACGAGGTTGGTAACCCAGCCGCCGTTGAGCCTTGTGGATGCTGCAATTCGGGCTGTGGGCGATGTGATCCCAGGTCGCGGCGGCGTCTTCCTCCGATTGGGCCGCGCGCCATTCCTCCCAGGGCAGGTAGCGCAGGCGGGCCGGCTGGCCAAACCAGGCCGCCACCGCTTCGGCGTAGCCGCGCAGGGTGAGTGCCGCCGCCGAGACGACGTGGAAGCTCTCGCCCAGGGCCAGGCCGCGGTTGGCCACCGCCAGCATGAATGCCTGGGCCACGTCCTCGGCGTGGACGTGGTGCACCGTCTCGAGGCCGAGGTTAGGGAGCGTCACCTCCTCGCCGCGCGCCAGCTGGGCGAAGACGCGCGGGTTGAAGTTTCCCGCCGGGTTGAGCGGCGCCCAGCCCGGCCCCACGATGTGGCCCGGATGCAGCACCGTCGCGGGGAAGCCGTGCCGCCTGGCCTGCTCCAGCAGGTAGGCCTCGATCTGGGCTTTCTGGATGCCGTATTCGCCGAAGGGGCGGCGCGGCTGGTCCTCGGTGGTGGGCACCTGGGCGCTGGGGCCGTGCACCCAGATGGTGCCGCAGTGCAGGAAATGGCTGACGTGACCCGCCAGGCTCTCCACCAGGTGCCGGGCGCTCGGCAGCGTGAAGCAGATGTTGTCGATGACCACGTCCGGCTCCATCTCGAGCAGCCGGCGCCCCAGGGTGCCGGCCTCATCCTCGGCAACACGATCCAGCCGGACGTGCCTGACCGAGTTCCAGGCGGCGTGCGGCCGGAACAGCGGCCCCTGGCCGCGGCTGATCGTGATGACGTCGTGGCCGCCCGCCACCAGCCGTGGCACCAGATAGCCGCCCATCCGCCCCGTGGCTCCCAACACGACGACGCGCATGATGGTCCTCCTTCGATGGTCTGTTCAGAGCCTCGCACTGTCGAAAATTGTAACATCATCGCTGGCCGCGTGCAACCAGCTGCGCGGCGATCGTCCACGACCACGGGTCTACGGCGGTGCGCTCCGCGACTTGAACGATGGCTGTGGCCGTGGTACACTCCTGATGGCTCATCTCACGGGCGTGACCCGGCTTGATGTGCCGACGGCCTTTGGTGGGAGTTTGCATGAACGGGTCGCTCACACCTGAGCATGAAGATCTGGCTCCCGCCGCGAGCGTAGGCTGATTGCTGACCGCTGACTGCTGACCGCTATTTTCCGAGGAGCGTGGCGTGGTCCTCAGCATCCTGTTCCTGATAGTCAGCGCGCCGTTGTTTGCCGTCCTGCTGGTCGATTCGGCCTTGCGGGCCTGGCTGATGCTGGCCAGCTGCGTGGGCGCCCGCGGCTCGGGCGAACCGGCCGGGACGGCGGAAGCTGGCCGGTGGGCGGCACTCATCCCGGCGCACGACGAAGCGGCAGTCATCGGGGCCACCGTCAGCCGGCTGCGCGCCGGGCCGGACCCCCCTGCCGTCTTCGTCATTGCCGACAACTGCGCCGACGCCACAGCCCAGGCCGCCCGGCAGGCGGGGGCGAGCGTCTGGGAACGCCGGGAGCCGCGGGAGCGCAGCAAAGGGGCGGCGCTGCGCTGGGCCATGACGGCTGCCGCCGGGCCGCTGGCCGATTACCCCCTCGTGGCCGTGTTCGACGCCGACTCGGTAGTCGATGCCGGCTTCTGGCAGCACGCCCGGGTTGCCCTGCGTCAGGGAGCCGATGCCGTGCAGGGGTTCGTGCAGCCGTTAAGCCCCGGCACCCCGGCGGCCGACCTGGCCGCGTATTCGGAGCTGCTCTCGCAGGTGCTCGAGGATGCCGGCCGCGCTCGGCTGGGTTGGCCGGTGCCCCTGCGCGGCACCGGGATGGTCCTCCGCCGCCAGCTGTTGGAAGAGCTGCTGCCCTGCCTGCAGACGCGCACCGAGGACGTCGAGATGTCACTCTGGCTGGCGATGCAGGGCCATGCCGTGCGCTTCGTTCCCGGCGCGATCGTGGGCGACCCCAAGCCGGCCGGCACCGGCGGCGTGGCGACCCAGCGCGCCCGCTGGCTGCAGGGTCAGCGCCAGGTGCTGCGCACTCATGGCCGGTTGGTGGCGCGCCTCTTGCTCAGCGGGCGGCCCGGCAACATCTCGCTGGTGTTCGCCACCCTGCTCAAACCCAAAACCCTGGTGCTGCTGGCCAAAGGGGTATGGCTGGCGGTTGTCGCCTGGCTGCCGCTGGCGCCGGCCGGCCTGCACGGGGCGGCCGTCGCCCTGGCGGGATTGGCTTTCGCCCTGGATTGGGTGTATTATGCGGTTGGGTTGGCGCGGGTCGAGACGCCGGGGCGGTACGCGCGGGCCCTGGTCCGGGCGCCCGTCTACCTGGCCATGTGGGTGTGGAGCCTTGCCCTGTCGCTGGTCTCGAGCGCGCCCTGGCTGAGCGCCCGCCCCGGCCGCCACCATCGCCGATGAGTGTTTCACGCAAACCCCCCGAATGGGGGGCAACGGCGCAAAGAGCGCCAGGTCTTTTTCCCTTTGTGCCCCGTACGGGGTACTTTGCGCTTTTGCGTCTTGGCGTGAGGCATATTCATAAGAGGGAGAGATGTATGCCGGCGCGCGATCAGGACTGGCTGCGGCAGGCAAAACGCGACCTGGCGCATGCCCGGCGGGCACTCGAAGCCGGAGATTACGAGTGGGCCTGTTTTGCGGCCCAGCAAAGCGCCGAAAAAGCCGTCAAGTCCCTATTTCTGAGGGCGAATCGCACCGCCTGGGGACACTCGGTGGCCGGCCTGCTGCAACAGCTGCCGGAACCCTGGCAGGCGGACGAGAGCATCATCGACGCGGGCAAAGAACTCGACAAGCACTACATCCCACCCCGCTATCCCAACTCGTACCCGGAAGGGGCACCGTATGACTACTACACCCGGGCCGAAGCGGAGCGCGCCGTCGGTCATACAGCAGCAATCGTCGCCCACTGTGAGCGTCTTCTGGCTGAACCTGGAGGAGGTTCGAGCTCGCCTCAAACAGGCGGTGGAACGCCTGGCGGAACACCATCCGGAGATTGAGGAGGTGTGGCTGTTCGGGTCGCTGGCTCGCGGCGACGCGGTGCCGGGCAGCGACGCCGACCTGCTGGTGATCCTCCGCGAGAGCCAGGACCGCTTCCTGGATCGCTCGGTGCGGTATCAACCCGAGCACTGCGGCATCGGGGTGGACGTGCTGGCTTATACCCGGTCTGAGCTGGCGACCATGCAGCAGGACGAGACCGGTCTGGTGCGCCAGGCGCAGCGAGAGGGCACCTGCCTGTACCGGCGGGTGACCTAACGCTACAACCGCATTTGTGTCCGGCAATTGGTCCCTCATCCCCCGCCCCTCCCGCAAGGCGGGACTGACGTTCTCCCAGAGGGAGAAGGGGAAGCTGCTGCGGCGACTCCCCTCACCCTTCGGGAGAGGGGCTGGGGATGAGGGATGGACCAGCCGGTTCGTCAAGGTGCAGTTGTAGTACCAGGCTTGAATCAGGAGGGTGGCCTGGATGCAGGCCAGGGCGCAGCCGTTGGTTTCGGTGATCGTTCCCTGCTATAATGAGGAAGACACGATCGACCAGGTGCTGCAGGCCCTGGCGGAGCAGACCTATCCACATCACCGGCTCGAGGTGTGGGTGGTGGACGGGATGTCCACCGACGGGACTCTGGACCGGATCGACCGCTTCACCGCCGCCCGGCCGGATTTGCGGCTGCGGGTGATTGCCAACCCGCGCCGGATCATCCCGGCCGCCATGAACCTGGGCATCGCTCAGGCCGGGGGGAAGTACCTCCTGCGCATGGATGCCCATGCCGTGCCGGCCAGGGACTACGTGGCGCGCTGCGTGGAGCTGCTGGACAGCCGCGTGGCCGACAACGTGGGGGGGCGCTGGATCATCGTGCCCGGCGCGAATACGCCGCTCGCTCGCGCCATCGCTCTGGCCGCCGGCCACCCGTTCGGGAGCGGCGACGCTCGCTATCGCTACAGCCAGCGCGGCGGCTACGTCGACACGGTGCCCTTCGGCGCATTCTGCCGGGATCTGTTCGAACGGGTGGGGGGATACGACGAGGCGCTGCTCAGCAACGAGGACTACGACCTGAACTATCGCATTCGACGGGCGGGAGGACGCATCTATTTTTCACCCCAGATCACCGCGACCTATGTTGCGCGCAGCACCCTTTCGGCATTGGCCCGACAGTATTTCCGGTACGGCTGGTGGAAGGTGAGGATGCTGTACAAGCACCCGGCGGCCGTTCGCTGGCGGCAGCTGGTTCCCGCGGCGTTTGTGGCCGGACTGGTGTGGTTAGGACTGGTGGGACTGGCCTTTCCCGGCCTGGCGGCCGCGTGGCTGGGATTGGTGGGCAGCTACGTCCTGGTGAGCGGCGGGGTGGCGGTCTCGATGATGCGCCGGCATCCGGTCGAGTGGCGCGTGGCACTCTGCCTGCCCCTCGTCTTTGCCGTGATTCATCTTTGCTGGGGGATCGGTTATTGGGCTGGCCTGCCCGGCGCGGTGTGGGCGCACCAGCCCGGTCGAGAATGACCCACATGTCCGTTTCGTTGCCCGCGGTTGGCCGGTCGCTCAAAGGCTGGTTGGTGCGGCACCGCTTTGCGCTGGCGCTGTCGCAACGGCGCGCCCTGCTGGTGGCCGGCGACCTGCTCGTCATCAATTTGTCGGTGCTGGTCAGCTCCTATCTGTGGGCGTGGCGCGGGGAGATCCCGTTTGATCGCGCCTTTCTGGGCACCCAGCTGCAATGGTTCGCAGGGCTGAGCCTCTTGTGGCTGGTGATGGCCTGGGCCGGGGACCTGTACGTGGCCGCCGTCTCCAGCCGCCGCTCCGAGACCGCCCGCCGGCTGGGCGGCATCGGCGCCGGGCAGGCAGCGTTGTACCTGGTCGCCTTCTTCCTGGCGCCGCGCGAAGCGCTGCCCCGCCTGTTCTTTCTGTACCACCTCTTGATTTCGATACCGGCCATTCTGCTGTGGCGATGGGGATATGTGACCCTGATCACCCGTTCGGTGTTCCGCCAGCGGCTGGTGATCGTGGGGGCCGGCTGGGCCGGGAGGACCATCGCCGATGCGCTGCAGCGCTATGCCAGCCGAGACTATCACCTGGTGGGGTTCGTCGACGACGATCCCGGCAAGGCACACGACAACGGCTGTCCAGTCCCGGTGGTTGGCACCAGTGCCTGCCTGCAGGAGCTGGTGCGCCGCCGCCAGATCGACAGCGTGGTGGTGGCTATCCGGGGCACCATGCGGGCGGATCTGTTCCAGCGACTGCTCGACTGCCAGGCCGCCGGCGTCCCGGTCATCCGGATGACGGCCCTGTACGAGGCGATCACCGGCCGGGTGCCGGTGCAGCACGTGCGCGACGATTGGATGCTGCCCGCCGACATCGAAGGGGGGCAGCAGGGTTGGGTCTACCGGCTGTTCAGCCTGGTGGTCGACTGGGTCTTCGGCCTGGGCTGCCTCAGCCTGACGGCTGTGCTCTGGCCGTTCATCATATTGGCCATCCAGCTGGATTCGCCCGGCCCGGTGCTGTACAAGCAGACGCGCTCGGGCCTGGGAGGCCGGATCTTCTGGGTGTACAAGTTCCGCTCGATGGCCGCCAGCGCCGAGGAAGACGGGGTGGCCCGCTGGGCGGCCGCCAACGACCGGCGCGTCACCCGCGTGGGGCGCTTCCTGCGCTGCACCCACCTGGACGAACTGCCGCAGGTGCTCAACGTCCTGCGCGGCGACATGCGCCTGATCGGTCCCCGGCCGGAGCGCCCGGAGTTCATGGAGACCCTGCAGCAGCAGATCCCCTTCTACCGGGCCAGGCTGGCGGTCAAGCCGGGGCTGACCGGCTGGGCCCAGGTGCGCTTTGGCTACGGCAACACCGTGGAAGATACCCTGATCAAGCTCCAGTACGACCTGTATTACATCCGGCACCGCTCCATTGCCCTGGATCTGTTGATCCTGCTGAAGACGGTGGGCGTGGTGCTGACCTTCCGGGGTATGTAGCCGTTGCCTATGCCTGCCTCGCTGCGTGCCCGCCGCGCCGGGCCGGTGGTGATGCTGTTGGCACTCACCCTGGTGCACGGCCTGATCTACCTCTCGGTGATCCCGCCCTGGCAGGCGCCCGACGAACCGTTCCATTTTCTCTCCGCGGAGTCGGCCATCCTGCTGGGCACGCCGGACGCGGCGGCACGGTGGCAGCAGCTCAAATCCGAGGCCGCCGACTCGCTGGTGCAATTCCGGTTCTGGGAGCTGGTCATCCACGTGCAGGCGTTCAGCACGCCCGAGGAGATCCAGCGCAACCTGCCGCGCGGGTTCGAATCCGCCGGTCCCCTGGTGCCGCGTGCCTTCACCTACACCATGCTGGCCCTGCCCCTGCGCCTGGTGACGGGGCAGCCCGTGGCACTGCAGCTGTATTGGGCGCGCCTGTTCTCGGTGCTGGTCAATCTGGGCGTGGTGTGGATCGCCTACGAGGTGGGGCGCCTGCTGTTCGCCGGCGATCCATTCGGCAGCTGGCTCCTGCCGCTGGCGATCGTATTCCTGCCGCAGCACACTTTCATCCTGGCGGCAGTGAGCGACGGCAACCCGGCCGAACTGTGGGCAGCCGCGGCGATGTACTTCTGCGTGAGGGGCATCGTCAGGGGGGCGCGCTGGCAGGAGCTGGCGGCGTTCTGCATCTTCAGCGCGCTGGCGGTGGCCTCCAAGCCGACAACCTTCTTTTTGGTCCCGATCTTCCTGATTTTCCTGGGCGGCTATGGCTGGCGAAAGCTGCCCGGCTGGTGGAGGATGCTGGTGCCGGGGGCGGCGGCGGCCCTGGTCGCCGGGCTGGCAGCTCTTTCGGAGCGGTTTCGCACCTCGTTGAGCCTGATCCAATCCGTTCTGACCCCGGCCGGCGCCGGGATGAATGGCTGGGACACCGGCCGGGTGGTGTCGGCCACGTTCGAGACCTTCCGCGGTTTTTGGGCCTGGCTGGGCTGGACGTCCCTGCCCGTCAGCGACCCGGCGCTGTTTGCCCTGCTCGCCCTGACGCTGGCGGCGCTGGGAGGCCTGATCAAGCTGGCGTGGCGGGGCTGGCGGAGCCGCCGGCGCGCCTGGCCGGTGGGCGCGCTCGGACAGGTGATGCTGGTGTTCTTCGCATGCATCGGCATGTCGCTGGCGAGCATGGGCGCCGTGTTCGTCTACTCCGGATACCAATACGGCCTGTACGAAAGCCGTTACCTGTTCGCGGCCATTATTCCTATCATGGGAGCGCTGGTGACCGGCTGGCGCGAGTGGGTGCCCGCCGGCTGGCGCAGAGAAGGATTGGCGGTGATGGCCTCTGCGTTCTTCCTGTTCGACGCCGTGATCCTGCTGGATTATGCCATACCGTTCTTCTATCCCGTCTGGCGGTGAGAGGGCATGCACACGCGCACGGGCGGCCGCTGCCGCTGGTTCTGGCTGGCCTGGCCGCTGGTGACCCTGGTGGGCCTGGGGTTGGCCGCCGGCGGGATGCTGGACTTGCTGATGGTCGACGGGCAGACCGTGAACACCATCCAGCCGCCGCCGGGCCTGGCCCTGGCGAGCGGCATGCAGCTGGGCCAGACGTTCGTGGCGGCGCGGGCGGGCCTGGAGCGCATCGACGTGCTGATGTTCGGCTATTACCGGCACAACACCCATCCCGTCACCTTTCACCTGCGGCTGGCCGGCTCGCCGGACGACCTGGTGCGCTCGACGTTCCCGGCCACTGAGGTGTGGGGCTGGCGCTGGATGAGCTTCAGCTTCCCGGCGCTGGACGATTCGGCGGGGCGGGCCTACTTTTTCTATTTCGATTCGCCGGAGTCAACCCCGGGCGACGCGCTCAGCCTGGGCGGCGTCGAGGGGGATCTGTACCCACGCGGCAGCGCCGTCATCAACGGCCAGCCGGCCCGGGCCGACGCCGCCTTCAAGACCGCCTACGCCGGCACAACCATGTCCGATGCGGTGCAGGCGCTATCTGTCAAGCTGACGCAGCACAAACCTTCGCTGTTGGGAGCGCTGCCGTTCTACCTTGTTTTGGGGGCGGGATATCTGATGCTGGTGGCCGGGCTGGGGTTGATCCTGGCCAAATTTTCAACTGAAGGTTGAGTGTGGTATCATAGTCCAATCCTCAGGAGGGAGCGTAGCGTGTCAGAGCAGATTCAGCAGTTGCAGGCAGTGGCCAGGGACCTGCGGTGCCTGGCCTTGCAGATGATTCAAAAGGCCGGCTCCGGCCACGCCGGCGGATCCCTGTCGGCGGCCGACATCGTGACCGCGCTGTATTTCTCGGCACTCAACGTCGATCCCCAACGGCCGGATTGGCCGGACCGGGACCGGCTGGTGCTCTCCAAGGGCCACGGCTGCCCGATTGTGTACGCAGCGCTGGCCAGGCGCGGCTATTTCCCGGTGGAGGAGCTGTGGAGCCTGCGCAAGCTGGGCAGCAAGCTTCAGGGACACCCCGACATGCGCAAGACCCCCGGCATCGACGCCACCACGGGGTCGCTCGGCCAGGGCATCTCCGTGGCAGTCGGCATGGCGCTGGCAGCCAAGCTGGACCGGGCCAGCTACCGGGTGTTTGCCATCCTGGGCTGCGGCGAGATGCAAGAGGGCCAGGTCTGGGAAGCGGCCATGTCGGCCGCCCATTACCACCTGGATCACCTGATCGCCATCGTGGACTACAACGGTCTGCAAATTGACGGGACCAATGCCCAGATCATGGAGATCGCGCCGCTGGCGGAGAAATGGCGGGCCTTCGGCTGGCGGGTGTGGGAGATTGACGGCCACAACATGGCGGAGATCCTCGGCGCCCTGGCCGAGGCGAAGCAGGTCGAGGGCCAGCCCGCCGTGATCGTTGCCCGCACCGTCAAGGGCAAGGGGGTGCCCTTCATGGAAAACCAGGTCAAGTGGCATTCCAGCGTGGTGACGAAGGAAGACCTGGAACGCGCCCTGGCCGAGCTGAATTAGAGATGAGGCAGCGGATGGAAGACCGGATTCCCAACAATCGCGTAGCATATGGCCGCGCGCTGGTCGAGCTGGGCGAGCGGTATCCCAACGTAGTGGCCCTGGAGGCCGACCTGGGCAAAGGCACCCAGAGCGTGCTGTTTCGAGAGCGCTTTCCGGAGCGATACTTCCCGATCGGCATCGCCGAGGCCAACATGATGGGCATCGCGGCCGGCCTGGCCGCCAGCGGGAAGATCCCCTTTGCCAGCACGTTCTGCGTGTTCGCCAGCATGCGGGCCTCGGAACAGATCCGCAACAGCATCGCCTACCCCAAGCTGAACGTCAAGGTGGTCGCCACCAATGCCGGGATCGAGATCGGCCCCGACGGCGCCACCCACCAGGCGATTGAGGACATTGCCATCATGCGGGCCATCCCCAACATGACCGTGTTGGCGCCCTCCGACCCGGTGCTGACCACCCGGCTGATCCATCTGGTGGCCACATCCGACGGCCCCACCTACGTGCGGATTGGCCGGCAGGACACCCCGTACGTCTACGACGGCGACCTGAAACTGGAACTGGGCAAAGCGGTGCTGGCTCGCCCAGGGACGGACGTGACCATCATGGCGATCGGCAACATGGTGTGCCGCTCGCTGGAAGCGGCCGAGATCCTGGCGAAGCAGGGCATTTCCGCCCGGGTGCTGGACATGTTCTGCATCAAGCCGCTGGACGAAGCCGCGGTGGTGGCCGCTGCCCGCGAGACCGGCTGCGCCGTCACCGCCGAGGATCACAACATCGTGGGAGGTTTGGGCGGCGCGGTGGCCGAGGTGCTGAGCAGCACGCTGCCGGTGCCCCTGGTCAGGGTGGGCGTGCGCGACACGTTTGGCCAGTCGGGCGACTCTGAGGACCTGTTGAGATACTACGGCCTGACGGCGGAAAAGATCGCCGAAGCGGCCCAGGCCAGCATACGGCGCCGAGAGGCGCTGCGCCGCGCGCGCTGAGATGACCGAGCCGGCAGTGTCACCCCGTTACGAGGTTCTGATGCTGGCACCCACCATGTTCTTCGCGGACTATGGGTGCCACGTGCGCATCCTGGAAGAGGCGCTCACCCTGCGCCGGCTGGGTCACCGCGTGACCATCCTGGCTTATCCCAACGGGCGCGACGTGTATGGGCTGGACGTGCGCCGCTGCCGGGGGGTTCCCTTCAACTACCGGGTCATCGTGGGCTCGTCTCGCCACAAGCTGTACCTGGACGGCATGCTGGCCGTCAAGGCGGCCGGGCACGTCCTGCGCCGCAAACCCGACGTGATCCACGCCCATCTGCACGAGGGCGGGCTGCTGGGCTGGTTCTTGAGCCATTTGAGCGGGGTGCCCATGGTGTTCGATTTCCAGGGGAGCCTGACCGGCGAGATGCTCGACCACCACTTTCTGGCGGGGACGGGCAGCTGGGCTTATCGGCCGCTGCGCTGGCTGGAGACGCGCATCGACCGGGCCGCCCCGGTGGTGCTCACCAGCTCCCACCACGCGGCGGCGCTGCTCAGGCAGGAGTTCGGGGTCGCGGAGCGGCGCATCTATGCCATGCCCGATTGTGTCGACGCCGAGACCTTCGCGCCGGGCGCCTGTTCTGCTGCCGACAGGAGCAGCCTCAAGCGTCGCCTGGGCATCCCGGCTGACCGGCAGCTGATCGTGTACCTGGGGCTGCTGACGGAATACCAGGGCATCGGGCTGTTGTTGGACGCGCTGCGGCAGCTGCGGCAGCGCCGGGCCGGCTTCCACCTGTTGTTGATGGGCTTCCCGGAGCAGCCCTACCAGGTGCGGGCGGCCCAACTGGGGGTGGCGGATATCGTCAGCTTCACCGGAAAGGTCTCGTATGACGAGGCGCCCCGCTACCTGGCGGTGGGCGACCTGGCGGTGGCCCCCAAGCTCTCGGCCACGGAGGGCAGCGGCAAGATCCTCAACTATATGAGCATGGCCCTGCCCACCGTCGCCTTCGATCTACCGGTCAGCCGCGAGTACCTGGGCGACGGGGGAGTGTATGCCTCTCCGCTGACCGCGGCGGCGCTGGCCGATGCTCTGGAGCGCATGCTGGCCATGGCGCCTGACGGGCGGGCCCGGCTGGGCGAGCGGCTGCGCGAGCGCGCCGCCACCCTGTTTTCCTGGGGGCGGGTGGGTGAGCAGCTGACGGCGATCTACCAGGCCCTGGTGGAGGGGCGGCCGCTGCCCTATCCCCGCACCCGGCGGTCGGCCTCAGCCCGGCGCTGAAACGGGTGTTGACAATCTGGTAGATGTCCGCTAAAATGAGAATGTCTGAGAAGTACGGCATTGCCTGACATTCTCAGTACCACGAGGTGACAGGATGGTTATCAGCAGAATCGGCAAGCGAGGACAGATCACCCTGCCCAGGGAGCTGCGCGCCGCGTGGGAGGTAGAGGAAGGCGACCAGGTCGCCTTTCTGCAGCGGGGCGAGGAGGTTGTCCTGCTGCCCCTTAAACGGACGCTCAGAGACTTGCGCGGCAGTGTGCCGGTGTCGGGTCCCCAGGACTTCGAGGCTGTCCGCCAGCAGGTCAGAACCACCATCGGTGCATCGGTCGACTATGCCGGGTGAACGGCTGTTTGCCGACACCAACCTGTTCTTGCGCTATTTGACCAACGATGTGCCTGCCCAGGCTGATCTGGTGGATCGATTGTTGATTCAGGCGGCGGAGGGGGCGATCAGGCTGGTCACTACCCCCCTGGTCATTGCCGAGATCGTATGGACGCTGCAATCCTTCTACGCTGTTGAGCCGGCCGACATCCGTTCCAAGGTCTGGGCAATGCTCAACACGCCCGGGCTGGAGATTGTCGACGGCGAGTTAGTTGGTTCTGCTGTGGATACGTATGCAGACAAGAACGTGGACTTCATCGACGCCTATAATGCTGAGTGGATGAAGCAGGCCGGGGTCGAAACGATCTGCACATTCGATCGTCGCCATTTCGCTCGAATCGACGGCATTACGGTAGCCAACCTGGCGAACCTGGCAGCGGGCGATGGTAGTCAGAGTACTCAACCAGGCTGATGTCCTTACCACCATGTGGCCGCCTGGCGCGCCAGTTGGGCATAGCACCAACTGAACGAACGCTTGCAGCGCTTAGAGCCGCTAAGCAATCGTGAACGATCCGGCTGTCTCAATCATCATCGTGAACTGGAACGGACGCCAGCACCTGGCCCGCTGCCTCCCCTCGTTGTTGGCCCAGAGCTATCGCGATTTTGAAATCATCCTGGTGGACAATGCGTCCACCGACGGTTCGGCTGCCTTCGTTCGAGAGCACTACCCCCAGGTGCGCCTCCTGGAGAACGACCAGAATCTGGGCTTCGCCGCGCCCAACAACCAGGGCATCCGGGCTGCCCGCGGGCCGTGCATCGTCACCCTGAACAACGACACCGAGCTGCCGCCCGACTGGCTGCAGGCGCTGGTGGAGGCGGCCCAGGCTCACCCGGAAGTGGGCGCGTTCGCCTCGCTGGTCCTCTTCGACGACCGGCGCACGCTGATCGACTCGGCCGGCCTGTCGGTGACGCTGGCGGGCATGGGGTGCCAGAACCGGATGGGCGAGGACGCGCGCCGGGTGACCGGACCGGAAGAGGTGTTCGGGGCGTGCGCCGCGGCGGCCCTGTATCGCCGGGCGCTGCTCGACGACGTGGGCTTATTCGACGAGGATTACTTCGCCTACTACGAAGACGTCGACCTGGCCTGGCGCGCCCGGCTGCTCGGCTGGCGGGCGCTGCTGGTACCCGGCGCGCGTGCCTACCACGTCCATTCGGCCACCGGCGGCCGGGGCACGCCCCTCAAGCGCCGGTTGATCAACCGCAACAAGGTCTGGACCGTTCTGAAGGACTATCCCTCGCCCGCCTGGGCGGCCTGCTTGCCGCTCATCCTGGCCTATAACCTGGCCGCCGCGCTGTGGCCCTTGCTGCGCGGTGACCCATTCCCCTGGCTGGGGGCATGGGAGGGCATCCGCCGCGCCCGGGTGGCCCTGGGCAAACGGGCTGCCATCCAGTCCCGGCGCTCAGTGCCGTTCCGGCGGCTGCTGCCGCTGATGGGCTGTTTCAGGCGCCCGCTGGCCGGCTGGCAGGCGCGGCGCAGGGTCGGACGGCTGTAGGTATTCAAGAGTCCGGCCCGGGTTTCAGGCGCGACGCACGCCGATGGCACCTTCGATAAACCCGACGCGTGGTGATCGGTCTTGCCTCCCTACTGGTTCCGCCGTAACATGGTTGAGCAAGCCGAAAACACCCCGGCTTGCGAGGAAATGACATGAAAATCAAGGTCGTGATTCACGAAGCAGAGGAAGGCGGCTACTGGGCAGAAGTACCCTCGATCCCTGGTTGCGCCACCCAAGGGGACACTTTTGAAGAGCTGATACAGAATCTGTATGAAGCGGTCGAGGGATGCCTGGCCATCGACATTAAACCGTCAGAGGTAAAGGACACAGATCGCGTTCTGGAACTTGCTGTATGAAACCGGTGTCTGGCAAGGAATTGACTCGCCGGTTGGAGAAACACAGCTGGGTGTTGTTGCGGGTCCAGGGGAGCCACCACATATACGGTAAACCGGGAAGCATGGTCCGACTTTCCGTGCCCGTCCACGGCAACCGGCCGCTCAAGATTGGCCTGTTGAAGCATCTGCTGAAAATGGCTGAACTATCGGACAAAGATATGGTATACTGAGGTCATGACCCAACCGGGTGAGGCGGCCTATTGGCTGGCCCTGGCCTATTCCACCGATCTCAAACTGACGCGCCTCAAGGATATCCTCGCCGACTGGTACGTCGAGCGCCAGCAGCCGCTCCCGGCGCTCCTCGACCTGTCGCCGGCTGAGCTGGACGACGAGCTGGGCCTGTCAGAGGATGAAGGTGCCGCGCTGCTGAATGCCCGGAAGGATGTGCCGCAGCAGGAAGCCTGGCTAGGGTCGCTCGCTGGCCGCGGCGTCACCGTCTTGACGCGGGGAGACACCCGGTATCCGCTCGCCCTGGTGCGCGCCCTGCCGTTCGCGGCGCAGCCGCTGGTCCTGTTCTGCCGGGGCAACCTCGAACGGCTGGGGAGTCTATCGGTCGCCATTGCCGGGGCGCAGGACGCGTCCGATCAGGCGATTGACTCCGCCCAGGAGCTGGCAGCCTGGCTGGCCGAGGAAGGGGTGGGGGTGGTCAGCGGATTGGGCAAAGGGGTGGGGCGAGCTGCCTTCAGGGGTGCCCTGACGGCTGAGTCGGGTGGGGCGGTCGCGGTGCTGCCGATGGGCATCCACGCCCTCGAAATCGACGACGAGCTGGCCGCCGCGCTCGAGCACGGCCGAGCGCTGCTGCTCAGCCCGTTTCACCCGAATGCCCGGTTTGACCCGGCCCAGGCGCTCGCCCGCAACCGGCTGATCGTGGCGCTGAGCGACGCCCTGGTGGTCATGCAGGCGGGCGAGACCGGGGCCGAACGGGAGATGGCCGATGAGGCCCTGCGGATGGGCAAAGGCGTCTACGCCTGGGAGGTCGACTCGACTGAGGAGACCGGGGATGCACGCCCGACGGGCCATCCATCCCTCGTCGGGGCCGGCGCGCTGCCGGTGAGCACGGCATCCGACATTCTGGATATGGTCGAAGCTCTCAAAGAAATGAGCCTGGAGCGGATGGAGGCAGAGATGCTCCCTGCCGCGCCGACCCTTGCGGCCGCGCCGGAGCCGCCTGCGGAACTGAGCCCGCAGGCGACGCTGGAGCTGCTGTCCAGAAGCGGGCGAGTGCCAGAGGCACTGCTGCGGCGGCTCAAAGCCGGGGGAGATGCGTAACCCTATCCCGCGCCGGCCGGCGCCCGGGGTAGAAGGTGAGATATGCAGGACGCCAAACGCATCCTGGTGGTAGACGACGAACCGCGCATGCGGCGTTTCATGCAAATGAACCTGGACCTGGAGGGGTATCAAGTCCTCGAGGCGAACAACGGCCTGGAGGCGGTCAACCGCGTGCGAGAGGAACTGCCGGATCTGGTGCTCCTGGACGTGATGATGCCCGAGATGGACGGTTTCGAGGCCCTGCGCCTGATCCGCCAGGCCAGCAGCGTGCCGGTGATCATGCTCACCGTCAAGGGCGACGAGGAGGACAAGGTGCGCGGGCTGGAACTGGGCGCCGATGACTACGTGACCAAGCCGTTCGGGCCGCGCGAGCTGGCCAGCCGCATCAAGGCCGTGCTGCGGCGCTCTGAGCTGCCGGCGTCGGCCGACGAATCGCTGATCCGGGTCGACGATCACCTTCAGATCGACTTCAACCACCGGCAGGTCATCGTAGACGGCCAGCCGATCAAGCTGCGGCCGACCGAGCATCGCCTGCTCTACCACCTGGTCAACAATGCCGGCTGGACGATGCCGCACGAGACCCTGTTGGCCAAGGTCTGGGGGCACGAATATCGGGACGAGACCCACTATCTGCGCCTGTACATCACTTATCTGCGCCAGAAGATCGAAAAAGACTCTGCCAATCCGGAATACATCCTCACCGAACGCGGAATTGGCTACCGTTTCGTAGATTTCAAGAAGAAGCTGTGAGCGAGCCCGGGTAGGTTGCCCATGAAAGCCTGCGTGATACTCAATCCGGCAGCCGGCCCAGGAGACTTTCACCGGCAGCTGAATCGAGCGATCAGCCATCTGCAAACTTACGGTTGGCAGGTTGACCGCTGCGAGACCGGGCAAAAAGGGGACGCCATCCGCCTGGCCCGCCAGGCGGCCGACGCCGGGTATGATGTGGCCATTGCCGTGGGCGGCGACGGCACGATCAACGAGGTCGCCAACGGGCTGGTCGGGACGCGCACGGCGTTGGGGGTGATTCCATCCGGGACGGCCAACGTGTATGCCGCCGACGTGGGCATCCCGATCTGGGGTCCCCTGCACCCGCAGGCCGTGCAGGCCGCGGCGGAGATCATACACACCGGGCGGCGGCGCAGAATTGACCTGGGACACGTCGAGTTCGCCGATGGGCAGCAGCGCTATTTTTTTATGTGGTGCGGAATTGGCCTGGACGCGGCCGTGACGCGCGAGGTGACCACCGAACACACCCGCCGGCTGGGCATGATCGCCTGGGTGATTGCCAGCGTCCTGGTGGCAGTGAACTTCATGGGAACCGCGGGCCGGCTGGTGGTGGACGGCCGGTTGGAGCGCAAGCGGGTGCTGTGGGCGGTCATCAGCAACGGCCAGCTGTACGGCCGGCTGTGGCGCATCGCGCCGGCGGCCAGGATGGACGACGGCCAGCTGGATTTGACGGTCTTCGAAGGTCACGACGTGTTGTCGACGATACGGCACATGGCCGGCCTGGTGTTGGGCCAATCCGCGCGCGATCCCACCGTCCACCAGTATCGGGGCTGCACCATCACCATCCGGACCCGCACGCCGCTGCCGGTGCACGTGGATGCGGAACCGCTGGGCACCACCCCGGTGCAGGTGAAGGTGATTCCACGGGCGCTGGACGTGATTCTGCCCCGCAAACTGCCGGCGCATCTCCTGACGCAAACCGGCGATTGACGGCTCCGCGACCGCCGAAGGGTGTGTTCCACATCACGGGTGTAGGGGCAATTCACGAATTGCCCCCACGAAGGTTTACCCGGAGCATTGCCTGGAAGAAGCGCCATGCACATCATCAACTACGGACTCTTGATCTTCGTCCCGGCAGCGATTGCCGCCGATTGGCTGGGGTGGTCGCCGCTGGCGGTGTTTGCCCTGGCCGCCCTGGGGGTCGTGCCGCTCGCCGGCTGGCTGGGGGTGGCGACCGAGGAGCTGGCCGCCCACAGCGGGGCGCGCCTGGGCGGGTTGATCAACGCCACGCTGGGCAATGCGGCGGAGCTGATCATCACCGTCGTCGCCCTCCGCCAGGGCGCGACGGCCAGCCCGGCCCTGCGGGCAGGGCTGAATGCGCTGGTGATCGCCTCGATTACCGGCTCGATCCTGGGCAACGTCCTCCTGGTGCTGGGGGTCAG
>Ga0315282_10001733_pt1 | contig 40721 bp, 27 predicted proteins | sample YL17G07_20_MG_FD_203693 | JGI IMG/M metagenome (GOLD analysis project Ga0315282, IMG submission 203693) | Sediment microbial communities from Yellowstone Lake, YNP, Wyoming, USA - YL17G07_20 | ecosystem: Environmental > Aquatic > Freshwater > Lake > Sediment | place: USA: Wyoming | collected...
AAACGACCAAGGAGCCGTGCCCGCCAGTCCGCCAGGTTCCAGGTGACCTTCTGCCACAAGGTGGCGTCGAAAGAGCCTAGGTAGCCCAGGACACGGGTACGGTTCGGCACGCCCGCGTAAAAAGGTGCGCTGGGGCGAAGCACGCGCCGCACTTCCTCGAGGGCGGCGCGCGGGTCAGGCACGTGTTCCAGTAGGTGGAAGGCGGCAGCAAAATCGAAGGCCATCTCTGGGAAAGGAAGGCGCAGTGCGTCGCCACGTGCCACGCAGCCCTCGGCGCGTGCCAGGGGTGAGAATCGCGACTCCAGATCCACCCCCACTACACCCGTGCTTTGGAACGCCCGCCGCAGATAGACTACCTCGTTGCCGTCTCCACAGCCCACAACCAGGCCTCGGCATCCGGCTCGGCCCCCCCAGTAGGGGCGCGAGCCGAAGGCGGCAATGCTCGACCATTGCGGCCACCGGGACGGCCTTCGGATCGGTCATCAGCCCTTGCCACCCTTCCCCTCTTCCCGAGCATCGCCGTTCTCACTTAGTTTTCCAGTTTTCAGCATTTCAATGAGGGGGTAGAGGTCCGGCCTGCCCGCCCTGATGAAGAGTTCCCCAAACCAGTTGTCCCGCAGGCTTGCGGGCTCGGGGCCTTGGTCAGCCTAGCCTCCTTGCTACATAGGTGCTGCTCCCATAAGTTTTGCGGAGAATTTGAATCCACGAAAGAAATGGCAAAAGAGCCCTATCCAGAGCGGTCAAGGGTCGGGCGATTGCGAATCTCAGTGTGGACAGAAGACCAGGTTCAAGATTGTGACATTTGAGGAACTCAGGACGCCCCATGGGAATGTCAGCGTAAGTGAAAGGCTTCCTCCGCACCTTTGTCCTAACATAACAATGCAGCCAATTGCAAGATGGTAAAGGAAACAGACCCCTTCCAAAATGCGCCCTCTCCAACACGAACCCTGTCGTTTCCAAATACCTTCGTACAGTCCTTTCCGAAAAGAAATAGAGATGTCGTGGGACGTCCTCGAGAAAGAGGCGCCGAGAGGCGAGACTGTCAAAATTCGGAACCTGAAAAACAAAAAGCCCTCCGGCTTTGGTCACCTCGGCAGCCTTGCGAAAGTAGGCCATGGGGTCGTGCACGTGCTCGAGGACCGCCCAGGCGGTTACGGCGTCGTAGGCAGGCCGGTTGACGGGAATCTCAGGAAGCTGCTGAGGATAAACCATGAAGTCGGTGATGGGTTGTGAGGAAGTCGAAACCTCTACCCCCTCGACGTGCCAGCCGCGCGCCTTCATGAATCTTGGGAAGTCGCCATTCGCGCAACCCACGTCGAGCAAACTCTTTGGCCCCGGTCTTGTCTCGATTGGCCTCAAGTAACGCGCTTCGCGCGCATACCGTCTGAGGTGATAGGCGCGATTCTGCGCGAATCCCTCTTCATAATATTCCTTTGGATAACATTTCCACATTTCTTCGAATCGCGGGCGCGGATTCACAAAACCCAGGCCGCATTCGTTGCATTCTACGACGGTGAAAATTTCAGCTTGATAGCCCTGCCGGTCAGGCATCTGGTAGAGGGCGGTGTGACGCATCGAGCCGCAGAGGTTACAGGCTACTGTTTCCATGGACATCCTCGAGTCGGCCCAGTCCGCGCAACGAAATGGCAATAGAAGCGTAAACCAACGTGCAGGAGACCAGGTAAACGAACGATGTGGAAAGGGCAATCCCGGCCACACCGAGGTAACGCATCAGAATGAGATTGAAAATTACATTGAGGACCATGTTTACGCCGGCAATCACCATCAGCAGCGAGTTGCGTTTCAAGGCGCTGACTAACCGCACTCCGAGGCTGGCAAGCAAGTAAAAAGGGATCTGAAGTGAAAGGAAGGCCTGAACCCGGCCCACCACTCCTGTGTCTGCGGCGGTGAACGCCCCGCGCTGGAAGACAATCCTGATCAAAGGATGAGAAAAGATCACCAGACCCACTGTGATAGGACCGGTCACCAGGACAATCCATCGAGAATAGACTTTCAGCGTGTGGCGACAGCCGCTCCAATCTTGATTTGCAACCATCTGCGAAAAATAAGGAAGCGCCGCCGTGCTCAGAGGGATAGCCCCGGCGACGATGAAGAGGCTGACCACCTTGCGCGCGTAGTTCAAGGCCGCCACGCTGCCGGGTGGCAACATGGCGGCCATGGATTGGTCCACCAGTTCGGTGCTGCCCATCAGCAGCGCGCCAGCCAGCATGGGCGCGTACTGGCCAGTGACCGTGCGCAAGCTGGGGTCCCAGCCATACCAGCGGGGCCTGAGCCGGACGCCTCGCACTCTCAACATCCAGCCCAATAGGACGGCCTGCAAGGCCACTCCCACCACTGTCCCGACGGCCAAGGTATAGATACCCCAGGCTCTGCCCAGCAGCAAAAGGAAAGCAATGATGGAAAGCGGTGTCAAGATGGCGGATAAGGCGGGCAGGCCAAAGCGTTCCCCGGCGTTCAGGATCGCCGTCCAGGCCACCGCCAGTCCGCTTGAAGCAATAAATGGCAAAAGGACATAAAGAAGCTGCCGAGTGAGCATGAGCTTTGCCGGACTGAAACCTGAACCCAGTAGAGGGAGGAAATAGGGAGCCAGTATGCCCACCACGACAGAGACTCCCACCAGCAGGCCCAGGCTGACGACCATAAGGCCGGAGAAGAGTCTTTGAGCCGCCTCTTCCCCCTCCCTCTCGCGCACCTGAATGAAAGTTGGAATCATGGCGGAGTTGAAAGACCCCGCCACCAGATTCACCAGGAAGGAGGGCAGAAGGAAGGCGATCAGGAAAGCATCCAGCGCGTCGCCCCGGCCGAACCAGCGCGCCACCACCAGTTCTTTTGCTGTGGATGCGAAGCCGGCAATCGCGGAGCACACGGCAACGCTGGCGGCGGCGTTAAAGATTTTGCGGCCAGGAGTCAACGAGTCAGGGGCCTGAGGCCGTAGAGAGGTCAGTCTCATGCTATAACGGGTTCCCTATTCCCTACTCCCTGTTCCCTATTCCCTGCGCGATGGGGAACACGCGCAGTGCTGCCAGCGCTGCCAGATAAGCCACGCTTCCTGCTCCGCAGAGCTCGCAGAGATAAATGAAGTTCTGGAAGCCGGAGTGAGGGGGCGTAACCCAGAGGCGCAAGGCCCACACCGCCAATGCCGTCAGGAGGGCTCCCAGGAGATTCTTGGAAGCAAGATGGATGTCGGACCGGCCCAGAGCTTGACAGAGGTCGCCGAGGTTCCTGCGGATTGACAGGGCGGAGACCACAACTGAGGCCCCCAACAACCCCAGCGGTATGCCCTTTGCGCCCCACCTGAGGACCCCCACGTAAAACAGATCGAATCCCAAGTTGAGCGCGTAAAGCAGGGTCGAGAGGCGCAGAAAGGCCCCGCTCTCGCCGCGCGCAAAAAGGTAGAAAGTCAGCAGCCGGATGAAAGAAAGCGGAAGCAGGCTGAGGCAGTAGTAAAAGAAGACCCTCGACATCAGGTCGGTCGCGGCGGGGGTGAAGTTGCCGCGCTCAAAAGCCAGTCGGATGATATTGTGGGCGAGCATGAGGCAAAAGACCACGGCGGGGGAGGTGAGGAAAAGACTGATTTCCCAAATATCTCGAAACGTTTTTCGTGCTTCCTCGTGCCCTTTGTTCACGGCGGCCCGAGAGAGTTCCGGCAAGGCGGCAGTGCCCACGCTGCCACCCAGTAATTCCACCATGGTATACAGAATTTTCGAACCATAGTTCACAGCCGTGAGGGTTCCGGCGGGTAGAAAGGAGGCGATCATCCTCTCCGCCAGGACCACAACCTGCCACGCTATCGCACCTCCGAGTTGGGCGGTCCCCGCGCCGCGCAGCCTCCGGAAGGCCTCGCTGCTTCCCGAGAGCGTCAGGGAGTAACGGACAGGAAAGGAAATCACAATTTGTAAGCCCAGCGCCAGCATCTGAAGAAGATAGCCCGCCAGGTAGCCCAGCACAATGCTGAAGGGACCATAGCTCTGGAACCCCCACAGGACGACAAAGATGACCACGACATTGCGGACAAAGCCCGCCGCCGAGGAGAGGACGAAGCTGTGACGGCTCAGGAGGAAAGAGCGGAAGGTCTCGGCGATGCCCGCAGGCACAATAATGAGGAACAGCCATCGGCTAAGCTGGGTGGCAAGCTCGATTTGTGGACGTGTGAAACCAGGGGCGATTCCGCGCATGAGCCAGGGCGCCCCGAGGGCTCCCACGGCCGCAAACAGACCCAGCCCAAGGAACGCCAGGTTGACCACGTAGCTGACACCCCTGCCCAGGGCTTCCCGGGAATCACGCGAATCCAGCGTCGAAAAGAAAGGCACCAAGGAGAACTGGCTGGTGGCGGAAAGCAAATTGGTGATGATGTGGGGGATTGTAAAAGCCACGTAGAAGCTGTCGGAGTTCCTGGAGAGCCCCAACTGGGCGGCAATGCTGGTCTCCACAAGAATACCCGAGAGGGAGCTAAGGAGGCTGAAAAAGCCCACCACCGCGGAACCCCAGAGCAAGTGACGAGTGACAAGTGACGAGTGACGAATCTCGATCCTCAAATCTAACCTCTGTGGCCTCTCGGCAGGGTAGGGCTCGCCCTACGCTGGACAGCGCACCAGACACGACCCAGGGGACGGCAAGCCGTCCACCTACCGTGGTGAGCTTGACGCCTGTGCGCGGCTCTCGAGACGTCCAGCTATAAATGGTGTGGACATCACGAATAGAAAAACCATCAGGACGGGTGAAGTGCCAAAATTGAACTCGAAAAAGCCCTCGGCGAAAAAGGCCAGCCAGGCCGCCAGGGCTGCATCCGCTACCCACCGCTGGCTGGAGAGCCTGCGCCGAATCCTCAGGATCTGCCAGCCAAGGGCCAGCATGAACCATAGCCAGGCTACCAGGCAAGGCAGACCTCGCTCGGCCGCCAATTGCAGGAAGTTATCGTGAAGATGGTCGTGGTATCCGACCATGGGCGTCGTGCCGGGCGGGAGGTACTGGGCGTAGACGAGCGGGATATTTCCGGGACCAACTCCCGCCCAGGGATGTTCCTGGATCATCCTTAGACCGGCGCTCCACATCTCCAGGCGGATAGCCAGCGCCGGATCCTCCCGCGGGTGGAAGGCCAATGAAACTCGGTGGCGAATCAGGGAAGGCGCAGCCAGATAAGCGAGGACCAGAAGAACAGGGATTGCCCAAAGCGTGCGTGGTTTCCACCTTGCCAGGATGTAAAGGGCTGCCAGAAAACAACCCAGCCATACACCCCGGGTGAAATTCAAGACTAGAGAGGTGGCGACGACGGCCATGACCAGCCAATAGAGACCTTTGGCCCCGACCTGCTGCACCGTGTCATTCCGAGCGCAGCGGGGAATCTCGCTTTGATCTTTTCTTCGCGATCGGCCCCGAAGCAGAACGAGATTTCTCGCGGCGCTCGGAATGACACCGTGGGACAACAGCAGGAAGGCCAGCAAGGCGGAGAAGAGCAGCATTTGCTGGCCGCCAAAATTCATCCAGTGTCCCATAAACCCGTGGATGCGGGTTAATGTCATATAGTAGTAAACACGGTCGGGGTGAAGGTGTCGAACACTGTGATACTGAATAACAAACTGCGCCGTCGCCACCAGCCCAGCCAAAGCCGCGACTAAGAAAAGCCCGCGAAAAAGCGCTCCCAGGTGCCGGGTGCTGGATACCAGGTTTACACTCAGCAGCAAGATCAGGAAAAGGACGAGCTTACGGACCGCGAACCCCCCAACCGCTGGATGTTCAGCCCACAGCATGGAATTGACCGTGGCCAGGCAGTAGAGGAGCAACGGCAGCTTGACGGGTGGAAAGTTGACCGCGGGGCGGAGGCGGAGCAAATGGATCAGGTAGGCCACGCTGGCAGCGGCAAGAAAAGCCTGCGTCGCCGGCACGGAGAGCAGCAGCGACAGAACATGCAAACTGAAAAAGCACCACGCCCACCGCGCTGCCGCCGCGCCGGGAAGTTCTAACCGCCAAGATTCGATGTAGCGCCACAACTACTTCATGACCTCGAACGTGAATTCCATCTGCTTCCCGCGAAGCAGAAAACACAAATACATTTCCCAGAAGCGCCGGAACCAAACGAACCGGTTCACCAGGAACTCGATTCCCAGCCATTTCCAAAGCCGCGCCAGTTCGACATGCAAGGAGACCTGGCGGAGTTCCAGGCGGGTGTACCAGTGACGTTCGCCGTGATGCCGGCCGAAAAAGTAGAAAGAGAACGTATTCAAATGCCAATGGTGGGTGGGATCGCACCACGAACTGTAATCGGAATAGTGGGGTGTTACGAGATAGATGGACCCGCCAGGGCGGGTAACGCGATGCATTTCTGCCACCGCATTCATTACGCTATCCAGGTGCTCGATGACCTGCACAGCACGGACGCGCTCAAAGGTGTTGTCCGCGAAAGGCAGGGAGCGGTTCAGGTCGCAGATTACGTCCGCGGCGGTGGCGTCGAAATTAATGTCTACTCCGATGGCTCCGGGCGTCTTTTTGCGCCCGCAACCCAACTCCAATACTCGCTGGCGAATGGCTGAATCTGGCACCAGCGCGATTCTAGCACAGCGGAGCAAGAAAGGAGAAAGAGCTATCAGCCGTGAGCAATCAGCTCCAGCGCCCTCTCGCTAAAAGCTGACGGCTGATAGCTGAGAGCTGAGGGCTGAAGAGGCTGAACACGTCCTTGGCCGCAAGCATAACGAGCAGGGGCGCCGTGACCAACACGTTGCGGTTGTAGGCCAAAGCATCGCCTAACCGCCCGTGAAAGAAAGCGGCCAGGGCGCGCGTGCTGCCGCAGGCCGGACAGTGGGCAAAGTGCCAAAGGTGGCGCCACAAGCAGAGGTCGGGCCCTCGCGAAACAGTCTCCGGCGGCAGCAGACAGAATCCTGCCACAATGATACTCAGGGCCAGCCGCCGCAGCACACCGCGCGAAAACAGCGCCATCCCTCACCTCTGTCGCAGCGGATTGCCCTGCGCGTCCGGGAGCTTGTTCATGGCGATAAGGATGACATCGATAAGCCACCAGATGCCACAGCCCCCAAGGGTTATGAGCTTGAGAATTCCCAGCCCAACGTAGCCCAGATAAAAGCGGTCTACGGCGAACGTCCCAAGCAGGGCTGAGAGAATCAGCGCGACCGTCCAATCCTTCCCGCCTGCGCCGCCAATCCCCAGCCTCACACCGCACTTCAAGCAAATCTCCGCGCCCGGCAGCGTCTCCTGCCCACAGGCCTGACAAAACCGGTTCCCCAACAATGGCCGCTGGCCACAGTTAATGCAATATTCCGCGTTGTCTACCAACTGTCTTGCACAATTTCGACAATACATAAAGGGGCCTCACACAAGCGGATGCAACCTTCGCTAGCGCGCCATTTATATTACGGCGGGAGGGAAAAGTAAACAGAATTGGGAGAAAAAAGAAATTGGAAACTGGAAAATAGAAAATCGACAATAATACCTGCGAACCACGAATTGGGAGCCGGAAACCAGGGTGGTATTCAAGTTAACTGTTTACCGGCCAGGCACCCTCACCACCCCCTGACCCCGTCCTCATTCAGGAGGGGAATCCGTGAACTGGCTCCCCTCCTTGGTAAGGAGGGGCCGGGGGGTGGTTGTGGCAAAGGGTTAGCCGAGGCGGCGCACTAGGACATCAGGGAAGGTACCTTCCATCCTCGATTTTCTAGTTTCGATCTTCGAATTTCCGTTTTCTGATTTCCCGTTTCTATTTTCCAGTTTCCGCCTTCGCCTCAGTTGGGCGTGCCAGCCTCCACCGGGGTCAAGGCCACCTCGCGGGTCGGCTTGCCCACCTCGACAGGTACCGGTTCTTTCTCAAGCGCCAGGTCAACGGCTTCGGTGATTGACTTTACATAGTGGAGCAACAACCCCTCGAGCATTTCCTCGTTGAGGTCCTCGTGGACGTTCGGCTCGTTGTCGGCGGGCAGGATGATTTCGAGCACCCCGGCGCGCTTGGCCGCAAGGACCTTTTCCTTGATTCCCCCTACAGGCAGGACTTGTCCGCTCAAGGTGATTTCGCCGGTCATGGCCACGCGCGGTTTGGCGGGCCGGCAAGTCAAGGCCGATACGAGCGCGGTCACCATGGTGATGCCCGCCGATGGGCCGTCCTTGGGGATGGCGCCCGAGGGAACATGGAAGTGGATATCTTTTGACTGGAAGAAATCCGGATCGATTTCGTAGTCCGCGGCGTGCGAACGCACCCAGGCAAGTGCGGCCTGCATGGATTCCTGCATAACCTGGCCGACATGGCCGGTCATGGTGAATCCCTTTCCCCCCTTCATGGCATTGGCTTCCACAAACAGCACATCCCCGCCCGTGGGGGTCCAGGCCAGCCCCACCACCACACCCGCCTGGCGCGTGCGCTCGACCACTTCGGTTTCCAGGCGATAGCGCGGAATGCCAAGGAAATCGCGGAGATTGTCGGGGGTAACCAGGAGCTTCTCCGGGTGGCCCTCGGCGATCTTGCGCGCCTGCTTGCGGCAAAGGGTGGCGATCTCGCGCTCCAGGTTCCGCACGCCGGCCTCCCGCGTGTAATGGCGGATGATGTGAGCCAGGGCCGGGCGGGTGAACTCAATCTGGTCGGGGCTCTTGATGCCGTGCTCGTCCGTCTGTTTGGCAATCAGGTGGCGAGTGGCGATCTGAATTTTTTCCTCCTCGCTGTAACCCTGGAGCTCGAGGACTTCCATGCGGTCGAGCAGAGGAGGAGGAACGGTATCCAACACGTTCGCCGTGCAGATGAATAACACCTTGGAGAGGTCGAACTGCACGTCGAGGTAGTTGTCCCGGAAATGAGAGTTCTGCTCGGGATCGAGGACCTCGAGCAAGGCGGAGGAGGGATCGCCCCGGAAGTCGCGGCCAATCTTGTCCACCTCGTCGAGCATGAAGACGGGGTCGCGGGTCTCCGCCCGGCGGATGCCCTGAATAATCTGGCCCGGCAGCGCTCCGATGTAAGTGCGTCGATGACCGCGGATTTCCGCCTCATCGTGGATACCTCCCAGCGACATGCGGAAGAACTTCCGATCCAAGGCGCGCGCGATGGACTTGCCCAAGGAAGTCTTGCCGACCCCCGGGGGGCCCACGAAACAGAGTATCGGACCCTTGAGCTGGGGTTTGAGCTGGAGCACCGCCAAATAATCCAGGATGCGCTCTTTCACTTTTTCCAGGTTCCAGTGGTCTGCCTCGAGCACTTGCTTGGCCTTCTGGATGTCAACCTTGATTTCGCTGACTTTGGTCCAAGGCAAGGCCACCAGCCATTCCAGGTAAGTGCGTGTGACGTGATAGTCGGCGGCCGCGGGAGACATTTTCGCCAGCCGGCCCAACTCCCGCAACCCTTCTTTTTTCGCCTCTTCCGTCATGCCCGCCGCTTCGATCTTCTTGCGCAATTCTTCGATCTCTTGCTGCTCGTCGGCTTCCCCCAACTCCTTCTGGATGGCTTTCATCTGCTCGCGCAGGTAATACTCTCGCTGGCTCTGCGTAACCTGGTCTTGAACGTCGGATTGAATCTTGGAGCGCAGTTGCAGGACTTCAACTTCCCTCATCAACTGCCGGTTCAGCCGCTCGAGCCGGACCTTCAGATCAAGACTTTCCAGCAGCTCCTGTTTCTCGGTGCTGGAAAGCGAGGGGAGGTTGGCGGCGATGAAATCAGTCAGCCGCCCGGGATCGTCAATATTCATGACCACCGTCTGGAGGTCGTCCGAGAGAGTAGGGGAGAGCTGTACCACCTGCTGGAAAAGCGTCGTGACGTTGCGCACCAGGGCATCAAAATCCGCTTGCTTCTCCTTCGGCATGAGGTCCTGTAGCGGCTTCGTGCGCCCGAGCATGTAAGGCTCAACTTGAGTCACTTCCTCCACCGCAATCCGCTGCAAGCCCTCCACAAAGATAAACAAGCTTTGACTGCGCAGCTTGATGATCTTATGAACAAAAGCCACGGTCCCGATCTGGAAGAGGTCAACCGGCTGAGGATTGTCCACGCGCGGGTCGCGCTGGGTAATCACCCCGATAAACTTCTCTTCCTCCTTGAGATCGCCGACCAGCTTGAGAGAGCTATCGCGGCCTATGGTGAGCGGCAAAATAGCGTTTGGAAAGAGCACTGTATCACGCACGGGCAGGATTGGAAGATTCTCAAAGTCAATATTGGCTCTCTGTTTGGGGGGCATCGTCGTCAACCTCCGCTTCAGCAATTGGCTCTTGCGCGCACCCGGAGCCCTCGCATTTTAGGCGGCTTCATTCTACCACGCCAGAGACTCTGATTCGCTTCGCAAGATACACTCCCTAAGTTATTTGTCAACCCTAAATCTCGCACCTGGGATTTACTCCATTTTCTTAGATGCTAATCCTGCCGGGAGCGATTTGCGCAAAGCGGTTAAAGCAAGTTATCTTGGAGGTCATTGTCATCGCAACAGGAGAACAGGAATATGGTTAGAGATCTGGCCCGAATCCTGCACCTCAACCCTACAGTGTTCGACATGCTTTTCTTTGCCACGCTGGTGATGAGCGCTTTAGCCCTGGGCTTTGTTTTGAATCGGGTCATCCACTACTGGACCAAGAAATTGGCGACCACCTGGGGAGAGCTGTTTTTCTCCTTGTTGGAGTCGCTCCCGGTTCCCTTGCTGTTGTTGGCTTCCATTTATACCGGCCTGGAATTCCTCACGCTCCCGCACCGGTATGAGAGGGTTGGTTCGAAGCTGATCTTCGCCCTGACCATTGTGGTGGTCTTCTATTTCCCCGCCAAAGTGCTGGTCATCTTCCTGCGCCGCGTCGGGCAACGCAAACCCGGCATGGAGCAGGTAACCAACCCGGCCATTCTGGTGGTGCGCGGGTTGTTCGCCGTCCTGGCCATCATCATCGTGCTTGAAAACCTCGGCATTTCTCTCACCGCCGTCTGGACCACCCTGGGCGTGGGCAGCGTGGCCGTTGCCCTGGCCTTGCAGGAAACCCTCAGCAACCTCTTTGCCGGGCTGTATTTGATGGCGGACCGCCCAGTCGGCCCGGGGGATTACATCAAGCTCGATTCCGGCCAGGAAGGGTACGTTCTCCGCATCGGTTGGCGCTCTACCACCATACGGACGCTGTCAAATAACATAGTTTTTGTGCCGAACTCGGCCATGGCCAAGGCGGTCATCACCAACTACTCCTTGCCACAACTGCGGTTGTCGATCGGCATCCCCGTGCACGTAGCTTATGGCTCTGACCCCCGCCAAGTGGAAAAGGTCCTTCTGGATATTACGCGGGAAGCCGCCCAGGAGGGACTTGAGGGTTTGCTCCTGGACCCGCCTCCTGGCGTTTCCTTAATCCCGGGGTTCGGGGATTCTTCCCTGGATTTTTCACTCAATGTGAATGTTCGAAGATTCGTGGATCAATACTCCGTGCAGAGCGAATTGCGCAAGCGCATCCTGGCGCGCTTTGCCAAAGAGGGCATTCAGATGCCCTTCCCCACGCGAACCATCGAACTCGACCCGGTAACACTCGAGTGGCTTCAGAACTCCGCGCTTAAGCAGGGAAGGCAGTAAAGGTGTCAGGTGTCAGGAGCCAGGTCCCAGGTTCAGGTCCGAGGTGGGGCAGAGGGGCCGCGGGTGACGGGCGTGCGCCTTGTCACATGTGACAGGTCCGCAGCAACTGCCGTCTAAGGCCTGAAACCTGGCCCTGACACCCGACACCTGGTGCCCCACACCTTAGAAAGGTTGCTGGAGCCGCGCGTAAGCGGTGAGAGCCGCAAGGAGTTTCCTCACGTCGAATTGCACCTCGTGAAAGATTCGGAGGAGGTTGCTTTCCCGTTCGGCCGGGCTTAGGGGCAGGAATTCTTCCGCCGGAATGTAGAAGGGGTTGTCGCGAACCAGGGCGCCTTCCACCAATAAGTGACGATGAACGGCGATGGCATTGAGCAGGTGATGGGTGGCAATCTGTTCGAGGTCGTACTGGCAAAGCGCCACACTGGGGTAATGCTTCACCTGATAATTGAGGAGCGCATGAAACTCGAAGTACTGCGACATGGAAAAGCCGAGCGAGGCCGTCCACAGTCCCTCTTCCAGCCATCGGAGCGAGGGGGCAGCGGCGCACTCCGCCGCAGTGAAAATCGCCTGGGTCCACTCCTGGAGTGACTGAAAGGTTTCCAACCCGTGCTGTAACCGAAAGCTTCCCTCTCGAGTGTGACGGTCGACGTCCACCGGCAGCGCGCGAAGGCGGCTGAGCATCTCTGCCTGGTAGTCATCGGGAGCCAAGTAAACGCACAGGTCATTGGCTGTGAGGCCTTCCGCCAGAAAGGACGCGGCGCCGAAGGCTCGTGCGCGGTCTCGGTATAGAATGGCGACGTGCTCATGGCGGCGAAGGGGGATCCGGCCGTCGAGGCAAGTAAACAGAGGTGTAGCCACGCTGGGCTCCTGCCACAAGACTGTGGACTAGGGGAAAGCGGAAGTCAATCCATATTCAAAATTCAAAATTGATAATTGCTCCCGCCGCCGGTTGGCAGTAGGATAAGGAAAGAGCCTGCGATGCGACGCGCAAGCGACTGCGCGGGTCGGTAAGCAGATGACCTGGAGAACAAAGTCGTTTTTGGTTTTTCTCTGCTTTCTGGGGGGGCGGGGCGGAGCCGCGCGCGCCGACGAATTCAGCCAGGTGTCCCATTACTCGGTGCGCATGTTTTCTTATGGCCTGCTCACCGTTGAGTCTCGGGTAGGTGACATCCACATCGAGGGGTGGGACGAACCGCGCCTGGAAATTGAGGCCGAGAAGTTGGTGCGCGCCAAGTCTCAAGAAGCGGCGAAGCCGCTCTATGAGAAACTCACCGTAGTTCTCGAGGGGAAGGATAAGCGCGTCTCGCTCCGCACTGTCTACCCGCCGCGCCGGCTGTGGCGCCCGTTTCGGGGTGAGGGGCGTCTCACAGTCAATTACCGCATTAAAATGCCTTTCGACGCCAACCTTGTCCTGAAGTGTGTGGATGGAGATGTTTGGATACGAGGCCTGGTGGGGAAGCAGCAGATTCTGGTCAACTATGGCGATGTGGAGATTAATATTCCCTCGCTTGATCGCCTGCGCGCGCTCCGCGCTCACGCGTGGTTGGGATACGTACAGAGTGATCTCCATGGCGAGGATAGGGCCGGCTTTGGCCCCAGAATTTCCTATTGGAATCCCTCGGGCGAGCAGGACATCTACGTCAAGGTCCGAATGGGCGGAGTCTTTGTCTATCGCGATGAATAGACCCGGCTGGACAACCGAGCTACCCCATCGCGCATCTAGGTTACCATCGTTGGATTTTCAAGAGATTTTGGAAGACGTGCACTAGGTCGTCGCTCACACGCTCCTAGTTGCCAGGTGGCCATGCCGCATTTACATCGGAAGCCGTATCGGCGGGCTGTTGCGATAACATTCATTCTCTTCGCGCAGCTTCAGTTCTTGTGGGTAGCGGCCGTACATTACCACAAGCTGCTGCTCGTGCCGCTGTCCGCGACGCTTCAGCCTGCCAGCCCCACCCAGCAGAGGGCCTCTGCCGGAGCTGAGGCTCTATGCCCTGCATGCACTCTCATTCACCATAGCACCGCCCGGGTCTCGGCAGGGTTTTCAGCGCAGCAGCCCTGCGTCTCGGGAAGATTCCCGCTGGCAGCCTCGCTTACTAATTCTCTCTCCGGCGATATGCCGGTCTGGCGTGGCCGGGCCCCTCCCCTCTCCTAAGTCGGATCCTCTTTCTTTTTCACACCACAACACAACTTCATAGCTTAGGAGGGCTTCCTGACTTCTCGTATTCGCAGCAACTGCACATGCGCTCGCGTTTCCGAGCACTTTTTCCGACCATCGCCCCCGTTACGGACGAGAGTCGGGCGGGCAGTGATGGCAGGTTTGTTTTTGCTTGGGAGCTTGCTGGGTTTCGCGCGCTCCTCGAGGGCGGAAGGAGCCAACTCGACATCCATCTCGGGCACGGTTCTAGACCCCTCCGGCGCCGTGGTGGCAAATGCGACTGTCGCCCTCGAGGACCCGGTTAGCAGCTTTGCACGCTCCGCCACCACAGACAGTTCTGGAAACTTCAGGTTTTCCAATGTTCCCTTCAATCCCTACCACCTGACGGTCACCGCCAAAGGATTCGCTCCATATACGCGGGACGTCGAGGCCCGTTCCTCGGTGCCGCTTGAGCTAAAAATTGGATTGACGATTTCTACTTCGGAGACATCCGTAACGGTGACCGGCGAGTCTCAGGATCTGATTGAGACTGTCCCCACCAACCACACGGACGTCGACCGTGCGTTGATTGAGAAGCTCCCCCTGGAGAGCCAGTCGTCGTCCCTCAGCTCGCTCATTACCATGAGCACACCGGGAATTGCGGCCGATTCCAATGGCCTCTTTCACGGCATGGGTGATCACGCGGAAAACTCGTTTTCGGTTGACGGCCAGCCCATCACCGACCAGCAGAGCAAGGTCTTCTCCAATCAGATTCCCCTCGACTCCGTCCAGTCGATCGAGGTGGTTCCGGGCGCGCCGCCCGCTGAATTTGGAGACAAGACGAGCGTAGTGATCAAGGCCACGACGCGTTCCGGCCTGGGCGCCACTCAGCCGCATGGCCAGATCACGGGGTCCTACGGCGCCTTTGGCACCTCGTCTGGTGGTTTCCAACTTGGCTATGGGGGTCAGAGCTGGGGGAACTTTATCGCCGTCAATGGCTTGAACACTTCGCGGTTTTCGGATCCGCCGGAATTCATCGTGCTGCACGCCAAGGGCAATGAAGAGAACGTGTTCGACCGCGTGGACTACAAACCCACCCTCGCCGACTCCTTGCAACTGAACCTCGGCTTCACTCGTTCCTGGTTTCAAAATCCCAATTCCTACGACCAGCAGCTCCATTTAGGCCTCAGCAACCCTCTAACCGGGGGATCTTTAGGACCGGCGGATCAGCGCTCCCAAATCAAGACTATCAACGTCGCCCCTTCGTGGACCCGCCTGCTCAATACCAGCACCGTCTTCACGCTGGGCGCTTGGCTACGGCAAGACCAGTACAACTACTACCCAAGCTCCGACCCCTTTAGCGACTATTCGCCGGACCTCCAGTCTGAGACCATCGGCCAGTCTCGGAAACTTTCCAACGCCGGTGTCCGTTCCGACGTGGCCTATGTGAAAGGCATCCACAATATAAAGGTGGGCGTTGATTACATGCAGACCTTCCTTTCGGAAGGCGACCAACTCGGCATTGTCGATCCCACGCTCGTTCCCTCGCTCTCCTGCCTGAACCCTGATGGCAGCCCTATCCCCGGCACGCCCTGCGCCATCCTCGCCCCCTACGACTTGACCGAGCAAGGCGGCTACTTCACCTTTCACGGACACACGGACGTGAAGGAGCTCGCCCTTTTCGCCGAGGATCAGATCACCAAGGGGAATTGGTCTTTTAATCTGGGAATGCGCGGTGACTTGTATAATGGCTTGGCCATCGCCCGCATGGCGGAGCCACGACTCGGGGTTGCGTACAACATTAAGCCGAGCAATACGGTTCTGCGCGTGTCTTATGCGCGCTCCATGGAAACTCCCTTCAATGAAAACCTGGTCATTGCCAGTACGGGGTGCGGTTACCCTTTCCTCGCCACCCTTATCCCACCTGCCGGTGTCCCATGCAATCTGGGGCCAATTCAGCCCGGCCGGAGCAATGAATTCCATGCCGGCCTGGAACAAGCTTTCGGGAAACACCTTGTGGTGGACGGCGAGTACGTTTGGAAGTACACCCGCAACGGGTACGATTTCGGCGTCGTGGGCGCGTCGCCTGTCTACTTCCCGATCGAATGGAGCAAGTCCAAGATCCCCGGCTGGGACCTCCGCGCCACCGTGCCGAACTATCACGGCTTCACGGCCTTCGTGGTGATGTCGAGCGTTGCGGCGCGCTTCTTCCTGCCCCAAGTTGCCGGCGTACCCATTGTGCCGGCGGCCAATGGGGTCTTCCGCATCGACCACGATGAGTTCCTAAACCAGACGACACATCTCGAGTACCAGCCGTGGAAACGCGGGCCGTGGTTCGCCTTTAACTGGAGATATGACAGCGGGCAGGTGGCCGGGTCGACCCCGTGTTACAACCCGAATTCTGGAACCTGTGCGGATACGTCCACCACGCTCAACGGCCAACCCGCGGTGCGGCTGTTGAACACCGCCACTGGTTTCCCCTTGACCGCCGACCAGCAACTCCAGGCCGGACTCATCTGCAACGGCGTAGCTGCAACCCTGACTCAACCTCTCCCTAACCCTTGCCTGGCATCTCAGTTCGGGTCTACGCTCATCAAGGTGCCAGCCCCAGGGACCGAGAACGACGACCATAATCCTCAGAGGATCCAGCCGCGCAGTTTGTTTGACATCGCCGTGGGCGACGACAATCTGTTTCACGGTGACCGTTACAAGTGGAGCCTGCGCTTCACTGTCGTCAACCTGACAAACAAAGTCGCCCTCTACAATTTCCTTTCCACCTTCAGCGGCACGCATTACGTCACCCCTCGAACCTTGACCGCTCAGCTCGGCTTCCACTTTTAAGTGCCCCGGCGGGGCGGTTCCGCCATCTCGACATTGAAGAACCCCGGACGGGGACTCTTTGTCTCTTGACATTCGCCAGGCCATAGCCTAGAATTCTAGGTTGGGCTGCGCAGCAGCTTATCAGGATGCTGAAAAACCCCCCGGATTGTCATCCCGAGGAGCCGCAGGCGACGAAGGATCTCTGCGGTGGCTTGATTTTACAACTGCCGAGATTCTTCGCTCAGAATGACACCACCCAAGGGTTTTTCAGCATCCTGTTAATCCTCCGCAGAGCGGTTTGGAGTGCGGCCGGTCAGCCGACGGCCCGCGGTCCAAACCACCAATGGCACGAAGCTTTCACAGGACCAAATGTCGTTATCGATGGGTCACGGAATTTTTTTGAAGGAACGAAGCGGGAATGTTATTGAAAACAAAGGATTACCTTGTACAACTTCTGGGCGAAGCTGGAATGTCTATGAAAACACAGGCTGTTAGCCGCTCGAAGCGGGAATTTTGTTGAAAATAAATATGGTTAGCTTGTTGGAGGTGTGGCAAGAAACGCAAAAATCCTCCGAGATCATCCTCGGGAAATTGTCAGACCAAAGCTCTTTTCATGGACATTTAGTGCGAAGGGTCTCCTCGGAACTTGAATTGCCCGTGCCAAGACCGGACGACGGGTGTTAGGGTGTTTTCACCCGAAAGCGGGATTCTGCATCCCAAGCTTAACCAAAAGCAAAAACCGGGAGACAAGTGAAGGGAAAAAGAGTAGACTTTCCGTGTTTCACACTGACTCAGAAGAAACCCATAGATCGAGGTCGGGGGAAAATTTCTTTCCGCCGTGGGTCCCCGCCCCGGGCATTAAAGGGTTAGGCTTCCATGAGCATCAACATCGGGTTAGATATCGGCGCGGTCAGTCTTAAGCTCGCCGCCATCGGATCCAACGCGGACGAGTCGCTGTTCCGCAAGCTTAGCGAAAAATCCCCGACATTTTACGCGGCCACGTTTCCCGCCGCCAGCCCTTTTGCAGGACGGCCCCTGATCCTCTCGAAGTACCGACGCATTCAGGGCAGCCCCATCCAGTCCACCTTCGACCTGCTGCAAGAGCTTTACGAGCATGTCCCGGAGGAAAACGTAGAAGGGATTCGCGTGACTGGGTCGGGCAGTCAGCTCATCGCGAAGATTATGGGCATTTATTTTGAGAACGAGTTCCGCGCCATTGCCAAAGGCGTGCGGACGTTCAACCCCGAGGTGCGCAGCATCTTCGAAATCGGCGGTGAGTCGTCAAAATACCTGCGGCTGGATCCGGAAGCGGTGGGAAAGCACCTGGGAATTGTGGATTACCAGACCAGCGGCGAATGCGCGGCGGGCACCGGGTCGTTCATCGACCAGCAGGCGACACGGTTGCTTTACAGCGTTGAGGAAGTGGGCGCGGCGGCGTGCGGGGCAAGTTGCGCGGCCCGCATTGCCGGGCGTTGCTCGGTGTTTGCCAAAACGGACATGATCCACGCCCAGCAGAAAGGCTACAGCACGGAGCAGATCCTGCGGGGCCTGTGCGATGCGGTGGCGCGCAACTTCAAGTCGAGCATAGTCAAGGGGCGGGCGGTGGTAGCGCCGGTGGGCTTTATCGGGGGGGTGGCGCTCAATGCGGGCATTCTGAATGCCCTGCGAGAGGCGTTCAAGCTCGGCGAGAACGACCTCGTGGTCCCCAGCCACTACGCCTGGTTGGGGACGGCGGGCGCGGCTATGCTCGAGGCGGAAGAATGGCGCAAACGCTCCTTCAAGCGCATTCATCAATTGCGCCAGCACGAGGCCGCCAAGAAGAGTTTCGCCTGCACGGAAGCGCTTTCGATGAAGAACGTGCTGCTGCTACGCGACCAAGTGGAGCCAGCAGGCATTTCAAATTTGAAATCTCAAATTTCAAATTTGAAATCTCAAGCCTCACATAAGGCCGAGTCCCACCTGGGAATCGACATCAGCTCGGTGAGCACTAAATCCCAAATTCCAAACAAGGCCGAGTCCCACCTGGGAATCGACATCAGCTCGGTGAGCACCAAATCCCAAATTCCATACAAGACCGAGTCCCACCTGGGAATCGACATCAGCTCGGTGAGCACCAAATCCCAAATTCTAAACAAGGCCGAGTCCCACCTGGGAATCGACATCGGCTCGGTGAGCACCAAGTCACAAATTCCAAACAAGATCGAGTCGTACCTGGGAATCGACATCGGCTCGGTGAGCACCAACCTGGTGGTTACCGACGCGGCTGGCAATCTTCTGAAAGAAATCTACCTGCCCACACAGGGGCGGCCCATCGAGGTGGTGGACCGGGGGCTCAAGGAGATCGAGGCCGAACTCGGGGCCTGGCTCGATATCCGGGGGGTGGGAACGACGGGTTCCGGGCGCGAACTGATTGGTGAGTTGGTGGGCGCCGACACGGTCAACGACGAGATCACGGCCCACAAAACCGGCGCTATGCACGTCTGCCAGCAAATGGGCATGGAGCCGGTGGACACCATCTTCGAAATCGGGGGACAGGACTCGAAGTTCATCCGCATCGAGAAGGGTGTGGTGGTGGACTTCACCATGAACGAAGCCTGCGCGGCGGGCACCGGCTCGTTCCTCGAGGAGCAAGCCGAGAAGCTGGGGATTTCGATTAAGGAGGAATTCGCGCACTTGGCCCTGGCCTCCGCCAACCCCGCGCGGCTGGGTGAACGTTGCACAGTCTTCATGGAGCGAGACGTCACGGCGCTGCTGCTGAAGGGCGCGGAAGTGGGGGACCTGGCGGCGGGCCTGGCATATTCGGTGGCCTTGAACTACCTGAACCGCGTGGTGCGTGGAAGGAAAATCGGCAAGGCCATCTTCTTCCAGGGGGGAACCGCTTACAACGATGCGGTGGCGGCAGCTTTCTCCCAAATCCTGGGCAAGCGGATCGTGGTTCCGCCGCATAACGGCGTGATCGGGGCCATCGGCATGGCGCTCATTGCGCGCGACAGAATGAAGGACGCGGGGCGCCCCAGCCGTTTTCGGGGCTACGACCTCTACCGGGTGCAGTTCACGGCGCGGGACTTTGTCTGCCGCGCCTGCTCGAATTACTGCGACATGAAAGAGTTTACGATCGAGGGAGAACGCACCTACTGGGGTGACCAGTGCTCGGACAAGTTCCGCAAGCGGGCGCGTTCCGACCGCCAGCCCGTGATCGAGGATTTGGTTGAATACCGGGACAAGCTGCTGGAAGAAGTTCTGCTTCCGACCAAAGGTTCTAGGCCTACGGTGGGCATCCCGCGCACCATGTTCTACTATGATCGCTTCCCCTTCTGGTGCGCCTGCTTCCAAGAGTTGGGTTTCGAGGTCGTGCCCTCGGCCAGCACGGACCGGAAGATTTCTACCCGGGGCGAGGAGTTGGCTGTCGCCCAGCCTTGCTTCCCCGTGCAGATAGCGCACGGACACGCCCTGGACCTGTTGGATAAAGGGGTGGACTACCTGCTGCTGCCGAACATCGTCAACGCCGAAGCCCCGCCGGCTGGCGTGGAATCGCACCTCTGCCCCTGGAATCAGACGCTCCCGTATGTGCTGCGCGTGGCGCCGCAAGTGGAGCGCGCAGGCGCCAAACTGCTGATCCCCACCGTGCATTTCCGCTTTGGGCGAAAGCACGTGGAGAAGGAGTTGGGGGAGTTCGCTCGAACGCTGGGCTTTTCCCGCAAGCAGAGCGATCGTGCGGTGACGGCGGGTTACGCCGCCCAGGGAGCCTTTACGGATGCGCTGCTGGAGGCCGGCGCTCAGGCCCTGGCCCGGCTCGAGAGGAGCGGCGAGCCGGCGTTGCTGCTGGTGGGGCGGCCTTACAACATCTACGACCGGAGCGTCAACTGTGACATTCCGCGCAAACTGCGGGCGCTTTACGGCGTCAATGTTTTGCCCATGGATTTCCTGCCCCTGGACTCCGAGGACATCACCGAGGTCAACCCCAATATGTATTGGAATTCCGGGCGGCGCATTCTGGCGGCGGCGAGATGGGCGCGCCGCCACCGCAACCTGCACCTGGTTTACATTTCGAACTTCAAGTGCGGCCCCGACTCCTATATCAAGTCGTTCCTCGACGACGCCGCCGGCAAGCCCTCCCTGGTGCTCCAGTTCGATGGCCACTCCAACGACGCGGGCTTCATCACCCGTTGCGAAGCCTATCTCGACAGCAAAGGATTTCTGCGATGCCCCTCTTCGACCACCGTCATGTGAGCCGTCGCATCGGCTCTGGCCATCCCCTGGCGGGTAAGACGATTTACATCCCTACCATGGCGGAAGGCAGTTCCGAGGCATTCGCGGCAACTTTTCGCTGGCTGGGCATCGATGCGCAGCCCACCCCGCCCTCCAACGAGCGGACCCGCGAACTGGGAAGCAAGTATACGAGCGGCGACGAGTGCTATCCCGCCAAGGTCACGGTGGGCGATTTCCTGCGCGTCATCGAATTGCCAGGCTTCAGGCCCGCGCGCGCAGCCTTCTTCATGCCGACGGCCGACGGCCCGTGCCGGTTCGGCCAGTACGCGCCCTTCCTGAAGAAAATCTTGCGCGAGGCCGGTTACGGCGACGTTCAGATCCTCTCGCCCACCAGCCAGAATGGCTACACGGATCTGGGCGACATTACCAATGCTTTCCTGCGGGCAGCTTGGCGGGCGCTGGTGGCCGCAGACACGCTCCACCGCGCCTTGCTCAAGACCCGTCCCTATGAGACAAGCCCGGGCGCCGCGGACCGCGTCTTCTACGCATCGCTCCAGGATTTGTGCCAAACCCTGGAGACTAGTTGCGCGGACATGGGCTGCCAACTGCGGAGCCTGGTCGAGTCGGTGATTCGGGCGCGAGAGCGGTTCCGGCGTGTCCCCGCGCACTACGATCCCCAAACTCCAATGATTGGGGTGGTAGGGGAGATCTTCTGCCGCCTGAATACCTTCTCCAATGAGGACTTGGTACGCAAATTGGAGGGCTATGGGGCCGAGTGCAGCCTGAGCCACATTGCCGAGTGGGTGGCCTATACCAACACAGAACAGGAACGCAAACTTCGTCTGCGCGGACGTGGTATTTCGTTGGACATGTTAAAAGCGCGCTTGCGTTCCTATATCCAGCATTCCGATGAGCACGCCTTGATTGCCCCCTTTCATGAAGACTTTGTAGGATACGAGGAGCCGGAGATCGAAGAAGTAATAGAATTGGCCTGGCCTTATTTGCCCGTCAGCGGGGTGCAGGGTGAAATGGTCTTGAGCGTGGGGAAGGCAGCTTACCATGCCCTTCACGGCGCGGACGGCATCATCGACATCAGCCCCTTTACCTGCATGAATGGTATCGTGAGCGAGGCCATCTATCCCAAGCTCAGCAAAGAGTACGGCGGCATCCCCATTCGCAACTTCTATTTCGATGGCACCCAGTCCGACCTCGACCGCGACCTGGGCATCTACCTCGAACTCGCCCGATCCTACCGCGAGAAGAAGCCTTTTCCCCGCAAGTTTGCGCCCTGCTTCAGCCAGCCGGTGGCGTAGGAAAATGGAAACTGGAAAATAGAAACCCGATTTGTCATCCTTCGCTGCCAGCCCATGAAGATGATTGTGCCGAAGGCACCTTGGAGTGCGCTATCCGTCAGCCTACGGACAGCTACCGCCTTATCGTTTGCAATTCAAGGCGGCAGCTTCGCTGGCGCACTCCAAGGCGCTTCGCGCATTTTCATGCAAAGTGGGGAGCCAAAGGATCATGGAATCGTCGCTCAGGATGACAGCCAATCGCTGTTGCGACGGTGATGCAAAAACGCCGCGACAAGTTTCAAGTTTCCATTTTCCAGTTTCTATTTTCCATTTTCCAGTTTCCATTCCCCCCAATCCTTCAAAACCGCCTTGCTCATTTCATGGGCGGCCTCGTGCAGCCAATCCGGTTTTCGTTTGCCCAAGTCGCGGCGCACGGCCTTGATTGCGTCCTTGCTCCCGAGGTGGATATTTGCGGTCTCGAAACCCATGGCGTGAAGGAGACGTTCCTCATCACGCTTCTCAGGCAGGGCGGCCAGTTCGATGCGGCAACAATGGGGGGACAGGCGGCGCACGATCCATCTGCCGCGCAGATGCACAAAGGGATCAAGCGCCCGCGCGGCGTTGGCGATGATGTTCTCATAAAATATCTTCTGCGGGCCTTTGCCTTCATTTGCCCAAACACACGCCGAAGGCGCCATCGCCTTTGCCTCGCGAGCGACCCTTCCGCCATCCCAGTCTGCGATCGCCACGTAACGTTCTCGGCCGAGACTCCCCAAGCCCGCCACCCGGTGGGCCAGGCGATAAATCAATTCTCGTCCCGGCAACAACTCTTCCAGTGCTCTCCTGGCGCCTTTGGGAATTTCGCCGCGGATGGTGGGCAAGGCGTTCATCTTTCCCCAAAAATGAACCGGATCGCGGAGTTCGCCCGTGACAGCCTCCCGCAGCCACTTGTGATTCTCCTCCAGAACAAACGGCCTGCCGCCTTCTTCTATACCTTCACGGTAGCCGGTCAGGATGCTCTTGCACGCGGCTTGCGTGGTTAACGCCAGATGGCTGGCGACGATGGCCAGATGTGCGCTCACCGCGAGCCTGACGAGGTCGTTGGTATAGGCCATGGGATAGGCCTCGTCAAAATCGTTGACGCCCCAGATCAGGCGTCCTTCGGCGTCGCGCCAGGTCCCGAAATTCTCCAGGTGAAGGTCGCCTACGGCCAGAACGCGAGGCGCCTTCACAATGTCCAAACGAATCTCCGACCACAGTTGTGCCCAACGATAGAATGTGGCGCGCAAAAAGGGGAATGGCGCCTCCTCCATTCGGGAGTGCTTTAGCGCCAGGTCCGCCGGGATGAGACTCAGACGCTCGCCCAGCCAAGCTTCGTATCTCTTGGTCGCCTTTTTGATCTTCATTTGTAGTCCGCCCGATGTAGAGGCGGCTTTATCCGTCAGTTGACGGATTAACTCACCGCTACAACACCAAACTGAGCCACTACCGGCCCAGGAGAGTTATACTCAGCGCACTATGAAACTATTTCCACCCGGGAAACTGCCCCCACGCATTCTCCAAGGTCTTTTGGCCGGGTGTCAAGAGCCAAGAGGCTCGCGAGTCGTGCTGGGGCCTCGCTTTGGCGAGGACGCCGCCGTAATCGACATGGGCGCCACGTACCTTGTGGCGAAAACGGACCCGATCACCTTCACTGCGGAGCGAATCGGCTGGTACGCGGTCAACATCAACGCCAATGATGTCGCCACCCTGGGTGCGCGTCCCCTCTGGTTCCTGGCGACTTTACTGCTTCCTGAAAAAGGCACTTCCTTGTCTCTGGTCAGGAATATCTTTCGGGAAACGCTTGAGGCCTGTAGGAAGTTAGGCGTGACGCTCTGCGGCGGTCACACAGAAATTACCTGTGGCCTCGGCCGTCCTATCATGGCTGGCCAGATGCTCGGCGAGGTGGTCAAATCCAAGCTCGTTCGGAAAGAAAGCCAGCGGCCTGGGGACCTTGTGCTGCTTACGCGAGGCATCGCGATTGAGGGCACGGCGATCCTCGCGAGTGCAAAGCGTCTAATACTGGCCCGGGAACTGCCAACCAAAATGCTCTGCCATGCCCAGCGGTTGCTCTTCCGTCCCGGGATCAGCGTAGTCAGGGACGCCATGCTGGCACAGCGCCATGGCGAAATCCACGCAATGCACGACCCAACCGAAGGGGGATTGGCCTCCGGATTGTACGAACTCGCGACGGCTGGCGGCGTGGGGTTGCGCATCTGGAGAGATAAGGTCCCCATTTTGGAGGAGACGCGCAGATTCAGCGAGATCCTGGGGTTTGATCCCTTTGCTTTGATTGCCTCCGGCGCTTTGCTGGTGGTAGCCAGCGCGGACTCGACTCCGAAGCTGCTCCGTGCTTACATGCGGCGTGGGATAAGAGCCGCCGTCATCGGTGAGGTCACGCGAGCAACCGAAGGCGTGCAAGTGGTTGAGAAGGGGCGGCAAAGCGCGCTTCGCGTTCCAGCTAGAGATGAGATCGCCCGTCTGCTAGCGGCCTAAATTGAGCGTAGCGCCGACCATTAGAGCCTACCCTGAGAGTCTGTGACTTTTTTGAATTTGCTCGCAAACTTGCACTGAAAACAAAAGACCTAACTGCCGCAAAACGGCCTAAAAATCAAAAAAGTCACAAACTCTCAGGATGACAGACTGCGATATACTGGTGCGCTGACGTGCCCACACGCCAAGAACTCCTCGATGCCGCCGAGCGCCTGCACGCGCATATCCTGCGCCGTCACTATTTGGCGGGCCTGGTTCGCGGCCCGGATGCTGGCGTCCGCTTCAATCTTCACCTCTGGCGATTCTTCAAGAGCGCGCTCGAATTCTTCCCTTGGAAAGATGATTACGTCTTCATTCAGAGCCAGGGTTACTGGATTGTCGCCAACTGGATGCTCTACGAGGCCACGGGCGAGCGCCGCTACCGCAATATTGCCCTCGAGACCGCACACGCCACGCTTCTTCTTCAGCAGCCGGGAGGCTATTGGATTTACCCGCTTCCACAGCGAAAGCATTTGATCGCCACAGTCGAGGGGAACTGGGGGGCGATCGGATTGTTGGCTGCCTACGCGCGCGAACCCCGCCCAGAGTTTTTGGCGGGCGCGGTCAGGTGGTACGATTATGAAGTGGGCAGCATCGGGTTCCAGGAGCATACATCCGGTAAGGCCATTAACTACTTTGATAAACCCCGCGGCAAGATCCCGAATAATTCTGTCGAAGCCGTTTGGCTTTTTCTCACCCTGTGGCGTGCAACCGGGGAGGCTCGCTTTGCCGTTCATGTCGAGCCGATGCTGGATTTTCTTGCCGCCGTCCAGCTCTCCTCGGGCGAACTTCCCTACATCGTCGAGGGTCCGTATGAGCGCGAGCGCCTTCACTATCTCTGCTATCAATACAACGCTTTTGAGTTCCTGAAGCTGGCCTGGTCAGAGGCGCTGCTTCCCGACCCTCGCACGCGCAAGATTTTGGCTTCCCTCGCCGGGTTTCTCTCCAGGGGTGTGACGGCCTCGGGTGCCAGTGCCGTGGACTGCTCCCACCGAATGCCGGAGACGGATTACTTCACGGCCGTGCTCGCCGCCGCGCTCGAGGAAGCGGCCGAACAGAAGCTGCTCGAGGACACCGGGCTCAGCAAGCGGTGCTATGCTCGGCTTCTGGCGCGGCAGCGGCCTGACGGAAGCTTTGCCTACACCACGGGAGACTATGTCTTCCTCCGGGATGCGCGCTCCTACCCGCGGCCGCAGGTCATGACTTTGTTCCATTTGCTCTATCCGTTCTCCAGGAAGGGGTTTGGGTTGTAGGGCTGTTGATGATATGTGCGGCATTTGTGGAATTTTCAATTTCGGGACGCGCGCGCCCGCCGATCCTGCTGCCCTGAAACGCGCCACGGACGCCATGGCGCATCGTGGGCCGGACGATGAGGGATTTTATCTCCAGGGCGATGTGGCTCTCGGCAACCGCCGCCTCAGCATCATTGACCTCGAGGGTGGGCACCAGCCGATTTCGAATGAAGACCAATCCATCTGGATCACGTTCAACGGCGAGATCTACAACTATCGCGAGTTGCGCGCCGACCTCCTGAAGCGCGGCCACCGCTTCCGAACCGCGAGCGATACCGAAACGATCCTGCATCTCTACGAGCAGTACGACCTTACCTGTCTCGATCATCTGCGCGGCATGTTCGCGTTTGCCCTGTGGGACTCCCGCCGGCGCCGCCTGCTGCTGGTGCGCGACCGTCTGGGAATCAAGCCCGTCTTTTACCGCCTGGAGCCGGGCCGCTTGGTCTTCGCGTCCGAGCCGCGCGCCCTGCGCGAGCTGAGCGAGCAACCGCTCGAAATTGACCCGCAATCCATCTATGACTTCTTCGGGTTCCGTTACATCCCCGCCCCGCGGACCTTCCATCGAGGTGTCGAAAAGTTGCTCCCCGGCCACTTCCTGCTTGCGGACGCGGGCGGTGCGCAGACTCGCGCCTATTGGGACGTCCCCGCCGAGGAAGAAGCGGCCCGCCCGGCCAAGGAAGTCGCCGAGGAAGTCATCGAGCGGCTCCGCGAATCGGTCCGCTTGCGGCTGATCGCGGATGTTCCCCTGGGTGTCTTTCTGAGCGGCGGGACGGATTCGAGCGCGGTGGTGGCGCTCATGACGGAGCTCGAGGCGCGGCCGCTGCGCACCTTCTCGGTGGGCTTCGAGGAACCCCGGTACAGCGAATTGCCTTACGCGCGCGCCGTGGCGCAACGCTTTGCCACCCAGCATCAAGAGCTCATCATGCGGCCCGAGCAATTGAGCCTCGAGTTGCCGCGTCTGGTGGCCTTCCGCGACGAGCCCATCGCCGAGCCCACTGACGTAGCGTTGTACTTGCTTTCCCGCCTGGCGGCGCAGAGCGTGAAGGTGGTGCTGGCGGGCGAAGGCGGAGACGAGCTGTTCGCCGGTTATCCCAAATACGCCGCCGACTCGCTGGCGGGGCTGGTTTCGGCGCTTCCGCAGGGAGTCACGCGCGCCCTGGCTCGCCGACTGCCTTACAGCCAGCGGCGCGCCAAGACCGCCCTCGAAGCGCTCTCCATCCGCGATGAAGCGGAGCGCTCCGCCACCTGGTTCGCTTCCTTCTCGCGCGAAGAGCGGGAGAACCTGTTCGCGCCGGAATTTTTGGCGCAGATCGATCCCGCCCATCCCGCGCAGGTCTTTCGAAGCTATTTGGAAAAACAGCCGGAACGCACTCCGCTGAAGCGAATGCTCTATGCCGACCTCAAGGTTTGGCTGCCGGACAACCTTCTGCTGCGCGGAGATCTGATGACGATGGCCGCCTCGATCGAGGAGCGCGTGCCCTTCCTGGATCATAAGCTGGTGGAATTTGCCGCACGCCTTCCGACAAAACTCCTGGCCCAAGGCTTTCGCGCCAAGGTTTTGCTGAAGCGAGCCTTCGAGCGGTTCTTGCCCCCGGAGGTTCTCTACCGGCGTAAAGTGGGTTTTGTGGTGCCCGTTGGGGAGTGGTTCCGAAAACCATTAAAGTCTTTTGTGGCGGACTTGGTGCTCTCCTCAGAGGCCCGAGCGCGTGGCTATTTCAACCCCTCGAGCATGGAAACGTACCTCCGCGAACACTTCGACGGCATTCGCGACCGGCAAAAGCAACTTTGGGCCTTGGTGAATTTTGAGCTGTGGTGCCGGCATGCAAAATAAGAAGCCCGCCGTCTGCATCATTATCGAGAACTTGCCGGTTCCCATGGATCGGCGGGTGTGGCAGGAATCCCGCGCGCTGCGCGAGGCGGGATACCGAGTCTCGGTCATCTGTCCGAAAGCTCGAGGCTTCGAACGAAGCCGCGAAACCCTGGAGGGCATCGAGATATACCGCTACCGAGTCTGGGAGGCTTCGGGTCCGCCCGGCTATCTCCTCGAGTACGCCCTGGCCCTCGCCGCCCAGTTTCGCCTGGCCCTTGCTGTTTACGCGCGCACGCGCTTCCGCGTTCTCCAGGCGTGTAATCCGCCGGATACGATATTTCTGATCGCGCTCTTCTTCAAGCTCTTGGGGGTGAGGTTCATCTTCGACCATCACGATCTTAATCCGGAACTTTACGAAGCCAAGTTCGGACGGCGAGACTTCGGATATAAGCTGGTCTGCTGGGCTGAACGCCTGACTTTCCGCACCGCCGACGTCTCGATTGCCGCAAACGAGTCCTACCGCGAAGTGGCGCGGGTTCGCGGAAACATGCCTAGCGGGCGCATTTTCGTGGTGCGAAGCTGCCCCGATCTCGAGAGAATGCGCAAAGGGCCTGCGCAGCCCGAACTCAAAGAGGGCCGGCGCTATCTCGCGGTCTACCTAGGCGTCATGGGGCCTCAGGACGGGCTTGAACTGTTGCTCGAGTCCATGGCCTGGATCGCCCATGGCTCGAAGCGCCAGGACATCCTCTTTGTTCTGATTGGCGCGGGGACCGAACTGCCGCGGCTCAAAGCCCTGGCCGCCGACAAGGGCCTCGAGCCACTGGTGAGGTTCAAGGGACGCCTCCCGGATGAAGAAGTCGCGGCCTATTTCTCCACCGCCGACGTAGGGGTTGCGCCCGACCCGCCCACGCCCATGAATGACAAATCCACCATGAACAAAATTCTGGAATACATGGCCTTCGGCCTCCCAGTCGTACTTTACGACCTCACCGAAGGCCGCCGCTCGGCAGCGGGCGGAGCACTTTACGCGCGCCCGGGCGACCCGGAAGACTTCGCGCGCCAGATCCTCAAGATCCTGGACTCGGAGAACTTGCGCCGCGAGCTGGGCGCCTGCGGGCGAAGGCGTATCGAGGAAAGTCTCAACTGGGAAAACGAGAAGCGGTCGCTGCTGCAAGCGTACGCAACCGCTCTTGCCCGATAGGCGCCGACTTTGTCGAAAATCGCCGTCGGCCGGTCATTCCCGCGAAAGCGGGAATCCAGTTCGCCGTGGACCCCCGCTTGCGCGGGGGTGACGACGATGGTTTGGGCCAAAGGTCCGTATACACTCAGGAGGAATGCAGGAGCAGGGAGGGCGCATGCGAATTGCCGTCTTCGGGCTTGGCTATGTTGGCTGCGTGACGGGAGCGTGCCTCGCGCAAATGGGCCACGAGGTCTGCGGCGTGGATATCTCTCCGTCGAAAGTGCGCATGATCAACGATGGCCGCGCTCCATTGCGCGAGAAAGGCATCGAGCGGCTGGTCCGCCAAGTGGTTCGCGCAGGCAGGTTTCGCGCTTCGCTCGAGGCTGGGGAAGCAATGGAGGGCGCGGAAGTATCTCTGGTTTGCGTGGGGACACCGTCGAGGAGAGGCGGCGGGGCCAACCTCGCATACCTCTTTCGCGCCGTCAAGGAAATCGGCATGGCGCTGCGCCTTCGCCACAGTCCTCACACCGTGGCCGTGCGCAGCACCGTCCCCCCGGGGACCATGGAGCGACTCGTGATTCCAGCGCTCGAACGCAGCGCGCGCAAAAAGGCCGGGGCCAGATTCGAGGTCTGCTTCCATCCGGAGTTTCTGCGCGAGGGGTCCTCCATCGAGGACTTCTTCCACCCCAGCCGCAACGTCATCGGGGTCGCCCGAGCTGAGGGGGCAGAGAGATTTGTGCAACTCTGGCGACCGATTAAAGCTCCGCTGTTCGTCACTTCTCTCAAGGTGGCGGAAATGGTGAAGTACGCCGATAACGCCTTTCACGCCTTGAAGGTCGCCTTCGCCAATGAGCTGGGGGCGCTTGCGAAGAGTGTGGGAAGCGATAGCCGGGAAGTGATACGCATCTTCATCGAGGACCGAAAACTCAACATCTCTCCCCTCTACCTGAAGCCGGGATTTGCCTTTGGCGGCCCCTGCCTGCCCAAGGATCTGAGAGCGCTCGGGAGGATGGGGAAGGCAGCGGGGCTGGACATCCCGTTGCTCGAGAGCATCTTGCGGAGTAATCAGTGCCATTTGAATCGCGCGCGGGAACTCATTCTGGCCACGGGAGAGCGCCGGGTGAGCGTCCTCGGCCTGGTCTTCAAATCGGACACCGACGATCTGCGCGAGAGTCCCTCCTGTCAACTGGTGAAGGCGTTGGTCGAGGGCGGAAAGCAGGTGAAGGTCTATGATCCTCAGGTGGACTTGGCGAGATTGATCGGAGCGAACCGCGCTTATGTAGAAAGCGCGCTCCCGGAACTTCCACGGCTGCTCGTCGGTTCGCTCGAAGAGGCGCTGGCCTCGAGCCAAGTCATTGTCATCGCGGGCCATCATCCCGAGTTCGCGGGCGTGGCGCGGAAGCTGAAGCGGGGCCAGACAGCGATCGATCTGGTTGGCCTGCCGGACCCGGGGCCGGCGGCGCGAGCTCGTATCGAAGGCCTGTGCTGGTGAGCGTAGCGGCGGGTTTATCCCGCCATATCTGCAAGGAATTCAACCTCCGGTGGTCCGTCGGCTGACGGATAAAGCCGCCGCTACACCCCGTTTCATCGGCTTGCTGGAGTCATGGCAAAATGGCAAACGAAGCTTTATCCTATAATGGCTCGTCGATTGAATCGGGGAATTCTGCGCATCTGGTTAGCGACGGATACCGGCGGCTAGCGCGAGCCACAACGGCCGTAGCCGTCCAGACTCATAGGTAATCAACCGCTCGGTCCAACTTTTTCGTCACTCGCAAAGCAGGAGGAATAACTACATGGGACTCATCATCCGAGGCGTGCTGGTAATGCTTTGTATTGTTACTCCCGTCCTGGGTGCAGATTTGCGCATGGGCAGGGCAGCCGTCGACATTACCCCGCCGCTCGGAATGCCGATGGGCGGGTATTACAGTGTCCGCCTGAACACAGGAACCCATGACCCTCTCTACGCCAAGGCGATTGTCCTGGAAGAAGGCGGAACGGAGGCTGCGCTAGTGGCCTGTGATCTAGAAAGCGTCCCGCGGAGCTTTGTCGATGCGGCTCGTCTTATCATCCAAAAGACAACCCATGTGCCCCCGGAGAATGTGATGATCAGCGCCACGCACACCCACACGGGTCCTGAGATGAGCCACTTCTTCCTGGATCGACTCGAGGGGCCGCCGGGGCAGATAGCAAGAGATTACCGCGCCGCGCTGCCCGGAAAAATCGCTGAGGCGGTTCGCGAGGCGGAGGCTGATCTCGCGCCCACGGAGGTTCGGGCGGGCATGGGGCGGGAAAGTACGCTCTGCTTCAATCGCCGCTACTTGATGAAGGATGGCACGATCGGATGGAACCCAGGCAAGTTAAACCCCAACATCGTGCGGCCAGCAGGGCCTGTTGATCCGGATGTCTCCGTGGTCTACTTCAAGGCTGCGCCGTCCAAGCCGCAGGCAACTTTCGTGAATTATGCGATGCATTTGGACACCACCGGCGGCACGGAATTTTCCGCCGATTACCCTTATACGCTGGGCAAGTTGCTGGGGGAAGCTAAGGACTCCAAAATGCTGACAGTGTTTGCCATCGGGACGGCGGGAAACATCAACCATATAGACGTCAAGAGCGCCGAGCCCCAATCCAGCTTCCAGGAGGCGGCCCGGATTGGCACCATCCTGGCAGGCGACGTATTAAAGGCCTATCCCCGGCTCACCCCGGTTAACGGACATTTGCTGGTCCGCCGTGAGGTTATCAAGTTGCCGGTTCAGGAATTACAACCTGGGGAAGTGGAAAAGTCGCAGGAGCTTGCGACCCGCCTGGTCAGAGAGGGTCCGGAAAAATTCGCCTTTCTTGACCTGGTGCGCGCTTTCAAAGTCCTTTGGGTGGCTGAATTCCAAGGCAAGCCCATCGATGCGGAAGTACAGGTAATTGCCTTGGGCAACGACGTGGCCTGGGTCGGATTGCCGGGTGAGGTATTTGTGGAGTTGGGCATGGCCATCAAGGCGGCTTCGCCTTTTCGGTATACGATTGTGAATGAACTGTCGGGCGATGTCATCGACTATGTACCCGATCGGAAGGCGTTCGCGGAAGGGACCTACGAAGTTGTCAACTCGCTCTGCGCACCCGGCGGCGGTGAAGCGTTGGTGGACGCTGCTACCCGCCTGCTCATCGACGCATACCAAAGTTCCACGCACTGATACAGTGTGAGAGGCAGCCGATGGTTTCGGAGGATACGAGTGAGCGAAAACATTCCGAACAAAATGAAGGCCCTGGTGAAGAGCAGGCGAGAGCCGGGGCTGTGGCTGGAGGAAGTTCCGACGCCGGAGATCGGCATCAATGATGTGCTGATTCGGGTGCATCGGGCCTCCATCTGCGGCACCGACCTCCACATCCTGAAATGGGACGCGTGGGCCAGCCAAACCATCCCCGTGCCTATGGTGGTCGGGCACGAGTTTGTGGGCGAGGTGGCGATGGTGGGGTCGAACGTCTCCGATTTTTTCCCCGGCCAGCTCGTGAGCGCAGAGGGGCACGTGGTCTGCGGCCGCTGCCGCAATTGCCTGGCGGGCAGGCGCCACCTCTGCGCGCACAGTAAGGGGGTGGGCGTGCACCGCCCGGGATGTTATGCGGAATACATCTCCGTGCCCATGAGCAACGTTTGGGTGCATCACGCAGATATTGACCCCGAGGTCGCTTGCATCTTCGATCCTTTCGGCAATGCCGTGCACACCGCGCTCGCCTTTCCCGTGTTGGGCGAGGATGTGCTGATTACGGGCGCGGGGCCTATCGGGCTGATGGCGGCGGCGGTGGTGTTGCACGCCGGGGCGCGCTTTGTGGTACAGACGGATGTCAACCCATGGCGGCTGGCACTGGCGCGGCAAATGGGCGTCACTATGGCGGTGGACACGCGCCAAACCGCGCTGAAAGAGGTGCAGAAGAAACAAGGCATGAAGGAGGGATTCGATGTGGGCCTCGAGATGTCGGGAAGCGGATCGGCCTTCCGGGACATGCTGGCGAACATGGCGCATGGGGGCCGCATCGCCTTGCTGGGCATTCCTTCCGAGCAGATCCTCATTGACTGGAATACGGTTATCTTTAACATGATTACCCTGAAAGGCATTTATGGCCGCGAGATGTACGAGACGTGGTACAAGATGACAGTGATGCTCCAGTCCGGCCTCAATATCAAGCCGGTCATTACCCACCGTTTCTCCTACACGCAATTTCAGGAGGCGTTCGACGTCATGCTGTCTGGTCAAGCCGGAAAAGTGATCATGGACTGGACCCACTAGTCCCCGTCCGCTTGCCTTGTTTCCAGGGTTCCGACGAGCGAAGCTGAGATGCGAAATGAAACGCAGATGGGGTGGAGCCCGCCATGCAAATTTCTGTCGGAAAATCAATCGCAACGCGATATGTCGCCGGCGCTGTTCTTGATCTACGTCAACCGTTGATTTTTCGGCGATCTCTTGTTACGAGATGTTGACACCTCTTTGAGCTTTCACCTATAGTTAATTTTTGGGGCTTGTTCCGAAAATAAATATCGGTATCACTCCCTAGTCAGAGGAGTTCCGGGCATGGCGAATGCGGATGGTACACCTTCCACGACCTCAGCGAAAGCGCCAGCGGGCAGTGCGGTCGCCACTCCACCCAAGCCGGCAGCAAAGCCGGCCGCTGCAACCAAACCTGAGAGCACACCTGCCGAAGGCACCCCTGGCGCAGGCAAGATGCGCCGACGCATTATCTGGAGTTGCGTGTGGGGATTCGTCGTCGCCAATTTCCTGATGTTCCTGCGGTTTTTCTTTCCGCGCGCCCTGTTCGAGCCGGAGACGGTACATGTAATCGGTTATCCTTCGGATTTTCACATCGGGGTTAATGAGAAATATAAGCAGCCCTACCGAATCTGGGTGGTCAAAGAACCTCCGCGGCTTTTTTGCATTCTTGCCAAGTGTACGCACCTGGGTTGTACGCCGGATTGGAAGCCTGCCGAGGACAAGTTCAAATGTCCCTGTCACGGCAGCGGTTACACAGCCGAGGGGATAAATTTCGAAGGGCCGGCGCCACGGCCCATGGATCGCGCCCACGTGGAGTTGAGCGCCGATGGGCAGATCGTCGTGGACACCAGCCGGCTTTATTCCTGGTTCAAGAGCCAGGGCGGCCCGGACCACTTTGATGATCCGGGCGCTTTCATAACAGTGTAAGGGCAGTGGCTAGTGGTTAATGGCTGTAAGGCTGCGGCTAGGGCTTAGAGGCTAGTGGTTGGCGAGGTCGGTTAGTTGTTTAGCCACTAACCACTAGCCACTTGGAGAAGTTGGATGGCTGAAGAGCAGAACGGGCACACGCAAAAGCGAGGTCTCGCCGGGGTCCTGGAGGAAGTCCGGGAGGATGTCAAAGTTCTCCAGGAAAAGGCCAAAGAAAACCTGGAGAGCCTCAAGAAGCCAAAGAAGACGCAGCTCTACAAGTCGATCTTCCGCGTCAAGCACGATGAGAGCGAGCGCAGCCGCGCGCTGAGTGTACTCACCAACGTCTTCTTCCATCTTCACCCGGCTAAGATCAACCGCGACGCCGTGCGCTACAACTACACCTGGGGCATGGGCGGCATGACGTTCTATCTCTTCCTCGTGCTGACCATCACCGGCGTGCTGCTGATGTTCTATTATCACCCCACCAAAGGGGAGGCCTATCGCGATATCGTCTATCTGATGAACGACGTCCCGTTCGGCAGGCTGCTCCGGAACATGCACCGCTGGGCTGCGCACTTGATGATTATTGCGGTCTGGCTCCATATGTTCAGGGTCTTCCTGACAGGCTCTTATAAGAAGCCGCGCGAATTCAACTGGTGTGTAGGGGTAATCCTGCTGGTGCTGACCATGCTGCTTTCCTTCACCGGCTATCTGCTGCCGGACGACCAGTTAGGATTTTGGGCGGTCACGGTGGGAACCAATATGGCGCGGGCAACCCCGCTGCTCGGGCACGAGGGGCCTTTTGGCCCGCAGCTCGGCATGACCGCCTACAACGATGTGCGCTTCGCCTTGTTGGGCGGCTCGATTGTGGACGCCAACGCCTTGCTGCGAGCCTATATCTGGCACTGTCTGGCCATTCCGCTTATTGCTGCAACCTTTATGGGCGTGCACTTCTGGCGAGTGAGGAAAGACGGCGGAATCTCCGGACCGGCTCCGATGATGCTGGAATCCGAGATTAAGCCGGAGAGAAAGTTCTGACGGGCAGTCGAGGAGTCGAGAAGTCAAGGAGTCGAGAAGTCGAAAAAGGGGTGAAGGGTGAAGGGTGAAGGGTAAAGGATGAACGCCTTTACCCTTTATCCTTTGCCCTTTAAAACATGGACTGGCACCAGCTCTGGGAAATCGTCTCCGCTCCCGATAACGTTCCCATTGTCGCCATTCTCTTTCTCGTGCCCTTTTATACCTGGTATGCGTTTCGCCAGGCTCGTGCAAACGATCGGCTGATTGCACAACTCGAGGCGGAGCCGCAGCTTGCCAAGACGCATCACCGCAAGACCCAGCCCTGGAAGCCCGGGTGGGCGCGGGAAGTGCAAACCTGGCCTTATCTGATGCGGATCGAGTTTCTGGCGGCTGTCATTCTCACCGTCATTCTGATGGTGTGGTCGCTTACGCTCAATGCCCCGCTCGAGGAACTTGCCAACCCCAACCTGACCATGAATCCTGCCAAAGCCCCCTGGTACTTTTTGGGACTCCAGGAGATGCTGGTCTACTTCGACCCCTGGATTGCCGGCGTGGTGATGCCTACACTTATTATTATCGGATTGATGATTATCCCATATATTGACGCTAACCCGCTGGGGGCGGGCTACTACACACTCAAGCAGAGGAAATTCGCCATCGCCACGTTCTGTTTCGGGTTCATGCTCTTATGGCTGCTGATGGTGATCATCGGGACCTTTATCCGCGGCCCGGGATGGATGTGGTTCTGGCCGGGGCAGACCTGGGATCCGAGCCGCGTGGTGTTCGAGGTGAACCGCGACCTTCCCGACCTTTTTGGCATAACCGCCATGTGGGGAAAAATCATCTTGGGTGCGATCGCCATGGGGCTGTATTTTGCCGCCGCAGGATTCGGTCTGCACAAGATCATCATGGGAACGGCTTTCAACCGGAAAATCTATCAACGCATGAGCTTCCTTCAGTATGCCACCATGCAAGTCTTCTTGATCATGATGCTGCTGTTGCCGATCAAGATTCTGATCCGCCATCTGTTTCGGATCAAGTATATCTGGGTTACTCCATGGTTCAATGTCTAAGCGGGCTACAGAAAATCCCTCCTGTCTGTCATTCCGAGCGAAGCGAGGAATCTTGTAAGCCCTTTGATTTCAGAGCGAGATTCCTCGCTTCGCTCGGAATGACAACGTTCACTGTGGTTTTTCCGCAGCCTTTAAATACCTGTCTCGATCGACTCCAGGAGGCACACCTTGCCTGACTCACCGGACAAAGACCCGGTTGTAAGCCAGTCTCTGGCGGTGTACCTGCTCATCGCTTCGGTGCTGCTGATCATAACCCTGATGTGGTCACTGTATGATGAGTTCTTTGGCCTGCGGCCCTGGAAGGAATACCAAAGGGCATTTGTGCAACGCTACGGGGCTTTCCTGAGGAAGCAGATTCCGGTTCAGGGCGCCAAAGAAAAGGCGATTGAGAGCTCCCCGGAGTTCCTGGCGCTCAAGCAGAAACTCGGGGACCTGGAAAAAGAAACGGCGCCGAAGGTTAAAGAGCTGGATGCGGCGTCGGCGCGGGTGGAAGCTCGCACCGCTGCGGTCCTTAATCTGCTTACCACCGCACGAGCTTACGTCGGCTCGCAGATTTACGTCATCGAACACACCTCCAGCCGCAGGAGCAAACAATCGCTTCAGAAAGACCTCGACCAATACGAACGAGGGCCGTTTAAGGTGACCCTTCCTCCTGCCCAACCCGGCGGCAAGGAAGAAACGCTGCGCCTCACTTTCGACCAGCTCCAAGACAAGTTCAACGATCTTCAGCAGGAAAAAGGAAAACTACTGCTCGAGAAGGCGAGCCTGCTGCGCCCCGTTTCGGAACTGCAGAGCCAGGTTGATTCCTATGTGAAGGATCACATTGACGGCCTCACGGTCGAGGCTTTGCGAGGGCTTCAGAAAAAGAACCAAGACTTCACGGTAGAGATCAAACAGATCAACAACCCCGACGCCGAGATTGTGGACCGCTGTGAGAGCTGCCACGTGGGTATCCGCGAGCCGGTGGTGATGGCCCGCAAGGACATGGGCGGAACGAAAGACCCCGTGTCCGCAGCGTTTACTTCGCACCCCGATACGGAACTACTCCGGATCCACGACCCAGACCGTTTCGGATGCACGCCTTGTCACAACGGCAACGGGATGGATATTGCCCGAGTGGAAAAAGCCCATGGGCACGACGAGCACTGGCTCTGGCCGCTCTATCCCATGGCCAATGTCGAAGCCGGATGCCAGCAGTGCCATGCGAGCGACATGATCCTCGATCATGCTCCGACCCTTTCAAAAGGGAAACAACTGTACGAGTGGCGGGGTTGCATGGGCTGTCATCGTTACGAGGGATACGATGCCGAGCCGGAAGAGCTGGTCTCGACCCAGCGCGCCATTGAACAATTGGAGAAGCAGCGGGCGGAAGACAATATCGAGGTGCAAAAAGACAATCTGGCGGGCGACCAGGCTCCTGACAATGAAACCGCGCAAAAGCTCTATTTGAAGGCCAGCGAGCTTCAAGTCGCGATCAGCAAGACCAACCTGCAAATCGACCAGCAAAACCTTCGCGCCAAGAACTTGATGCAGGATATGAAGAAGGTCGGGCCGGATCTCAAAGAGGTGCGCATGAAGCTCAGGCCGGAGTGGGTTCCGGTCTGGCTCGAAAACCCTCATGCCTTCCGGCCCACCACGAAAATGCCGCGGTTCCGTTTGGATGAGGATGAGCTGCCGGCCGTCTCAGCCTTCATCTGGCAGAGCGGGCTTAACGGGCAGCTCCCCAAGCAGCCTGCCGGGGACCCCGTCAAAGGCAAGGATAGCTTCCAGACGCGCGGCTGCCTGGCATGCCACTCGGTGGGCGAAGGAGCGAATGCTGTGGGTGGGTGGTTCGCCGCCAATCTCAGCCGGGTGGGAGAGAAGGCTAACTATGATTACCTGGTGCGCTGGGTTCACAATTCTCGCGAGCGCACGAATCCTTACTGCCCTTATGAGAAACGCGACCTGACTGCGGATGATTACAAGAAACATGGCCTGCCTTTCGTCTTCGATATCGAGCACTCGAAGTGCCCGAACGACGGTCACGAGTTGCTGGTCGAGCAGATGACCCCGATGCCCAATCTCCGGCTCTCCTGGGACGAGGCGCGGAACATCGCCAGCTACCTCATGACATTGAAGGAGAAAGATCCTTCCGGTTATCCCCCCGTGCCTTACTTGGACGACCCCAAGCTGAAGGCCAAGGGAGAAGAAATTGTCCGGCGATACGGTTGCGCTGGCTGTCATGAGATTGCGGGCCTCGAGAATGAGGGAAGGATCGGAACCGAACTGACGGCGGAAGGGAGCAAGCCCCTCGAGCAGATGGATTTCGCCCTCTTCATCAAGCAGGCCAAGGCGAAGGGCTGGTACAGCCACAAAGGCTTCTTCGAGTACAAGCTGGCCAAGCCGGAGTTGTTCGATGAAGGGATGATCAAGGCCGAAGGCGAAGAGCTGAAAATGCCGGACTTTGATTTTGAGAACAAGCCGGGCGAAATCCGAGCTCTCACCACATTTCTGATGGGCAGCGTCACTTCGCAGTGCCCCGAGCGGTATTTTTACCGCCCGGCGGATTATCGCCGCGACATCCAGGAGGGGTGGTGGATCGTCCAAAAATACAACTGCATGGGCTGCCACCAGTTTACGCTGGGCCAAAGCAGCGTGGTCATGACCTTGCCGCAGTATCAGACACCCGACGGCAAGAGCCAGTTGCCGCCCCGCCTGCTGACCGAGGGGGCGCGCGTCAACCCCGAATGGCTGGCCAGGTTCCTCGCCAACCCGGCTTTGAGTGAAAAGGATACCGACCGTGACGGGGTGCGCAGCTACTTAAAACTGCGCATGCCGACTTTCTATTTCTCTCCTATCGAAATTCGCAAATTGGTAAGATTTTTCCAGGCATTGTCACAACAATCTATGCCTTACATCCCGGTGAAGCAAGAGCCGCTTACGGAGCAGGAAATTGCCATGGCCAGGGCGCTGTTTACCAGCCCGGGGGCGCCCTGTTTGAAATGCCACGCGATCGGGTCCCCGTCCCATGACCAGTATGCGACGGCGCCAAATTTCCTGCTGGCGGCCGGCCGGCTGAAGCCCGATTGGGCTCGCCACTGGCTACTCGACCCGGCCTTGATCGATCCCGGCACGGCCATGCCGTCAGGCTTGTTCAAGCTCCAGGCGGACCACTATGTTTTCGCAGGTCCCACGCCGCCGTCTTTCAAGGGTTTTAACGGCGACCAGGCAGAGTTGTTGATTCGCTACCTGTTCGAGTTGACCCCGCAAGAGCAGCAACGTCTGATCCAGATGAGTGGGAGTAATTTGAACCGGGCTTCTGCAAAACCCTCAACAACGGAGAACCGGCGTAAACCCCAGCCGAATGTAGCGGCGGTTCGCGAACCGACCCTACAGGCTCATTGAAGCTCATTAGCTTAATCGCAGCGCCAAACACGAAGGGCGCAGAAAGGTCAAAACGATGAAAAAACGAATTACTTTTTCGCTGGCCATGCTGACTGCCTTGACTCTGTTCCTGGGCGCGTGCAGCAAGAAGACGGAGGAGACGGCCGAGCAGCCGGCGGAAACCACCACCGCGGTTCAGCCGACTCCCATTGACCAATCCACGGTGGGCCAAGTTACCGGCAAGGTCTCCTTCGAGGGAGCCAAACCCAAAGCGCACCGGATCATGATGGACCAGGACCCTGTTTGCGTGAAGAAGCACAACGGACCGGTCTATGCCGAAGATGACGAGGTCAACCCCAATGGCACGCTACCCAATGTTTTCGTCTACGTGAAGTCTGGGGGGGGAAAATACGTTTTCGCTCCGCCTTCAGATCCCGTGACCCTGGACCAGGACGGCTGCATGTACAAGCCGCATGTACTGGGCATCATGGTGGGGCAGACGCTTAAAATCGTCTCCAGCGACGCCACCACGCACAACATCCACCCCATGCCCAAGGACAACCGGGAATGGAACATGTCCCAGGGGCCGGGCGCCGCTCCCATCGAGCAGAAATTCACCCGCGAAGAAGTGATGATCCCGACCAAGTGCAACCAGCATCCTTGGATGCGCGCTTACGTTGGCGTGCTAAAGACTCCCTTCTACGCGGTGACGGGTAGCGACGGCACATACACCATCAAGGGCCTTCCGCCAGGTGATTACACTATTGGGGCTTGGACGGCGATCGGCGGCGGGCAGGGCCAAACTCAAGAGCAGAAAGTTACCGTGGGAGCCAAGGAGACCAAGACTGTCGATTTCGCGTTTAAAGCGGCTTCGTAGCGACAGGAAAAGCGGTCGGCAGTTGACGGTCAACAGTTTACGATCCAAGGTCTGACGTGGACCCTGTCATTCTGAGGCCCCCGTTCTTTGGGGCCGAAGAATCCCTGCAGTTCCTTTGTACGAGCGGGCAGTCCGTCAGCCGACGGATTCCCCGCGAGCTGCTGAGATCCTTCGTCGTCCCAAAGAGCGGGATGCCTCAGGATGACAGCTCAGGGCGAGATTCCTCGCTGCTTTGAAAATGCCATTTTCATGGTTTCTGGGTGCCCGTCAGCCGACGGGCATGGGGGACTGCCATGAAAATGGTTGTGCCGAAGGCACCTTGGAGTGCGGTATCCGTCAGCCGACGGACAGCTACCGCCTTTCGCTCGGAACTCCAGGCGGTCCCGC
>Ga0315282_10001734_pt1 | contig 40717 bp, 24 predicted proteins | sample YL17G07_20_MG_FD_203693 | JGI IMG/M metagenome (GOLD analysis project Ga0315282, IMG submission 203693) | Sediment microbial communities from Yellowstone Lake, YNP, Wyoming, USA - YL17G07_20 | ecosystem: Environmental > Aquatic > Freshwater > Lake > Sediment | place: USA: Wyoming | collected...
CACGCGCAGGCACGTACATAGCTTCCGTGCCCGTTCAGTTCCATCACAGCAGAGCCGCTTTCGGCATCCCACACTCTTAGAGTTCTGTCATACGAACCCGACACGATTCGACGACCGTCTGGACTCCACGCGCAGGCACGTACAGAGCTTCCATGCCCTTTCAGTTCCATCACAGACCGGCCGCTTTCGGCATCCCACACTCTTAGAGTGGCGTCAGACGAACCCGAGACGATTCGACGACCGTCTGGACTCCACGCGCAGGCATTTACACTGTAACTGTGCCCTTTCAGTTCCATCACAGACCGGCCGCTTTCGGCATCCCACACTCTTAGAGTGTGGTCAGACGAACCTGACACGATTCGACGACCGTCCGGACTCCACGCACAGGCAAGTACGGGGTCGCGGTGCACGAGGCGCGTGGTAATGACGGCGCCAGCCGGGCGAGAGGCGTCCTCCGCGGCATCGGGCCAAGCACCCCACAGATCATGGCCCAGGGGAAGGTGGGCGGCGGAAGCGTCGCAACGCGAGAGATGAGCGTCCCACAGGCGCGTGTCGGAGGCGGCAAGGCCCCGGAGGTCGCACTCCCACCACGTTGTGCCGGTGAAGTCGGCCTGCTCGGCACTCGCGCTGTGAAGGGAAACGTGATCGAGGGCCGCGCGAAGGAAGCAAGCACCATCGAGGCACGAGCCGCCCAGGTTAACAAATCGCAGATCGGCTTCGTCAAGGACGGCGCGAGAGAGATCCGCGCCCGCAAGACTGAGCGGCATGAGGGCAGACCTACCCACTATGGTCCAGCGGCTCATGTCCTCTCCGTGAAGATCGACCTTCGCAGGGGACGGTTCGGGCCAGTCCTTTTCCGCGGCCCGGAGCCAATATCTGAAGGCAAGGAGCGTGGCGCGCTCGCGATGCTCCGAGAGGATGCCCTCCAGCGTTCGAATTGCGGTAAGGCTCTTGTCGCCAGCGAGCATTTCGCCGAGGAAGTCCAAGGTCTCAAGAGAAACCATGGGCAGGCGCCAGTCGTCGGGGCGGTTCTCATCGAGGGCGCGCTTCAGATAGCGGGCGAGGAAATACTCCTGAAGGGACGTGTGGGCGAAGCGGAAACTCTCCATGCGGCCTTCGCCGGCGTCGGGGCGGAGGATGAAGGTCGCGGTGCGGAGATCCTCGTCCATGACGTCGCGCTCCTTATCGCGGTAGCGGGAGGCGAAGCGCTCGTTATCCGCAAGGAAATCACGGAGCCATGTCTCGACCTTCTCCCAGGGCCACTCGCGCGCGCCGTCGGCGGTAAGCGCGGCGGCGAGGCGCTCCATGAGGATGCGCTTATCGGATTCGGTGAACTGATGCTTGCCCATGTCGCGGTTAAGCCAGCGGCGGACGACGAACTCGTAGACGTCGACCGCGCGGACGGGGCGGCCGCCGGCGCGGTAGCGCTCAAGGTCGGCAACGTGCTCGGAGAGGATGGAGAGAAGGTAGGGGCGCGAGGCGAGCTCCCGGAGGTTGTGGACAGTAGTAAAGAGTTCCATGACGGGGTCCACGCGGTCAGGGCCGACGACCTTTTCGAGATAGGATCGGATCTGCGTCTCGGTAAAGGGAAGCATGACAAAGGCGCGGTAGTCAGCGCGCTTCACGCCTTGCCGGTCCTCGCCGGAGAGCATGGCGTTCTGGGACCAGACGTCCTTGAAGTAATGGGAGCGGCAGGAGAGGATGAACTTGCCGGATTTCTGCCCCTTCTTGAATGGCAGCAGAATGCTCCATAGTTCTCGGATGAATGCCTGGGCCTCCGGGGGCCGGAGGTGGACGATCTTCTCGTCGAGGCCGTCGAAGATAATGATCGCGCGCTCTTCGCGAACAAGGCGGATGATGTCGTCGGGGGTGACGGAAGATGGGTCCTCAAGGAGCCAGTTGCGTTCGATGACGACCTTAAGGATGTCGCGGAGGGTAGGATTATCTCTGGCGGAGTCGCTCTTCTCCACGTAATGGCGCAGGTCCACGAAGATGGGAAGGGGCACGGAGGGGTTTGACTTGCGCCTCGCGAGCATCTCCTGCGTGAACCTCTTGAGCGTGGTGGTCTTGCCTATGCCGTACTCGCCGAGGACGGCGCAGAAGGGTTCGCTATTCTCGTGCAAGGCCCAGGCGGTAAGGAGGCCGACGGCATCCTCGCCGTGAGCATTCTCGCCAGGGGCGGCGTCTTTGTCCTCCAAGCCGCTCAAGGCGGCCACCAGCGCCTTGCTCGGCTCCCAGCGCTTGAGCGCTTCGTCATCCAAGAGGTCGTGGTCGAGCGCGTCCTCGATGAAGGCGTCGTAGCGGGCGCGGGCGGGGCGCTCGGGGGATACGGCAGGAAGGGACGCGAAGTGGTTGTCGAGACGGTCCTCGACAGACTTGAAGAGCTCGTGGACGAATTCATCACGGGCGATTGTGCCGCTCAATTCAGCGAAACTCCTGCCCTTGTGCTGGAAGGTCTGGATGCGTTGGAGACCCTGGAAGTCCATCCTGTCCCACTGTATGCGCGACAGCGCGACGGGGATGAGGGGCACGCGCGCTGATGCGATGGATCTGACGCCATCGCGCCAGTCGGAAAGGAAATGAGCGCTAACAAGGGGGACTACGAAGTCGCAAGCCTTGGCGGCGTCGGCTACGACGGTCGGCCAATCGGCGCAGGAGTTCGTCAGCTCGCGGACTTCGTAGCGGTAGGACTTCGAGACGGCAAGAAGCGGCGCGAGGCGATCGAGAAGAGCGGCCTTGAGGTCGGCGTCGTGGTCGGAGTAGCAGAGAAGAAGCGCTACGCGCCGGCGTTTGTCCTCGAGCTCGGAACCGGTGGTCGAGAGGGCGCGCTGAGGGACAAGGGTGTCGGTCCGCATGTCGGAGGTCGAGTCTTTGGAGAAGATCTCCGTCTGTGCGATGGCGGCGTCCTCGCCTTCGAACCAGACGAAGCGGTCGGAGGGGGCATTGCGCTTCTTCGTGTCGACGCAGAAGGTAACGGCGACGTGGACACTTGCGGCGGCCTTGTTCAAGTCCTCGCGGAACTGGCGGAGGGAGTCCTGTTGCTTCTTTATGTCAGGCCCCGGAAAAAGGCGGTCGAGGCAGTCGCCGAGGGTGATCCTATCAGTGTCGGCCGGGAAGAGGCGAAGAAGAATGTCGAGGCGGTCCCGGTTCGACTTGCCGAGTTCGTCACGAAGGGGCGCGAGAGCGCGAGGGAGCTGGCTGCCGCGGATGGTGACGGGGCGTTTGCCGGTCATGGGGTGAGCCTCCTTGTCTTGGCGGGTGCAAGGCAGCGGGCGACGCGTGCGTCGCCCCTACGGGAATGAGGCCGTTGGGCGCGCGAAACAGGGCGACGGACGAGCGCGCCCCTACAAGACTGAGAGAAGTGGCGGTCGAGGCGTTCCTCGATGCTTTGCAGGAGCGCGGCGGCGAAGGCTTTGCGGGCGGCAGCGCGGACGCATTGGGCAAAGCATCAATTCCTGTGAAGGAATATGCCGGGCACGGCGATACCCTTCATGTCGAAGCGGTCGAGAGAGAGAAGACCGGCGGCGACGGGGATAAGGGGCTTGGCGTCTGGGCCGACGAAGCGAGGGAGTTCCACGGTGGTAATGAAGTGGCTCCTGAGGGAGTGTACGCTCAAGAGGGGCAATCCGAAATCGCATTCGTCGAGGGCGCGGTCGATTTCAGCGCGCCAGTCCTGACCGATGAGGATCTCGCGGTCGTGCCAGGGGCGAAAGTCGTACTTGTCCGATGCGGCAAACAAGGGGCAGAGGAAGGACATGAGGAGGTCCTTGTAATCGGAGTCCGCATGGGCGTAGCAAAGGAATGCCTTGGCAGGACGTTTCCTGTGAGCCATGCCTGAACCTCCCTTCAGTCTGAAGTCCGAAGCAAGCGAATTCACGGCGAGTCGAAGGTGTAAATCGGGGTGATACCGGAATCCCAAGGGTAAGAGTATAGGTTGAGAAAGGCAGAGGTCAACATGATTTACATGATTTCTCCGCAAATAATCGTGTCGTAGCATAAAACGCGTAACATATTACAAATCAATGCATTATGGCGATGGATGTGGCGGCAAGGGTCGATTGGCGGCGGGGATTTTTTCCGAATCCGGCCAAGGCGGACAGGGACGTCCGCCCCTACGGCGCGCCGGAGGCGCGCATGGCGTCAGGAAATGCCCAGTATCTTCGCCGCAGTCCCCCACCGCACCGCTTCTTTCTCTTCCTCGGTTGCACCCAAGCCGTCGAGCTCGAAGTGGAGGGTGCCAAGGGGCCAATCGGGGTTGGCTTTGGGGGAGCCGACGCAGGCGTCGCTGCCGAAGAGGATGCGGTGGAGGTTCAATTGGCCGGAGTCGTAGAGCTCCTTGATGCGGAACTTGATGACGCGGGGGTCGGAGCCGGCGGGGGCGTTCTTCCGAACGTAGTGGAACTGCTGGATTGCCATGTCGAAGTAGATGTTATTTAGCCACTCCAGCATGGAGGTCGCTTCCTCGTACCAGGACTCGGCGCCGACGTGGGCGCCGACGATGGGCATTTCGGGGAAGGCGCGGGCGATGCGGTCGAGGCGCATGGGGCGCATGTAGTCGGATGAGATGCGCCACTTGGCCTGGAAGGCGGTGCCGTGCTCGCCGCCGGCCTTGCCGGTGCCAATGATAATCCCCGTGTGGAAGAGAAGGACCATGTTGGCCTTCGCGGCGGCTTCGTAGATCGGGAAATACTCGTCGTCGTCATAGGGCTTGGCGGTGTAGATGAACTTGAGGCCGCGGAAGCCGCGAGAGCGCGCTTCGGCGACGGCGCAGAGACAATCCTCGTAGCCGAGGTTGAGGTAGGCGAAGGGGATGAAGAAATCCGGGAAGCGCTCGGTGAGCTTCGCGACGGCGTCCATGCTCACGTGAGAGCCGTCCTCGTGGTTGAGGCCGAAGACAACGGCCTTCTCCACGCCGCCGGCGCGCCAGAGTTCGACGAAGCGGGAGGCGTTCTCGAGCTTACCATTGTAGTGAAGATGGAAGTCCAAAATGCGCATCGCGGGCTCCTTTGGTTTTCGTTCGTGCAGCAATCTACATTAGTAACCGTACTGCGAGATGTCACGGGAAATAGCGATGCGCGTGTGAAGAGTGCGAAGAGTGAGAAGGGTGTGAAGGGAGGAAGGCCGGAGGCTGGAGGAATAGCGCCCGGCGGAGACATGGTCCGGTGGCGAAGCCGAGGTTCTCATAGAAAGCGAACTTTGAAGCGCTCCCTCACCCCTTCCCCTCTCCCGAAGGGCGAGGGGCTGCGATCGGCGCATCGTCCTTCGCCAAGGCTTCCACCTTCGCCAAAGCTACGGCGGACAAGTCGGAGGACAAGCGAGGCTTGGGCAGAGTCAAAACCTGCAAAGCGAGCCCGAAATCAGGTGAGCAGGAGAGGATAATGGAAGCGCCCCCGCGGCAAGGCCGCAGGGGCGCTCCAGGGGGACCGATACGTCTAATGGGCGTCGAGAGGCAGGCCGTAGAATCTCAGGCGTCTTACCTTGGCGGTTCCGGCCGGATCAGTCGTTCTCCAGTCCATGTCGACCTGACGGGGCGCAACGCCGAGGCTGCGCACGTCAATTGAGCTGTAGTTGAGGAGATCGGATGAGTCCTTGGGCCTCATCAACTGCTGGCCGCATATGGCGGAGAGGTCGTCGTTGGTCTGGACGCGCAGCTCGGTCTGCGTGGCTGTCGATGTATTGACCACGCGGGCGCTATTGAGGAAGAGCCAGTTGCCGTTGACGCCGCAGGTCCATGCCGTCGTGAGGGCCTGCTGGAACGTCGTCTGGACGGTGCCCTGCTCCATGGCATAGCCGGCCGCGGTGTCTCTGAACCTGCCACCGGAGAGCTTGAGGGCGAGGATCCTCGCGCGGCGGATGTAGTGATTGATCGGCGACGACGCCATCTTCCTGCCGGAGATCTTGTGCGTAATCGGAACGCCGGCGATGGTGTTGGCGCAGTAGTTGAAGCTCATGAAGGTGGTGTAGTCGCCGTTATCCGCGGCGCGCATGATGCCCTCGTCGTTCAAGACGCTGTTGTAAATGGTCTGCAGGTCGGTTGAGACCGTCGTGGTGGCATTGATTTCGCCCGTCGAGATAACCAGGTAATTGCCGCCGAACCGCGGGGTCCAGGAGAGGGTCACGATGTCCTGGAGGTTTACCGTGAGGGGTTGAGCGTTGTCGTATGCGACGTTGTAGAACTCGAGAGCCGCTCTTCTCACGGCGCAGATTCGAGCGTTGCGGACGTAGGCCGACGCGGAGGAATTGCCCGAGCGGTACTTGAGGGTGATCGTGTGCGGTCCGGCGGAGAGGTTCGTCACCTTGACGGTGATGAAGGGCAGGTAGTCCGTCGGGTCAACGGGTTTGCGGGTATTCTGCCCCTCGCCTGTGCCGTCGATGAAGAGCTGGACGAAGGTGGCGTAATTGACATCGGGGCACTTGAACTCGCAGAAGCCGAATACGATCCAGTCGTCCGCGGTCGGCGGGGTGAAGGTGAGGATCGCCTTGGCTACGTAGCCGGTGCTGGTGGTCGACGATTCGGGGTCGTTGGCGACGAAGTGATAGGTCGGACCGCTCGAGACGGAGACGGTGAAGGTCTTCTCGGCGGTATTGGCCGGCGACCAGGAGTCGGTGACGGTGATGGTGAAGTCGAACGGTCCGCCGACGGTGGGGGTGCCCTCTATGACGCCCGTGGCCGCGTCGAGCGAGAGGCCCGTGGGAAGAGAGCCGTAGGTGACCGACCACGTATAAGGCGCAGCGCCGCCGGTGGCCGCGAGGGTCTGCCGGTACAGTACCGTGGAGACCGCGTTCGGAAGGCTCGCGGTCGCAATCGCAAGCGGCGCGGGCACGACGTTAATCGACAGGGCCTGCTCGGTGGTTGCAGCCGGCACGGCGCTGTCGGCTGCATGGACAGTGAAGCTCACGAGGCCGTAACCCGTGGGCGTGCCGCCGATGGCACCAGTAGTGGCGTTGAGCGAAAGCCCATCGGGGAGGCCGCCGGCCGAGATCGACCATGTGAGAGGAGCCGTGCCGCCGGATGCGACGAGCGTCTGGGAGTAGAGGACGCCCTTCTGGCCGTCGGCGAGGGTCGTGGTTCTGATGATGAGGTCCGCAGGGGCTACCAGTATGGAGAGCGCCTGTTCGGCGGTAGCGGCCGGCGCAGCGGAGTCGGCAACTCGCACGACGAAATCAACCGCGCCTGAGGCCGTGGGCGTCCCGCTTATCTCGCCGGTCGCGGCATTGAGCGACAGGCCTGCCGGGAGGCTTCCGGGCGAGACGCCCCATGTGAGTGGAGCCATCCCTCCCGCGGCGATAAGGGTCGCGTAGTAAGCGACGCCGACCTTGCCGTCGGACAGAGACGTCGTGGTGATTGAAAGCGGATTATAGGTTATGTCGATGGAGAATGCCTTCACCGCGGTAGCGGCCGGCGACCAGGAGTCGACCGCGGCAACCGTGAAGCTGGAGGAGCCTTCAATCGCAGGCGTGCCGCTGATGAGGCCCGTAGCGCCGTCAAGGCTCAAGCCGGCAGGCAACGCCCCTGCCATGAGCGACCACGTGACGGGCACCGCGCCGCCGGCCGCCGAGAGGGCATGAGAGTAAACGACTTCCTTCACTCCGTCAGGCAGGCTCACGGTCGTGATCGCGAGGGCAGCCGGCTGCACCACGAGGGAGAAGGCCCGCGTGGCCGTGCTGGTGGGCGACCACGAGTCTACCGCCTGCGCAGTGAAGCTGGCGACGCCGTAGGCTGTGGGCGTGCCGTTTATCTCGCCTGTGAACGGGTTGATCGTGAGCCCCGCCGGAAGGCTTCCGGAAGCTATGCCCCACGCGTACGGCGCGGCGCCGCCGACGGCCGTCAGGGTCGCTGCGTAGTGGACGCCGACCGCGCCATCGGGGAGGCCTGGCGTCGCGATCAGGAAGTCGCCGGGGACCAAGATGTACAGGACCGCCATCGCGGCGTCCGCCGGCGACTGGGAATCCGACACGGCGATGGTGAACGGAGCCGAGGCCGCCGCGGCCGGGGTGCCGCTTATTGTGCCGGTAGCGCCGTCAAGCGAGAGCCCGTCGGGCAGGCTGCCGGAGACGATTGACCACACATACGGGGTCACACCGCCGGCCGCCGAGACGGTTTGCGAGTACGCGACACCAATCCTACCCCCGGGCAGGCTCGATGTTGTGATGGAAAGGTCGACGACCACGGTAATGGAGAGCGCCTTTGTGCCCGTCCCCTGGGGGACTCGCGAGTCAACGACCTGGACGGTGAAGTCCGACGTGCCTTCGGTCGTTGGGGTACCGCCTATTACGCCGGTGGCGCCGTCTATCGATAACCCCGGCGGCAATGCGCCGGAGAGAATTGACCAGGTATAGGGAGTCGTGCCTCCGGAAACCAGTACGTTTCCCGTATAAGGCACGCCAATCTGGCCATTGAGCAGACGCGCAGTTATGACGACCGGAACTGCCGAGGGGGCGATTGTGATTGAGAACGCCTTGGTGTCGTAGAAGAACCAGCTATCGTACGCTGTAATGCTGAAGTCCCAGGTTCCCGGTTCCGTAGGCATTCCGGTCAGTGCGCCACCTGGATCAAGGGACAGGCCCGGCGGCAGCGACCCGGTCCAGAGGTAGAAGGTGTAAGGAGAATGACCGGCGTGCGCGGTGATCGTCTGGCTGTAGGGTACACCCACTTGTCCGCCAACAAGGTTTCCGGTGTTGATTTGCACAGCGCCGAATGCCGAGGATACCGGGCCAAACGCCGCAAAGATGAGGGCTGCCACGATCCAGAGTGCCATCTTCCCGTATTGCGCCATCGAAATACCCTCCTAACATGCCTTGACAAACGAATCCGGTAATTAGGGCCGCCTGGGAGTCCTTGTGCTGCCCGGGCTGACGCCCTGCCAAACTCCATGATTGCCAAGGAATGGGGCAGAAAGACACACGCGAACGCGCGGACGCCCTGCCCTGCCAAGAGAGAACCCGGAAGGTCGATGGGTTTGCCGAGAGCGCCTTGAATGACGCGAGCTCCCGGAATGACACGGAAATGGTATCCCCGGGGTGCCCGGCAACGGTGGTAGTCGAGGTAGCGGTGCGACGGTTGCCTGGGACGACAACTACCCTGAAGACAACAGTGAAATGCCTTGGCTTCTCAGGCTACAGGACAAACAGAATCCAAGTCGTCGTATTAAAGCATGCCCGGAAACGAGTGTCAACGGATATTCTGAAAGTTTTTTGCACAATCTTCACGAGTGGGCGAGTCGCAACAGCCGAGAGATGAGCAAGCCATGTCGCCCTGAACGCCGAAACTCAGTATGTATGTGGCGTGTCAGTTGCAATGAGACAGAGAAGGAGGCATCAAGAGTTCCGTGCGCACGATAATTGCTTTCGTTGTCTACGAAACGCCGTTCGCGCCTGCCGGGGGCGTCGCGGCAGTGATGAGGTTCCTGCCGGAGTATGTGAAGAAGGCCGCGGGGGTTGAGACAATCGTCTTCACGCCGATGCACAAGTCGGCCAAGTTCCCGCAGGACGCGGCGCTCACGTCGATGGGAAAGGTCATGGTGCCCGTCGGGCGCGAGAGGACGACAGTGGAGTTGCTGCGGCTCGACAAGGGACTCCCCTGGTACTTCCTGAAACCGCTCGAGGGCGAGTACTTTGAGGGGTCGGCGCACCCGTATGACATGTCCGGGGAGGAACTGCTGAGGGATTCGCTATTCTTCGGGAAGGCGGTCGCCGCGGCGATAAAGGCCGAGGAGGCGTTCCCGGATGGTTCGGGAGAACCCATAGAGTGGAAACTCCTCGTTCAGGATTGGGAGGCGGCGACGACGGCGATGGCGCTTGCGAACGCGCGCGCCAAGAACCGGCCGGCAATGTATCTCACGCTTCACAACAGTTACGACATGCCGCTTACGACAAAGGACCTGCGCGCGATCGGCATCAAGGGTAAGGCGACGGCGCGCGATAGCGTGCTATCGCGGGCGCTGCCCATTGTCGAAAGAACCATCTTCACCGTATCAGGGCAGTTCGCGTATGACCTCACCGATGATCCGCTGCAGGCGGAGGTCATGGCGTCGCATCTTGTCGACAGGCTGTCGACACGGCTCCTGGGCATTGATAACGGTCCGTTTGCCGAGTTTGCGCTGCACGAGCCTATCATCGTGGCGGCGATGGGCGGGGACTTCGGGCCGATTCGCCAGTGGAAGACGGAGCGAAGGGAGCACGCGACAAGGGCGTTTCGGGCGCTCCAGAGCACTTCGGAAAAGCCGGTATGGGGCGACGTAAAGAAGTTCACCGAGTCCGATGACCCGTGGATCGTCATGGGCGGACGCGACGATCCCAGACAGAAGGGGTACGACGTCGCAGCGGCGGCGATTGAGCAGTTCCTCGCCAAGGGCTGCAAGGCACAATTCATTCTCTTCCCGATACCGGGCAGCGAGGGGCTCGCGGGGCTGGAGTTTCTTCACAGGCTCGCAAAGGCATTCCCGGGGCGTGTTGTGGCGATGCCGTTTCGATGGTCGGAGGGGTTCTTCCTCGTGCTGCAAGGGGCGGCGTTCGGGCTGATGCCTTCGCTGTATGAGCCATTCGGGATGGCCAACGAGTTCTATCTCAACGGCACGCCCGGCATAGGGCGCGCAACGGGGGGAATCATACAGCAGATCGTGCCGCTGAGATCGGGCGCGTCATGCAGCCAGGCGGTTCAGGACCGCGCGGCGCGCTGGCATCTCATATCGGCGCGGCCGACGGGGATACTATTCCGCGAGAGGGACGGCATAGGGTCGGTCACGAGGGACTGGCAAGCTGTCAATGTATGCGACTATGAGACAGGCGGCGAGCGTCCGGACAGGGTTGAGGCAAGGCTGCGATTGCCGCTCTTCAGCGCGATGGCTTCCGAGTGCCGTATCGCGATTGAGGATGCTGCCCGGTTATACACGGAACGGCCGGACGAGTACTGCGTGATGCTGACGGAGGGGATCGATTACATAAGGCGGACGTTCAGCTGGAGGCGGGCGGCGGGGGAGTACGTGAGGCAAATCGTTTAGACTGGAGACCGGAGACCGGAGACTGGAGGAAAGACAACCAGTCTGAAGCCCCGGTTTCACCTGCGGCTACGCCGTGGCAGGCCGAAGGCTGAAGGTCTAAGGAACGGCCAAACCAATGATCACACCGACCCGATCTCCTTTCCGGCGTGCCAAGCCTGGCCGAGAGGCTTGCCGATTGACCAGTAGCCGTTGTCGGGCATGGTCAGGACGAAGGGGGACATCTTGCGAACGTCGGGCTTACCTTCTGTAAGGAAGCGATCCTCACTGTAGGATTGGACGATCTCACCGATGAAGAGAACATCGACGGGCAGATCAACGGTTTTGTAAAGACGGCACTCCATCGTGAGGGGGCACTCCTCAATCATCGGCGCTCCGGTCAGCTCACCGCGGAAGACGGTGAAGAGCTTCGACTTGTCCGCCTTCGCGCCGGAGACGATGCCACAGTAATCAGTCTTGGCCATCAGATCGCTGCCGGGGACGTTGACGCTGAATGCCTTGTTCGCTTCGATGCCGGGATTGGTGAAGTGGCGCTTGCCGAGGGCGATGGCGATAAGGGGCGGATCGTAGTTCACGCGAGAAATCCACGCCGCTGCGAGAAAGTTGTCGCGACCATCAACGGTCGCACCGATCAGGGTCATCGGCATGGGGCAGGGAAAGGCGTTGGGGCCGAGTTTGGTCTTTCGCATGGGCGCCTCCTTTTGGGTGGTTGGATGCAACGCATTGTACCAGAGAATGAGTCGCATGGGTATGGCAATGCGGAAGTGCAGTGGGCGACGGCGGGCGGAGGCGGTAGGAGGACGCGTTTGGACGTCCGTCCAGGGCGGGTACGGAGCCCCGCCCCTACGGAGTGGTATGCGAAGGTGTATTGCAGGTAATGCTGTTGACACGCCGGCGAAGAGGGGCGTAGAATTGACGCCGTGGTTGGTTCAGGGCATGAATAAGCGAGGGTGAGATGAAGATCGACGTGAACAAGGGCGGGTGGATAGCGTACACCAACTGGGTGCTTGATTGCAGGCCGATGATCGACTCGCCGACGGCGTTTCGAAAGGACTTCAAGCTGAGCTCGAAGGCGGTGAGCGGTCGGCTTATCGTCACGGCGGCAGACAAGTACGCCCTGTGGCTTAACGGCAAGCTTATCGGCTACGGGCCGGCGCGGTCGTATCCGCGAAACAAAATCTACGATGAGTACGACATAACGCCGCTCCTGCGAAAAGGCGTAAACCGCTTAGCTGCGCTCATCACGCCGTGTACGGGGGCGAACTTCCTTGCGAACTACACGCGGATGGCGCTCTTCGTTCAGGCCGAGGTCGTCATGGCCAACGGGAAGCGCGAGTGGGTCGTATCGGACGAGACATGGCAAAGCAGGATCGCGGACTGGATAAGAAGCAACTACCTCCTCATCTCGACGCCGGTCGGGCCGCAGGAGCACTCGGATGCCGCGATTGAGAATAAGGATTGGAAGGCCGGCACGCCCGGGACCGGATGGTCGCCGGCGCTGTATCTCGGCTCAGTCGGCATGCCGCCATGGGTAAACCTCGTGCCAAGGCCCGTGCCCCTTCTCGTGGAGAAGCCGATCACTCCGGCGCTTGTGTGGGAGGGGCGCGGCGAGAGGAAGATGGCGGAGACGTCGCTTAACGTCGCAACGCTCTTCAACGCGTTGCCGGTCGACGGCAAGGTCGTGGCGCCGAAGCGAGCCGAAGGCGTCTTTGCCGACAGCATAGCGAATGTAAGGGTGTTCGATTTCGGAAGGACGAGACTTATCCGACCGGGTGTCGAAATCAGCGATGTGAAGGGCACGGTGCGCGTCGAGCTCTATTACGATATCAAGCTGGGCGACAGGCCGACTGCGGCAAAGGGGTTTCGGTTCAGAACTGATGGGCAGGCGGACTCGTGCAAGACCAGCGAGGCGTTGGCGTGGGAGACGATTGTGCCGCGGGGATTTCGCTTCCTGACAGTGAAAATGAGCGGCCCCGGCACGGCGAAGTACCGTCTCGCGTGCAGGTCGGTAGACTATCCCTACGAGGAGAACGCGTCGTTTGAATCGTCGGACCCCTTCCTGTCGCGCGCGTGGGAGATCTCGAAGAATAACCTCCGGTCGTCAACCAACGACGCGGCCGTAGATTGCTGCAACCGCGAAAATCTCCTGTGGGCATTCGATGCGTTCGCGACGTGCAAGGCGGCGTTTTACAGCTTCGGTGAGACGCGCATGTGGCGGAGGTGTCTCGCGCTCATCGCGGAAGGGATCGACTCCGACGGGCGGCCGAGCGCGGTTGTGCCGACGGACGTGCCGTCGAGCCTCTATGGGCAGGCCATGCATCTGCCGATTTCGATCCGCGACTACTATATGGCAACAGGCGATCGCTCACTACTCATCGAGACGGCCGCGGCGCTGAGGCGGTATCTGGAGTTTTGCGCCCGGTACATGACCCGGGAAGACCTCTTCATCCCGCCGACGTGGTCGTGGCACTGGCTGGATTGGGCTCCCATCGACAACCGCCCCTACTCCCTGCCGGTCAATGCGCTCCTTGTGCTGTCATGCGATGCCTCGGCGCAGATCGCGCGGGTGATCGGCGACAAGGGGCTCGCCAGCGTGGCCTCGAAGATCGGCCCTGTTGTGCGAAGGGCGATTGCGCGGTTCTATGACGCCAAGGCGCGTGCGTTCCGGTCGCACATCGAGCCGCGAACGAGACTCACGCTGCCGCCGTTCAAGCCGAACAGCCGCTCGACCGAAGTCGCGATGAGCGTTATGCACGGCGTGCACGGAAACGTACTCGCGGCGCTCGGCGCGTGCGGGACGGCGGCAATGCAGCGGGCGGCGCTTGCGCACGCGGCGAAGTGCTTTGCAGCCGCGCCGGGACCGGCAAACCAGATAGGCACGGGATACGTTGACATCCTCCTGTCGCCGCTATGCGCCGCGGGATATGGTGGGGCCGCGATGGCCAAGGCACGCAGCATGTACCAGCCCTTCATCGACGTCGGCGCCCCTACCTGGGGCGAGGATGCGAAGGAAGTGAGCGTCTTCAACACCGCGCACGGCTGGTCGGCAGCGCTCAATTCGTTTGTCGTGGAGGGGCTCGTCGGGCTCAAAGCCGCAGGGCCGGGATGGAAAGAGGCTACACTCAAGCCGCCAGCGGACGTGGATGTCGATTACACTTACTCGCTTGAGACGCCTGCGGGAGTCCTCCGAGTGGAGCGCTCAGGCGGTCGAGTCAAAGTGCGTTGGCCGAGAAGCGTCAAGGCGAGGACCGTGCGGGGAACAACGTGACGAAGTCACGCAAGATGGTCGTGGCGGTGGCTATTGCCGTTGCGGCGACGCTCACGGTCAGGTTGGTCATCTCCGCGACTGACCACTCCAGGCTCCGCTCCGAGGTGAAGCTTCTGGAAGCGGAGGGCGGCTCGGCAAATGTCCTCGATCTGCTGCCCAGGCCACTCGGCAGAAAGCCCGGCGCGCCGGTCGCATTGCTTACTGCCGAACAGTTTTCCTGGCCATATCCCAAGGTCGGTCAGGGCACGGAGAACGCGGATTTCGCCGATGCAAACGTCTCTGAAGCCGCCAAGATCGGACGGGCGTTCGGAGAGTATACTTCATGGCTGCCATCGGCGTACGGCTTCACAGTGCCTGCCGCGAAGCCGAATGAGCCCGTCCCGCAGCGCAATGAAGCGTGGTTCCCCTACCTGGAGAAGATGACGACGGACAACAAGGATTCCATTGACTTCGTCCGCCGTACGGCAGACGGCCCGCCGGCGATGTTCAAGACGGTCTGGACTCAGGGAGCTATGATTACGTTGTCGCATCTGTCGCGCTTGGGGCGGGTGGCAAAGCTCTTGAGCGCGGACGCGGCGGTCAGGTTGCACAAAGGCGATGAAGCAGGCGCCGTTCAAGATGTCCAAACAGTGCTGAAACTGCGGCTGCTCATAGATGATGACCCCGTGGCGCTTTCGAAGCTGACGGCCTTCAGGATGGACAGCGTGGCGTTCGAGACGCTCATGATGATTCTAAGCAAGGGGCATCCGGATCGCGCGGCGATAGGGAAGGTGCTCCAGGAACTCGACGGGCGCGAGAAACGTAACAGGCTGACCGCGATGCTCTTTGGTGAGACCGCGATCGATATGGACACCTTCAGGACCATGGGCAAGGACATGGAAACGTTCCTGCTCATGACCGAGGGCTCTGTAGCAAACCCGCTTTCGCTTGAGAAGCAAGTCAGGACGTGGCTTCACATGGCTGCGTGGCATCGTACGGCTGACGAATGCAGTTTTCTCAAGGCCATGAGGGAGATCCGGGCGAGATCGAGGATGGAATTCCCGCAGATTCTTGACGGCATTGCCCATCATACGCCCGCGCCGGCGTCAGGAACACCGTTCACAGCCCTTACGCCCGACCTGATCAGGGCGTTGCCGGGGTTGTTCTATGAGGAGGCGGGCGCAGACGCGCGCGTGCGCATCACCCGCGCGGCTGTGGCGCTCTACCTCTACCGCATGGACACCGGTACGTTCCCCGCAACCCTCGACGCGCTCATCCCGAAGTATCTCAAAGAGTCCCAGACCGACCCCTACAGTGGAAAGCCCCTGATTTATAGACAAACTAAGGGCGGCTACCTGCTCTATAGCATTGGGGAGGATCGTAAGGACGACGGCGGAAATCCGACTGTGGATGTGACGTGGCAGTGCGACGCGCCGCAGTCGACGGGAAAGCCGCAGGGGCAATGACAAGGGGCACAAAGATAACCGTAGGTATCCTCGCCGGCCTCGTACTGGCGGCGCTTGCCGTTAGGTGGACGATTTCGGGCGTCTACTACTGCAAGGCCAAGGAAGAGATAAGGCTTCTTGAGGCCGAGGGCGGGTCGGTGAACATCGCCGACCTCTCTCCCAAGGCGGCTGCGGCGCGCCTGGGGCGCAGGATCGCGCTTTATCGTGTCGAGGACTTCAAGTACAGCCACCCGAAGGGCAGGACCTCAGGACCGGTCGCGCTCACCAACCCCAACGTGCCGAAGCAGGACCGGATCACGGGCGCGGTTCTGGAGATGGACGAGTGGCTGGCCTCCATCGCCACCGCGCAGGTCCAGGGGCGGCCACTAATGACGCAGCCGGGCGAGTGGAACCACGACTGGGAGCCTCTTCTCGCGAAGCACATAAAGGCGAACAGGGCCGTGCTCGACCGCGCGAAGGCAGCCGCGTCAGATGGCACGGGCGCGTTCGACGTACAGTGGGATTCGTTTGACGAAGATCTCGTGGCCCATGTGAAGGCGCTCTGCCAGGTCTCGCTGCTCATGCGTACAGAGGCGCTCCTCAAGGCGCACACGGGAGATATGGCCGGCGCGCTCGAAGACGTAAGGCTGATGTTCCGCCTGCGCAGGCTTCTCGATGGAGACCCGTGGGTGGCCAGCAAGCTGCTGGGCTGCAAGCAGCTTGACAGGACGGCGGAAGGGACGCTTGAAATAGTCCTCCGCGAGGGCAAGCCGGACCGTGATGCCCTTGAGAAGATACTCGCTGAACTCTCGGATCATGAGGAGCGTAACCGGTTGTCGTATGCACTGCTCGGCGACACGGCCCTGGAGTTCCAATGCATCCGCGCGATCAGCAGGAACCCGTCTTCCGTCAACCAGGCTCTTCACGCCATCGGAGGCGGACAAGCGATGCCCGAAGAGATGCCGTCAATGTGGAAGTTCGCGATCGGACTTGGTTTCAAAATGGTATGGTTTTCGCAGGTCGATGAATACAACTTCCTACGGGATGCGAGGGAAATGCGAGCAAGGGCTCGGCTGCCCTTCCCCGAGATACTCGCGTCACGAGGCCGCGCAAAGGGCGCCGGCACCTGGTATGCGGTCACGCATATCGCGACGGACAGACTCCTGCCGCAGGTGATCGCATACTCCTTTACTGCAGAGGCTACTGCAGACGCACAGTTGGGGGGAACGCGCCTCGCGCTTGCGGCGTTACTGTTCCGGGCGGATACTGGGATGTGTCCGGCAACGCCTGAGGTGCTGGTGCCGATGTACCTGCCGGAGATTCCTATGGATCCTCACACCGGCAGGCCGCTCAGGTTGCTGGCGCAAGGCGAAGGATTTGTCGTCTACGCACCTGCCTCAGGTGTCGATCACGGCGGCCAGCCGCCGGATGTCGTGTTGTGGAGGTTCAACGCGCCGGAGCCGGCAGGACGACCGTGAGACACTTGTCCCCGGCTATCGCGCCTTGGCTCAAGCCTTTCTTCTCGACGAAAAGCCCCTGAGATATAGACAAGACGGAGGGGGGTTCACACTCTATAGTATAGGGCAGGACTGCGTCGACAACGGCGGCAGAAACCAAACGGACATCATCTGGCAGAGAGACAAGTGACGGCATCCCAACATCGGACGCCGAGGCGTCGGCGGCGCAAGGATGACCCGCCTCCGCTTGCGCACGTGACGGCGGCGATGCACCCGTTGCGGCGGCTGAAGATAGCTGCCATCGTGCCGCTGTGCTTTGTTGCGGCGCTCATCGTCGTGCGTCAGGGCATTATCGAGTACTACAGGCTCGAACTCGCGCAGGAACTGAAATTCCTCGCGACGGAGACGGGCGCAACGACGATTGGCGAGCTCGCCCCGAAGCCGCCGGCGGGCACGCCGGACAATCCTGCGCACGTGATCAAGTGGGAGGACCTCAACTGCCCGATGCCGGAGGCTCGGGACAGCTACGAGGCGACCTTCGTCACCCCTGACAGCTCGCCGACTTCCGAGCCGGATCAGGGCCAGGCGTATAGCGAGTTCACGAACTGGCTGCGCCTTGAACTCGCGCCTGATGCACGCACCAAGGCAAACCGGTGGCGGCCGCCGCAGTTCAATTACTGGAATGACCAGTGGGTCCCTCCTCTCCAGTCAATCGTCGACGCCTGCGAATCGCCGCTTGCGCGCGTGAAGCGCGAGGCGGAACTGGGCACAGGATACTTCGAAAGGGACTGGTCGGCGACACAGTTCAAAGGAGCGCCCCGGCTCGTCTTTCCCGAATGCACAGCGCTGCGCAACGCGGCGCGGCTCCTGCAGGTCGAGGCGGTCCTCAAGGCCCGCGGCGGCGACATGAAAGGCGCCTTTGAAGACGTACTGGTCATGCTGCGGCTCAGGAGATTCATCGACGACTATCCTGTAGAGGCTGCCAAGCTGATGGCCATTGGGCTCGATGATATCGCGTTCTCGACGATCAAGGGTGTGCTTGTCTACGGCTGCGCCGACAAGGAACAAGCCGAGGCCCTGTACAAGGAACTTGGCGGCCGCGAAGCGGCGAACTCACTGTACAGGCCCCTGCTTGGAGCGACGGTCGCGGGCATTATGACATATGATGCGGCGCGCAAGGACATAGTCGTTCTTGGGGGCGCCAATCCCTTCGTAGTGCAGGCGTTCGGCAGCGACTTCGTCGGACAGGAGGAGGTCATCGAAAGCCGGCTCGCGCGATTCGGCATGAGATTCATCTGGCTCGATACTCGCGACGAATACCATTACCTGCGCGCGATGGATTTCGCCAGGAAGACATCCAAGCTCCCTTGCGCGGATTCGGCGGTTGCATTCAACAAACAGCTCGTCCGCAGCCGTACCCAGATCAGCTGGCTCGGCATGGATCCTCTGGACTTCATGAGTTACCACCTGGTTGGATGGAACACCCCGGCTCAGATGGGGCAGGCCAGCGCGAGAACAGCCCTTGCAAGAGCGGCCGTCGCGCTGGCGCGCTACAAGAGCGATAATGGCGCGTACCCCTCCTCCCTCGCCGAGCTCGCGCCGGAATATCTGCCGCAGATTCCAATCGATCCGTGCGACGGCACGCCGCTCAAGTACACGCCCAACGGCAAGGGGTATACGATCTACAGCTCCGGCGCGGACGGCGTGAACGGCGGAGGGGCGTACTACTCGGATGTGATATGGGAGAGCGGGGAGTGACGCGACAATGACGCAGATGGCTTCCTCCGAGAATGCCAGGGACAGAAGCAATGCGCGCAACATGGCGCCGCCTGCCCTCGGCCACAACTCTACGACCCTGCGCCCCTCGCGGCGCACGAGGGTGGCGCTGCTTATGCCATTGTGCGCTGTCGCGCTCTTCTTCGTCGCGCGGGAGGCCGTGAGTGCATTTTACGGCCTTCGCGTTCGTCAAGAGCTGACCGCGCTCAAGGCCGAGGGCGGCGCCGCGACGCTTGCCGCGCTTATGCACAAACCTCCGGCGGGCACACCTGCGGATCCCGCTCACGCGCTCACCGCGGACGAATTGACCTTTCCGCTCCCGCAGCAGGTTTCAGACCGCTGGCCCAATGTCGGCCTCCAAAGCGACCTTCTGGCGCCGGAGCAGAAACTGGCCAAGGCGTACCTGCAGCTCACCACCTGGAACTGGCGACACGGGAACTGGCGGATTTGTTCGCCGTCTGAGTTGCCTCCTGGCGCCTGTCCCTCCGGTTGGAATGACGAGTGGGCTCCCTTCCTGCGTAAGTACGTCGAATCGCGCTCCGCCGCTCTGAAGCAGATAAGGCGCGCGGCCACTTCCGACAACGCCTACTTCCCGCACAACTGGAGCGGCGAGGACCCTCGGGATCTCCCTGGATATCCCATCCTCAATCGCATAACCAACTACTGGGGCAACGAGGTCGCCGGCAACCTCCCTGAATATGGCGTCCTTGATCGCGCGGCCAACCTCCTCATGGTTGACGCGCTGCTCCACGCGCGCGACGGCAACGCCGCCGAGGCGTTCGAGGATGTGAGGCTCATGCTGCGACTGCGCAAGTTGGTGGACGGCTACCCTCTTGTCCTGGCCAGGAGCACGGCGGCGGGACTTGACAGGACTGCGTGCGCCACTCTTCGCAGCGTGCTTTCCTTTGTTCGCCCGAGTCGCGAGTTAGTTAACAGAATCATAGGTGAACTCGCCAATCGCGAAGAAGCCAACGCGCTGGATCGCGCGCTGTTTGGCGAAACAGCGCGCGGTCTGATGGTCTACGCCACTGTCCCTGACGCGGCAACACTGCTTGCGAAGGCCGGCACGGGACAAGTGCCTCAGACGTACTTCCCCAACCGCCTTTGTGCAAGGCTCCTGTGGATCAGGACTCTCGACGAATACCGCTTTCTGCGTAGCATGCGCGCTATCAGAGCGGCCTACAGGAAGCCGCTAACGCAGGCGGAGATCATCCTCCTGCCGACCGGGATGTCGGTAAGCAGGTCCGCGCCGCCTCCGATCCATGCTTACTGGACAAGCCCTCTCGCGGACCGTATGACTGCGGAGATTCAATATGCCCCCGAGCTCGTCGCATTTGCCGGCGCTCATGCCGCGCTCGCGCGAACCGCGCTTGTCCTGTCGCTCTACAAGGCGAATACAGGGGCCTACCCGGTCACGCTCGGTGCGCTTGTGCCCGCTTATCTGCCCAAAGCTCCCATCGACCCCTGCGACGGCGCCCCTCTCAGGTATTCCGTCAGGGATAGCGGCTTTCTCGTCTACAGCGTAGGTCTGGATGGCGTCGACGACGGCGGGAAGATCGGCCCCGACATCACATGGGAAGACGACGAATGACTTCGGCTGAGAACAGCCCAATGGAGAGAACGCCGAGGCCGGCCCACCCGCCCGCCCTCGGCCACAACTCTACGACCCTGCGCCCCTCGCGGCGCACAAGAGTGGCACTGCTCGTGCCCCTTTGCGCCGTGGTGTTCTTCTTTGTCGCGCGAGAAGCCGTTAGTGAGTTCTACGGGCTGCTCGTAAAGCGGGAGTTGACTGCGCTCAGGGCCGACGGCGGAGGAGCATCGATCGCTGAACTCGCAGCGAAGCCGCCGGAGGGAACGGCGGATAATCCCGCGCACCGGCTCAATACAAGCGACTTCAAATGCACGTTCCCGCAGGCTCTCTCCAGCCGCGTTCCGCAGGCTGACCTTGACAGCACGGCGCTCGCGCCTCAGCAGAAGTTGTCAAAGGCATACAGCGAGTTCCAGCTCTGGCACGGGCTTTCAATCGCGCCGTGGATTCGACCGACCGGCACCGCGCCATTCTACAACCCGAGATGGCAACCGGTCGAATGGAACGACGCTTGGATCCCCTGGCTCGAAAAACACGTCGATCAAAACTACGCCGCGCTCTACAACATACGGCGCGAGATCGCCTCTGGAACCGGCTACTTCGCGCACGATTGGAGCAAGGGTTGTCCGGAGTCCATCCTCGAATACACAGTGCTCAGGTCTCTCGCGAACCTGCTTCGTGAGGACGCCGCACTCAGGGCCCGCAAGGGGGACGCGAAGGGAGCCTTTGAAGACGTGCGGGCCATTCTTCGCCTCAGGCGTCTTGTCGATACACAACCTCTCGAAACGGCAATAGGGGCAGGAATAGAATACGATGCGAGGGCAGCCTCAGCGCTCCATGCCGTTCTTGAGTTCGCAAAACCGGATAGGGCGTCGGCCGAAGCGATTATCAAGGAGCTTGCCAATCGCGAAGAGATGGACTCAGTCGCAAAGGCACTCTTCTACGATACGGTCGAGGGGCTTGCCACGTATGAGCGCAATCCCGATGGCGCCGCGCTCGCAGAGAACGTAGGCCGCGATACCTTTCAGCTGAGCCCGTTCGCGAAGCCTCTTATCCGGCTATTCTGGCTGAGGAACTACGACGAGCACTACTACCTGCGGGAAATGCGGCTCATGAGAGCCGCTTGCAGGACGCCGTTGGCAACGATCACAAACCCGCGTGGACAAGTGGCTGGGCAAGGGAAGGTCCTGTCTCTTCACCTCGTGGCCGACACTCTGGACCCTCAAGACAGGAGAATGGTTATTTCCACCATATGGGGACGCGGCAGCGCTGAGGCTGCCATCGCGCGCGCCGCTCTTGCCTTGTCACTCTACAAGGCAGAGAACAGCCAGTATCCCGACACGCTCGCGGCGCTTGTACCCGGATATCTTCCGAAGATCCCTATCGATCCCTTCGATGGCGCGCCTATCAAGTACGTCTTGAACGAAAACGGCTTCATAGTCTACAGCATCGGCGAGGACGGAAGGGACAATGGCGGTCAACCCGGACGTGACATTTCGTGGGGGAGTTCGCAATGAACCGGAGACTGACTTTGGCATGACCCCGCCTGTGAACACGAAGCCAGGGAGTGACAGGTCGCCGGACACACCGCCTGTGCCCGGCGCTCATGCCACGAAGCTGCGCCCGTCAAGGCATACAAGGGCGATCATCGCGGTGCCGCTTTCTATCGCGGCGGCGCTCTTCCTCATCCGACAGGCTGTAACGGAATACTACGGCCTTCTGGTGCGGCAGGAACTGGCTGCACTCAAGACCGAGGGCAAGGTCAGGAGCATCTCTGAACTCGCGCCTTCAGCATCAGCGCTGCGGCCCTCCAGCGGCATCGACGAGTTCACCGCCCGCGACTTCAAATACCCGGACGCACCGGCGTTTTCGAATCGCTGGCCGGACGTTGGCTTCGACAGTAAGGCGTTGACACCGGAGCAGAAGCTGGCGAAAGCATATTTCCGATTCACGCTCTGGGACGGCTTCCGGTTTAGCGGGTGGATCATCCCGTCATCAGCTCCGCCCGAGCATCGCGGGCCGGCCAACTGGGACGATGACTGGGTCCCGTTCCTGGACAAGTACGTCAAAGACAGAGCTGCCGCATTGGAGCGCATAAAGCGGGCGGCGGCATCCGATACCGCGCGATTCTCGTGCAATTGGAGCCCGCCTTACGACATCGCCTCCGAGGCGTCTCTTGCGCTCCGCCGCGCCGCGGAGCTCCTGCGAGTGGATGCGATGCTTCGTGCACGCGCCGGCGATGCCAGAGGGGCATACGAGGATGTGAGACTTATGCTCCGGCTACGTCATCTTGTGGACCACGTTCCTCTCATGGATGCCAAAGAGGCAGCGGCGAGAAGCGACTCGCGGGCATTTCAGACCCTTCACGGCATCATGCTCTTTGTCCCGCTGGGCAAGCAGTCAGCCGATACGCTCATAGCGGAACTGACCGGGCGCGAGGAGCAGAACTCCGTCGACCGCGCCCTGCTCAGCGAGGCGGCTCGAGGCGTTGGCTTCTACGACTCCATTCCGGGCGCGGCAGGGCTTCTTGAAAAAGGCGGCAAGAACAGCGCGCTGCCCTTCGGCCGCCTTGATCCGCTTGACGTGAAGCTTTTCTGGGTGAAAGCGCTCGACGAGTACTGCTACCTTCGCACTATGCGCCTCTCGCGAGCCGCACACAAGAAGCCTTACGCCCAATGCGCGGCGGAGCTTATGGCGGCGCAGGGATTGTCGCCACAGGGAGGTGTGGTTGTCCGGCGTGCGCCCATGACAGACCTGGTTGCGCGATACTTGCTCATGGCCGGTCAGGAAGGCACATACTCTACTATGTACGCAGCCACCGACGCCGCTATTGCGAGGACCGCGATTGCGCTGTCTCTGTACAGGGCGGAAGAACGGGCATGCCCCACTTCGCTCGAGGCGCTCGTCCCTGCGTACCTGCCGGAAGTCCAAACCGATCCCTGCGACGGCGCCCCTCTCAGGTATTACATGAAGGACAAGGGATTTGTCGTCTACAGCGTCGGTCTGGATGGCAAGGACAGCGGCGGCCAGCCGCGGCGCGATATCGTATGGGGGAGCGAAGAGTGAAGACGGATCGTAAGGTCCGCCGCTGTGGAGGGGCTGCGCAATGCCGCGAATGACAAGAGGCGTGAAGTGGACGCTGATCATCACCGGATCAATAGCTTTCATGCTATTATGCGTCCGCTGCTTCATCTTCTGGCACTGGAACGCAAAGGTGAATGCCGAAATCAAGGCATTCGAAGCGGAGGACTGGCCGGCGCGGCTCAGCGGCTACGTCCCCAAGACCCGCCCCGACGGCACAAAGAGGCATTTCTACCGCACCGACGAATTCGACTATTCCTACCCCAGCCCGTATCGAGTCACGACCTCCGGCAGCCAGGTGGCCATCGCTAAGGCCGCGCGCGACTTCGCCTCCTGGAGCGCGTTCTGCGACGTGGGAGGCAACGTCACCGGCAGGAAAGCAGCTGACTGGAACGATGCCTGGATTGAGCCCCTCCAGCGTCACCTCACGGAGAGCGGGGTTGTTCTGAACGCCGTCAAGACCGCGGCAGCCGACGGGACAGGAGCGTTCAGTGTCGATTGGGACAATGGATATCAGGCAAGGGCCGGACACCTCTATACCCTGATCGATCTCGCGGACTTGATGCGAGTTGAGGCCGTGCTCAAGGCTCACGCGCTCGACATGCAAGGGGCTTTCGAAGACGTCCGCCTGATGCTCCGCCTGCGACGACTCGTGGACGATGACCCTCGTTTGTGGTCCAAGGGGGTCGCAATGCGCCTCGACACGGAGGCGTTCGCCACTCTCAACGGTGTCCTCCAGTTAGTCCAGCCGGACCGCGCCGCGGTCGACGCCATTCTGGCTGAGCTCGCGGACCGCGAAAAGCGCAACGATATTTCCGTCGTCTTCGCGAGCGAGACGACTTTCGGCATAGGATTCTTTAACGCTGCCCGAGGGGACCCAACCGTGATACTCAGGTACAGCGAGACGCGCCTGAAGGACTCCGAAATCGCTCCTCACTCAGGGGGCGAAGTCCTCCTCGGCCAACTCGCCAGGTTCTTCTGGATCGCTCCCGCCGACGAATATCAGTTTCTCGTGGAAATGAAGTCGCTGAGGCAATACGCGAAGAAGCCTTTCCCACGCGGCACTCCCCCTGCCCTTGCGCCTTTCCCCCGCCCGAGCGTAAGCCTGCTCACAAGCGGGGTGACCTCCATGTATTCATATGGCTTGTCGCGGGAAGTCAACGCCGAGGAAACCGCCGATGCTTACGTTCGCATGGCTCGCGTTGTTCTCGCCCTCTCTCTATACCATGCCGACGCCGGAGCGTATCCGCCGTCTCTGGACGCCCTTGTGCCCGCATACCTGCCTGCCGTCCCCCTCGATCCCTACGACGGCAAGGCACTCCGCTACAAGCGGGGGTCTGCCGGATACGTTCTCTACGCGATCGGCGAGGACAGGGTCGACAACGGCGGCGTGCCATATCGCGACGACATCTGGGAACGCAACAAGTGACGACGTGAACCGGCCGGTCAGCAAGGGAGAGCGCATATGCCGCGAATGACAAGAAGCGTCAAGATCACCCTTGTGGTGGCCGCGTGCCTTCTGCTCCCCTACTTCGCCCTGCGCTGGACCCTCTACGCCGTCTATACCGTCAGGGTCAATAGAGAGCTCGCGCTCCTCAAGACCGAGGGTGGCTCGACGCATCTGGCCGACTTCTCGCCGCAGGCAAAGGCCGCGCGCGAGGGGCGCACGATCCGGCTGTACAAAGAAGACGACTTCGCATACGAATACCCGAGAAGAAGGGCGACAGACCCTGCAAGAGGCTTCGCTCTCGACCCCTACGCGCCTCTCGATTCGACCCAGGCCGCCAAGGCTGCGATTGTGTTCGACGATTGGCTGGGAGCAGGCTCCGGCGGCCTAAGCGGTTCGCTATCCAAGGATTGGCAGGACCGCTGGCTCCCCTATCTCGAAAAGCACCTTGAGGACAACCGCGCTGTCCTTGACCACGTCAAGGCCGCCGCGACAGCCGGCGACGGCGCGTTTGACGTCGACTGGAGCAAGGGTTACCTCGTCAGCCTCAGACATGTGAGATATCTTCGTGACCTTTCGAATCTCTTGCGCATCGAGGCAGTCGTCAAAGCGCGCAAAGGGGACATGCCCGGTGCGCTTGAAGACGTCCGCCTGATGTTCCGCATGCGGCGTCTCATGGACGGCGATCCCCTCCAGTATGCGAAGCTGAACGCTATGGCCTCAGACTTGCGCGCCGAAACCGCGCTTCGTGCCGTGCTCTTCTTCGGCGCGCCCGACCGCGAAAGCGTCGGAAGGATAACGGCAGAGCTTGCCGACCACCAGGAGCGCAACTGCATGACCGACATGCTCTTCGGAGAAACGGCCTTCGGGATACAGTTCTATGGCGCGATGCGACGAAACGCGGCAGCACTTGATGGCCTCAACGACATGTACGGCGACGCCATGGGCGACCCGTCCGTCCGAAGCGCACCATGGACGACCCGCCGCCAGTTGGAGGCGATTCTCTTCAGGCTTGTCTGGATACCGCCCAAGGACGAGTATGAGTACCTGGCCGCGATGCGGAGCCTTCGCGCGTGGTCGCGCCAAGACCTCGCGGCCGCCGCGGCCACACCTCCTGTCGTGCCAGACGCCAATGGCCTGCGAGACCTTCAGCACCTCTTGGCCGCAGAACTTGCGGGCGGAAACTCGCGCCTCCGCATCCTCGAGGCCGACTCCGACGCCCGTGTCCGCATGGTCCCGGTTGTTCTCGCGCTTGCTCTGTACAAATCCGACACCGGCGCGTACCCCTCTTCTCTCGATCCACTCGTACCCAGGTATCTGCCTGCGATTCCCGCCGACCCCTACGACGGCCAGCCGATGAGATACAGGCAGAGTGGCAGCGCCTGGCGTCTCTACAGCATCGGCGAAGACAGGCTCGACAGGGGCGGCGTGCAGTACTGGGACGTACTGTGGGAAAGCGGCGAGTGACCGCGCACCCCTAAGTCCTTCCGCCGACGCCTCTTGCGACCATACCTGCTCCATCGGAGCATTTGCATCCGCCCGGATGTCTACGCTACCGACGCCCGACGGCGGGACGTGCCGAGGCTTCGCCAACGCCTCCTGTGTCCCCGGGCGCGAAACCAGGGGCATCGGACACCGCAATGACAACGCTCAACGCTTCACCCGGCCAGCCGCGAGACAACCGGCCCCGCGCCTCTCGCGCGCGCCGGCTGGCGGCGGCATTTGTGCTCTCCGGAATGTGTCTCATTGCGCTCGTCGGATGCGGCAAGGGCGGCTACGGCGGCCAGCCCAAGGGCCCCGCCGGTGCAGGCAAAGGCCCCATGGGTTTCGGCGGCCCGGTGCCCGTCTCAGCAGCGAAAGCCACGCTCGCGAACATCCCCGTAACCCGCACCACGTTCGGAAACGTCCAGGCATACGCCACAGTGCAGGTTAAGTCGCAGGTCAACGGCATCCTCTCCGAGGTACACTTCAAGGAGGGCCAGTACGTCAAAGCCGGCGACTTCCTCATCGTCATCGACCCCCGCTTCTTCAAGGCCGCCGTAAATCAGGCCGAGGCAAGTCTGAAGCGCGACCAGGCCCAGCTCGTCCTTGCGCGCATTAACGTTGACCGGACCGCGCAACTCGTCAAGTCGGGCTTCGCCCCCCAGCAGGACCTCGATACGGCCAAAGCGACCCTCGATACTACCGACGCGACCGTCGCCGCCGACCAGGCCGTTGTCGACGGCTTCAAACTCCAGCTCAGCTACTGCTACATCACATCTCCAATAGAGGGCCGCACGAGCCAACTCCTCATTAACGTTGGCAACGCCATCAAAGCCAACGACGTCCCCATAATGACGGTCAACCAGGTAAAGCCCATCTACGTCCTATTCTCGCTTCCGGAGTCGGACCTTCTCACCGTGCGCCGCCGCATGGCCGAGAGTCCCTTGGAGGTCGATGCCGCGATCCCCGGCGACACAGGCCCTCCCGAAAGGGGCACAGTTGATTTCATCGACAACTCCGTCTCGCCCACGACCGGCACGATCACCTTGCGTGGCGTCTTCGCCAATGACGACCTGCGCCTCTGGCCCGGCCAGTACGTCAACGTTACCCTCTATCTCGCCACGATCACCGACACCGTAGTTGTGCCGTCGCCCGCCGTTCAGGCGGGCCAGGCGGGCAAGTACGTCTTCGTCGTAGAGCCCGACATGACCGTCGAAAGCCGCACCGTTGTCGCAGGCGATGAGTGGGCCGGCAAAACCGTGATCACGCACGGCGTCCAGGCGGGAGAGACTGTTGTAACCGACGGGCAGCTGCGTCTCACGCCCGGCGCGAAGGTGCTCCTGAAGCCCCCTGTCATCCCTGCCATGGGGCCTGCCATCGTTGAGAGTTCTTCGGTGGCAGCTGCCGTCGGCAGCACGGCCGAGGCGTCGATGCCGGCAGTAGGAAGCACGTCGCAATGAATATCTCCGAAACGTTCATCCGCCGCCCCGCGGCGACGACGCTCATAATGCTTTCGCTCCTCGTGTTCGGGGCGATCTCGTACGAAACCCTTCCCGTCAGCGATTTGCCCAACGTCGACTATCCCACAATAGTGGTGACCGCCAATCTTCCCGGCGCGACTCCCGAAACAATGGCCTCGTCGGTCGCGACTCCGCTGGAGAAGCAGTTCAGCACGATCCAGGGCATCGACTCGATGGCGTCGACGAGCACAACGGGCTCGACGCAGATAACGCTTCAGTTCAGCCTCAGCCGCAGCCTTGACGCCGCCGCTCAGGACGTGCAGGCCAATATCAGCGCCGCGCTCCGCCAGTTGCCGCCGGAACTGCCGAACCCTCCTACCTATCAGAAGGTCAACCCCGCGGACCAACCGGTTCTCTATCTCGCGCTGACCTCGCCAACGCTGCCGCTCTCGACCGTAGACGATTACGGTCAGACGATGATGGCCCAGCGCATCTCGACGGTTTCCGGCGTCGCCCAGGTGCAGGTCTTCGGCTCCCAGAAATACGCCGTTCGCATACAGGTCGACCCGATGGCCCTCGCGTCCCGCCAGATCGGAATCGACGACGTTGCCGTAGCCGTTGCCGACGCCAACGTCAACCTCCCCACCGGCACGCTCTGGGGGCCCGCAACGGCCTACACCGTCAACGCCTACGGCCAGCTTCACGACGCGGCTGCGTACGACCCGGTCATTGTCACCTACCGCAACGGCAACCCCGTGCGCGTCCGTGACGTCGGCCGCGCAATCGACGACGTCGAGAACAACAAGACCGCCGCGTGGTACATCGAGCGCCGCGGCATAGTCCTTGCTATTTTTCGCCAGCCCGGCGCCAACACCGTCGCGGTCGCCGACGCCGTGAAACGCCTTCTCCCCACGTTTCGCAAAGACCTGCCCGCTTCCGTTTACCTCAACACCCTCTACGACCGCAGCGAGTCGATTGACGCCTCAGTCCGCGACGTGAAGTTCACCCTCCTTGTAACGCTCGTCCTTGTCGTGGTCGTGATCTTCGTCTTCCTTCGAAACGTCCGCGCGACGATCATCCCCAGCCTCGCGCTCCCGATGTCGATCGTAGGCACGTTCGCGGCCATGTACCTTTTCGACTACACCATCGACAACCTGTCGCTCATGGCCCTCACGCTCTCCGTCGGCTTCGTCGTGGACGACGCGATCGTCATGCTCGAAAACATCGTCCGCCACAGCGAGATGGGCAAGCCCCCTGTCGAGGCCGCCCTCGCCGGCAGCGCCGAGATCGGCTTCACCATCCTCTCCATGACTCTCTCCCTCGCCGCGGTCTTCATACCCGTCCTCTTCATGGGCGGCATGATAGGCAGGCTTTTCAGGGAGTTCGCAGTCACCATCACCGTCGCAATTCTCATCTCAGGCGTCGTGTCGCTCACGCTGACGCCGATGCTCTCCAGCAGGTTTCTCGCCCGCATAAGCGGCAAGCGCCACGGCCGCCTTTACAACCTTTCCGAACGCGGCTTCGACGCCATGCGCGACTTCTACGGCTGGACGCTGCGCGGAGCCTTGCGCGTTGGCTGGCTCCTCATGGTCATCGCCTTCGTGACGCTTGTCGCGACCGTTTACCTCTTCGTCGTCATGCCCAAGGGGTTCCTGCCCAACGAGGACAGGAGCTTCGCATTCGGCTTCACGGAAGCCGCCGAGGGCACGTCATACGACTCGATGTACGCGCACACGCTGGCGGTAAACCGCGTTCTCGAGAGCGACCCCTACGTCGAGTCGTTCCTATCCACGACAAGCCGAGGCACCGCCGGCGGCACCAACGGCTTCATCTTCATGCGTCTCATCCCCAAGGAGAAGCGCAAGCTCGACGCCGATCAGGTGATTGACGAGCTTCGCGTCAAGCTCTCCGCAGTCCCCGGCCTCCGCATATACCTTCAGAACCCCCCGCCCATCTCTCTCGGCGGCCGGCTCACGCAGAGCCAGTATCAGTACACCCTCCAATCGGGCGACACCGCCCTGTTGTACCGCGAATCGAACGCCCTCCTCGACAGGATGCGCACCCTTCCCGGCCTCATCGACCTCGCTACCGATCTCAAGATCAGAAACCCCCAGATGAATATCGACATCGACCGCGACAAAGCGGCCACTCTCAACATCACCGCCGCCCAGGTCGAACAGGCCCTCTTCGACGCCTACGGCACCCGCCAGGTCTCACTGATCTACGCCTCCAACAACACCTACCAGGTAATCATGGAGGTCCTCCCCGAATTCCAGCTCGACACCAAGGCCCTTTCGCTTCTCTACGTGCGCTCCGCCACCGGCAACCTCGTGCCCCTCTCCGCCGTCACGAAGATCTCCGTCGGCTATGGTCCTTCGAGCGTCAACCACTCCGGCCAACTCCCCGCCGTGACGCTCTCCTTCAACCTCGCGCCCAATTACCCCCTCGGCAGCGCCGTCTCCGAGGTCGATGCCATTGCGCGCGGGACTCTGCCCGCAACCATCACCACCAGTTTCGAAGGCGCCGCGCAGGCGTTCCAGTCGTCCATCCGCGGCCTCGGAATCCTCCTCATCATGGCGGTCCTCGTGATCTACATCGTCCTCGGAATCCTCTACGAGAGCTTCCTCCATCCGCTCACTATCCTCTCGGGGTTGCCTTCCGCGGGACTCGGGGCCGTGCTGACGCTCATGCTCTTCGGCTACAGCCTCGACATCTACGCCTTCGTCGGAATCATCCTCCTCATCGGCCTCGTCAAGAAAAACGGGATTATGATGATCGACTTCGCCATCGAAGCCCGGCGAAAGGAGGGGAAATCCCCTCACGACGCCATCTACAACGCAAGCATCATCCGCTTCCGCCCGATTATGATGACCACCATGTCCGCGCTCATTGCCGGCCTCACCATCGCCATCGGCTTCGGCCCCACCGGCGTCTCCCGCAGGCCATTGGGCCTGGCCATCTGCGGCGGCCTCATCGTCTCCCAAATGCTCACGCTCTACATCACCCCCGTCTTCTACACCTACATGGAACGCTTCGCCGCCCTCTTCGGCCGCGACGAACACCCCAAGTCCGCCGCCAGTACATCGCCGTAGCGGCGCACAGCGCGCAAGACGTAGGGGCGACTCGGCGAGTCGCCCACTGAGTAGAACAGGCATTCCTGCCTGTTCACCTTACGGTGCCGCCTCTTGCGCCGGTCTTCATCGTAGGGGCGCTCGCTCCGTACCCCCGGGCTGGAATACCGGAATCGCCTATGCCTACAGTGCGGCTCATATACCAACGAAAGACAAATCCGCCCCTCCCAACTATCATATATCCGGGCGGACTGCACCGTCTCCGGAAACTCTCGTTCCTCGCATGGGAGGAATTCAATGTCTCGCGGCTGGAAAATCGCCTCCATCATCTTTGCCGTCCTCATCCTCGCCCTCATCGCAACGCGCCTCACCATCTCCGCCATCTACAACGCCCGCTGCGAGGAAGAGATCCGCCTATTCAAGGCTGAAGGCGGTTCCCTCAACCTCGCTGACATGGCGCCCGGCCCCGCAGACAAGGACGGCCTGATCCTGCTCGACCCGAACTGCTTCCAGTATCCGCCCGCTGATGCGACCCCAGGCACCGGCGCAACTGACCTCGCAAAGAAGGAACACAAAGACAAGCTCGACTCCTATCGCGCGATCACCGATTGGGCCAAACGGAACAGCCGATGGCTGCCCGTTGTGACTGCGCGTGGAACGCCCCAGGACGCCTCGAGTGACAGTTGGCTGCCGCTCTTCGAGAAACACGTCGAAGTGAACCGCGACGTCCTCGACAAGGTCCGGGCCACCCTTGCCTTGGACAATGCCGCCTTTGACATCGACTGGAGCAAGGGGCGCGACGTGTCTCTGTCCCACCTTAGCAAGTGCAGGATAGTCGTCCGCCTTCTCTGTATGGATGCCCTTGTGAGTGCCGAGAAAGGTGACTCTGCAGGGGCCTTTGACGATATCGCCCTCGCCTTCCGCATGCGCCGCCTCTTTGATCGTGACCCGGCTATTGTCTCTCAGCTCGTCGGCATGAATACCGATACGACTGCCTGCTCATGCCTTCAGAGCGTACTTGCCCTCGTGAGCCCCGACCGCAAATCGTATGATGCGCTGATCGCCGACATCGGCGAACCGGACAGGCGCGGCTGTCTTCCTCACGCATTGCTCGGTGACACCGCCGTGGGTTTGGAGTATTTCGAAGCTGTCGCCAGGGATACTCGGGTCATCCAACAGATTCAGGACCCCTTGAGGGGCACACCAGCACCCCTTACGGAGTGGGACCGCCTCAGATGGCTGGGCATAAGGCTCGTCTGGCTGAGTTCGGCCGACAGGCGCAACTATCTTGCAAGTATGCGCGAGATCAGGGCCCAGTCCCGCCTGCCGCTGCCCGAGGCGCTCGCCGCTCCGCAGGTTGCGCCGCCCACCCCCGGCCCCTTGGCAACGCGCCTTGTGTCGAACTGGCTGGTCCCTTCACTGGGGCACGCAGTGCAGCAGGAGGGAACCGCCGCCGCGCGCGTCGCAGCTGCCCGTACAGCCCTCGCGTGCGCCCTCTATCGCGCCGAGAACGGCTCCAACCCCCCGTCTCTCGACGCTCTTGTGCCCGCCTACCTGCCCACCGCGCCCACTGATCCCCGTACCGGCGCGCCGCTCACCTACAGCCCGGAGAACGGCAGTTTCATTGACTTCAGCCTCGACAATCCCGACCACGCGGCGCGCAAGCAGTAGAAGTTGCCTTTGGACCACAACGTCACCTCACCCCCCATCCTCACGTCCACTAATCCAGAGTCAGTCAATCCACCACCTTAATTCGGTGTCTGACACCGAATTACAACCCGGCGTAATATCATTTGCTTAGTACACAGGACTAACTGGGCCATACGCGCCTGCACATGGACCGACCGCTACTGCAGCGTCCTGAAACCTAATGCGGTGTCTGACACCGAATTTCGACGCACTGTAATGTGATGCCTCGTAGACCGGTGGTGCGCCAGCAAAGGTGAGAGCCTCGATGATCAGTAACCAGCAGGTATCAGACCTTGCGAGTAGAGCCTACGCCAATGTGCCTTCGCTTATCTCCACCTCCGCCCCGAACTTCAGCAGGTCCCTCATCGTCCTCTCCGGATCGACGACGTTCGCCTCTATCCACACCCCCGGCTTGCGAATTGACCCGTCGAAGTACTGCATCATGCATGAAGCGACTGACGCGGCAGTGAGAATGTAACCGTCATTGTGCCGCACGGTCACGTCCACCGCCTTTGGCCTGCCCTTCGACGTCCCGCGCGTCTCAAGCTTGAGATACGTTCCATAGGGAGGGGCGCTGAATCGCTTGAACGACCACCTGACAAACCTGCTCACAGGCCCCAACGCCGCCCCCCGAAGCGCCAGTTGCGACGCGAGCGCCACCGGAAACGCGACCCACGTCGTGAACCAGTTGAACCCTCCCATCGCGAACCGCACCTCCCGCACCTGCGGGTGGAGCTGCGGTATCGCGCGCAGCTCCTCGAGAAACATGATCGCGAGATTTTGTCTGCCCATCTCCGCGCCGAAGTCCATGGACGTGAGCATCCCGAGCGGCCCCATCGCCTGCCATCGCCCGCCTTTGTAAATGAGATGCCTGAAGCTCGCAAGCACGCGAATCGATTCGGCGACAGTCTCCCGTGAGATATCTTCGAGCGTCCAGTCCACCCTGAGCGCCGTGCCAAGTCGTACGCTCTCGATGCTGTCAAACCGCCCGCTGACAAGTCGCACGAGGGTTGTCGTCAGCCCCGGCGCGATCCCGCAGTCCGAGATGAAGCACAATCCCGCTTTCTTTATGTCATCCGACATCGACGTGAGGATCACCGACTTCTCCGGCGAATAGAGCACGTCGAAGTAGTCAGCGTGCGCTTCGAGCGCCGCCGACGCTACATTCCTCGCGAATCGCAGCGTCGACGACGCCATCACAACGACGTCCGCCCCCGTGAACGTCTCTCGGAGGCTCCTCGGCTCCGACGCATCCGCGAAAGTGACCGAAACCCGCCTCTCCCCCAGCCCCGCATTGAGCTCCGCGGCAACGTCGCCGGCCCTGTCAGGATGCCGCCCTGCCAGAAAGATATGAGCACTTGTCTGCTTGAGGAGTATCTCCGCAAGCAGCCTTCCCACGTGTCCATAACCGAGTATGACGATTGTCTTTGCGTCCATACACGCATAGACAGCGGCGGCGGGACGCACGTTCATGCAAACAAACGAGAGCAATGCCGAAGGCGCTATGGAATGCCGCCTTATATGCCCCTGGCAGCCTGGCATCCACCGCGGCCGTCTCGGCTCCCTGCCGCAGTAAGCGCCCGGGCTGCCGCGATGCCGGCAGGCCTCGCAGGGCGAACGCAAAGTCGGTGTCCGGCTCTGTAGGAGCGACGCATGCGTCGCCCGCGAACGACTCGACCGCCGTGTAAATGCCGGGATTTCCCTGGTGCAGCCAATTCTCACCGTGCCCACGGGGACTCCTGCCGGCGTTCCGCGACTTGGCGTTCGCCCTGCCAGGCCTCGGGAAAGATATTGACATATGGGTAATAACTGTTAAGATGGGCGTTCGTGGGGAAGCACAAGACATTCATCGAAACGATACGCGCCGCCGTGTGCGCGTGCCCCTTGGGCTACAATGCCCTTGCGCGCAAGGCGGGGCTCAAGGTGGAAACCGTGTGGCGATTTGGAAAAGGCGATCGCGGGATCGACACAAAGAACCTCGACAAACTCGCCGCCGCGCTGGGCCTTCGCGTAGTGCAGGACCGGGCGAAAGCGAGCAAGCCGTGAGGACACTCAGAACAGCCTGCGGAACCGCTGTGAGCCGGACGCGCCAGAACGCCCAATGGCCACGCAACAGTTATTGCTCCAGAATGACCGCAAAGGCCTCCGTTGGCGTCGCCGGCTACGCGAAGAACACGAAAAGTGTGAAACGCAACCACTGGTACGCCTTGCCCGAAATGGGCCACGAACTGCCGACATGTGCGAAGCAAAGAGAGGGTGTGAAATGATTCAAGTGCAAAACCGCGTACTGACGAAGCCGACCTCGGGCCCCGCGGCGGGACGCCTGGCCCCCGGGTACGAACGAGCATGGTCGACGGCCTTCTGGTTTGGGCACGGGGAGGGCGCGGGGCTCGCGGAAACGCGGCCTGCCGGCGATGGCTACGAGGGCCACCTGCTACGCCAGGTAGATGGGGTGGCGACCCGTAGTGAGGCGGTTTCCGGGTCCCTTGCGGAGGTTAAGGCTGCGTTGCTGGCCGCGGTGGCGGGCCTTCACGTGGTGCAGGACAAGTCCGCTGCCAAACGGGAAAAGAAGCGACCGTGAGGCTCGGCGCGCCGGCAACCGGAGCACGACTGCGGGCACCCAGGCCGATGGGCCTCAAACTCATGTGAGCGCCGCTGAATATCAGGCAGACTCGAAACATATGGCGGAGAGGCCGGGATTCGAACCCGGGGAAGCAGGTTTAACCCGCTTCAACGGTTTAGCAAACCGTCGCTTTCGACCACTCAGCCACCTCTCCGCCCTGAATTCGCATCTTTTTGGGGTGAAACACTCGTGCGGCGGCCTTGTGCGCCCACAAATACTAAGCCCCTTCCGCATTTGTGTCAAGCCATTTCGACCGCACAACCGGATCGTGTCTGACCAGCCATTCTGGTGTGTGGCACTGGTGGCTTGCCCACCAGTGATTAGTAGGGGCGACTCGGCGAGTCGCCCAATAGTGGGGCAGATCCGCCGCCGGCGGACCACCTCGCCTGCGCGCATGGCGCGCAGGCATCCCCTCGCCCTCCGGGAGAGGGGAAGGGGTGAGGGCGCGCTCCGGAACCCGCTCTACAATACGAATTTCGGCCTCGCCGCCGGACCGGGCTCGTGTCGGACTTTCTACCGCTCCGCTGGTCTCCTGCTCTACTCTCTGCGGCCGCAAGCCGCCGGGTGAGGGCCCCTTCACACCCTTCACGCCCTTCTTACTCTTCACACCGCGCGGCCCTTGGCGGCGCCTGAACTCTCGACAACGTTTCCCACTCCCCTATACTATTCCCCCCTGAAACGCCAATATATATGTCCGTAACCGAATTCGCTTGCTCCCGAGGACTTGCCATGAATAACTTCGCCGATAGGCTCATCGCGGAAATCGAGGCCAAGAGCACCCCCGCCGTTGTAGGCATCGATCCGCGCATAGAGCTCCTACCTATGGGCCTCCGCCGCAAATACGACGAGAAGAAGGGAAGCCTCCGCTCCCTCGTTACCGCCATAAAGGTCTTCTCCTGCGAAGTCATCGACGTCGTCGCGCCCCTCGTGCCGGCCGTGAAGCCGCAGATCGCCTTCTTCGAAATGTATGGCTGGGTGGGCATCCAGGCATATATCGAAGTCGTGCGGTATGCAAAACGCGCCGGCCTCGTAGTAATCGGCGACATAAAGCGAAGCGACATCGGCTCCACCGCCGAAGCGTATGCCCTCGGCCACCTCGGCCAGGTTGCCGTTTCCGGTCGCCTGACGGAGATATGGCAGGAGGACGCGGTCACCGTGAACCCCTACCTCGGCACCGACAGCATGGAACCGTTCCTCAAGGAAGTGAATTCGCGCGGCAAAGGCATCTTCGTCCTGACCCGCACGTCGAACCCCTCCGGCAAGGAGATCCAGAACCTCATCGTCGGCGGCGAGCCCGTCTATCTTCGCGTCGCGCGCCTTGTCGAGGAATGGGGCCGCGCCTCTGTCGGCACGAGAGGGTTTTCCTCGGTAGGAGCTGTAGTAGGGGCAACGCAGCCCGAAGAGGCCACCCGTATACGTGCGGCGCTGCCGAATACGATCTTCCTCGTGCCCGGCTACGGCGCACAAGGGGCGGGCGTCGACGAGCTCAGGCCGGCATTTCGCGCGGACGGCCTCGGCGCGATTGTGAACAGCTCGCGCGCGGTCATATTTGCCTACAGGCGCAAGCCTTACGACGAGCAGTTCGGCGACAGGAGATGGCACGACGCGGTCGAGGCGGCCACGAAGGAAATGCGCGCCGACCTCTCAACCATGCATTTGGGGAGACACCAGTGACAGCGTGGGATAGAAGCACTTGGAGCGGTAAGTCGGTAACCGTGGCGGGGCTTGGCACATTTGGCGGACAGGTCACAGCCGCCAAGTTCTTTGCCCGCCTCGGCGCGAAGGTGACCGTCACAGACAAGAAGCCCCGTGAGGCCCTGGAAGTCAGCCTCAACGAGTTGGACGGCCTTGACATACGCTACGTGCTCGGTAGCCACGACGAGGCGGATTTCACCGCCGCCGATCTCATCGTCGCGAGCCCCGCAATTCCCGAGAACTCGAAGTACCTCCAATTGGCCTCCTCCGCCGGCGTTCCCGTAACTCACGAGATGGACATCGTTTTCCAGCTTCTGCGCGCGGGCGTGGTCGCGGTCACCGGTTCAAACGGCAAGTCGACCACCACCGCGCTTCTGGCCCACATCCTCGGCAAGTGTCTCGCCGCCTCCGGCCGCAAGGTCTGGCTGGGCGGCAACATAGGTAAATCGCTCCTTCTGGACGCCGCTTCCATCCCGCCCACCGATGTGGTCGTGCTGGAGTTGTCCAGCTTTCAACTGGAGGACCTTGGGACGTTGCGCCTCAGTCCCCACGGCGCAGTGGTCACCAATCTCACCCCCAACCACCTCGACCGCCACGTCACCTTCGAAGCCTATACGCAAGCCAAGCGCAACATCACGCGTTTCCAATCGTCGAGCGACTTTCTTGTCCTCAATGCGGACGACCCGGCCCTCAAGGGGTGGGAGAAAACCGAGGCAAAGGTGCTCTACTTCGGCAAATTCTCCCCCCAAAGCCGCGAAGGCGTTTACTTTTCCGGGCGTTCCCTCGTATTTGTCTCAAACGGCTCCAGCGCGCCCGTGGACGTGCCCAAAGGCTGGAGGCTGCGCGGCGAGCACAACCTCGCTAACCTCGCCGCCGCGTGCGCCGCAGCCGCGCCGGTGGGCGTAAGTCTCGCTGATGCGCTCTCCGCAGCGGAGGATTTCCGCTCGCTGCCGCACCGTCTGGAGTACTGCGCGACGGCACGAGGGGTGGAGTTCTATAACGATTCGATAGCGACGACGCCGGAGTCGGCAGAGGTGGGGCTTGACAGCTTCACTCAGCCCATAGTTCTCATCGCCGGCGGCTACGACAAGGGAGTGGATCTCTCACAGTTCGCGAGAAAGGCCGCGCGGCGCGTGAAAGCGCTCGTGGCGATAGGAAAGACCGGCGACGCGATCGCCGCGGCGGCGCGCTCGGAGAACGCCGATCTCAAGATACTCCGGCCAACCGCGTTTCACGAAGCGATCCTTGCCGCGTACGCCGAGGCGGCGCCCGGCGACGTGGTCCTGATGTCGCCGGCGTGCGCGAGTTACGATATGTTCAACAATTTCCAGGAGCGCGGGGACATCTTCAGAAAGACCGCCGGCGACCTCGCCTGCCAGTGAAAACGTAGGGGCTCTCTCGCCGAGTCGCCCACTGAATACGATCCCGAATCGTCGGGATCGACCTTACCTGCGCGCATGGCGCGCAGGCGTCCCCTCGCCCTCCGGGAGAGGGGTCAGGGGTGAGGGAACGGCCGCCGGACAGGCTCGCTCGTCCATGGGCCACAACCTACCCTGCGAAGATCTGGAAACAAAGGAGCGCCCAGTGAAGAAATTCCTCTATTTCGGTGTGCTGTTTGTCCTTGCGTCCTGTGCCGTCATTTTCGCCCTGCTTTACCGGTGGCAGGCTTCGTTTAACGACGATACGAAAGTCTTCTTCAGCAAAGGGCACACCTGGCTTCTTGCCGGCGAGAAGCATCTCTTCGATATCACCGACAGAACGTTCAACTCCACCGGCCTCTTCGGCTTCGCCGACGGGATAGGCAAATGGAAGCCGGTAACCTCCAGGACTATATACGCCCCGCATTTCATGTCGATATCCAACAGCCCCACGCTGACCGACGCCGACTACGTCGTCGGCGTTGTGAACGGCTCCATCTCCACCGCTTACCCTCTCAAGATCCTCAAGGTTCACCAGGTCGTCAACGATGACACCCAGAACCCGCCCGTAATGGTCTACTTCGGGAATGCCAGCCGCACGGCCGCCGCGTTCAATGTGGCCGACGGCAACGTGGCGCCCGTATTCGGCTGCACGGGCTATCTTTGCGGCAATGTGGATCTTCTCTTTGACTTCGATACCGAAAGCCTCTTCCTGCCGTTTTCAGGCGCGTTCGCGTCGGGCCCGAGGCTTGGACAGAGGTTCGCGCCCCTGCCCTGCTCGGTAATGCCTCTTGGCCAATGGCGCGCGCTTCACGGCGACTCGCGGCTCATGAGCGACAACACCGCCAAGAATATCACGTATCCGCGCGTGGACGTTCTCGCTCCTGCGTTCTCGCTCAAAATGAGCGCAAAGTCCTCGATCGCCGGCCTGTATAAGGACACCTCGCCCACGCTCGTGATCTTTGCCGGCGACGAGCAGGTCGCCGTGCCGTTCCCCGCCGCAAAAGCGGGCGGAAAGAACGAGTACAAGGTGTCGCGACAGGGCCGGGATTACATCGTGCACTTCCTCGACGACTGGAAAGCCGCCTACGTCACCGACCCCTCCGGCGCCGCCGTCCCCTCCCTTCGCACCGTCTGGGGCGTCTACGCCGGCCTTGTCCAGGACCCGGTCGTCGCGGAGCTGAAGTAGTGGAAGAGTAGGGTGCGCGTCAGCGCACGCGGCCAAGAGCGTCTGTGGATGATAGAAGTGCCGCGACATCTCATGAGACGTTCCATGGAGATCTCAGCAGTTGTTGGCTCTCCCGGACCATTACGGACGCGTGCGCTCCAAGCGCACTCTATGAATTGTGAAGGGCTTACACCTTCACGTGAATGCGCCCTGTCCGGCGCACCAAAAAGAAACTCCTCCCGGATTTCGCCGGGAGGAGTTCTGGTATACCTACGACTTCTTACACCCTCTGGGTCACATTACGGCAGGAAGCCCATCGGGAAGTAGAAGAAGTACGCGTCGCTCTGACTTCCCATGCTGCCGGTGCCCGTGGGGGTCTTGTAACGGCAGTAGGCCAGAACGCTGTTCCACTCGAACGCGCCCTTGAACGACACATGCAGGTCCGCCCACAGAACGTTGAGACCCTTGCCGCCATGACGATACAGCGGGCTGCGCGCGTTGTGCTGATAGAACAGCGAACTGCGCTGGGTCGTGTAGGGACGAGGACCGGACTGAATGGTGTACGCGCTGCCGTCATTCCACCACTCATAGTCGATCGCCAGCATCGTGGAGCCCGGCTTCACCATCTTCTGGGCGAAGTCACGATAGCTGTGGAAGTAGTTGGCGCAAATGTAGTAGTTGTGAACATACGACAGCGTGACGCCTTCGGTCACGTGCGCGCGACGGCACTGCGTGGGATCGCTGCTCGTCGCAATCGCCACGGAAGCCTGACGGTCGGACGGGCACTCCAGGACGCTTCCCCTCGCTCTGTCGCGGTTGTCGCGCCAGCCGATCTTCAGATAGCCTTCATGCGCCAGGATGAGCATCGGCGTATGATAGGCAATCGGATTGTGCATCCAGCTGATCTGTCCCCAAGCATCGGGGTAGACTTCCCAGCCGGTGTTGTTGCAGGTCGGGAAGTACTCATTGTAATCCGCCTGATACATGCCGAACGACAGGCCGATCTGTTTCAGGTTGCTGCGGCAGGTGACCGAGCGGGCCTGCTCACGGGCCTTGCTCAGCGCCGGAAGCAG
>Ga0315282_10001735_pt1 | contig 40715 bp, 35 predicted proteins | sample YL17G07_20_MG_FD_203693 | JGI IMG/M metagenome (GOLD analysis project Ga0315282, IMG submission 203693) | Sediment microbial communities from Yellowstone Lake, YNP, Wyoming, USA - YL17G07_20 | ecosystem: Environmental > Aquatic > Freshwater > Lake > Sediment | place: USA: Wyoming | collected...
CGGGATTGATATCGAGAAAGAAACCAAGAAGAACACTGATTTTCGTCGAGTACTCTACACGGGAAAATTCAGTCAGCTCGTTCTTATGAGTCTCAAGCCAGGTGAGGAGATCGGTGAAGAGGTCCATTATACCGTCGACCAGTTCTTCAGGTTCGAGGAAGGTGAGGGAGTGGTCATCATAGACGGTGTGGAGCATCCTGCCGGGGATGGTATCGCCATCATTGTTCCCTCTGGAGCAAGGCATAACGTAATCAACAATTCGTCAAAGAAGAATCTCAGACTATACACCATCTATTCGCCGCCAGAGCATCAGGACAAGGTCATCCGTCATACCAAGGCTGATGCGCTGAGGGACCCAGAGGAATACGACGGTAAGCCGACGGAGTGATGGTCAAGGGCGGATTTGAACTCGCAAGGCGCAATATGCTCCTGCACGGGAAATCGTCATTGGGGCAAGAGGTCGCAATAGTGGAACCGGCCTCTCTTCACTACAACATCTCCTTTCTTCAAGGAGATGGCCTTTTGGAATATCGGACCATCGTAAACGAAGGAATGAAACTCGCCATTCTCCCCACATGGATCAGCCTCCGCCGGAAGATCGTTCAGGAAATCCTCATCAACATCTCTTCCAACGAAATCCCCATTCAAGAGGCTGGTGTCAACACAGGTAGTAATAGCCTTGAATCCCAACTCGATGAACTCAAGCGCCAACTTCCGGGTATTCCTGCCCCAGAGCGGAAACACAGCCGTCATGCCGATCCGTGCGAGATTCGCTTCCCTCCGCCTACGCACATCCTCGAGGAAGAGGTCTCCAAACGCTACCGATTCGATACCAGCATCTTTGAGACGAGACATTACGTCCTGCATCGTCTTCTCGTACTCCTCTTCGGTGATGTTCTCAGATATTCTGATCTCTTCAAGCGGAAGTCCGATCGAAATAGCTTGCTGCTTCAGAAGCTCACTCCTGACTCCGTGCATCGTGACCCTATCGTACTCCTCGGTGACGGTTGTCAACAGCACAACGACTTCGTGCTCTTTGGATCTCATGAGCTCGTGTAGAACTAGAGCACTGTCCTTTCCTCCACTCCACGAGCAAGCTAACATGAGGTTATTGATATCAGGTCAGATGATATCAGGTTTCTTGTCCTGCAGTTCTGACGGCAGATGGGGAGAGGAAGGAGAAAAAAGAAAATTGCCTTCCGCCCCCTCACTCTGTACCCGGATAAAGAAAAGATGGAAAGAATGGAGGACAGACTCACTGAGCTGGGCCGTCTGAGCAGCCAAAGTATGCTTAGTACTCGCCGCCGAGGTCCTCGCTCCTCGGCATGCCGCCCTTGCCTGGAGGTCCGCCTTTGTCCCCACCTTTGGAAGCTACCACATCGTCGATTCTCAGTATCATTATCGCCGCATCTGTGGCGGAGATGATCGCCTGCCTTCCAACGCGCAGCGGCTCCAGCACATTCTCTTTTCGCATGTTGACGACCTTACCAGTGAAGACGTTGATGCCAGCATGTTTGTTCCCGGCCTTATGCGCCTTCCTCAGGTCGATAAGGACGTCGATTGGATCGAGGCCCGCGTTCTCCGCCAGGGCGATCGGCACGACCTCCATTGCGCTCGCGTACGCGTCAATCGCCATCTGCTCCCTTCCGCTCACGGAGGCTGCGAAGTCCTTCAAACCCATGGCGAGCTCCATCGCTGTCGCTCCGCCGCCCGCCGTCATCTTTCCGTCCTCGATCGTCACTCTCACGACGTTCAGGGCATCGTCCAGCGACCTCTCGACCTCGTCCACGACATGCTCAGTGCCTCCCCTGATCAGGATCGAAACAGCCTTCGGATTCTTGCACCCGGTCACGAAGGTCATCTCATCATCCTGCATCTTCTTCACCTCTACGAGCGCTGCCTCGCCGAGGTCCTTCTTCTCAAGCTCGCTCAGCTTGTTGACAATGTTGGCATTGGTCGCCTTGGAGAGCTTCTCCATGTCGGATTCCTTCAGTCTGCGAGCAGCAAAGATTTTCTCCTTCGCGAGATAGTGTTGAGCCAAGTCGTCTATACCTTTCTGACAGAAGACAACGTTTGCGCCGACAGATTTTATCTGCTCGACCATCTGCTTCAGTATTCTCTCTTCCTCATTCAGGAAGGCCTGCATCTGCTCTGGGTTTGTTATTTGGATCTTCGCTTCAACCTCTGTCTTCTTTATCTCGAGGGCTGAGTTCACGAGCGCGATCTTCGCATTCTCAATCTTCTTCGGCATGGCCGAATGGACGGGCTCCTTGTCCACTATTATCCCTCTGATCATTTCGGTGTCTTCCATCGAGCCGCCCTGCTTCTTGACTATCTGTATGTTATCCAGGTCAGCCTTGAGATTGCCGTCCCTTTCTTCAGTGATGGTCCGTACGGCCTCCACCGCAAGCTTAGCCATATGCTCCCTTGAGCCCGAGATCGACTTGCTCATCATCGCGGTCATGGCGATGTTTCTTAGCGTCTCAACATCATCCGCACCGACAGTGATGCCTTGAGAATCAAGTATCTCAACAGCCCTTTCAGAGGCCATTCTGTATCCCTTCGCGATGATGGTTGGATGGACTTTCGAATCGATGAGGTCCAACGCATTCTTAAGGAACTCCCCTGCGAGAATTGCGGCGGTCGTGGTGCCGTCTCCGACCTCTTCGTCTTGTGTCTTTGCGACCTCTACTACCATCTTTGCGGCTGGATGCTGTACATCAATCTCTTTCAAGATCGTCACGCCGTCGTTCGTAATCACGACGTCCCCCATCGAATCGACGAGCATCTTGTCCATGCCCTTCGGTCCAAGGGTACTTCTGACGGCATCAGCGATCGCTCTTGCCGCCATAATGTTGTCGTATTGTGCGTCCTTTCCTCTTTCCCTCTTCGTTCCCTCTTTCAGTATCAGTATAGGTGTTGTTCCCATTCCCATATTTTATTCCTCCTTGTCTTGCATGGCTGTCATAATAAGCTAATAGAAAACATGGGTTTGTTCTTCTATATTAACCCATCGCTCAGACCTAATCCACGTGCCGGTCCGCGGGACAGAATCACGTAGCTCGGACCAAAGACACTCGGTCAAGTCACTCGGTTCAAGAAGCGTTCTCAGAGTGACTCCCTAAGCGGTCAGAGCGATCCTTCTGGAAGTCACTTTATATGGCGGAAGCAAAGGACATTGTTACCCCTTTATTGAAATCGAAAAAAGAATGTCTGGATAAGCTCGGGTTCAAATCCCACCTTGTCTACCGTCCGATCGTCCAAAAGCACTTCTCGGCCGTCCTCCATGATCACCGGGCCGGTCGCTGATTAATTCGACAGAAACGGTGGAAATGATGGCAGACGGACGAAAACGACGCATTTACTCGAACTTCGACGACCTCAACCGCCTGCCATTGGCCGATTATTTGGTCGGAACGTGACCGTTCTCACTGAAAAACGATGAAATAGGGCGGTCCGAGACCGCCCTGGGATGAAGTGTCAAGTCGGAAAATCGCCAAAAATCGGTGGGTGAACTGTCGAAGTTGGGTTATATATAGGCATATGAATAAGCCTGTTTAGGGTGTTCCTATTCCGAAATACAAGATAGAAAACGTAGTGGCTTCTACTTCTTTGGGCACTGAGCTTGACCTTCCGGCCATCGCCATCTCCTTGGATGGGTCGGAGTACGATCCGGAGCAGTTCCCCGGCCTGATCTACCGCTTGAAAGAGCCGAAGACCGCCACCCTTCTGTTCCGCAGCGGCAAGGTCGTGTGCACCGGTGCCAAAAGCCTGGACCAGGTCAAGCTGGCCATTGAGAAGGTCACCAAGCAGATCGAGAAGGCGGGCATCCACATCAAGAACGAGCCCAAGATCGCGGTGCAGAACATCGTCGCCACTTCCGACCTGGGGCAGAAAATCAATCTCAACGCCATCGCCATTTCGCTTGGCCTCGAGAAGGTGGAGTACGAGCCGGAGCAGTTCCCCGGCCTCGTGTATCGCCCGGACGTGCCGAAGGTAGTGCTCTTGCTCTTCGGGTCCGGCAAGGTGGTCTGCACCGGGGCGCGAAAGCCGCAGGACGTGGAGGACGCGGTCGACAAGATCACGATTGAATTGCGCGCTGCAGGCCAGCTCCACTGAGAACCCCTTTTTCTAAATGAGTTCTCAGCGAGATTCGTTTCCGGAGCGGTATAGGGCCTCTTGGCCCACATCATTTTTCTTCAATCTCCACGCCCAGCTCCTTGCGGCGCATGAAGCCAGGTGCTCCAGGCGGTCTGGGAGCAGCTGCCTGGAAACGTCAGTCCGAAGCGGAGTCGGCTAGGCTCCGCTTCACGACAACGTTGCCTGGAAGGCGTCAGTCTTTCCCGAACGATTGGATTCACAGCAGCACTTCATTCCGTTGGGTTGCCTCAAGAAATACTTGGTTTAAACGCGTCGGATTCCCGGGATCTCGATTTTGTTAGAGAGACTTACATTCACTTCGACGAAGATATGAGAGACTCAATGAGATTCCTGAACCCAGAATCTCTCAGCCTATTGCCAGCCAACCTCCAGGAGCCCCTGAAGATGCTCGAAATCGAGTATGATGTGGATGAAAGACACAATGAGATTTCCTCACACATTCTACGTAGTATCAGATCGAAGTCGTTCACTGGAATCGAGGAGGCGGTGCTGCGGGCAGCACACCTTAGAGGATTCCTTGGTTAAGACGTCTCTCCCATTCTGCAGATAGAGCTTTCAGACACCTTGTCGAACCTTTGTCAAAATTGCTTGGACTAAGTCATCAGGCAAACCGTATCAAGGACAACATCTGCGACATCATGCCATACACCGATTAGATTCGCCTTTCTCTCACAGGAAATGCCAGTTGTAGAAGAATGCCATGCTGAACACTACAAGGATAACCCCAATACAGATGAGGATGGATATCACAAGCCTGCCACTCCATTCTCCAATCAGTTTATTGATTCTATTCATGAGAGGCCCAGACCTATCCCTAGCAATCATGTAAATGAGAAGAATGACTATTAATGGAAGAATGTAGAGGAGATTATACAGTATCAGAAGTGAAGTTGTTTCAAATGGACCTACCCCAGCTTCGAGTAGAGAGGCTAATGCGACAAAGTAGAAAGCGGAGGTGGGTAGATCGAATGCAGTGCTCGCCATACCGAAGAAGAAGGTATGAACAGGGTTCAAAGTCTTGAGCATTGCCATCATGGGAGCCATTGCCTTCTTCACGTATCCTTCACTCTTTGATCGACCTTCTTTGCCAATGTACCGTTTCCATCCCAATATTGTTCCGACGGCGATCAAAGCTATCCCTATTGCCAGAAGTATGAGATAGTCGGTTGAGCCCAATTCATAGAAGAAACCTTTGATGGGTTCGCCAAGGATGAAAATGATGATAAAACCGAATGCAGCATACATCACAAATGTTCCCAGAATGAATGATATTACGCGAGAGACAGGTTTTTTCAAAGCAAGAAGAAATATCTGTGCAGCTATGGTTGACGGGTTCAGACTATCTATCAAGGCAAGAGTGATTATTGAAGTCAGAAGGAGAAGCATGACCCACAATTCTCCTTCAAGATGCGGAACTCATTGCCCCGGCTCATCTCATTTGTTTCATAATAAACATTGCATCTTGATTTGATACCAGTTTTATAGAAATTGGAAATTTCTTTTGATGGTTCTACATCGAATTGAACTTCAGGTGAGTGATTGCAAACCCCGGATCTCTTGACACATTTATTGATTCTAGAAAAATGTAAACATCAAAATAATTATTGACTTCATCAATTCAATTGGACATCAACGCACTACAGTGCGGGGAGTAGTAGACAATTCTCCGATTTGTCCTCCCAGGCATGCCATAGCATGGCAATGTCTAATGCTTGGAGATCGTCCGCTTTCCGGCGCTTCTGGCGATTTGACGGCAGATGGGGGGAGGCGGTCCAACAAAGAAGTCACGAATCAGGTCCGATAATTGGAGCGATTTGCCTGAGTACTCTACAGATTGTCTTCTTCGAGTTGCCAGCAGGTGCCACGCCCACCAGACTAATCTATTATGACCGAGTGGTAGTGCCCTTGGTCTGAGAGACGGGATGTTCGAGGGTCGGGAGAGGAAGGACCTCCATGGAGAGACTGCTGATGGACTGGGCTCGTCCCGGTGAGCGCGAAGACTGGGAGAGAGCGGACGCGGGCGCGGGACGAGGAGAGGGAACTCCGGAGGCAATTGAGGCTCTATCGCCTCGATCCGATCCTCTGGTACATTCATTTTGGAGATGTCGTCCCCAAGGAAGCGGCTTGCGGAGAATGTCTTAATCTCGATTTCGGGCTCTGCCCTGGAGGATCTCTCCCCCGAAGGCCTGTATGCTGATGGGAAACCAGCCTCAAGACGAGTTCTCTCGAGCGAGAGGGGAGGATGCGAGGCCTGTTCTCCTGCGGAGGGTCGGAGGGAGGGCGGAGCTCTCCCTAGAAGCGGAGGAGCTCGAGTGGGAGCCGAGCCCCGACCCTAGAGAGAAATACTCGATGCGCGTTACAACCACGGGCTTTAGTTATATGATCGGGGGAAATGTGCTCGGGAGTTGGTTCGGGTGCGCACAGAGTCTGAAAGGAAGCCGGAGCGGTGGCTCGAGAAGGAGCTTCGGAGACTGTTGAGGGTCCATCAGATCTGTCCCCTGCTATGGTATATTCACTTCGGGGGAGTCTTCCCCGAGGAAGCGGTCTGTGAGGACTGTTTCGACTTGCAGACTGGCCTCTGTGGCGGGGGTGAGCTCCCTGAGACATGTCAGAGCATGGGGATCTGCTTGTCGGTTGTTGTCCCTCTCTTGGTCATCGCGTCGAGCGGGATAGAGGGGGGCCTGTCCTCCTGCGGAGGGTCGGAGGGAGGGCGGAGCTCTCCCTAGAAGCGGAGTAGCTCGATCGGGGGCGGAGCTCCGATTTCAGAACGGCCCGTCCCGGCCTCGTTGGGTCCTAGTAAACCTGTAAGAGTTGCCAACAACGTGTCTGCCATGATCGGGTTGCTGCGCAGGAGGGGATATCCAGAGGTGAGGGACTTCGAAGAGAAGTTCCAAAGGCCTATACCAAAGAGAGTGGAGGTAAGGGAAGAAGGTGGAGAAGAATCCGTAAGGAGGTGAATAGAAATGGCGAAGAAGAGGGGTGGCTGGAAAAGCAACAAAGCGGATCGCGTTAAGACTGTTAAGAAGCCGTGGGATAAGAAGAAAAAGAAGAAGACGTGAAGAGAAGGTCTTTAGAGAGAGCTTTCACGGAAGTTCGGCAGTAGGAGATACTGGTATAGCAGTGCTCATGCTACTAAGCGTGTTACGAAAGAAGCAGCGAAGAAAAGACGATGCCATGGAGACTTAGCTCGTGTGGTTAAGTCCGTGAGGGGAGTCATGCGGGGCCTATCCTCATGCGGGGGTGCGGAGGGAGGGCGGAGCTCTCCCTAGAAACGGAGAGGAGCTTGAGCGGGAGCCGGGGTCCGAGCTTAGAACGGCCCGTCCCCGCCCTCGTAAGGGATGTTGCGAGGGGCATCGGGCGTTCTCGGTCTCGGCGTCCCCCTTCGGGCTCCGCGGAGGTTCTCGGCAGGGACGGGGTCGTTTGGAATCATTCCGGGCTCTCTCGAGCGAGCGACCGAAACGGAGAAGGGAGGGAAAAAGGCTTATTGCCCCGTCGGGGGCGCGGTTTTTACCATCGGGTCGTTCGGAGGGGAGAGAAGAAGGTGAAGAGGAATCCGTAAGGAGGTGAATGGAAATGGCGAAAAAGAAGGGGAAGAAGGGCGGCTGGAAAGTAGACAAGTCTGGTCATTCCAAAGATAAGAAGAAAAAGAAGAAGAAAAAGTGAGGATCTGGGCATCGGCTCCGAAATTCAGTAGTTCGTAAATCACCTCCCTCTCAAGCCAGCATGTGATTTCTTAATAGGCACTTCCACGTCCAGTATGAACTCGTACTTCCTCTCCAGCACATACTGGAGCATGGCCAGGAACCGGGGATAGGGGAGGAGGTCCTCGTGGACCGTCCTCCCTCCAGGCCCTCTCCTCTTCGTCGAGAGCCCATCCCACTTCTTCTCGACCCACGAGTTCACTAGCAGGAGGCTCGTGGCCACATACAACACCCTCAGCTTCGGGTCCCTCGTCGAGGTACGTATCCGGCTACTCGACAGCAACCGATAGCTGGACTCGATGCCGAACCTCAGCCGGTACTCCTCCAGCATCCGGTCGAGCGGGGGATGGGAGGAGCCGCTGGCGAAGAGGTATGTGATGGCATTGCGCTTGCTCTGCCTGCCCTTCGAGTATGCCGTGACGGCGTGGATCGGGAAGGTGACGGAGGCGTTTGTATTCGAGCTCCGCATCGCATAGAGCGTGGTGTGGCTCTTCCGGCCCTTGATGAGGGCGCGGGTGCCGTTCTTCTTCCCGCGTACAATCGCCGGCATGAGGAACTCGATGTCTCGCTCCTGGAGGTATCCGATCACCTCCGCCGTGAAGAACGCCCTGTCGAGATAGAGGCATCCGATCTCTATGCCCTGGTCCTTGACGAGTCTCAGGATGTGGTCAAGGACCTCCAGCTTGGCGTCCTTGCTCCTCACGAACGCCAAGGCGACGGTCACCCTTCGTCCTGAGAGGATGGTGTAGGCCGTCGCATACGCATGGAACCATGTCGTCCCATGCTTTGGCTGGCCCCTCACGACCTCGTCCTCCGATCTCCTGGGCCTGCCGTGGTACGGGATGAGGGTGTAGTCGACGGCTATCTTGAGAGACCGTCTTGGGAGCAGGCTGGCTGCCTGCTCTGCAAGGAGCCTGTTCGCCCTCTTCAGCAGGGGCTCCAGCTTGAGGTTCCGGAGGCGGTAGCGCACCACGCCTTCGCTCGGAGCGCGTTCGTGCTCCTGACAGATCCTGCTTGGTGAGGTCCTCCTTGACGCTGCCAGTGCCAGCACGCTGGCTATGTCATTGGAGGAGTACTTCCCATCGAATCTCTTGCCCAGCAGCCTGAGTATCCAGAATATCGCCGTCACGGTGATCTCGTCTGCGGTGACTCTTCCCCGCAGGTTCTGACGGCGATGGTTATTTGTCCCACAAACGCATCTTCTCCCGGAGCCCTCCGGGGCTCCGTCATCCCATCCTTGCGTCATGTTTGCACAAACACTGGCACAGGTGGGATGGCTCCTAATCCTTTCCGTAAACACAACGTTGACGAGAGAAGTTGGCTACGTCAAGAAGCGACTTTACGAACTACTGAAGGTGGATTATCGTCCGCGTCATTGTTCATGCTCTCCTGTTGCTCAATTGTGTTTCGCCAATCATCTTATCAGTACTGGCTTTCGAAACCCAAAACACCAGAATTCGAGGATTGGATTCTCTCTGCTATTAAGAAGTAGTGTATCGAAACCTAAGAAATTGTCAGATTGGCCGGAAGCAATGGGTATCTGGTTTCGTTCATCAGAGTATGAGAAGAAAAGGAAGGCTTGGCAGGTATTGAGCGCAAAGACTGCCGCTATTGGCCTTGAATCATGTCTCACAGGCTATCGACGAAGTGAACTCGACCGGGCCCATTCATTGACACCTCTGAAGGTTCTGACGGATTTGACGGATAGGAAATACTCGCAGAAAGAAAAAAGGAGGAAGAGGTTTCGGAGGCTCTCGATTTCAATTCCTCCTGATTGAAGAGAGAACTCTGGCATCTGGATGCACCCAAGGTCAATTTCCCTCACGCCCCCACCCTATTTATCTAGACAATCATATTTCTGCTTCAATAAAATGTGGATTTCACTTCGCGTACTTCGAGAGAAACCTCTCTTCTCTTCTAGTCTCTCTTAGTTTCAGGCGCGTCAACTTTCCTTTCGATTCTTGTGTGACCAAAGGGCAACTGGCCCGTCCTATGCCTTGGCCGCTCGACTATCTTCGATTGAACTCATGACCGCGCAAGGGATGGACGCTTGGGGATTGAGCACCGGTTTCGTTAATTTGATTATGTGAGAGCAAATACTCGACATGGAGAGGTCTCCGGCGATCATCGCGATTCCCCGGAACCTTCCAGGAACAGGGCCATGAGTATTCGCTCGATGAATGGAAGCTACGACTCACTCACGGCTGGATTCGTGCTAGTCGCAATAGCTGTGGCAATACTCATCGCAGGATTCCTCGATGAGTGGTGGGTGGCATTGCCGCTCCTGTTGATCGAATGCGGGGCGTATGCCATAATCCTGGGTACGGTGGTCGGGGTACGCAAGGAACCTGAAGGTTCGAGAAGATACGATTCGCCGTACTTCATCTTCTGGGGGACCTTCCTGGCAATAATCGGTTCGCTTTGGCTGCTCAATGCATTCTACCCCGAGAACTTGCTGTACATAGTGGTCGCCTTCCTGGTCTGGCTGGGACTTACGATCATCGCTCTATCTGTGAGGAGACGTGCGAAAGCGTAGCTAACTGTGAACTTCATATGCGGCGTGGGCCAGAGGACCTTGCTGTTCAGAGGGCGCGATTCTTGAGAAGACCCTACTGTACGATAATCGTCGTGTATGCCCAGTGTTCGACGGGATTCTGTATATATAATCGGCAATACCATTGGCAATACCTCGAATAATGATTAGGGGGCGCGTCTTGCAGGACACAAAGTTGAAGTTTCCGAGCAATGGATGGATGGCAAGGTTCGTCGAGGAGCTGAACAAGAACGAGGACTACAAAGAAGCGGCGAAGGACTGGGAAGGGGACATGATACTCGTCGTTAACGCAGGTCCCGAGGTGGGAAAGGAATGGGCGGCTTATCTGGACCTCTGGCACGGCCAATGCAGGAGTTGGAACGTCCTTCCGGACAAGAGCGCGAAGAAGGCGGAGTTCGTCATCGAGGGTGAGTATAAGAACTGGATTAAGCTGATCAAAGGTGAGATGGATCCCATCAGGGCGCTCATGGGTCGCAAACTTAAGATTACTGGCAGCATGATGAAGATAATGAAGAACGTGAGCGCCTCTTCGGAGTTCGCGAAGAACAGCAGAAGGGTCCCGACGGAGATGCCACCAGGTTGACGTCATTCATCGACTGATTCGGAGGTCGACACCATGTGGGAGTTCACAAGCCCAAGGACTATTGTCTTCGGAGAGGAAGCGTTGGAGTATCTGAAGGAGATTGAGGGAGAGCGAGCTTTCATCGTCTCCGGCAAATTCGTCGGGAGGATGGGCATTGCGGACAAGGTGGCCGACTATCTGAAGGAAGCCGGGATGGAAGTGAGCATTTTCAACGAGGTCGAGCCAGAACCATCGGTTGGGACCATCGTGAAAGGGGCAAAGGCCATGGCCGAGTTTCGCCCGGATTGGATCATAGGTCTTGGCGGTGGCAGCAGCATGGACGCCGCGAAGGCTATGTGGATCCTCTACGAACGGCCGGACATGGAGGTGGCGATGATAAACCCTCTTGAGAAACTGGGTCTCAGGAAGAAGTCCAAGTTGCTTTGCATTCCTACGACAAGTGGTTCCGGTTCGGAGGCGACCTGGGCAACGATTATCACCGATTCCGACGGCGCGGTAAAGATGGAGCTCCCTTCCAAGGAGGCTGTCCCCGACGTCGTGATCCTGGATCCGGAGCTGCCATCTCTCATGCCTCCTGCGTTGACAGCGCAGACCGGTCTAGACGTGCTGGCACATGCGGTGGAGGCATACGTCAGTCAATGGCGGAATGACTTCTCGGATGCCCTTGCGATCAAGGCCATACAGATTGTCTTCGCGCACCTTCCAGAAGCATACGAGAACGGCACGTCGTTGGAGGCGAGAGAGAGGATGCATAACGCCTCAACCATGGCGGGCTGGGCATTCAGCAACTCTCAGGTCGGTGTCGCCCACTGCATGGGTCATGCGTTCGGAGCATTGTTCAAAGTCCCTCACGGGAGATGCGTCGGGATATTCCTTCCGTACTCGATAGAATACAGCGCGCCGGAAATCAAGGAGAGATACGCCCAGATCGCGAACGCCATTGGAGTGGAACACACGACGGATGACGAGGCTCTCGACGGACTGCTGGAAGCAATCAGGGCTCTGAGGGAACGGCTAGGCGAACCCGGTTCTATCGGGGACGCTGGTATTTCCGAGAGCGAATTTAATGCGAACCTTGACGGTCTGGTTGACAGGGCGATGTCGTCCGCGAGCACATCGATGTGTCCGAGGATCCCATCCGCGGATGACTACAGGAAGCTCTTCATTTGCGCGTTCAGCGGGGAAAACGTAAGCTTCTGAGCTGCGCTTTCGGTCAGCTGCCTTCGCCGCTCTTCGATCCCGATGGAAGTGAAAACTAATTAATTAGAACAGCTCCAATATTATCTCCGCAAGGAGCGGAGTGCCTTGGAAGAGTACGAACTGATCGTCATCGGCTCAGGGGCGGGCATGAACGTTGTCGATAGGGCCAGAAAAGCGAGCATGAAAGTCGCTCTGGTCGAGAACGGCCCTCTCGGAGGCACGTGCTTGAACCGTGGATGTATTCCGAGCAAAATACTCATTCATCCAGCAGACGTCATTCGAGAGATCGAAGACGCCGCGAGGGTCGGTGTCCATGCGAAGATCAAGGATCTAGATTTCAACCTCGTCCGAAAGCGCATGTGGGACTTGGTTCTCGGGGACAGGCAGGGCATGGAGAGGAACGTTCAGGCAGATTCTGGGCTCGGATACTACCACCTCACCGGGTACTTCATCGGTCCGAAGATCCTTCAGGTCGGGGACAAACAGGTCACGGCGCCGAAGATCATGATTGCTGCCGGCGTCCGGACAAAGGTTCCTGATGTTCCGGGATTGAAGGAGTCGGAGGTCCTCACCTCCGAGAACGTGTTCGGCATCGAGAGATTGCCGGGGCAGCTCGTCATTCTTGGAGGTGGATACAAGGCTTGCGAGTTCGCCCACTTCTTCTCCGCGTTCGGCGCGCAGGTCACGATCGTCGGGCACAACCCGAGATTGCTTCCGAAGGAGGAGCTGGAGGTCAGCGAGCTGGTCAAGAAGGTGACGTCTAAGTACGTCGACGTCCGCGTGAACCAAGACGTGGTCGAGATCAAGCAAGGACGGAGGCGTAAGACCATCGTTCACAGGGATAGGACGACAGGCGCGGTCGGGGAAATCGAGGCTGAAGAGATACTCGTGACGACTGGCGTCAAGAGCAACTCGGACCTGCTCAAGCCGGAAGCAAGCGGAATAGCAGTGGACAAGAATGGATACATCATCGTCAACGAGTTCCTGGAAACGAACGTCCCTGGCATCTGGGCTTTCGGGGACATCATCGGTAGGAACATGTACAGACACACGGCGAACTACGAGAGCGACGTCGCCTGGAGCAACGCGTTCGGGATGCAAAAGGTCAAACTGGACGAGCATGCGATTCCGCACGCGGTATTCTCATACCCCCAGGTCGCCAGCGTTGGAATGACCGAGAATGAGGCGAGGAGCAAGGGGCTCAACGTCCTCGTCGGCCTCAACATGTATTCGAATTGCGCGAAGGGATATGCGATGGGGGACGAGGAGAGCTTCGTAAAGGTGATAGTCCAAATGGAAACGAGGAAGATCTTGGGCGCGAGCGTCATCGGTCCACATGCCGCGATTCTGCTGCAGCCTCTTGTGTACCTCATGAACGCAGGGGACCAGTCATTCATCCCTCTTGCTCAAAGCCAAACTATCCATCCAGCTCTCAGCGAGGCCGTCGTCGGGGCCTTCGCGCGCCTGCACACCCATCAACACGAACACGAGCACCCGCATTGACATCGATGTCCATTTTCCCAAATCGTGGCTGTATCTCCTTGAAGACTAACTTGGCGTGATCGCGGCCTTCATGGATTTGAGAGCGCGATGAGCGTTTATCGCATCGACCGCTCTGTCCAGGGGAACCTTGTGAGTGAGCATCTTCTTGTACGGGAATCGATCCATCGTGTTCTTGAGCAGCTTGAGGTCCGCCTCGTATTGCATGGGCGGGCAGTAGAATTGGCCGATGACCGTCAGGTCCCTGTCCACGAGGCGCCACGGGTTGAACGGGACCGGTCCGTAGTCAGTATATGCCCCGATCTCCACCACATATCCGGATTTCCTTGCCATCTCGACCGCTTCTGGGAATGCCGATGGTATGCCCGTGCAGTCGGCAACGAGGTCGGCTCCGATTCCTTTCGTCAGTCTCTTGACCTCGGCTATCCTCTGTTCGCCTGTGTCGAATGTCTCGAGACTTACGGTGATGTCGACGCCGAATTCCTCGGCGACCTTCAGTCTCCAGTCCGGAGCGCCTATCATTATGACCTTGTCGGCCCCGAGGACCTTCGCCCGAATAGCTGCCATCAGGCCAACCGGCCCCGCTCCCTGGATGACGACTGTGTCCCCGTAGCCGAAACCCTCCTTCTGATTTGGATACGGCATCTGGGCCCTTGCGATCGCCCTGGTGGATGCGAGCGTATCCAGAAAAACGGCAACCTCATCCTCCATCTCGTCAGGAATCTTCCATACCCTCGTCCCTGGTCTCAGAAGGACGTATTCGCTCCAGCCCCCGAATGTCCATGGCCTAAACTCCTCCTTCTCGCAGTTGACGTATCCGTAGGTGAACGGGTTCTCGCACTGTGCGGAGTGCCAGGTGCCGAGAAAACGGCAATAGTAACAGGTTCCGCAGGAAATGTCCGGATACCAGAGTATCCGAGCCCCCTTCTGCAAGCACTCGTCGTGGACCTCCATTTTCGAGGACGCCGTCTTCGTTGTCTCGTACACCTCTCCCACGTTCTCGTGACCGGGTATGACCGGGAAGTCCACCTTCAAATGCCCGTCGAACTGGTGCTTGTCGCTTCCGCACACTCCGGACATGTGCATCTTGATCGTCATCTCGCCTTCCTTCGGATTGGGGTAATCGAACAACCTCGTCTCCATTCTTCCTGGATACATAACGGCGGCCCTTACTTTGCTGACCATCTAGTCACCATTCCTGCGAAATGGATTGGCGGAGGAAGACATGCGGTTGGTCCTATTAATTTCTGTTCGAAGAAACGTCCTGAGTTCGTCTGGGTCAGAAACGTACCTATTTCATGCCTTCCTGTATCCGTGCCAGACGCTTCAGGAACCTCTGGCTCGTGATCCCGCAGAGATACGGCACCGGAGGGGTCAGGTAGATCAGCGATCCGAAAAACGCAACAAGCTTCTTGCCCGTCCCCATCACATTTATCTTGTTCATGATCGGGTCGTGCATGTCGACCTCCCTGATCAGGCCGAAGATTGACCTGAGGATCAGCACATCAGATGCGAGGACGACGCCGACGCTCCACGCGATCCCCTTTTCAAGCGGCATTCGGTTCCCGTTCGCAACGGTCCTCTTCTCCAGTATCGCCTTCCTAAGATCCTCAGCATTCTCTCCGTCGAACAGAGTATAGGCATAGGCGATCGTGTTCAAGCTGTGCGAATCGCTTCCGCCAACAATCGCCCATCTCCCGTGATTCTCGTGGGACTGCGCCTTTCTGTTAGCGTACCCGTCGATGTGTCCTGCGTTAAGTGTCTCTATCGCATCGATGTCGAGTCCGTCTATTCTGTCCCCGAGGCTCGGACAGTGAAGGCTGAAAGGATGTGGAGCGACGACCAGTCCGTCCTGAGCCCTTATCCTATCGATCGTCTCCTGGACGGGAAGGCCGGGGGGGATCTCCTGCGTCAGATAGAGTCCGATCAACTCCCCCTCGAGCGTCGTTATCTCCTCGCCTATGACAACGTCGACGCCCGGATAGTTCTTCGAGCACTCCTTCGCCTTGACGGCCCCTTCAATGCTGTTGTGGTCCGTTATGCAGACGACCTTGAGACCAATGGCTTGGGCGTTCTTCACGACATCGCAGGGATTGGCAACGGACTCTGGAAACCGAAGAAACCCAAGTCGGCCAAACCCTGAGTATCTTGTGTGAACGTGTATGTCCGCCCTGCTTTGCATCTGGATATGGAATATGTTTCTATGATAAATAGAATTCGCAGAAAACGGCAATTTGGGTGAATCACGCATAGTGTCTGAAGTAGCACAGAATCCGATCAATGGGAGAGACAGTGTGGGCTGTTTCCCGTCTCAGCTCACCAACGTCATGTCCTGGCCACAGCAAACCAGCGTGCCGTCGCCCGCTTCCACGACATTCACCTTGTTGCCGCAGATCTCGCACTCGTAGACTTGTCCGACCTTAGTCATCTCTTTTCCTCCTGTGCGGTGAGGAAGGAATCTAGCCCCCTTTAACCTTTCTTCCTATGATCTGTCCATACTCGAAGCACTTGAGCTTCTCCTGCTCCTTCGGCACGTATCTCATTTCCAGGTCCTCGAAGGCCATTTCGAGGCCTGCCTTCTCGAGGTGCTCCCTCATCGCCTTGACCGCTCCTCCGCCCCAGCCGAACGACCCGAATGAGGCTCCGATCTTGCCCTTCGGCCTCAAACCTCTCATGTATATGACGAAGTCCGCGACGCTCGGGAACATCCCGTTGTTGAGGGTAGGCGAGCCCACAACGACCGCCCTGGCATCCAACACATCCCTCATGATCTCGCTCCGATCGCTGTCCGCGAGCCTATATGGACGGACCTCGACCCCTTCGGAAGCGATGCCGTCGGCTATGGCCTCCGCCATGATCTGCGTGCTTCCCCACATCGTGTCGTAGACGACGACGGCCTTCTCCTTCGATTCACCCTTCGCCCACGAGAGGTACGCATTGATTATCTTGCCCAGGTCCTTCCTCCAAATGATCCCGTGGGAGGTGGCGAGCATTTTGATGTCCAATCCCTTCACCTTCTCGAACGTCTTCAGCACTTGGCTTCCGAAGGGCATCAGAATGTTCGCATAGTACTTCGCGGCCTCATACATCAGAACGTCCTGGTCGACCTCGTCGTCGAACCTTCTTGAGCATGCGAGGTGCTGCCCGAATCCGTCCATGGAGAACAGTATCTTGTCCTCGACGAGATAGGTGAACATCGAATCGGGCCAGTGCAACATCGGCGTCTCCATGAATCTGAGGGTCCTGTTCCCGACGTGCAGCTCTTGTCCGTCCTCGACCCCCTCAACGACGATGTCATCGTAATGAAGTCCAAGTCCCTCGACACCTCTCTTCGAAGCCAGGATCTTGGCGCCGGTCAGGCTCTGAGCCAGCGGAAGGCTGCCCGAGTGGTCCATCTCGACGTGGTTCGAGACGATGACACCGATTTCCTTCGGATCGAGAACCGATTTTATCCGTGACACCATCTGGTCGAAGAACGGCCTTTTGACCGTGTCCACGAGTACGTTCGTCTCTCCTCTTATGAGATAGGCATTGTAGGTGCTGCCCCTCGGGGTGGTATATCCGTGGAAGTTCCTCACGTTCCAGTCAATCGCTCCCACCCAGTAGACGTTATCGGCGATTTCTGTCGCTCTCATGCTCCCCTCGGTTGGAATACGAAGGCACGGGTATCTATCATTTTCTGTTCATTTTCCGCATCGCACACTACGCAAATGCTTGTCCCCAGGAGCGGAATCCTGGGAATAGTTCTTATAATGCGACTTGAATCGTGTCCGCCATGGGTATCATCGAATGGGGTATCCTCTTCATCAAGGACCTGATCCTCACGACTGGGTACCCAGGTGTCTTCTTGTTGATGGCTCTAGAAAGCGCATGTCTCCCCATCCCAAGCGAGATCGTGATGCCCTTTGCGGGATGGCTGGCCTATGACGGGAAGTTCAACTTGATCTTCGCAACCCTCGCGGGAACGTTCGGGTGCCTAGCGGGATCCGTCCTCGCCTATCTCGTAGGGCTGTATGGAGGAAGGAAGTTCGTGCTTAAGTACGGGAGATGTATCCTGCTCAGCGAGAAGAGCCTTGATTCGGCGGAGCGCTGGTTCGCGAAGTACGGGAGCTCCGCGGTGTTCTTCAGCCGGCTGCTTCCGATCGTTCGAACTTTCATTTCTCTACCAGCCGGAATGGCAAGGATGAATCTCGCCCGTTTCTCCGCCCTCACCTTCCTTGGCTCTTTGCCTTGGTGCTTTACCTTGACCTATGTCGGCTTTGCCCTCGGGCCGAATTGGGGATCGATCACTGGTATATTCCGAGGACTTGACGTTCTCATCGTGCTGGCGCTCATTTTCATCGTCGTATGGTACGTTCTGAGGCGAAGGAAGATGAGGATGAGGGCTCAAGAGAAATAGTAATACTCGCCTTTCTCTTTCTGCTCCCTGTCCAGTCTAGATCCCCGCTTGTTTATTCTCGGCCTGTTCGTCTCGTTGTCCCTCCGGAAGGTGATGTTGACCTCCTTGAGGAAGAGGTTCATCCCGGCCCTCATGTCGAACGGGCCTTTTCCATGACCTTCCGCCCCGGGGATGCCGGAGAAGACCATGATCGAGTCAGAGACCATGTCTATGAAATATATGTCGTGGTCGACGACCATCGCGCTCCTTCCCCTCTTCTCCATGACCCTCCTGACGGTCTTCGCTGCCTCCATTCTCTGGTTGGAGTCGAGGTACGCTGACGACTCATCCATGAGATACAAGTCCGCATCTCTTGAGAGGCAGAGAGCGATCGCCACGCGTTGGAGTTCTCCGCCCGACAGTGTCGTGACCTGCTTGCCGAACAGGTGCTTCAGGGCCAGGGGATGGGAGATCTCCGTCTCGAAGAAGCCCGATTCAAAGAAGTCCTTAACGTAAGCGTGGAATAGCTCGGCGACCGTGCCTTCGAAATCCGGAGTGATGTACTGCGGCTTGTAGCTCACTTTGACGTTCGTTTCGAGCTTACCCTTCGTAGGTGGCTGGATACCGGCGAGCATCTTGACGAATGTCGTCTTGCCGATCGCGTTCGGTCCGACGATTCCGATCGACTCGCCGACCTTCACTGAGCCAGTGTCTATCTTCAATCTGAAACCTGGGAAATCGCACTTTAGTGCCGGGAACTCCAACAGTCTCGTGGTCTGCCAGACTCCCCTCGGGGGTCTCACCTCGAATTCGATCTTCCTGTCGCGGAAGCGGATGTTCTCCTCAGCCATGTATCCGTCGAGGTAGGTGTTGATGGCGGTGCGCACCTGTCTTGGCTGAGCGAACACACCGAACGCACCCTCGATGCCATACACGAGGTAGACGTTGTCCGCGAGAAAATCCAGTATCGCAAGGTCGTGCTCTATCACGACGACCTGTTTCTCCTTCCCCATCGATTGGATCACTCTCGCGACCTTCAATCGTTGGTGAATGTCCAGATAAGAGGACGGCTCGTCAAAGAAGTACACGTCCGCATCCTTCATTACCGTGGCAGCCAGGGCCGCCCTCTGCAGCTCCCCGCCAGAGAGCTTGTCGAGTTCCCTGTCGAGGACATCCGTGAGATCGAGGAGCTCCGCGGCCTCCTTAACGGCCAGTCTGCCAGAGACCTTCTCCAGGAGGTCCCTGACGACGCCCTTGTATGCAATCGGGATTTTGTCCACGTACTGCGGTTTGAGCGATATCTTAACGTTCCCAGCGTAGACCTTCTCAAGGTAATCGTGCAGTTCGGTTCCGCTGAAATGATCCAGCACCTCGTCGCGGCCCGGCGGGTTGTCGTAACGCCCGAGGTTCGGGGTCTCATCGCCCGAGAGGAGTCTGAACGCCGTGGACTTGCCTATGCCGTTCGGACCGAGTACGCCGGTGACCAATCCAGATTTCGGGACGGGCAGCCGGTAGAGTCTGAACCCGTTCAGCCCGTATTGGTGCATGATTTCCCCCTCGAGCTCGTCCGGAAGCCCTATGATCTTGATGGCCTCGAAGGGGCATTTGTGCACGCAGATGCCGCAGCCCGCGCACAGCTCTTCCGATATCTCTGGCTTGCCCTTCTCCCCTATGGTGATCACCTCGATCCCGGTGCGAACTTTGGGGCAATACTTGATGCACTCCATGTTGCACTTCTTGGGCTGGCAGCGGTCCCTTAGAAGGGCTGCGATGCGCATGGTCTACGCAATGAACACGCCTAATAAAAAGATGTTTGTTCTGGCAGAAAGCATCGTCGTTGAAGCCCTCTCTCGTGACCGTCCGATCCCCCGCCGTCAGCAAACAGCAAATACCTCGGGCTAGCCTTGGCTCCAATTGTCGTGGAGGTTAATGTATGATGGACAAACCCGGGATCGGAGACGAGTCCAGGAATTTCACGTTGCGCGATCATGAGAATCGGGACTTCGAACTTCGGAGCAAGAAAGGAAGGAAAGTGCTTCTCTCTTTCCATCCCTTGGCATGGACGCCAGTCTGTGCAGAACAGATGAAGTCGCTTGAGAAGAACTTCGCCAAGTTCGAGTCCTTGAACACGCGGCCAGTCGGAGTCAGGTCGATACGGTTCCATCGAAGAAGGCATGGGCGGACAGCCTCGATATCAAGAAGACCAGGCTTCTCTCGGATTTCTGGCCGCACGGCGAGGTCGCAAAGCTCTATGGCATATTCAGAGAGAAGAATGGCTTCTCAGAAAGGGCCAACATCATTGTTGACGAGGACCAGAGGATCGCATTCGTGAAGGTCTGTGAGCTCAGGCAGCTCCCGGACGTTCAGGAGATAATCGACTTTCTGAGCGGCAAGTAGAACTTGTGGCCGCGGCCCAAAGACGCTGTTCGATTTGACGATTCGAACTGCTTACTCTTTGAACTCTTTCACTTTCTCGGCCATTTCTGACAGTCTCTTCTGCACGAGGTCGTTTATCGTCCCTTTGTCGTAAGTGCCGTCCTTTCTTCTTTTCCCGGCTGTCGCGTCCGTGAGCACCTCGATGCCCTCGTCTATTGTTCTGACCGGATAGATGTGAAACTTGCCTTCCTTGATCGCACTCACCACGTCTTCCCTCAGCATGAGATTCTGGACGTTGCTCTCGGGGATGACGCAGCCTTGCCTCCCTGTCATGCCCTTCGCCTTGCAGACGTCGAAGAAGCCTTCGATCTTCTGGTTCACTCCTCCTATCGCCTGCACCTCCCCTTTTTGGTTAACCGAGCCAGTGACCGCCAGGTACTGTCTGATCGGTTTCCCTGAGAGTGCCGACAGGAGCGCGTAGAGCTCCGTGCTCGAAGCGCTATCTCCGTCGACACCCGAGTAGCTCTGTTCGAATACCAGCCTCGCGGTCAGGCCAAGGGGCTTGTCTTGGGCGTATCGGTCGTTGAGGTACCCGCTTAGTATCAGCACTCCTTTCGTGTGGGTCGGGCCGCCCATCTGGGCCTGCCTCTCGATGTCCACTATTCCCTCCTTCCCGACCGCTATGCTCGCCGTGATCCTGCTCGGGCGGCCGAAGGCGTAGTCTCCCATGCCCATGACCGCGAGACCGTTCACCTGTCCCACTTTCTTTCCTTCCGTCTCGATCAGGACCAGGTCCTTGATCATCATCTCTTCTATCTTCTTCTGGATCATGTTGGACCGGTACACCTTCTCCTCAAGTTGCTTGTTTATGTGTTTCCGAGTGATCAGCTTCGATTTGTCCTGTTTTGCGTAGAAGTTTGCCTCTCGGATGATGTCCGCAACCTCCGAGAATCTCGTCGACAGCTTCCCCTGGTCGTCAGCCAATCTTGAGCTGTATTCTATTACGGCCGCAATCCCGGTCGGGTCCAGGTGCAGGAGTTTCTCCTTGTCGCAGAGCGAGCAGATGAATGAGGCGTACTGCTCGATGTTCTTCTCGTTCCTGTCCATCGAGGTGTCGAAATCGGCCTTAACCTTGAACAGGTCCTTGAAGTCCGGGTCGGCCGAGTACAGAAGTTCGTAGATGAGCGGGGTGCCGAGGATGATGATTTTCGCCTTGAACGGGATCGCTTCCGGCCTCAACGACTTGGTTATTATGTAACCCAGGCTCGTTCCGGGCTCCTCGATTTCCAGCTTCTCATTCGAGATTGTGTGCTTGAGGCTCTCCCACATGAACGGGTCCGTGAACAACCGCTCCACCGGCAGTATCAGGAATCCACCGTTGGACCTGTGGGCGGCCCCACCTCGCACCATCGTATAGTTCGTCACCAGGGCGCCGAACCGCGCCTCCTTCTCTATTGCGCCGAACAGACGATAGTATGAGGGATTCAGCTCAATCTCGACGGGCGCGCCCTCGAGCTTCGAGTTGTCAACAATGACGTTCACCTTGTAGTTCTGCGTGGGGTCTTCGATCGGAGGCTGAAGATTGAACGGAACGTTCGCCTGTTCTTCCTGCGGGCGCTGCAGTACCGTTGGAAGCTTGCCGATGATATTCTTCTCGACGTCGGCCACGAACTTGATTACATCCTCGCAGTCGGAGTAGTTCTCCTTGATCGCGTCCAGCAGGGGATCTATCGCGTAAGTAGCAATCTCCTGGCTCAGCTTCCTGATCTCCTCCTGCGCCTGGGTCTCGAGCTCCCTCAGATGTCTGAAAGCCCCTCGGACCTTGCTCTCCAGGACCTCACGTTTCTTCTGAATCTTCTCGGCGACCTGGGGAGGCAGCGCAGCGAACTGTTCGTCTGTGATCGGCTTCCCGTTGACGATGGGGATGAGGAGAAGGCCTATCGGGGACTGCTGCAGCTGGAAGCCCGCATCCATGGTCATCTTGCTCAGCTTGTTGACGTTCTCCTTCCTTTCCTCCTCAAGCGACTTCAGTTTGCCGCTGACCTTCTGGGCATACTCCTCGCTCTCGAATGTCTTCTTGAGGGTGCGGATCGCCTCGGAGACGAACTTCTCCATGTCCTCCTTGAACTTCTCTCCCCGTCCCGGAGGGAGTTTGAGCACGTGAGGATTCGTCGGATCGCTGAAGTTGTTGACATAGCACCAGTCTGGAGGAACCGGCATCTTCTTGGCGAGTTCCTTCACATAGTCGACTATCGCGGTCTTCCGCCCCGTGCCAGGGAATCCCGATGCGAAGACGTTGAATCCCTTGTCCTCGATGGTGAGCCCGAGCTGAAGCGCCTTAAGCGCTCTGTCCTGACCAATGATCTCTTCCAGCGGTTTCAATTCCGCTGTCGATTCGCATTTGAAGGCTACATCTGGACATGAGTTCCTGCATCTCTCAAACGAAAGCTCTTCTGCCATTGTCATCCGTCCCCAAGTATGAATTGATGATAACCCGAATTATTTAAACATGGAGTATCGGGTCGAGAGCGAGGGTCGCCATTCCTCTCGCTGGTGGCTCAGGCTCTTGTCCCATGTGCGACAATTGGATTCACGGGGCCGTGGGACACGGAGACAGCCTCGAATTTGTGCGCTGATGGTTGCTGGTTCGTGCTCAAGACTTAAATCCTTTCAGTAGTATTCGCATTAGGTTCTAATGGCAAAGGTCGTTATTTGTACGGCGTGGCCATATTCCAATAGCCCGATCCATCTCGGGCATGTAGCTGGATCTCTGTTGCCTCCGGACATATTCGCCAAGTACCATCGCCTGAAGGGGGATGATGTGCTCATGGTGTCCGGGTCTGACCAGCATGGTACGCCGGTCACCGTCAAGGCCGAGAAGGAGGGCGTGTCTCCCGAGGAGATCGCTGAGAGGTACCATCTGATCAACTCTGAGGCGATCAAGGGTCTCCATATCGACTACAGCTTCTTCACCAAGACCCACACCGAGAATCACTTCGAGGTCGTCCACGACGTCTTCCTTCGCCTTCTCGAGAAAGGCCATCTGTACAAGAAGGAAACGCTCCAGTACTATTGCACGCACTGCCAGCGATTCCTCCCCGACAGGTACGTTGAGGGAACGTGCAAGAACTGCGGGAACGAGAGGGCGAGAGGGGATCAGTGCGATAACTGCGGGACCACATTCGCGGCCGGGGAGCTTGAGAACGCGAGGTGCACGCTGTGCGGGTCTTCTCCGGAGCTCAAAGAAACGGAGCATTACTTCCTGCGGTTGAGCGCTTTCCAGGGGCCCCTCATCGATTACGTCAAGAACAAGTCATACTGGAAGGCGAATGTCCAGACATTCACAAGGAACTGGCTCGAGGCGGGTCTCACCGACAGGGCGATAACGAGGGACATGACCTGGGGCGTCAGCGTACCGCTGCCGGGCTGGGATGGAAAAGTCATCTACGTCTGGTTCGAGGCCGTCATCGGTTATCTGTCCGCCTCCATCGAGTGGGCGAAGCGTTCTGGCGATCCGAATGCATGGAAAGCCTTCTGGACGGACCCGCAGGTAAGGCACTATTATTTTCTCGGGAAGGATAATATCCCTTTCCACACAATAATCTGGCCAGCGATCCTCATGGGTTACGGAGGGTTGAACCTTCCATACGACGTCCCTGCGAACGAGTATCTGACGTTCAAGGGCGAGAAGTTCTCGAAGAGCAGGGGGGTCAGCATAGACATACCGTCCATGCTCCAGAAGTTCGATCCTGACGTCATCAGGTACTACATAGCGGCCGAGATGCCCGAGAACCGGGACTCTGAGTTCTCCTGGGAAGAGTTCGAGATCAAGACCAACAACGAGCTCGTGGCCACGTTGGGCAACTACTACCACAGGGTCCTGAGCTTCACATACCGAAATTACGGGAGCGTTCCGGAGTTCAAGGGCTCGGAGCAGGAAAGGCAGGAGGTCATGGACACGATCAAGGCCGCCGCCAGTCAGGTGGACGAGCATCTATCTACCTGCCAATTCAAGAAGGCGTTGAAAGGGGTCATGGACCTGGCGCAATTCGGCAACCGGTACTTTGACAGTGTTGCACCATGGGCCCTGGTCAAGACTGATAAGGAGAAGTGCGGTTCCGTCCTCAATCTGAATCTCGAGATAGTGAAGTCCTTGGCAATTCTCAGCTATCCCTTCATACCGAGGTCCGCTGGAGACGTCTGGAAGTTGTTGGGATACCACGAAGGGATGATGAAAAGGGGTTGGGAATGGCTGATAGTGCCTGTGAAGGCGGGTCAGCGTCTCCAGGAGCCAAAGCCCTTGTTCTCGAAGATTGTTGTGGAAAGAGGTGATCAGATGTTCGGCGAGTTCGAGAAGTTGAACCTGAAGGTGGGCGTGATACAGGCGGTGAATGACCATCCTGACGCGGACAAGCTTCTCGTTATGGATGTTGACATCGGCAAGATGATCAAGCTGGTCGCTGGTATCAAAGGGCACTATCCCAAGGAGAAGCTCGTAGGGAAGAAGATCGTGGTGGTTACGAACCTGCAGCCAGCCAAGCTCAGGGGAATCGAATCGCAAGGCATGCTCCTCGCTGCGGAGCACAAGGGAAAGGTCCTACTCCTGACCCCGGCGGGGGACACGCCGGCGGGAGAGCCGGTCAACAGCGGTATGAAGCCTTCGGACAAGGTTCTGACATTTCCCGACTTCCAGAAGCTGGTTCTGCTTGTCGGTCAGGTCGTGAGCCAAGACAGCGTCGACGTAGGCAGAATCGTCAAGTGCAAGGGACCCTGTGGGATGGCCGAGGCGGGAAAGAAGATCGTCGTCTTCCTTCCCTCAGCGGGGGCGGCTGACGCTCTGGCTCTCTGCACGAAGGGAGTAGTGCCGGTCACCGTCGATGGCGACATTGAGAACGGGGCTCAAGTCAGATGAGGGCTGACATTCACATTCATTCGGTCCATTCGGGCGACTGTAAGCTGGCTGTCACCGACATCATAAAGAGATGCCGGACGCTGGGATTCGGAGCTGTGGCGGTGGTCGATCACAATTCCTTCATTGGGTCTGAAGAAGCGCTCGCTCTCGATGACAGGGACATCATTGTGTTGCCTGGAATGGAGATAACCACCGCTGCTGGGCATGTCCTCGCTTATCACGTCACGGAGGCGGTCGAGAAGGATCTGAGCGTTGAGGAGACCATCGACAGGATACACGGCCTCGCCGGCATCGCCGTTGCTCCGCACCCGTACCGCATATGGTCCGGGCTTGGTAGGAACGAGGTTGTCAAGGGTAATTTCGATGCGGTAGAAGTCATGAACGCGAGGTCGTTGAGGGGCAGCAACGAAAGAGCCCAGGCTCTTGCGAGGTCTCTTGATCGGCCCGAAACGGGCGGTAGTGACGCTCATTCGAGCGACCACATTGGGAAGGCTCTCACCGTGTTCCCTGACAGCTGCGGGAGCGCGGATGACCTTGTCAAGGCCATCCTGAAGAAACAGACGACGGCGGAAGGATCGAGCCGTACGGCGTTGGGGTCGGTCGGATACGGACTGAAATGCATCTCTGAGTGGGCAGGAAGAGGATTCAGAAGGCTATAGGGGATCAGAGGGTTATCTCGACCTTGGAAATCTTCTCTTTCGCCTCGGTCGCTATCTTACCGATGTCCCCATTGGCATCTGTCGCAACGACCAAAAGATACCTAGGGCCAGCGCCGGTCAGTATCAGGTTCCGTCCAGCCAGTTGCAGGACCACTCTGCTGAGGTTGTCCTTGAGCTCAGCAGAGGTCGTCTCCGCCGCGCCGAGTATGATCGCGGACATCGCAGCAAAGGTCTCCTGGTGAACGCCTTTCGGAGGGTCGCCACTGATGTACATTCCTCCTCTGGAGATCAAAGAAACGTCCATAACATGTTCCAAGTTCTTGATCTCCTCCAAAACATTGCGGATTTGAGACAATTCACCCATCTGAACCCACACACTCCTCAGCGTCTGCAATGGGGATAATTGAAGAGGCAACATAAAAAGCTTTTCGATAACTTTTTCATTTCTTGAGAATCCAGACGTCATGCGTGATAGTCCTTCTCTAGCTTTGTAGCCTTCGGCGGAAGATGCTCGCAACTTTGTCGTATCTGTATGTCGTATTTGTAGTATAGAAGCCTGAAGAAAAATCATTCGAGATAATGACTCAGTCGCCCCCCCCTCAAACCCGAGAAAAATACTTGTATCATGCAGAGGTTATAACCTCGTTCATATGGGGCGCTTGTCTCTCAGGAACGTTGTCGGCATTTCCAAGAGGAGAGCTACCGAAGGAATGAGGATCGAGAACTCGCTCGTCAGTTCCCTTCGTTCGCCTCTGGCAGCTGAGAGACGAAGGATGGAGCGCAGGATTCTCCGGCACGGCGCCCAGGACCCATACGAAATGGTGGCGGTCCTTCTCAAGTACTACAACCATTCGGACAGGAGGGTGCGAGACAGCGTAAGGTCGTGTCTCACAGAGATTGCGAAGTCGAAGGCCGGAGAGAGCGCGATCCTGAATAACATCGTTCACCCGAGCAGAGAGGTCAGGAGGGCCGTCCTTTCGTTCCTGGGCGAGCACGTCGGCTTCCATGCCATCACTTACGCTTCTTTCTACGAGCAGACGATGCTCCTCATGGCCATGGCCAGGAACAAGAACATACCGGTGGACGACATCGAGGCACTTGCGGAGCTGTCCAAGAACACCTTCCTGGACGGAGAGATAATGGAGGCCGTCAAGGACGTCTCGGCCTGCCTAGATTTCGTCAAGCACCGCTATCGCAGCGCCGAGCAGCTCCGGAACTACGTGGTCGACATACTCAGGATGGCCCCGGATCTGACAAGGATCGGCGTGTTCGGCGGCGCAATAGAAGAGCCGCTCAGGAAAGCGATCAGGGCAAGCAGGTCGAGGACGTACGACGAGACGAGGGAAATCATCGAAGAACGGATGAAGGAGTCCAGCGTCAGGAACGAGCTCCTACGGGTCGGGAGGATCGTTAAGGAGTCGATCAAGAAGAGGCCGGAGATGCAGCCTTCCGACCTTTCGGGTGTCGACGTCTGGGCGCTGTCGAGGATACACGAGCTGTTGGATTCCGTGACCTCGGCCACTCTGGCTGGCAAGAAGGATGATGGGATAGAGCTTCTTCGCGCGTTCCTTGAGGACGAGTTCGTTGGCTTCTACGACGAGAACTGCAGGGAGAGGGTCACCGCTGGGGACCCTTCGGCACTCTTCACTGTCTACACGATTGGTCTCGTCTGTCTGAAGCTGTCTTCGGGGCTGATGCCCGCCTCCGCCGAGGAGATCTACCAGAAATACTTCAGGCACCTGGAGGAGGAGCTGAGCATCCACCTCGTCATGTGGCCAGAGATAGTGATGCGCATAATAGGTTGAGGACGCCCCAGCCCCTAGGACCTTCTCACCTTGAACGTTTGTGCTCACTGCGCTTCTACTGCGTGATTTGTTCGTCACTCCTGTCGCCTTCAGACAATGCATTTCGGCGTGCTGGAGATTCGCAATATTTATAAGCCAGTTCCTACTTACCTCCAGCTGAGGGATGCACTCATGGTGAATTCGTTAGTGAAGCATGCGTTAGCTGTGTCTAAAGATGCCGAGCAGAAGGCAGCTCCCGAGATGGAGCAGGGCATTTCGGAAGTGGACGAGGAAATAAAGAAGATAGCTGCCCAGATGGATGTCTGTATTAAGATCATTGGCTGCGGCGGAGGCGGATCGAACACGATCAATCGCTGCGTCGATGCCGGGATTAGCGGTGCGCAGCTTTGCGCGATAAACACGGATGCAAAGCACTTGCTGACTATCCGGGCCCCTAGAAAGATCCTCATCGGAAGGACAACGACGAGGGGACTGGGCGCCGGCGCAATACCGGAAGTGGGCGAGCAGGCCGCACATGAGAACGACATCGAGATCAGGAGCTTCCTGCAGGGTTCGAACATCGTTTTTGTAACCGCGGGCATGGGCGGCGGCACCGGGACTGGTGCTGCGCACTACGTTGCCCGGATCGCCAAGGACCAGATACAGGCGCTCACGATCGGCGTCGTGACTCTTCCATTTAAGGCCGAGGGTACTGTTAGGATGGAGAACGCCGTTGCTGGTCTTGACAAGCTCAGAAGGATCTGCGACACGACGATCGTGATCCCGAACGACAAGCTGCTTGAGCTAGTTCCGAAGCTCCCGATTGACGCTGCTTTCAAAGTCGCCGACGAGGTCCTGATGCAGACCATGAAGGGCTTGACCGAGATCATCACGAAACCCGGTCTGGTCAACCTGGACTACAGCGACATACAGACCGTCATGAGAGAGGGTGGCATATCCTTCGTTGGCATCGGCGAGGCCGACAAGGATACGGACAACCGCGTTGATGCAGCAGTAAAGGAGGCTCTGACTTCCCCGTTGCTTGGAGAGATCGACCTCAAGGACGCCAAGGGCGCACTGATAAGGGTTGTCGGCGGGCCAGATATGACCGTCGGCGAGGCGCAGAAGGCGGCGGAAATCGTCACGAACAGCGTGAATGATAGGGCCCGCATAATATGGGGCTGCTCGATCGAACCGGAGCTGGAAGGAACAATCAAGGTGCTGCTGATAGTGACCGGTGCGCGGTCCAAGTACATGCTCGGAAAGATGGACAACAACTACGACAGGCTTGGCGACAACGTCGGATCAGCCTCGAGAGGTCACCGATCAAGCTCGGATGACGGCATCGACTTCGTGCGCTGACCTGGGGGCATTCAGGTTTCGCGTCGGAAGTGATGCGTCAGGTAGGGGAATCTACCGACCTCAGAACTCGAACGCGGAGTCGCCGAAGCTGACAGCAGGGCATGGTTCGATGCAGCGTCCACAGTGCTTGCACTTCGTGGTCAATACTCGGATCCGGTCCTTCTGCAGCATGAGTGCACCCTGGTCGCATCTTGCGACGCAGACTCCGCATCCGACGCATTCCATGGCCTTGACCACGGCTCTGCGCACCTTTTCCACTTTTTCCTTTATCTCCTGAGGGTCGCGTCCCTTCGCTATCAGGACCCCTTCCTGGAAGATTCTGATGTTGTCTACCAGGCACCAGCCCTCTTCAGGATTTAACTCGACCTCTCCGACGATGTTCAACAGATTCGGCACCTTCTCCAAGTCCAATGGCCTGTCGAAGGCGCCCTCTATGCTGTAGCCGTAAACGCAGGGTGAGAACCCTTCCTGCATGTGAAGCGTCAATCCCTTGCCCCGCTCTATTGGGACTTCCTGGTTCATCTCCTTCCTGGTGAAGATTTCTTCCGCCAGGCCGAGTTTTCTGACCTCCTCTTTGATCGATTCGGGGACAACCTTCCAGCGCCACAACGCAAGATCGACCCATTTCTTAGGAAAGTCTCTTGATGATGCATAATCCTCGAGGTACTTCCTCCATCTGGGGTAGATTCCACATTCTCTCTCCACCAGGTCAAGTTCGGCAAGGTCGGATGCGGGGCACAAGTAGCATCCGATTCTGTCGAGGCCCTTGTCGTACCACTCATTATAGTCCTCCCCCTTCGAAAATATGTAGAGCCAGACGTGTAGGGAGGTCCAGTCCTGTATCGGCGAGGCGCCCACCTGCCCAGGCGTCCAAGGATTCTTCCAAACCCTCGGCTTCTCGGACCTCTGCTCCGATTCGTACCTCCTCTGGCCAATGAACGACAAAACGCCGCCTGGGAAGTGGCTCATAATCATCTTGACCGTGGGGCCGAGCTTGTTCGTCTTGCAGCACCAACGGTAGTCCCTTCCCGGCGGACCGAAGAATCCGAGGTTGTCGAAGAAGGCACCACCGGGAGCCCTCTCTATCATGAGTTCGAGACCGTGTCTTCGCGCAACATCCTTGACATGCTCGATCGTTTCCGGGAACTCGAGCCCGGTGTCCAGGAACAGAATGGGGAAGCGGTAGCCAGCGTCGAGACACAAGAGCAGAGACGCGAGACTGTCCTTTCCACCGGAGAAGGAGACGACTGTCGGCAGACCGTATTTCTCCGTGACATTCCTTATGAACTCGGCGGCTTCTCCCACTCTCCATCTCATCACATCAGAGTTCGCTTCGATCGCATCAGCCCAAGTGCGGGATTCCGCCGTCGAATCGTATCCGGCCGGTACACCGGTCCACCTCGATTTGACCGCGAGCCCCCTCGAAGACCTCCGAATATCCTCCTTTGACATCCTGGCCGCGCCAGTCGCTATTGCATTCCTCTGACCCGTCAGGACGATGACCTCGTCACCGACTTGAAGATCGTCGCTGACCTCGACCGCTCCTGGAGCCATCAGGTTGAGTCCCTTTACGGCAATGGCATCCACAGCGCCATCATCGGCGATCGCGTAACCCTTGGTGACCCGATCTTGGATCACCCTCGCTCCGGACATCCTCAAAAGGAACTTCCAGCCTCGTCCGATGTCATAACGGAGGGTTCCCACGACCTCTCCATCTGCTATGACTTCGTCCATTCTGTCCAGTGCGGGGATCTTGTTCATCAAAACGATTTTTCCCTCGGGAAAAAGCGCGCTGCCACACAATCCCCCGAACTGTCTGTCCACGACCTCCCTGAGGAGGCGGAGGTTCCCTTCGAAGGCCGGCCTCACGTCTCCCGGGGGCGTAACGTCGACCTGCTCGGTTCTCCCTCCGCATCTGCCGCACGTCTCGGCCTCTAGGACGGGCAGGTTACAGTCCCTGCACCAGCGTAGGTGGATCTTGCCAAGACGGACAACGCCCATGCACCTGCGAGTGGACAATTTCGTATTAAAACTATCTCACCACCCGAAAAGCGGGCGTAAAACACTCATCTCTCAGGGCGTGATGCCTCTCCGATCGAGCCACGCAGACGGATGGCCTCGGCACGGGTAGCGAACTCCATCGTGCCTATTTGCCCCGCCAAGTACTCGAGCATGAGGGGTACCGCATCGGAGGGCATACCTTCTATGAGTTCGATTGCTCCATGCCCGAGCATGCCTAGGGGACCGTAGGGTAGCTTCTCCGCCTGCTCCGCGAGAACATCCTCGATCTGAGGGTTATCGTACCAGTCTCTCATCGACCCGCCCTGCGTGGGGTCGTGCCCCATGAGATACGCGGATGCCTGCTTGGACAGATCTGCGCGACGGCACGCTCCGGATACCCAGTGACGCACGTCGACCGGACGCAGAGGCGGTAGTCTCCACCGTTTCTGCAACCGCTTCCAATGCCTTGCGACGGCTTTCTGTCCCCGATTCCTCGAGTAGCCTGGTCTCCCTACAGCGCCTCCGCATGGAAGAATCAGGCGCTCAGGCAGAGGCTCGGGTGTGACCTTCTTCCAAGCGTCCAACGCTTCTATGACGTCGGGAGCGAGTCTCGCCGCGATCGGTGAGCTCGTCTTGAAGCCTTCCTAAGAGCCGTCCGCGACTATGGCGACGGGCTTGCCCGTCTCATCGTAGCGGACGTTCCGCCATCTGAGCCGCGTCACATGCGAGGGGCGCCAGCCATGCTAGGCGACGAGGAGCCATTCCAGTTGCAGCCGGAGGTCCGGCTCGTGAGAGATTGCCTCCTTCCACGCGGTCATCACCGCATCCGAAGGGCTCTCCCGCCGCCGCGTCCTGGGAAGCTTCCCCAAATCCCTCCTGGCATCTATCGGCCAGGGCAGATTGAGACCGAAACTCCAAACGGCTTTAAGCATGGCAATGTAACACCGCCATGAAGGACGCGGAATATGCTCGAGATGTTCGAGCACCAGCATTCGTCCCTTCGGACCAGCCAGCTGGTTCTTCATTCCCTGTGATGTCGCCCTCGGCAGCATACCTTTGGATGCTGGAGACAGATGTATCGCTATCTGTCCGGACCCAGTTAGGAAAAGGGCAAGGGAGCTTAGGGAGCGAATCAAGGATCTGAACATAGAGACGACTTCGGCGTATTTCAGAGTGGCTGCGTGGCATGAACTCGGTCACCATCTCACATTCAGCGGGATTTCCAGGCGGAGGATGATCAACGTTCTCTATGGCACCAGGGATGCCAATCTGGACGAAGGCCTTGCCAATCTTTTCGCGTTCCATCTCGCGGGTCCCGAAGAGAGGATGATCATTGCCGAGGTCGCGGCCGAGGGCCGAGTTGCATACCGCTCGTACTTGATTCTTAGATATCTGGACACGAGACCGTTGCTAAGAACGCTGATTGCCAATGGCGACTACTCTGCGGCCTTTAGCGAATTCGCCTCATTGGTCGGCGGAAAGATCCAGGGGCCTCTGAACCTCTGGGTGAAGGGTAGAATTGACGCGGGCGCGATTCCATTCATGGATTTCAGCAGCATCTATGACCCGAAGATGAATCTTCTTGCCGGGAAATCGATTTCCGCGTTGGGCCCGATAAAAGGCCTCATCTTGACTCCTTTGGTGGGCAGAATCGATGGAAGGCTTCCCGCTTGATGCAGGATAGTGATGGGCAACGAGCCCGACCATCCTGACTATCGGTCATTACCCCAGCATTTTATTGAGCTCAGAGATGCGGATGCCGTTGGTGCCGCAATCGACAGGCACTGGGGCGATTCCAGTAAGGACCAGGCGATGAGGGATATACTAGAAGAACTGGATGTTGAGTGGCGAGAGACATAAGCGAGATGCATGACGTAGCCCTCGGTGCCAATCATGGCAAAGACCCCAGGATACCCCAAATTGCCCGGAATCGAGTTGATCACGGCTCGAACCCCGTCGCGTCGCGGTAGGTCCTCGAACGCTGTCTGATATTCAGGTGCAGGTAGAGCGCAATTGCCTACCGGGCTCGGCACCGTTGAGTGCTGGGCACTGGCTCGCGGCATTGAATCACTGCCGAGCCCGTCACAATGTCTTCTGGACAGGGCGCCAGGGAACCGGAGTAAGTAATCAATCCAGCTTGTGTAAATCTACACAGATCTGTCTTACTGAGAAAATGCAAAGGGGAAGAAAGACATCCGCTCACTAGTCACGGAGAGATATTCGGTGCCGATCAAGGCTGTTTATGTGCCATTGTTGAAAGCTCAAACGAAGGCAGGGACTGCTCTGCTCCTGATGGGGCAGGAAATGCGGGTTATTAGAAGCCAATTCAGGAGAATACGAGAAAACGGGAAGGACCTAAACCTTGAGCCCAAGCCAGTAAGAGAGATTGAAGGAGTAGGTGAGCGTATGTCAAAGGACGATTTCTTTGACGCTCTCGCTGTGTTGTTCGGTGACATACATTTCTTAGTGATTGCAATGTCGAGATTATGGCGCCTGTTTGAAAAGATCAGAAACGACCTCCCAAAAGAACCGGAACTGGATGCAATCGCGAAGAAATACAGAGGTTTTTTCGAGAAAGCCAGAATAACTAGGAATCGTGTTGAGCACCTTGAGGGAATGGTGCAGGACGGTATTCCTGGCCTTGGTGACATAAGGCCTTCATCTCTGGGTTTCGATGACAAGAAGTTCGACTACGGACCAGAAGTTGAACAGAGAATCATCGCATTCTATGAAGAAGTCAGAAATGCACATCAGGCTATTGCAAGACGAAAAGGTCTGAAGCCATTCGAGAAAGTCCAGGGGCAAATGAGAGTATGAGTCCCTCTAGCGAAGAAGCCAGGGACTGAGATGCAATCTTTACAATTCTGACAGTTCTGACGGATGAGGATAGGCGTGTCAAGAAAGAAAAGAAAAGGAAGAGATTCTCGCCCGTCGCCTGTATGCTATTTCATTGGTCGTGGCATATATTTGTCTAGACATATGCATCTTCGTTGCTTATGGGTTCGCTCCTTATGACACGCAATGCTGCTTTGACCGTGTAAGGGAAAAGGACGAAAAGGATCGTGGGCAGGTTCTCCTACACATCGAAGTAGAGGTAGAACTCATATGGATGGGGTCTGAGTCTTATCTGGTCGTTCTCCCTTCTTCTCTTGTAGTCGACCCAGGTCTCTATCAGGTCCTTCGTGAACACCCCTCCCTTCAGCAGGAACTCCTGGTCTGCTTCGAGCTCGTCGAGCACCTTCTCCAATGAACCTGGCACAGTTTTGATCTTCGCTGCTTGTTCCGGGGGTAGCTCAAAGATGTCAACGTCCATCGGCTCGCCCGGGTCCGTCCTCTTCGCCACGCCGTCCAGACCCGCCATGAGTATCGCAACGAACGCAAGGTACGGGTTGCAGCTAGGATCAGGAGGTCTGTACTCTATGCGCTTCGACTTGGGACTATGCGAGTAGATCGGTATCCTTATCGCTGCGCTCCTGTTCCGTTGAGAGTACACGAGGTTCACTGGAGCCTCGTATCCCGGGACGAGGCGTCGATACGAGTTCGTTGTCGGGGAGGTGAACGCGAGCAGTGCTGGGGAGTGTGCGAGCAAACCCCCGATGAAGTTCATCGCCATCAGGCTCAACTGCGCGTACCCTTCCTGGTTGTAGAACAGATTCACGCCGTCCTTCGCGAGGCTGATGTGAACGTGCATTCCTGAGCCGTTGTCTTGGAATATCGGCTTCGGCATGAATGTGACCGTCTTGTTGTACTCCTTTGCGACGTTTTTCAGTACGTACTTGTAGAGCATGAGATGGTCAGCGATCTTCGTCATGGGTTGATACTTGATTCCTATCTCGCCTTGCCCCCCTGTCGCAACCTCATGGTGGTGAACCTCGACCTCTATGCCCGCGTCGGCCATCTTCATGATCGCGGTCGACCTGAAATCCATAAGCGTATCAGTGGGAGGAGCGGGGAAGTATCCCTCCTTGTACCGCGGTCTGTAGCCGAGGTTCGGCTCCCCATCCCTGCCGGAGTTCCACGCCCCCTCTTCTGATTCCAGGTAATAGTAGCCGCTGTGCTGGTTCTGGTCGAATCTCACAGAATCGAAGACGAAGAACTCCGCTTCGGGGCCGAAGTACGCGACGTCCGCGATCTTCATAGACCTCATGTACGCCTCTGCCTTCTGGGCGATGTATCGGGGATCGCGCCAGTACCTCTCTCTTGTCACCGGATCATGGACGTCGCAGATGAAGGAGGCAGTGGGGACCTTGCACACGGGATCGACGAACGCGGTGTTCTGGTCCGGCATCAGAAGCATATCGCTCTCCTGTATCTCAGCGAACCCCCTGATGCTGGACCCGTCGAAGCCTATGCCGCCCGTGAGCATGTCCGCGCTGAGCCTCTGCGCAGGGATTGAGATGTGTTGCAGCGTACCAGGAAGGTCCGTGAACTTGAAGTCTACTATCTTGACCTTCCCGGACGCGCAGAGGTCCAGGACCTCCGACAACTTGGTCCTGTCCCTCTCCTTCTTCGATTCCCTCAAGGAGTCCCCTCCTCCGAACACGTCTCTTCACTTCCTGTCGCTGGTGTTGTGTCTGTTCCGGTCTTCAGCATTCCGCCTATTCCTGGTATTCTCTTGACGATGTCACCCAGCTTCACTCCCGTTAGGGATTCGACGACGGTCGGAAGTTGGGCGATGATTTGCGTTATGTCTCCAGTGATCTTGTTCGCACCAGTCGACTTTCCGTCGTTCGAGACTATCACTATCTTCTCCGTCTTTGCGAGCGGCGCGGCGATTGCTTCCGCCAATTTCGGCATCATGTCGACGAACATCGAGGTGACCGCCGCCTCGTTGTACTGGCTCCAGGCATCCGCCTTCTTCTGCATCGTCTCGGCTTCGGAGAATCCTTTGTGCTTTATGACTTCGGCCTCTGCCATACCGGTCGCTCTTATCGACTCGGCCTTGCCGTCCGCTTCCTCCACGAGCCTGAATTTCTCCGCTTCGGACAGGATCTCGATCTTCCTCTTCTCGGCCTCAGCAGGCTTCACGACCTCAGCGAACAGCTCCTTCTCCTTCCTCGCTATCTCTCTGTCCGCGAGCTCGGTGGAAAGCTCTTTCTCGACTATGCCCACTTTGATCTCCTCTTCCTTCACCAGTTGCTCGGTCTTGAACTTCTGAAGGTCGTAGGAGAGGTCCGAAACGGCTTTCTTTTGAGCGATCTCCGACTCATACTCGGCCCTCCTCATCTCGAAGTCCCTTCTCGATAGCTCGATCTTGGTGTCCGCCTGGAACCTAACCGTCTTTGCTTCCTCGTCTGCTCTGGCCTCTCCGATAAGAGCGTCCCTCTTAACCTGGGCTATCTTGGGACGACCCAGCGCATCGAGATATCCTTGCGAGTCCGTGACGCTCTTGATCGTCAATGATATGATTTCGAGCCCCATCTTGCCGAGGTCCGAGCTCGCGGCAGTCTTGACCTTGTCCGCGAGATCCCTCCTCTTCTGGTATATCTCCTCGGGCGTGAGTGCGCTTATAGTCGCCCTCATGTAACCCTCTATCACCTGGAGGGCGGTTTTCATGATATCGTCCTTCGACCTTGAGAGGAAATGCTCGGCAGCGGTCATGATCGACAGGTCGTCGCCGTTGATCTTGACTTGGGCCGTTGCCTCCACCGATATCGGAACGCCATGAACCGAATAGACTTCCGGCGTCCGCACGTCGAGGTTCATCAGTTCAAGGGACATCCTGCGGATCTGCTCTTTCACAGGCCATACGAATGTCCCTCCTCCCTTGATGACCCTGTAGCCGACAATCTTCTTGCCGGTTTTATCATCGATTTTGTGCTTTCTACCGGAGATTATCAATGCTTCGTTTGGTCCGCATTTTGTGTACCTTACCGCCCATACCATGAACAGCAAGACCAGCGCTCCCACAACAACTCCCAGAATCTCGTATTCATACATATCTACGGCCTCCTCCTCTTTTCAATCACAACCGATGTGGTGCTCTGAACCAGCCCCTCTTCCCTCAGACTCTCGGCCACGTTGTTCCTGAGCTGCTCCCGATCCTGACCAAAGTATATTCTTGGCCGGTTCGCGGCAAGCAACTCGTTCCCGATTTTGTATACTGAGATTTCGTGTTTCTGGCCAGAAGTCTCGTATCTCAAGAGAAAGTCATCTTTGACTATTCTTCCATGCAGTTCCTTCCAGACATCATCCATCACCATATCCAGAAATAGAGAATGGGGGGAGGGAATCAATCTGTCCGCCATTAGGTAGGAAGAGACTTCCTTTCGAAGGGATGCCAAATCCTCTATTCTGAAGAACTTCGATGGTTTACTTATGATGTCAAAGTTCAACACTGCGGTTCCTGATTTCTCGTGAGAAAATATTGGGAGCCACACCTTCTCCCTGATGTCTCGGAATATGAATGCTGGCGGGTAGAGCTTCAAGTCTGCCCACATTAATATGCTGACCCTGAGATCGTTCTTGCTTTTGATTACTTTCGTGGAGAGCAACTGTCTAGTCAGCTTCTGGTAGATTTCTCCGATGGTTTCCCCGGAAATCTTTATCCCTCCGTCCTCGAGCTTCAGTTTCTCTCCTATCAAGAAGACTGGGATTCTGCTGTTATTCGGAAGCGTTATCGAGTAGTACGGAAGAGTCTTGTGGTCGACCAGTGCATTTATTGCGTCTAACACGGCACTGGTGAGGGTTTGTAGGTTCCCTTTCTCTATTCTGAACCCGCCGACGTCAGCATAATAAATCTCTTTTAGAATCGGGTGCGATATGTTGGGTCTCCAGTATATTGGGAGCGTTGCGACTCTCCCTGGTGCGACCTCGTCGAGATCCAACTTAAAGAAGTATCTAGGCGTCTCGTCTCCGTGCTCGTAGGCCAAGTTATTGCAGAGTCCGACTGGGAACTTCACAGCGCGTCCGCTCCCTTGTCCCCGGTCCTCACGCGCACAACCTCGTCGATCGGTGTGATGAATATGACGCCGTCGCCGACGCTGCCTGTCCAAGCGGCCTTAAGTATCTCTTGAGCAACGATGTCGGCGTTCTCATCGCTCACTACAGTCTCGAGTCTAATCTTCGGTATCAGATGGACGGCGTACTCGGAAGCCCTCCATTGTTGCTTGAATTCCTTCTGCTCTCCGCTACCTGTCACCTCTATCACATTCATGCTCGGAATGCCAAGTTTCTCGAGCGCGTCCTTTACATCATTGAGTCTTTCACGTCTGATTATTGCCTCGATTTTCTTCATTACGAGCCTCCCTTTAGTGCGTTGTTCGTAGCCGACGTCATCGAACGAAATCCCTCGTCGCCCAAGGCCATCGCGCCCTCCTCGCCAGTTCGTATGCGAATGGCGTTCTCTACCGGTATCACGAATATCTTACCGTCACCGATTTCTCCCGTCCGAGCTGCTCTGCATATCGCTTCGATCAGCCTATCGACGTCCTTGTCATTGACAACAACTTCTAACTTGGTCTTCGGGAGCATGTCAACGCGATAGGTGCCAGCACGATGTGTGAATTCCAGACCCTTCTGCTGCCCTCTGCCTCTGACCTCATACGAGGTCAGACCCATTATCCCCATCTCGTCAAGGGCTGATCTGACTTGGTTGAACTTCTCCGTCCTGATTATCGCTTCGATTTTCTTCATCGCACTCCTTCCTACGAATAGGCGCTCTCACCGTGCTGTATGATATCTGCCCCAATCCTCTCCTCATCCTTGTTCATTCTGAGTTCTGTGAACTTTCCTATCGCCTTAAGCAGCACGAATGTCGCGCCAAAAGCGAAAGCCCAGACGGCTGCGACGGCGATTAACTGAGAAACGATTAAATCCGTGCCTCCAAACAGCAGTCCGTTCTTGCCAGCCGGGTTTACTGCGGTTGTGGCGAAGACTCCTGTGGCGATCGCTCCCCAAGTCCCTCCGATTCCATGGACGCCCCAGACGTCAAGCGCGTCATCCACCCTTATCCTGCGTCTTACTATTATTCCGAGATAGCAGAAGATGCCAGCACCGAGGCCGATTATGATCGCTCCTGTGGAGTCGACATATCCCGCCGCAGGCGTTATCGCAACGAGTCCGGCAATTCCTCCCGTTATCAGTCCAAGGACGCCGGGTCTTCCGAGGTGCAGCCAACTGATGGTTCCCCACGTGACAGTGGCAGTCGCGGCTGCTATTTGCGTCACGACGAAGGCGTTCACCGCGACGCCATTTGCAGCAAGCGCGCTTCCTCCGTTGAATCCGAACCATCCGACCCAGAGGAGAGCTCCGCCGAGAACGACCAATGGTATGTTGTGCGGGATTTCGTTCCCATTGCCTGTGGTGAACCTCTTTCCAAGCACCATCGCCGCCGCTAGCGCCGACACCCCGGAGGCGATATGGACCACGGTCCCTCCTGCAAAGTCGAGCGCTCCCAGCTTGCCAATCCATCCCCCATTGCCCCACACCCAGTGAGCTATCGGATTGTAGATGAGAATCGACCAGATTATTATGAACGCGACAAGGGCCTTCGATCTCATCCGTTCCGCGACAGCACCTAGTATCAATGTCACTGTTACTATGGCGAAGACGCCCTGGAACATCATGAACTCGAGTTGGGGTATCGATGTGGCGTAGACGGAACTAGGCGTGAGGCCGACGCTTCTAAGCATCACGAAGTCGGGACCACCGATAACACCGTTCATGTCAGGTCCGAAAGCCAGAGAGTAGCCGATTACTACCCAAATCACCGTGACGATCCCTATCACGATGATACTCTGGCCAAGCATCGAAAGAACGCTCTCCTTTCTCAGCATCCCGCCGTAAAACAAAGCTACCGCAGGTGTCATCATGAAAACGAGCGCGGTGGAAACCAGTACCCATGTCGTATCCGCTTTGTCAATGCTACCGTCTGCTGCCGCCGCTGGGGCCGCAAGCGCAGGCACGAGAAAAAGAACACAGGCCGCAATGATTGCAATTCTCGCACCTTTTCCGCTCATGATATCATCCCGTTGGCTGACAGTGGGGATTCAGAATTATCACGCAGTCCAGACCAACATCTGTTCCCAATAGACGACAATCGTCAACTGTAGGCGACATGAGCAGTTGCATGGACAAACGACTAGAAAATCCTTTCGGAAGGATACACATGAACCAAAATTCTTGAGTGACTAGACATATGTACAAAAGGAATCAAAATCAATCGCATGCGACCAAGGGACTGTCATGGTGCAAAGCACCGGATCGGTAATGACGCCGACTCCGATCCGGTCCAGTCACGGGATTTACGGCGACAAGAAGGGGTCGAATCCTCCTTGAGTGCATGACCCGAGTCTGGTCGCTTTGCGCTACATGTATCTAATAATTAGCTATTTCAATATTCCTTTGGTCAACATTTTCATCAAGATATAGACAAATAGTGCTTGAGAGTCAGATCGAATCCAATCCTTCTTGGTATGAGGCTGTCAAGTTAAGGAAAAGTGTCAAGTGTCCCTCCTGACATAGTTTCTGCAACAGTCAGGAGGGATCGGGATTCTTGACGATATAGTACAGATGATTCGAGATAGAAAACTGTTTCTGCGAC
>Ga0315282_10001736_pt1 | contig 40700 bp, 34 predicted proteins | sample YL17G07_20_MG_FD_203693 | JGI IMG/M metagenome (GOLD analysis project Ga0315282, IMG submission 203693) | Sediment microbial communities from Yellowstone Lake, YNP, Wyoming, USA - YL17G07_20 | ecosystem: Environmental > Aquatic > Freshwater > Lake > Sediment | place: USA: Wyoming | collected...
GGAACCGGCACCCACACCGTTTTCGGCCTGCCGCCGTGCGGCATGCTGGTGACGACCGGCCACCCGTGCCCGACGTGCGGCGTGACGACGTCCTACGTTCTGGCGGCCCACGGGCGGTTCTACGATGCGCTGGTGAATCAGCCGTTCGGCCTCCTCGCCTTCCTGGGTGTGGCGGCAGGCTTGGTTGGGGCGATCGGGACCCTCGCGACCGGCCGCAGTTGGTCACCCCTGGCGCGGCCCTCGGTCGTGATACCGGCCGCCATCGTCATGCTGGTGCTCGTCTTGGCCTCGTGGGGTTACAAGTGGGCGACGTTGTGAATGACGAATGAATGACGAACAGGCAATGACGAAGAAAATGAAAAAGGGCGCACGGCTGGCTTGCGCATCGGGTATTGCCCTTCGTCATTCGGGTTTCGTCATTCGTCGTTGACGTGGCTGTCCCGGGAGGTGTCTGGATGCGAAGGAGACTTGCAGTCTTGGCGGTGGTAGCGCTTCTGGCGGCCGCCGGCGCGGGCGGATGCCAGTGGCTCATTCCGTGGGCCGTGGCCGACCGTCATCCGAAGGAAACCGTGAAGGCCGAGTACGACCTCGAGGCCGAGCGCCTGGTCATCGTTCCCTACGCGGGCATCGAGATTCTCTTCAACGACCGGATGGCGCCCCTGGAGGTCAGCAAGGACATCGTCAACCAGATCGGCCTGCACCTGAAGTCGCATGTCAAGACGATCGTCCACCCGATAGCGGTCGACCAGTGGCAGGAGTCGACCCTGGAGTGGCCGAACATGGCCCTGCCGGACATCGCGAAGGCGTTCCAGGCCGACACGCTCCTTTACGTGGAGTTGGAGCGATACACGATGGTCGAGGAGCGGTCGGCGAGCCTCTTCCGCGGGCGCGTCAGGGCCCGCGTCCAGGTGGTCAAGGCCGATGCGCCGCGCAACCCCGTCTACGAGACGACCGTGGAGACGGTCTTCCCCGAGGACCAGCCGGTCGGCGTCATCGGCACGAGCGAGCGGGTCATCCGGGCCCACACGAACCTGGCGTTTGCCGAGGCCGTCGTCAGGAAGTTCTACCAGTACCAGGTCGAGATCAAGGGAGGCAGGCAGTGAGCGCAGGTACGTGGCGTCTGGGGGCTGTGTTCCTGGCGGCCGCGGCGGCCCTTGCGGTCGGCGGCTGCCAGGGCCTCGCGTGGCTCCTCGTACAGACGGTCGGGCCCTTCGTGCCGGAAGACACCGTCGAGGCGGAGTTCAAATTCGAGGGCAAGAGCGTCCTGGTCCTGGTGGACGCGAAGGACCCGTCGCTGGCATCCGAGTATCCGCGGCTGGAGTCGGAACTCACCGACTGGATCGCCAAGGTCCTGAAGGAGAAGAATGCCTGCGGCCCGGTCGTCCCCGCCCTGAACGTCCGCAAGGCGCGCCAGGCCGAGCCCGAGTTCCAGCACTGGTCGGTCGCCCAGGCCGGGCAGTACTTCAACGTGGACCGGGTGCTGCACGTGGAACTGATGGAGTTCCGCCTGAAGGACACCCCCGGCTCGAACGTGTTCCGCGGTTACGCCGAGACGGCCGTCCGCGTCGTCTCGCCCGAGACGGGCGAGCAGGTGTGGCCGGTCCTGGCGGCCGCACGGCTCGTCACGGCCGAGACCATGCCCGACCAGACCACCGACGAGGCCGCCCGCCAGGAGGCCATCCTGACGGAGGGGCTGGCGGGGAAGATCGCGCGGCACTTCTACACCTACAAAGTCAACGAGACGCCGCTGAGGCCGAAGGTGAAGTAGGGCTGGCCGGACCGCGAGAAACAGCAGGCCGCGCCTGTAGCGCCGCCTTCCTGGCAGAGGTGTGCCAAGCCGCCCGGCAACTCATGGGTTGATCAGGCCCGCGTCCGGCGGTGGAACTCCTCGGCCAGGCGCTTCGTGACCGGCCCGGGCTTGCCCGTGCCGATGGTGCGCCGGTCGATCCGCACGACGGGGATGACCTCGGCGGCGGTGCCGGTCAGGAAGCACTCGTCGGCCACGTAGAGGTCCTGCCGCGTCAGGTTCTCCTCGCGGACCTGAATCTTGGACTCCCGGGCGATGCCCAGGATCTCGTTGCGCGTGATGCCTTCGAGGATGCCGGCGGCGATGGGCGGCGTCAAGAGACGGCCGTCGCGCACGACGAACACGTTGTCGCCCGTGCACTCGGCCACGTAGCCCAGGTGGTTGAGCATGACGGCCTCGAGGACGCCGGCGTCGATGGCCTCGATCTTCGCCAGGATGTTATTGAGATAATTGAGACTTTTGAGACGGGGGTTGACGGCGTTGGGGTGGTTCCGCATCGTGGCGGCCGTGACGATCTCCAGCCCGTTCTCGTAGAGTTCCTGCGGGTACAGCGCGATCTTGTCGGTGATGATGAAAACCTGGGGGTTCGGGCACCGGTTTGGGTCGAGGCCGAGCGTCCCCTCGCCGCGAGTCACCACGACGCGGATGTAGGAATCCTTCAGGCCGTTGGCCGCCAGCGTGGCCAGGATGGCGTCGGCCATCTGGCGGGGCGTCATGGGGATCGTCAGCCGGATGCCGTTGGCCGAGTCGAAGAGGCGCCGCAAGTGGGCCTCCAGGCGGAACACCTTGCCGGCGTACGACCGGATGCCCTCGAAGACGCCGTCGCCGTACAGGAGGCCGTGGTCGAAGACCGAGATTTTCGCCTCCTGGCGTTCCACGAGTTGTCCGTTGAGCCAGACCTTGAGTCCCATGGTGCGATCCTTCCGGCGGCAACCGCCGCCCTTGGGGCCTGCCAATGTATCGGCAGTTCAGGCGCCGTGCAAGAGCCTGCCGTCGCGGAGGTGCAGGACGCGGTCGGCCTGCTCGGCCACGCGCTCGTCGTGCGTGACCATGACGACCGTCAGGCCGCCCTTCTTGTTGAGGCGCGCCAGAACCCTCATGATCTCGGCGCCGGTGACCGTGTCCAAGTTGCCGGTGGGCTCGTCGGCAAAGAGGATGCGTGGATGGTGCACCAGGGCCCGGGCCAGGGCCGCGCGCTGGCGCTCGCCGCCCGAAAGTTCCTGCGGTAGATGATTGGCGCGCTCCGCCAGACCCAGGTCGGCCAGCACCTGCGAGGCGCGCTGGCGGTGGCGGCGCTTCGCCAGCGGCCACTTCACCAGGGGCGTCCGGATCATGGCCGGCAGCAGCGTGTTCTCCAGGACCGAGAGGTCCGGCATCAGGTAGTAGAACTGGAAGACGAAGCCGATGGCCTCGTTGCGCATGCGGTCGCGCCACCGCTTGGGTTTGGAGAAGGCGTCCTGGCCCTCGAAGATGACGCTGCCTTCCGTCGGTCGGTCCAGCAGGCCCAGGAGGTGCAGCAGGGTGCTCTTGCCGCTGCCCGAGGGGCCGAGGATGCACAGAAATTCGCCGCGCGCCGCCTTCAGTGTCACGCCCTGGAGGACCCGCAGGCGCGACGCCCCCATCCAGTAGTCCTTCGTAAGGCCCTGGGCCTGGAGGATGGCCTCACTCATAGCGCAGCGCCTCCACCGGCTGCTTGAGGGCCGCCAGCACGCCGCCTATAATGCTCGCCACGGTCGACAGGGCCAGCACCCCGACGCAGACCGCCACGCACCATTCCGGCGAGAGGTGCTGCGGGATGTGATCGAAGTAGTACATCTCACGCGGGAACACGTCGATGCCCAGCGTCGAGTTCACCCAGATCTCGATCGGGTCCAGGTAATGGAGCGTCAGGAGGGCCGCCGCCAGGCCGCCGGCCGTGCCGATGGCGCCGATGATGAACCCGTACCCCAGGAAGAGGCTCCCGACGCCGACGTCGCGGGCCCCGACCGCCTTCAGGATGCCGACGTCGCGGCTCTTGATATAGGCCATGACGTACGAGATCAGGGCGACGAGGATGCCGAAGCCCAGGAACATCAGCCCGAGCATCACGGCGGTGACGTTGCGTTCGACCACGACGAGGGTCAGGATCATCCGCTGCTGGGTCTGCCAGGTGTTGACCGAGACCGGGAGGAGCCCCGCCTCGGGCCGCTCGCGCACGAAGGCGCGCCAGGCATCCTCGATCTTGCGGACGATGTCGGCGGCCCGGGCGGGGTTGGCGGTCTTGACCTGGATCTGGCTCGCGCGGGCGGGCACGGCGGGCCGGCCCTCGGAAGCGGGTTGGGCCTCCATCCCGGCCATCTGCTGGGCCGTGGCGAAGTTCACGTACACGTTCGTCGAGTCGGCCTCCCAGTAGCCCATTTTGAACGTATCGACAAGCGTCAGGACACGGCTGCTGACCTTCGGGATGCCGCCGGCCTCGACCTCCAGGGCGCCGCTCGGCCGGACCGGGATGGTCGAGACGACGATGTCTGCTCCGTAATCGACGAGCGGAACATCGACGACCTCCTTCCGCTCGATCCGGGTGGGCACGACCGGGATGAACGTCGCCTCGAGCGCCAGCGCCACGGCCGCTCCTGCCCACGCCAACCTGGCCATGCGCCACAGCCGCCGGCCGGGATGCCGCCGGCTGGCCTGCCACACGAACAGGAAGGTCACGAGCGCCACAGCGGTCATGAAGGCCAGGAGCACCCGCCACTCGGCCCCCGCCTGGACGGTTTCCTCGACCCACCGGGGCATGGGGGTGCCGATGAGGCCGATCCCCCCTATGCATCCCGGGTGCGGCGGCTCGGACTTGGGGCGCAGGAACTGCGGCACAGTCAGGACGTTGGCCGCCGGATACCCGGCCCCGCGCTGCCGCTCGAGATACTCGTGGAAGCGGCCCATCTCGGCTTTCTCGGCGGGCCGGATGCCGATCAGGATGCACGGGCGCACGAGCGGCTTGATGCCGGCGAAGCGCGGCTTCAGGCGCATGACCGCGTACGTCTGGACGATCGGCGTGGCGGCCTGGACGCCGTCGATGCTCTCGATCTGCCGCACGAAATCGTCGTAATACGGGATGCCTTCCATGTGGGCGTCGACGATGATGTCGGCCAGCGTGCCGCGCGTCATCTCGCGAGTCTCGGCCACGAACCCGTCCATGATGGCGAACACGAGGATCAGGAGGAACACGCCCAGCGCGGCTGGCAGGGCCGAGACCATCGGCACGACTGCTTTCCATCCGCAGAACAGGTACTTGAGGCAGATGATGTGCTTGTAAACCGGAGTCCAGAGCACCACGGCCAGGAGGCCAAGCGCCACCAGGCCCCCGGCGACCATTGCCGGGAGCAGCCAGGGCGAGGCCAGCCATTGATCTTGCATCCGATTTGGCCTTACGTAACGCGTGCGCAGGGGCGCGGCATGCCGTGCCCCTACAAGCGGGTGCTCGACGCGCTCTGGGCGCCGCCCGACCCGCGGGGGCGAAGTTGCGGGAACAGCACCACGTCGCGGATGCTCGCCGCGTTCAGGAGGAGCATCACCAGCCGGTCGATGCCGATGCCCAGGCCGCCCGCCGGCGGCATCCCGTACTTGAGGGCCTCGATGAAGTCCTCGTCCATCACCGCCATCGTCTCGGTCTGTCCGGCCAGTTGAGTCCGGAACGCCTCCAACTGCACGTCCGGGTCGTTCAGTTCGGTGTAGGCGTTGCCGATCTCCATTCGGGCCACGAGCGGCTCGAACCGCTCGGCGATGTTCGGGCTGGCGGCCTTGCGCTTTGTCAGCGGGCACAGCCGTGCGGGCCAGTCCTTCACGAACGTCGGCTGCACGAGGTTCTGCTCGACCGTGGCCTCGAAGACGTCGTGCGTGACCACGTCGATGTGCTTGTTCGATTCCTCGATGCCGACTTCCCGCGCCTTGGCGCGGATGGCCGGGTCGTCCCCGAGCGCCACCCCCGCGTGCTGCTCCAGGAGGTCGCCGTAGACCGCCCGCCGCCATGGCGCCTTGTACTCGAGCACGAGGTCGCCGAAGGGCAGGCACGTCTTGCCGCCCGAGACCGTCTTGGCGAGGCTCTCGACGAGCGTCTCCACCAGTTCCATCATGTCGGTGTAGTCGGCGTAGGCCTGGTACAACTCCAGGAGCGTGAACTCGGGATTGTGCCGCGTGTCGATGCCCTCGTTGCGGAAGACCCGCGAGATCTCGAACACGCGCTCCATGCCGCCCACCAGCAGCCGCTTCAGGTACAGTTCCGGCGAGATCCTCAGGTACAAATCCACGTCGAGCGTGTTGTGGTGGGTGACGAACGGCCGCGCGGCCGCGCCCCCGTAGATCGGCTGTAGCGTCGGCGTCTCGACCTCCACGAACCCGCGCTCGCGCAGGAACCGGCGGATCTCGTCGAGGATGAGCGACCGCTTCAGGAAGATGCCCCGCACCTCGGGGTTCGCGAAGAGGTCCACGTACCGCTGGCGATACCGGGTCTCGACGTCCACGAGGCCGTGCCATTTTTCCGGCGGGGGCAGGAGCGCTTTCGAGAGGATCTCGAACTTCTGCACCTCGATCGTGATCTCGCCGGTCCGCGTTTTGACCAGCCGGCCCTCGACGCCGATCCAGTCGCTGAGATCGAGCAGCCTCCCCCGCTCCCAGTCTTCGGGCGAGAGGGTCTTGCGGCTGAAGGCAAGTTGGATCCGCCCGGTCCAGTCGTCGAGGTCCGCGAAGACGAGTTTGCCGAACTCGCGCAGGGCGGTCAGCCGCCCCGCCACGCGGGCCGGTGCGCCTTCGCCCGCAACCTCGAACCGCCGGCGGGCCTCCGCTGCCGGAACCGTCTCAGCGTACCGGTGACCGAACGGGTCCACGCCCTTTTCGCGAAGGCTCGCGGCCTTGCGCCGGCGCTGCTGCTCGTATTCGTTCGCCATGAGGCTTCGGGCCTCTCCTGCCAGGGCCTCTCGTCTGCCCTGAATCCTCGAATGATAGGCGCGCTGGCGGCGAGTGGCAAGCGAAAGTTGGGCTCACGCGGGGCTCGTCCCTTCGGCACGGTGAAGCCACGGCCAAATGACGAAACCCATGGGCCCACGCCACGAGCGAAAAGCATGGCCGCATGCCGCCGGCGGACCTATAATGGCCCTGTCGTCCATGGGGCGGTCCGAAGGGAACGTTATGGCCAGAACCACTCTCTTGCTCGTTGTGTTCGCGGCGGCAGCGCCTCTTTACGCCGAGGCGCAGCCAAGTGATGAGCCCGAACCCGTGCTGGCCAAGCCGGTCGGCGCGCCGGCCGCGCCCGCCACGGCACCGCCGGCGGTCGCCGAGAAGCCGCCCGCGCGGTCCGTCATCTTCGACTACGTGACCGACGAGGCCGATCTGGCCGTCCTCGTGCGCGTCGGCCAACTTGTCAGGTCCGACCTGTGGAAACGATTCGCGGCGCCCGACGTCGGGCTGTACCGGCAACTCGTCCAGCAACTCCCCACCCCCGTCGCGATTGATTTCCAGAGCCAGGTGGCCGCCGCCGTCCTCGAGGCCCAACTCCAGTGGAAGGAGGACCGGCTGGACGGCGTCAGCGTCGGCCTCATCCTGGAGACGTACCGCGACGTCCGCCCCGAAGACCTGCTGAAAGAGCGAGTCGAGAGCCGTGCCGGCGCGGAACTCGGCGCCACGCTGTACCGCGTGGCCGACGACTGCGACCTGGCGGTGCCCCAGCCGCGCGTCGTGGTCATCGGGCGCGGGCCGGTTTTCCTCCGCGCCTTGCAGCGCCGGCAGAGCAGGGAACCGAAGTCCGGCGAGCACTTGCCCCTGGGCAGCCTGACTTGGCCGGGCGACGTCACCTTCACGGCGGCCATGCCGCCCAACTTCAAGAAGATGCTGGGCGATGAGTACGCCAAGATGCACCGCAGCACGCTGAAGGCGGACATTGGCGCCGACCAGTTCATCGAGTTCGCGATCTCCTACAACCTGTTCCGCCTGGCGCTGGAGGCCGAAAGCGTGACCGGCTCGGTGTACCTGCTGCGCCCGGACGACGCCCTGCGGGCCGACCTCAGGTTTGCCTCCAAGCAGATGGCGCCGTTCATGGTGGCGATCCTCCAGGCGATGGCCGACCCGATCCAGATGGCGATTCCCGCGCTCCTGGGGGGCGTGCCGCTGGATGAAGCGCCGGCGGGCACGTTCTACCGCGCCGTGGCCGACGGCTCCTCGGTCCGCCTCACGATGCCGCGCGCGGCTATCGATCGTTTCGTGGACCAACTCATCGACGCCCGCAAGGGCATGGCCGGCCGCGCGCAAAGCGCCGAGAACCTCCGGAGACTTGGCGTCGCCATCGCCGTTTTCGTGACCGGCCGGGGCAAGTACCCGGCCACGTGGGCCGACCTGGTGCGCGCGGAACTCATACGCGACCCGGCGCTGCTGGAGAACCCGGCCCTCAAGGAACACCTGCCGGCCGGCGATTACGAACTGGTGCCCCTGACGAAAGCGGCGGTCGGCCAGAAGGCGTATGCCCGCGTCCTCGCCTACGAGGTGACGCCGAAGGACGCGGCGCCGCCGGGGCTGAGCGTCCTCTTTGCCGATGGGCATGTCGAGTACGTCGACTCGGCGTCGTTCAAGGCACTGTACAAGGAAACGCTCGAGAGCCTCGGGCGTTGATATCTCGGGCGGCGCGTTTCGTTGTTTGTCCGTCGCCGGCACAGCGACGGGACTTCGCTCGGATGCAGTCTGCCCCGCGGTCTCGCGGCCGCGGCGGCCGGGGCTGAACGAGACAAGGATTCCGGTTTGGCGAAGGAGGCGGACCATGAGGGGAACGCTGTGGGCTGTGGTGGTGGCGCTCAGCATGGCCGCTGCGGCCGCCTTTTTCGGTTCGGGCCTGAACCTGCTGGAGCCGTCTGTGGATCTGGCTCTGGAATACGGCCCCGGGCGGCCAGCGCTCGGCTCGGTCCGCGAGGCAGCAGTTTACCGCGCCACCTATGCGGGCAAGAAGGCTCTGATCACCGTCACCCGGACCGCCCTCGACCGCCTCTTCCGTGCCGCTAATCCCGATCAGACCAGGAAGCAGCCCTGATTCCTGGGCGAAAGGTGCCATCATGCCGCGAGCCTACATCGAACAACTGACCACCCCCGGCCAGATCGTTGAGCAGGTCTTCCAGGTGGCCGAGAAGGACCTGCGGACCACGAAAAAGGGGGCCCTTTTCATCTCGGCCAAACTGCGCGACCGCACGGGCGAACTTCCGGCCGTCATGTGGGACGCCACGCAGGCGCTCTTCGCGGCCATCCCGCAGGGCGGCTACGCGCTGGTGAAGGGGCGCGTCGGCGAGTTCGGCGGCGCGCTCCAGGTCGTCATCGAGGCGATGCGCCCGGCCCGCGATTCGGAGGTCGACCTTGGCGATTTCCTCCCGGTCGGCCCGGGCAACCCCGACGAGCAGTTAGCCCGCCTCAAGGAAGTGACGGCCCTGGTCCAGCGGCCGGCCCTCAAGGCGCTCCTGGAGGCCGTCTGGGCCGACGAGGCGCTCGTGGCTGCGCTGAAGCGCGCGCCGGCGGCCGAGAAACTCCATCACGCCTACCTGGGCGGCCTGCTGGAGCACATCCTGAGCGTTGCCGAGACGGCCGTCCTGGTCTGCCAGCATTACCCGCAACTCGACCGCGACCTCCTGCTGGTGGGCATCCTGTGGCACGACATCGGCAAGACCTGGGAACTGGCGTACCAGCAGTCGCTCGGGTACACCGACGCCGGGCGGCTGGTCGGGCACATCGTAATGGGGGTCCTGATGCTCGAGGAGAAGGTCCGGGCCGTGCGCGCCGCCGGCAAGGAGTTTCCCGAGGAACTGGCGAACGTGCTGCGGCACCTGGTGCTCGCTCACCACGGGACGCATGAGTTCGGAAGCCCGAAACTGCCGATGACCGCCGAGGCGTTCGCCATCCATCACCTCGACAACCTCGACGCCAAACTGCACGCCTTCTGGCGCGACGTGGAGGCCGATGCCGACCCCCTGCGGCGCTGGACCGGCTTCAACAAGATGTTCGGCGGATCGCTCTACAAAGGCATGGACGAGCCGGCGGACGGGGAAGAGGATTCCGGGCGGCCCCTCAAGGGCGGCCTGTAAGACATTTTTGATTTTAGATCTAAAAATAGAATCACATCTTCGGCGTTTCCGGGCCCGAAGGCGCTTGGGGCGCCTGGCCCTGCTCGGGCTCCTTGGGCGTGTTCATCGCCTTGTGGATGCTCTCGTTCATCCGGCGCATCAGTTCCGCGAAGTCGGCGTGCGCCCGCATGAACGACTTGACGGTCTCGTTCGAGGCCACGACCTGGCGCAGGCGTTCGAGGCGGCGCTTCTCGTCCACTTCGATGGGCAGGCCGGCACGTTCCTTGCGCGTGAGGTCGGCGGCGGTCCGGTTGTAGGCGTCGAGTGCCTCGGTGGCGGCCTTGTCAGCCCGCACACGCGTGTCTGTCTGCCGGAGCATCGCGTAGCGCGGATGCCGGCGGATCGCTTGCCCGAGGGTGGCGGCCAGGTTCAGGATCTCCTCGAGATTATCGACCATGAACGTCTCCCTGTGTGCTGGTGTATCTGGACAGCCTACGCCGCGGCGGCCCGGAACGCAAGGGCCGGCACCCGAAAATGGCGTCCGCGCCAGGCAGGCGGTGCCGCCAAATGACAATTGCCACAGGCCGGCCCTGTGCGTATACTGCCCGAACAACGCAAGTCAAGAAAGACCACGAATGAGCACACGCGAGAAGATTCTGGCGCACCTCCAGTCACATCACTATCACCCAATGAAACTGAGGCGCCTGGCCCGGTTTTTCGACGTGGCCGAGGACGATTACGCCGAGTTTCGGGCGCTGGTGAAGCGCATGATTTCCGACGGCGAGATCGCCTTCAGCCCCCAGGGCCGCCTCCATGTGCCGCGCGAAGAGGCCCCGGTTGCCCGCCGCCGCGGGCGGACCGTTGAGGGACGCTTCAGCCAGTCGCAGCGCGGCTTCGGGTTCGTGGAGCCCGCCGTTGCCGGCGGCATCACGGCCGGCGAGGACGTCTTCATCCCGCCCGAGGAAACCCTCGGCGCCGTGACCAACGACACCGTGGTCGCCGAGGTGACCGGCAAGTCCCCGCGGGGCTACTACGGCCGCATCGTCGAGATCCGCGAGCGCGGCCAGACGCACTTCGTCGGCACCTATGACCTGACGGAGAGCGGGCCGGTCGTGCGGCCCGACGGCGGCATCCTCCAGCAGGAATTCGCCGTGCCCGACGCCGCCAGCGCCGGCGCCAAGCCCAAGGACAAGGTCGTATTCGAGGTCCTCAAGTACGGCCTTCGCGGCGAGGCGGGCGAGGCCGTCATCACCGAGGTCCTGGGCCAGCGCGGCGCGCCGGGGGTGGACACGCTGGTTGTCATTCGGCAGTTCGAGTTGTCCGACGAGTTTCCGCCCCAGGTCCTGGCGGAGGCCCGGGCCGCCGCTGCGCGCATGGACGATGCCGCCCTCGACGAGCGGCGGGACCTGACGCGCGAAACCGTCATCACCATCGACCCGGCCGACGCCCGCGACTTCGACGACGCCATCAGCCTTACGGAGCACCCCGACGGCACCGTGGTGCTCGGCGTCCACATCGCCGACGTTGCCTACTTCGTCCAGGAAGGCGCCGCCCTTGACGCCGAGGCCCGCGAGCGCGGCACGAGCGTGTACCTGCCGCTGAAGGTCCTGCCGATGCTGCCCGAGGTCCTCTCGAACGGCGTGTGCAGCCTCCAGGAGGGCCGCACGCGCCTCACCAAGAGCGCGCTGATCCGCCTCGGCCCGGATGGCGAGCCCATCGACGTGGACCTTGCGAACTCGTTCATCAAGAGCGCCAAGCGCCTGACCTACGAGCAGGCCACGGCCGCGATCGAAGGCAAGGCCGCCGGTCTGCCGCCCAAGGTTGTTCGACTCCTCGAGGCGATGAATCGCCTGGCGAAGAAACTGCTGGCGCGGCGGCGCAGGCAGGGGTACCTCGAACTTGACCTGCCCGAGGTCGACCTGGAGTTCGACGACCAGGGCCGGGTCATCGCGGCCCATCCCGAGGACACCAGTTTCAGCCATCGCATCATCGAGATGTTCATGGTCGAAGCCAACGAGGCGGTGGCCCGCGAACTCGACCGCGGCGGCCTCCTGTACGTCCGCCGCATTCATCCCGAACCCGACGACGAGGCCGCCGAGGACCTCATGCACTTTGCGCGCAGCGTCGGCTACACCCTGGCGGCCCCGCGAGACCGCCATGAACTCCAGCGCCTCCTGAATGCGGTGCGCGGCAAGCCCGAGGCGTACGGCATCCACATGGCGGTCCTGAGGAGCCTGAAGCGCGCCGAGTACAGCATCAAGAAAGAGGGCCACTATGCCCTCGGCTCGGGCGCGTACTGCCACTTCACGTCGCCCATCCGGCGCTACCCCGACCTGACGGTCCACCGTGCCTTCGACGTGCTGGTGCGCGACGGCGCACGCAGACACAGGGGCGGCAGGCACAAGCAGGCCCCGGATGAGGCGCGCGACCCGGCTGCCAAGGCGCTGGCGGAGATCGCGGCCCACTCCTCCGAGACCGAGCGCCGGGCCGAGGCCGCCGAGCGGGAACTTACGAAGATTAAACTTCTGGAGTACCTCCAGACCCGCATCGGCGAGACGTTCACGGGCGTCATCACGGGCGTCCAGCAGTTCGGCCTGTTCGTCGAGAACCCGGAACTCCTGATCGATGGCCTGGTGCACACCTCCAGCCTCCGGGACGACCAGTACCGGTTCGACAAGCGCCGCTGGGCGCTGGTGGGCAGCCGCACGGGCCGGGTCCTCAGGGTCGGGTCGACGCTGGAGGTCCAGATTGCGGGGGTGAACATTCCGCGGCGCGAACTTGATCTGGAACCGGTCACGAAGCCCCGCCCCGGCCGCCCGGTCGCTACGGAAGTCGAGGCCCGCCGCCAGCGAAAGGCCGAACGCGCCGCCCGCAAGGCCGCCAAAGCCGAGAAGTGGGCCGAACGCCAGGCCCCGGGCAGAAAACGCAGGAAACGCTAACCCTCAGGAGGGACCACAATGACCCAGTTGCCGACCGTGCCGGCGCCTGCCGCGCCGGCTCTCCCGCCGAAGCCCGGCTATGTCCAGGCCATTGCCATCATGTGCCTCGTGGACGGCATCCTGAGCATCATCGGCGGTCTCATGATGACTCTGATCTACATCTGCGGTCTGATCACCATCTGCTGCGCCCCGATCGCGATCTACTCGATCGTGCTGGGCATTCTTGAGATCGTCTATGCGACCCGGATCCTGCCCGACCCGATCCTCGCGACGAGGCCGGCCACCTACCTGGCCGTCATGCAGATCGTCAACATCATCAACTGCGACCTGGTCTCCGCCACCATCGGCATCCTGAGCCTGGTGTTCTACAACGATCCGAAGGTGAAGGACTACTTCCGCGCGCCGTACTGCCAGCGGCCGGCCTAGGCTGGTGTGGCACGGCCGGTGGGTGGCATGGCTGCGCAGAATCGCGTGGCCATGCGACCCGTTCGGCTTGAGCCTACTTCGCCTCGCCGGCGTTCTGGGCAATCTGGACGTTGCCCTTCGACTGGTTGTTGATGCGCGGCAAGCCGGCGAACACGTTCCCCGTGATGACCGCGCGGCGGACGTCGGGCGCGAGGTCGATGTGAGGCTTCGCCTCTCGGAACTCGCACCCGCGTACCAGGACCGTGCCGCTCTTGGCTTGGATGGCCGCGCGGCTCCTGTCGCTCCCGCCCCACTGGACGAACGTGCAGTCGCCGAAGCCCACGGTGCCGCTGCCCGCAATGCGGGCGATCTGGTTGCAGGGCCCCCAGAAGGCGCAGTTTGAGAATCGCACGCTGCCCGAGTTCGTTGGCGCGACGGCGATCATGGTCGGGTCGGGCCCGTGGAACGAGACGAACTCGCCGTTGGTGATGAGGAGGCCGAACGGCGCGCACTGCTCCACCACGAGGGCCGTCCAGCAATCGTCGGCCCCGATGCCCAGGAAGTTCCCGTTGCACACGCCCGCCTTCGTCTGCACGAATCTGTAACCGACCTTGTAGCCGAAGCAGAAGGTGTTGAGGACGTACTGCCAGTCGGTGCGGCCGAAGATGAACGCCTCGCCGTTGGCCATCTGCCACTGAAAGAGCCGCGGCTTCGTGCTCCACCACGGGTTGAAGTGGACGTTCTCGATGCGGCCGATGTCGTAGATTTCGTCGACCCAGATGCCGCGCCTGAGGGGCTGCCCCTGGACGTTGCGGACCAGGTGCCGCTCATTCTTCGATGCGTCGATGCCGTTGTACGGGTTCAGGAGTTCGACGTCGAGCACGGCGGGGTTCTTGCCGCGCATCGCCACGGCCCAGGGGTAGGCCTTCGGTTCGGCCTCCTCGTTCTGCTCGGGCCAGTAGAGGACCACGCCGCGCAGCGTGCTGTTGGTGCCCAGGGTGATGAAGGGCGGCGCGTCTTCCTTGCCCGCGCCCTCGGTCACCAGGAAGGTGCTGCCGTCGTCGGTGGGCTTGGGGAGGCCGCGATCTCGGATGCCGTTGTGCGCGGGGACGGACTGCCACAGCCCCTGCAGCGTCACCGCGTTCGGCACGTTGAGGTGCCCGGCGAAGAAGTAGTTGCCGCGCGGGGCGTAGACGGTCCCGCCGCCGGCCTTGCCGGCCGCCTCGAGCGCGGCCTGGAAGGCGGCGGTGTCGTCGGTCTTGGAGTCGCCCTTGGCGCCGAAGGCCTTGGCGTTGTAGAAGTCGGTCGGTTCGGCGCCGGCGGCAGCCGCGGCCAGTGCAAGCACGAAGACCAGCAGCGCTACGACGGTCCATGCCTGGTACAGGTTGATAACGGGGCTCATATCTGCTCCTTCCAGGCTCTCGGTCTGAGGTGGCATTGCCGGAAGCGGTCTTTCATGTGCCACGGGTTGACACGCAACCCGTGGCACACGGACGGCTCGCGCAGCCCGCCGTGCCATGGGCGCCGGGATCACTTCTCGGCGCGCTGGAGTTCCGCGGCGCGGTCGCCGCCGAGGCTGGCCTTGCCGAACTTCTCGGTCCGCGGGAGCGACACGTGGACCTCGGACACGTAAGCCGCCTCGGCCCGCACCTTCTCCACCTCCATTTCGAGCACGTGGCCGCCACCCCTGGAGTCGGCCGTGAGGAAATGGAAGTGGCATCCCGGCACGTTCAGGCCCTTCATGTAGTCGGGGCATCGGAAGCCGACGCACGTGCCCGCCGTGTCGCGGAACTCGAAGATCGGTTGCTGCTTCGCGACCTCAGCGAGGCGGGCCCGGTCTTTCTCCTGCCGCGGCACGCTGCGGGTCTTCACGTATTTGAACCGCCCTGTGATCTTGACCGCCAGCGGCAGGTTCTTCAGGGGGGCCGCCTGGTCCAGCAGCGCCTCGAGTTGCGCCAGGTCGACCGGCCCGTCTATCGAGATGAACTTGTCGGGCCTGAGGAACGTGACCGTGGCGAAAGGCGTGGTGGTCTCGGGCCCCGGGCGGTACACCTTGCCGTCGGCCCGTACCTGGTACACGCGGCCGTCGAGCAGGATGAGTTCGCCGTCGAGCGCGTCGAACGTGCCGATGCCGAAGTCGCCGTGCCGCAGGAGTTCCGCCAGCGTGGCGTTCCCGTCGTACAGGCCCTCCAGGAGCATGTTGATCGTGGCCGTCTGGTAGAGGACCGCGCGCTCGGCCTGCGTGGCGCATCCGGCGGCAAGCGCCGCGATCAGGAGAAGTGCGCCGACGAGGTGTCTTCGCATGGTATCCTCCGTAGGCGAGGCTCGGGGCGGCTACTCGCCCTTGTCGCCTTCGTCTTCGGCCGCTTCGGGCTCGAACGGCTCGGTGCCGAGTTCTCCCGAGGCCGCCTCGGTGAGTTTGGTGATGCGTTTCTCGGCCTCGCCGAGGACCTTGCGGCAGTCGCGGATGAGACCGGCCCCCTCGGCGTAGAGTTTCAGGGACTCGTCGAGGCCGACCTCGCCGGACTCGAGCCTCTCCACGATCTCTTCGAGCCGCGCCAGGCGCTGCTCAAACGTCGGCTTGTCGTCAGGTTTCTTCTTGGCCATGATTGTCAAGGCTCCTCGCCGAACAGGGTTGCTTGTGGGCCGCGGCCGGTCTTGCCCGGCCGAGCGTTGGGCTTTCTCAAATCCGCTGCGCCGGGGCGGGGGTCTTTCGGGGGCTCGCCCGGCGGTGCGGCGGCACCCGTCACGCGGCTCGCAAGTTCTCCCTCGGCCAGGTGCGTCTGAAGCGCGTCGCCCGGCTGCGCGTCGGCCGCGCGGGTGAGCGTGCGGCCGGTGCGCTGGAGGACCGTGCGACTGTATCCGCGCGCCAGGATCCGGTTGGGGTTCAGGTCCTCCAGTCGCCCGGCCAGCCGCTTGATGTTAGCGATCCAGCGGTGCGTCAGGAGTGTCCGCTGGGCGGCCGCCAGCCGGTGCGCGGCCATCTCGACGCGGCCGACGGCCCGCTCGTGGGCGGCCCGCGGCGCGTGCCGCGCCAGGCCCGCCGTCGCCCGCTCCAGGCGGAACCTGAGGCGCGTCCACATGTCGCGCATGACGGCCGTGAGGCGCGTGAGAAGGTCGTCGATGGTCTCGATCCGCGCGAGGACCATCTCCTGCGGGAAGCGGAAATGCCGGTTCATCTGGAAAAGCGCGAGGCCGTCCATCCGGAGGTCCAGCGTGTGCCGCAGGCCCCGCGTCATTCGCACGAGCGTCGATTCGAGCGACGCCGCCACGGCCCGCCGGTCGGGCACCGCAAGTTCGGCGGCGGCCGAGGGCGTCGGCGCACGCACGTCGGCCACGAAGTCGCTGATTGAGAAGTCCGTCTCGTGGCCGACCGCACTGACCACGGGCACGACCGAGGCGTAGATGGCCCGGGCAACCGCCTCCTCGTTGAACGGCCAGAGGTCTTCGAGGCTTCCGCCGCCGCGGCCCACGATCACGAGGTCGATACCGCCCAGGCGGTTCAGGTTCTCGATGCCGCGCACGATCTCGGCGGCGGCGCCGTCGCCCTGGACCCGCGCGGGCGCCAAGACGACCTCGGCCGCCGGCCACCGCCGCGCGAGGATGCTGATGATGTCGCGGATGGCCGCCCCGGTGGGGCTCGTGACCACGCCGATCCGCCGCGGGAAACGCGGCAAGGGACGCTTGCGGGCCGGGTCGAACAGGCCCTCCTTCTGAAGTTTCTCCTTGAGTTGGCGGAACGCGATCTCGAGGGCCCCGATGCCGCGCGGCCGGATGCTGGAGACGTAAATCTGGTAATTCCCCTGCTTCTCGAAAACGCTGACGTGGCCGCGGACCTCGACCTCCACGCCGTCCTTGATCTCGGGCGCGAGTCGCGCCGCGCTCGACTTCCACAGGACGCACCGGATGGCGGCCCGCTCATCCTTGAGGCTGAAGAAGACATGGCCCGAGGTGTGGCGGTTGAAGTTCGAGATCTCGCCGACGACCCAGACGTCGGGAAATTCCATCTCGAGCGTAGCGGTGATGCGTCGCGTGAGTTCGCCGACCGTCATCGGCGATTCGGGCTCCGGCGGCGATTCGGTCGGCTCGAACAGGGGCTCGTCCATAGCCGTATTAGAACGCACGGGGGCGAGAAAGGCAATCTGAAGCGCGACATGTACGCACAGGCAGGCTAACGGAGGCGCGAAGGACTCATGCGGCCGCGCCGCCCGCGCGCCGCCAGGGCCAGCGCCCCGACCGTCAGCATCAGCAGCGTCGCGGGCTCGGGGACGATCCCGGCCGCGCCTGCGGCGTAAGCCACGGCGCTTCGCGTCATGCCCGTGGCGTAGGCGTAATCAAGGTAGCCGACCGTGTCGGCGCTGTCGGCCTGCGTGTGGTAGTTCGGGTTGTTCCACACGGCGTGTTCGATGAGGAGGCACGCCTGCCAGCCCTGGGCCTCGAACGGGGCATGGTCGCTGTAGGGTGTGTCGCCGCCGACCTCGGGCGTGATTCCGCCGCTGTAAGTCGTCATCGCGCTGGCCAGCGCCTGCTTGATGGTATTGGAGGCGTCGCGGCCGTAAATGTAGGCCTTATCGTGGTGGGCACCGGCGGGGTTATAGGCGAGCATATCGAGAGAAACCATGCCGAGGATGTTCTGGCCGGCGGCATCGGCGGCATAGTGCGTGCTGCCGCACATCCACTTCTCCTCGCCGTCGAAGGCGGCGAACACGAGCGTAGCATCGAACTGGTACTGCGAGAGGACCCGGGCGGCCTCCAGGACCCCGGCCACGCCGCTCGCGTTGTCGTCGGCCCCGGGATTCTGCACCGAGTCGTAGTGAGCGCCGAGGATGTAGATGTCGCCCGGCCGGGTCTTCCCCGTCTTCACGCCGATCACGTTGCTTGCGCCCAGGTACGTGTGGCCGCCGCTGGTAAACGAGAACGGGTCGAGCGTTGTGGTGAGGCCGAACGAGGCGAACTGGCTGTAAATGTAGTCGCGCGCCGAGTCGTGGTCGCCGGCGGGGTAGCGCGGCGAACCGCTCACATCGAATCCGCGCGAGTCGCCGTTATGCGTATAGAGATGGTTGTCGAGGTACGCTGTGTAACTGTCGAGGCTGACGTTGTTCGCAATGTCCTGAACGTTGGTGGCCGACGCCGGCGCCGCAAGGCCAAGGACGAGTACCAGGGCCGATAGCCGCCATACCCCTCGAAGTCTCACGTGCCGCCGCCTTTCGTCGGAAAGTCCCCGGGTTTCGCCGGCAAAAACACCCCCCTCGCTCTCCGGTTACGTAGAGTATACCCCAAGAATGGGCAGATGTCAAAAAGGTTGGCGGGCCGGTCCTGAGCGCCTGTGCAGCCGTCGCCGGTGTACGTTCTTGGCGTTGTCATTCCGGCCGAGGCGCGGCATGCCGAGCCGCTACGGCTCGCGCAGCAGGTCGAGCATCTTGCGGTCGAGTTTGCGGCTGCGGAAATCCTCGTACGCAACGTCGGACCGGCCCGAGTCGAGCAGGCCGAATGAACCGCGGAGGTTCCACAGTGCCCAGCCCCAGCCGGCCTCTTTCCATAGGGTGAGGCAGTCGCGCATCCAGGCCAACACAACCCCGTGCGGGGTCTTATTGAACGCGCCCCACTCGCCCACGTGAATGCCCACGCCGCGGGCCTCGAGTTTCTGCCACGGTGCGATGCAGGTCTGCTGAAGCCGCGCACGGTCGAATGGCTTCTGGCCTTCCTGGAGGGGCCAGGTGGGTTCGGCCCAGTTCCCGCCGCCCACCCAGGACGCCTTGTAGTGTGTCAGGTGGAACGGCTCGTAGCCGCGCGTGCTCTGGGCGATGCGGTCGTCGACGAGTTCGAAGACGGGTTCGCGGCCCCAGGACCGTCCGTCGGCGATGATGAGGCGGTCGGGGTCCTCACGGCGGATCGCCTCCGCCACGCGCCGCACCACCTTGGCGTAGGCCTCGGGGGTGACGCGGTTGTCGGGCTCGTTCACCAGGTCGATGCTGACCTCGGTCGACGGGAGGCCCTTGTAGCGCCTGGCCAGCATCGCCCACTGGGCGTCGAACTGCTTCTGGGCCTCCTCGTCCTGCCACAGGTTGAGTTTCTCCGGCGGGCTGGCCACCGTGTACCCCGGCGCGCGGTGCAGGCACAGGTTCACGTGGACCTTGTGCTTGCGGCCGAACTCGACCGCCTGGTCGATCTCCTTGAGGACCCGCTCGTCGAACTTGTAGGGGTCATCCTTGTCGGTCCAGCAGCGGTAGTCCATCGGCAGGCGCACGAAGTCGAAGCCCCACTCGTGGATCCACTCGAAGTCGGTTTCGACGAACTGCTTATTGGAGTGGACCATGAACTTTTCGAGGAGGTTGAACCCGCGCCAGCGAGGGAGTTTCCTCCAGAGGTCCTTGGCCGCCGCGGCGGGAGCGCCGGCCGGGGCCGCCCTGGGTTGCGGCAACACCGCTGCCATGGCGTCGAGCGACGGGATACGCACGCCCGCGATCGCCGCCCCGCCCGTTACCGCCACGGTTTTCAGCAATTCGCGCCGGTCCATGGTGACTCCTCCATTGCGCACTGAGAGTGGTTAGGGAACTCGCCCGCGTCAGGCATAGAGCCGCACGGTGCCGGCGATGAGGGAACTCATTCCGAGAGTTTGGTGCTGAGGATGGCCAGTTTCCCCGTTTCCTCGGGTACCATCGTCAGTTTCGGCCGCCCGACGAACAAGCCCATTTCTACGGCGGCCTCGATATAGTAGGACTTGCCCGCTGCGGCCTCGACTGGGACCTCCGCGGTAGTCTCCGTCTTGCAGGCGACCGCGTGCTTGCCCGGCGGGACCACCTTGAAGAGATACCCGCCATTCTTCAGGCCGCCGATCTTCTCGTTGTCCACGGTGATGTTGAGGACCACGGCCGAACCCACATAGGTAGGGTTCGGACGATAGACGTAGATGACCGCCTGATTGGCTTCGGGCGAGACCGCGTTGAACGCGCGCCCGGTGGCTGCGTTGGCACAGCCGACACCGCTTATGAGAACCAGGCCGAGGAGGCATACGAGGAGGGTCTTGCGCATGGCGTTCCTTTCTGCGAAAGAAGGCAGGGGCGATGCCCCATGAGCACAAGTGCCATATTAAGGGCACGGCGCGGACGGGTGTCAATTCATTTCCGCGACCGCGGCGCCTAGGGATTCTCCAGGCTGTCGCCCGCGTCGGCGGGTTCGGCCGGTTCGGCGCTTGGCGCGGCGGCGCCGGGCGGCTTGGGCGGGTAGGCGAGGGATTCGGGCACAAGGACCATGACGCGCTCGATCGTGCTGGCGCGGCCGGTCTGGGTGTCGGCGGTAACCACTGCCCCGCAGACGCGCAGGTCGCCGGAGGCCACGTCGAAGTACGTCGGCATGCCCGTGATGAGGGCCGAGAGGACCTTCTCCTTTCGGCGGCCCAGGATGCCCTCGTGCGGGCCGGTCATCCCGAGGTCGGTGATGTACGCGGTGCCGCCGGGGAGGACCCGCTCGTCGGACGTCTGCACGTGCGTGTGGGTGCCGAAGACGCAGGTGGCGCGGCCATCGAGGTGCCAGCCCATGCCGATTTTGTCGCTGGTGGCCTCGGCGTGCATCTCGACAAAGATGAGTTTCGCCCCCTCGCCGATCTCGGCCAGGGCCTTGTCGACCGCGTGGAACGGGCAGTTCGACGGCTTCATGAACGTGCGCCCCAGGACGGTGATGACCGCGAACGGAAAGCCCGACTGGCTCTCCAAGACCGTCCAGCCGCGACCCTTGGCCTCGTCGGGCAGGTTCAGCGGACGCAGGATCCGGTCCGAGTCGGCCAGCAGGGGCACGGCTTCTTTTTTGCGGTAGACGTGGTCGCCCATGGTGACGATGTCGACGCCCATGGTGCGGAGTTCCTCGAAGATGACCGGCGTTATGCCGGACCCGCCGGCCGTGTTCTCGCCATTGACGATGATGACGTCGATGGGGCGGTCCTGCATCAGTTGGGGCAGGGCGGCGGCGAGGGCCCGGCGGCCGGGTTTGCCGACGATATCGCCGATCAAGAGGGCGCGGAAGTCCATGGGAACCCCCAAGGGTAATGACCAATGACCAAGCCCGAATGACCAGTCAAACGGCAATCACGAAACAGCAATGACGAAGCAACGGCCAAGGCAACGGCCTGCCCGCGCGGCCATCGCACCTATTGGGCATCGCCGTTTGCTTTTTAACCGGCCATTGGTGCTTGGCCATTCTTCATCGTGCGTACTCGACGATGCGCCGCTCGCGGATCAGCGTCACCTTGACCTCGCCGGGGTAGGTCAGTTCGGCCTCGACAGCCTTGGCGATGTCGCGGCAGACCTTCATGGCCAGCGAATCGTCGACCTTGTCGGCATCGACGATGACGCGGACCTCGCGGCCGGCCTGGATGGCATAGGCCGTCTCGACGCCGTCGAACCGCTTGGCTATCTCCTCGAGTTTTTCGAGGCGCTGGACGTACTTTTCGAGCGTCTCTCGGCGGGCGCCGGGGCGGCTGGCGCTGACGGCGTCGGCCGCCGACACCAGGACCGTGTAGAGCATGTCGACCACGTTGGGCTCGTGGTGCCCGCCGATGGCGTGGACGACTTCGGGCCGCTCGTTGTAGCGCCGGGCCAGGTCCGCCCCGATCTCGGGGTGGCCGCCCTGGACCTCGTGGTCGACGGCCTTGCCGATATCGTGCAGGAGGCCCGCCCGGCGGGCCAACTGGCCGTCGAGGCCGAGTTCTTCGGCCAGCATCCCCGCCAGGGCCGAGACCTCGACCGAGTGCTGGAGGACGCTCTGCCCGTAGGAGGTGCGGTACTTGAGGCGCCCGAGCAACTGGACCTCCTTGGGGTGGAGGCCCCGCACGCCGGTGTCGAGGGCCACCTGCTTGCCGGTCTCGTTGATGTCGGCCTCGACGTCCTTCTTGCACTCGGCGACGACCTGCTCGATGCGCGGGGGCTGGATGCGGCCGTCGGCGATGAGTTTCGTCAGACTCCGCCGGGCGACTTCGCGCCGCACGGGATCGAACGACGACATGACCACCACGCCGGGCGTGTCATCGACGATGACGTCGACCCCCGTGACGCGCTCGAAGGCGCGGATGTTGCGTCCCTCGCGGCCGATGATGCGGCCTTTCATCTCGTCGCTGGGAATGTCGACCGTGGCGACGGTGGCCTCGGCGGTGTAGTCCGAGGCGAGGCGCTGGATGGTGGTGGCAAGGATCTCGCGGGCCTTCTGCTCGCTGGTTTCCTGGGCCTGCTCGGTGGCCCGCTGGATGAGGGCTGCGGCCTCATGCTGGACCTCGGCCTCCATGCGTTCCAGTAGCATCGCCTTGGCCTCGTTGGGCCCGAGGCCGCTGATCTTGAAGAGTTGCCGCTTCTCGTCGGCGACCATGCGGTCGACCTCGGCCTGCTTGACCTTGAGGTTCTTCTCCAGGTCGGCGACGCGTTTCTCGTTAGCCTCGACGGTCTTCTCCTTGCGGTTGAGGGTCTCCATCTTGGCGTCGAGGGCGTCTTCGCGCTTTGTGACGAGGCGTTCGCGTTCGCGGAGTTCCTCGCGGGTCTGGACGGTTTCCTTCTCGAACGCCTCGCGAGTACGGATGGCTTCTTCCTTGGCGCTGACCTTGGCTTCCTTCTGGAGGGCTTCGGCGTCATGCCGGGCCTTGGTGAGGATTTCGTTGGCCTGTGCCTGGGTCATGCGCGACCGTTTCGAGGTGAGGCGGGAGGCCACGATGTACCCGATGCCGGCGCCGACAGCGGCGGCCAGAACGGCGGCGATCAAGATCGCGGCCACGGCCTCTGCCTCCAGGGCTAAGAGGGTCATCTATCCACTCGCTTTCCGGGGGATAGCGGCACGCCGCGCGCAGGGCGAAACACGCTCGTGTACCGCAGGGGGGCTTGACGCCCGAGGCGGGCAGGCCCTCTGGGCCGCTCTCAGGGCCGACGCACTACCGGGAAACACACAATACGGGGGCTGGTTAGACGAGCAGAGTTTCTCCCAAAGCCGTATCGGACTTCAGAAGCATCGCTGCTGCATCCCGCACGTTGCGCTCTGCCCTTCCCGCCTTTCGGCGGAATCTTGGCCCGCCATGCGTTCTGGCAGGCCACGTTATCCCGGTAGACTTCTGTTACCTGACAAGTTCTGCCGCAGTCTCCAGAGGCCCGGCTTCGGCCCCCGGCGATTCGGCCGGCCTTAGGCTTAACCACCTACGGGGCATTCGATGGCCCCGCGTCCCAACTTATAGGGTCCTTTCGTTGTTTCTAAATCTATGACTCCAGACGGCCTCCACAGGCCGCCATCACGTTTGTTTATCGGCCGAAAGTCCACCGGGCCATAAGTATGATTGCCGAAGAACACCATTCTGTCAAGTGCTAATGCAGTGCGCAGGCGGATTTCTGCGCCGACGGCCTCTCTGGCATGGGGAGTCGTGGATCCGGCAACGCGGCATGCTGAACTGGCGCAGCAGTTGAGCGGCCCGACCGCGACGCCCTCTCTTCGTCGCATGCGCAAAGCGGCTTGGCCGCCCGATAGCAGCGTAGCGGCTCCGGCCGGGGGACGAGTGCCAAAACGGGTAGACGGGCTGTAGCGGGTGTGTTGGGGTTGCGGGGCGATTTTGTGCTTGCTGGAGACGGAGAAAGCCGATAGAATGACCTCGGAAAAGGGTCTTATGACCCCTCTTAGAGGTTATATGCCCTCTGGGCGAGGTCATGGAGCCATGGTGGAGACCATTCCCATGCTGGCACCATTGTTGGGATCACAAGACTTGGAGAAGGCACTAATGTACCTTCTCTGCTTGGATGAGGGCTATCCCAGGCAGATGGCAAGGTTCTCCGGCTCAACACTGAGCGCCCTGCAGAAGCAACTCGACCGGCTTGAATCAGCGGGCGTGGTTTACAGCCAACTGCTTGGCCGCACGCGCCTCTACAGGTTCAACCCGAGGTATCCCTTTCTCAAGGAACTGAAGGCACTGCTTGAAAAGGCGCTGACCTTCTACCCCGAGGCCGAGCGCCGGGCACTCCTGATGAGCAGGCAGCGACCACGAAGGGCAGGCAAGCCGCTATGAAAGCCATCGCGGTAATGTCGGAGGCGGAACTTGCGGCTTACGTGCAGCAGCATCTCCTGAAGCGAGGCATCCGCGTTGTCCTCTCGGGAGGAACGTGCGTGACGATCTTCTCCAAGAGCGCCTATGTCTCTGGCGATCTTGACCTTGTGGCTGAAGTGTATGCGAGGCCCAAGGAGGTCGCGGCAGCCCTTGCCGAGATAGGCTTCGAGCGTAAGGGCCGCGTGTACAAACATCCGGAGTCCGGGCTGCTGGTCGATATCATGAGTCCGCCGCTTGCCGTTGGCGGCGAACCGGTGAAGCAAGTCTGGGAACTGCAATTGCCGACAGGAACCTTGCGGATGCTGTCTCCGACCGACTGCGTCAAAGACAGGCTGGCCAACTATTACTACTTCAACGACCGCCAAGGTCTGGAGCAAGCATGCCTTGTGGTCGCTTTCGTCGAAGTTGACCTGGCGGAAGTGGGACGCTGGTCCGTGCAGGAGGGGCAAGAGGCCAAATTCGCGGACATCAGGCAGCGCCTTTGCGAGGCGGAGTCCGCTCGCCGACATAGATAGGGGCAGGTTTGCGGGAGATAGACGCGCCGCCCTGAGAAGTCGACCGAGCCGCTCACGAAGATTTCCGAACACCCGTTGACTCGCGCCGGCGCCGGTGATAGATTCCGTCATGGTCGTGGCCCAGACGTCCTCGTCTGGGATACCCGGTCATTCTGCACAGCCGAGGGCGGCTGTGCCACATGGCGAGGCGAGTTGTGCCGCAGACGCCTTTTGTTCACCTTCACGTTCATACCGAGTACAGCCTCCTGGACGGCGCCTGCCGCATCGGCGACCTCGTCAAGGCTGCCGGGGAGCAGGGCGCCGAGGCCCTGGCCATCACGGATCACGGGAACCTCTACGGCGCCGTCGAGTTCTACAGCGCGGCCAGCGAGGCGGGCCTTAAGCCGATTATCGGGTACGAGGCCTACGTGGCCCCCGGCCGCCGGCAGGACCGCGAGACGGTCCCCGGCAGCCAGGACGCCGGCCACCACCTTATCCTCCTGGCTGCCGACGAGCGCGGCTACAAGAATCTCATCCGGCTGGCGACGACCGCCTCGCTCGACGGCTTCTACTACCGGCCGCGCATCGACAAGGCGGTCTTGGCCGAGTTTCACGAGGGCCTGATCGGCCTTTCGAGTTGCCTCCAGGGTGAGGTCACGCAGCGCCTGCTTGCGGGCGATGTCGCGGGCGCGAGGCGGGTTGTCGACCAGTACCGCCAGGTCCTCGGCCGCGAGAACTTCTACCTCGAACTCCAGGACCACGGCATCGAGGAGGAGCGGCGCGTGCGGCCGATGCTCATCGCTCTGGCCCGCGAGATGGGCGTGCCGCTGGTTGCCTCCAACGACGTCCACTACATCCACGCCGACGACACGCGGGCCCACGAGGTCCTGCTCTGCATCAGCACGGGCAAGATCCTGGCCGACGCAAGCCGCCTGCGGTACCGCGAGCGCGAGTTCCACCTGCGCACTTACGACGAGATGCTCCAGCGGTTCGGCGACGTGCCCGAGGCCCTTGCTAACACGCTGGAGATCGCGCGGCGGTGCAACCTGGTCCTCTCGTTCCACGAGCGTCACGCGCCGGTCTACCCGGCGCCGGAAGGCGAGACGCCCGAGTCGATGCTGCGGCGGTTGTGCGAGGAAGGTCTGACGCGCCGCTACGGCCGCGTCACCAAGGTCCTCCGGGACCGCTTGGAGCACGAACTGAAGATCATCGAGGCCAAGAAGTTCTCCAGTTACTTCCTCATCGTCTGGGACTTCGTCCGCTACGCCGCCGAGCACCACATTCCGTGCGGGGCGCGCGGCAGCGGCGTCGGGTGCATGGTCGCGTACCTGCTGGGCCTCTCGACGGTCGACCCGGTGCACCACGGCCTCCTGTTTGAGCGGTTCATGGACCCCAGCCGCAATGAGATGCCCGACCTCGACATCGACATCTGCCAGGAGGGCCGCAAGGACCTCATCCGCTATGTCCGCGAGAGGTACGGTGAGGACGATGTGGCCCAGATCATCACCTTCGGGACGATGGCCGCCCGGGCTGCCGTCCGTGACGTGGGGCGAGTCCTCAACATCCCGCTGCCCGACGTCGACCGCATCGCCAAGAAAATCCCGCTCCAACTCCACATGACGCTGGAGCGTGCCCTGGAGCAGGAACCCGACCTCAAGGCCCTGTACCAGAAAGAGCCGCAGGTCAAGGAACTTATCGACATCGCGCGGCGGTTGGAGGGGCTTGCGCGGCACGCGTCGGTGCACGCGGCGGGGGTGGTCATCGCCGACGCCCCGCTCGTCAATTACGCACCCCTGTGCCGCGTCGGCGACGACATCACCACCCAATGGGACATGGACGTCGTCGCCAAGGTCGGCCTCATGAAGATGGACTTCCTGGGCCTGCGGACCCTGACAACCATGCAGCGGGCCGTCGACCTCGTCAAGGCGCGCCACGGCGTCGAGATCGACCTGGAGAAGTTGCCGCTCGACGATCCGAAGGTCTTCGGCCTGTTTGCGCGCGCCGAGACGCGGGGCGTCTTCCAGTTTGAGTCCGCGGGCATGCGGGACCTGCTTCAGAGGCTCAAGCCTGACAAGTTCGACGACCTCATCGCCGCCAACGCGCTGTACCGACCCGGCCCGATGGTCATGATCGACGACTTCATCTCGCGCAAGCACGGCCGCACCGCCCACGAGTATCCGCACCCGGCGATGAAGGAAATCCTGGAAGAGACCTACGGCATCATGGCCTACCAGGAACAGGTGATGCGGATCGTCAGCCGCCTGGGCGACATCCCCCTGGAGCGCGCCTACAAACTCATCAAGGCCATCTCGAAGAAGCGGCACGACATCATCCACGCCGAGCAGGGGGCCTTCCTGGCCGGGTGCAAGAAGCACCACCTGGGCGAGCCGCGTGCCGCCGAAATCTGGCGACTCATCACGCACTTCGGCGGCTACGGCTTCAACAAGAGCCACTCGGCCCGCTACGCCCAGATCGCGTACCAGACGGCATACCTGAAGGTCCACTACCCGCTGGAGTTCATGGCCGCGCTTTTGACGCTCGAGATGGCCGACTCCGACAAACTGGCCGAGTACATGGACGAGTGCCGCCGCATGGGCATCACGGTGGCGCCGCCCGACGTCAACGAGTCGGGGGCCGACTTCACGGTCGTGGGCGATCGTGTCCGCTTCGGCCTGGCGGCGGTGAAGGGCATCGGTGACCGGGCCGTCGAGGCCATCATGGCCGCCCGCACGCGGGTCGGCCGGTTCAAGTCGATCTTCCACTTCAGCGAAGAGGTCGACCTGACGGCCGTCAACCGCGCGGTGGTCGAGGGCCTCGTCAAGTGCGGCGCGTTCGACTCAACCGGTGCGCGGCGGAGCCAACTGGCGGCGGTCCTCGACAAGGCCCTCAGCGCCGGTGCCGCGGCCCAGGACGACACGCGCCGCGGCCAGATGAATTTCTTCGGCGAGTTCGCTGCCGACTCGCCGCCCGAGCAGGAGGTCCTGCCCGACATCCCCGAGTGGCCCGAAGAGAAACTCTCGCAGTGCGAGAGGGAGTCCCTCGGCCTCTACGTCAAGCATCACCCCCTGGGCCGGTACGAGAAGGTCCTGCGGCACTTCGCGACGGCCTTCTCGACCGACCTGGCGCAGTTCCAACAGAACGCCGAGGTTACGCTCGGCGGTCTCATCAAGAGCGTCCGCACCATCATCACCAAGACCGGCCGCAACGTCGGCGCCAAGATGGCCGTCTTCGATCTCGAAGACCTCGCCGGCACCGTCTCGTGTGTCGCCTTCCCCGACAAGTACGCCGAGTGCCAGAACCTCGTGGAGGCCGACCGCGTCGTGTTCGTGCGCGGCCAAGTCGACCGCCAGCGCGAGGAGCCGCAACTCAGGGTCAATGAAGTCCTCGACGTGGCGGAAGGCCAGCGCAAGTTCTCGAACGCCGTGGTCATCCGCCTGCGCGAAGAGGCGCTCGACGACCAGATGCTCGCGGCCTTGCGGAAGGTACTGGCGGACCATCCGGGCCCGCTGCCCCTGTACCTGGAACTCGAAGGCCCGAACCACGCACGCACGCTCATCCGCGCGGGTGAGGACCTGCGCGTGGCCATGGACGAGGCCCTCGGGCGCGACCTGGAGGACTTGCTCGGCGACGGCCACGTCGTCCTGACCGCCAACGGCCGCGGCGCAATGGTGAAGTTGTAGGGCGCCGAAACGCCAACGCGCCTACTTCGCCTCGGCCGCCGTCAAATCCTTCGGCAGCGGGATCGTCACGGCCCCCGTGGCGGCCCACTCGGCCCCCCGCACGAGGAACGCCGTGCTGACCGGGTCGCTCGTCGCCGGGCCGTCGTGGCCCAGCAGGGTCACGAACACGCGGCCCTTGCCGAACGTGTTCGTCCAGGTGATCGGCTCGTTCGTGCCGGTGCCGCCCTTCGCCTTGTCCGAGAGCGCCGAGGACAGGATGTGCATCGTCTCCGGGGCCGGGCCGCGCTGACCGTGATAGAGTTCGTCCTTGACGTGCTGCATCCTGGCCGGCATCCCCTTGGTGATGGGGTGATCCTTGTCGCGGATGTCGACCGCCCACTCGTGGGCGGGGCCGTGACCGCAGCCGGGGCCTTCGCCCTTGGGCGTGCGGACGATCTTGCCCGACTCGTCGATCGAGATGCGGTCGCCGAAGTTCGCCGGTTTCCACCCCAGGCAGATCATCTTGTTCCACGCCGCCCACGGCGGCCACCCGGCCACCGCGAAGTGATAGACCACCAGCCCGCCGCCGTCCTCGACGTACTTCTCGAACGCCTTGACGACCTCTTCGGGCCACGGCTGGCCGCAATAGTTGATGAGGACGACTTGGTACTTCGCAAAGTCGGGTCGGAACTTGGCCCACGCATCCTTGCTGGCCGTCTTCTGGTCGTCGGTCGCCTTGCCGGGGAGCGCGGGCGGGCTCGTGCACACGTCGACGTTGAACCGGTCGGTCTTCGTGAGAAGGTCCTTGATGACGGGCGTGGTGGCCTTCCAGTCGTGGCCGTTCTGCCCGTCGATGATCAGGAGGTTGATCTTGTCGGCGGCCGCCGCCGGCAAGGCCAGCGCCGCGGTGGTCAACACTGCCGCTGCCAGAAGGGCCAAGCGAAATGCGATTCTCATGGTCGATTCCCTTTCTCAAAGTGCCGATGATAATGCCCCCGCCGGCTCTCCGGTTGGGGGTGTCTGGTCCTGGCGCTCCCCGAGGAGGTTGTGCCCCGAAACGTACTTGACGCCTTTCAGGGTAAGCACAGTGCATGCCTGCTCGCCGGCCAAGATGTCGGCCGCCCAGCCAGCAACGGCATGATGGCATGCGCGCGGTGCATTGTCAAGCCTGCGGCGCGCCGGTATCATGGCGTTTCGCTGATTGCAGAAAGGTGTCTCCCCTATGAAAACGCAGGCCCAGGTGCTTGTCGGGTTCAAGAAACCCCTGGAGCCGCGCGAGTTCGGCCTTCTGCCCCTCGCGCCGGGCGAAGTGCTCGTCAAGGTCACGGCTGCCGGCGTGTGCGGGTCGGACCTGCACATGGCTTCCGGCGAGGACCCGCGGACGCCGCTGCCGATCATCCTGGGCCACGAGGGCGTCGGCGAGGTAGTCGAGGTGAGGGGCGCCAAGGCCGACCTTGCGGGCCGGCCTCTGCGGGTCGGCCAGAAGGTCCTCTGGAACCGCAGTGTGGTCTGCGGCGGGTGCTTCTTCTGCTCGCGCGGCGAGCACCACCTGTGCCCCGAGCGGTTCGTCTACGGCATCCACCGTTCGACCGAGGTGCCGCCGCACGTCAATGGCTGCTACAGCCAGTACCTGCCCCTGGACGCCCAGACCGACATCATCGCCATCGACGACGTGCCGCCGGAGCACCACCAGACGCTCGTAACCGTCGCGTGCTCCGGGTCGACGGCCGCCCACGCCTTCGACTTCTTCGAGCCGCGCGGCGGTGAGGCCGTCGTGGTCCAGGGCGCCGGGCCGCTCGGATGCTGGCTGGCGGCCTTCGCACGGGAGTGCGGCGCGGGCCCCATCATCATGATCTCAAGGTCTGAGGGGCGCCTGGAGTTGGCGAAACGCTTCGGTGCCACGCATGCGCTGACCGTCAAGAACACCGCGCCCGAGGATCGCCGCGAGTTCGTCCGGTCCCTCACTGGCGGGCGCGGTGCCGACGCCGTCTACGAGGCCGTCGGCACGGCCGCCGTCGTGCGCGAGGGGCTGGGCCTCGTGCGGCAGGGCGGGCGGTACTTCACCGCGGGGTTCGGGCAGCCCGGCGGCACGATGGGGTGGGACCCGTTTGCCGACCTCGTGCGGCCGGACCTCAAGTACGTCGGCGTATGGGTCAGCCACACGCGGCACACACTGCGGGCGCTGGAACTCGCGAAGCGGCATCTGGGGGACTTCGCCCTCATGGTCACGCACACGGTGCCGCTGGCCGACGTGAACAAGGCCCACGACCTGATGCGCCGCGGCGAGGCAATGAAGGTGGCTCTGGTGCCGTGAGGTTCGTCGGCGCGCGCCTTACTCGATCGGGCTGGCCACGCGGCCCATAAAGAGGATCGCGCCGGCCTTCGAATCGCGGATGAGAAACACGAACGGGTGATCGGCGCGGAACGCGATCGGCTGTTCCGTCTCCAGTTTCGCGCCGGGCGCGACCACGGCCGTGGCGGCGGCTGCCTCCGTGCCCTCTTCGTTCACGTCGACGAACGCCTTGTGAATCACCTCGGCGATCCAGAGCGGCTCCTTCCCGCCATTGGCGCCGGAGAAGTCGGCCTGCCCGGACTGGAATGCCAGCGGCATGCCCATGGCGGCCAGCGTCTTCGAGAGCATGAAGGCACGCGTCATCTTCAGCCGCGGCAGCCACACGCGCACGTCCTTCCACTGCATCCGCGCCAGGCACTCGGCCAGCCGCTCGACCGAAAACGCCTGCTCGAACTCCGCCAGGCCGTCCCTCTTCTTCGGCAGGAGCACCATCATCGCCAGCCGGTCGCCCTTGTAGGGCAGGGTGAGGGCCTGGAAGTCGCCCGCGTCGGCGTACTGGAACCGGGCCGTCTGGTTCATGATCGGCGCGGTGACCTTCTTGTCGGCCGCGACGAAGAAGTCGATGTCGGCGGTCCAGATGGGTTTGAACTTGTGGACCCATTCGCCCTTGAAGTAGATGGCGTTGGCCAGGACCAGGCGCGTCAGCGGCTGGAGCACGCCCGGCGGTATCAGATCCTTGATCTTCTCGCGGGTCTCCTTATCGGCCCACGCGTTGATGGTCTTGCGCGCGCCCTCGGCGTCGGCCGCAAAGTCGACCTCCTGGAGGCCTGCGCCGAAGTCGGCCTTGAGGACCGCCAGGTAATCCGGCAGGAAGCCGTACCCCTTCTGTCCCCACAGCGAGTTGGCGATCGCCAGTTCGTAGCCGCTGGAGGGCCCGTCGGCGCGAAGCGGTGCCAGGGCTGCCCCGAACGCGCGGGCGATCCACTCCGGTTGGATGGGCTGGTCCGGCCGCAGGCCCAGCGCCGCGACCATCTGGTCGAATGTCTGGCCGCGGGCCCCCGTCGCGGCCATCGCCAGAGCGGTCGAGATGCTCTCGGGCGAGAAGAACAGGTTCCCCGGCTCCGGCCGCAGTTTCGCGTACAGGCTCAGGGCGAAGCGGTTGCCTGCGTCGGCGACCACGGCGGCGTCGGATGCCGCCGGGTTCGCGCCGCCGGCGGCCACCTTGGGATCGACCACCGGCCGTGCGGGGACAAGGGCCGCTGGCGCCACCCCGAGTTGGGCGGCCATCTCGGCCAGGCGATTCTGCATCTCGTCAACCTTGGCCACCTCGGCCGCGAGTTGCTTCAGTTGGGCCTCGAGTTGGGCGCTGCGGTCCGGGTCCTGGATCTTCAACAGGGCCTCGCGGGTCTCCTGGATGGCGGCGATGAGTCTGTCTCGCAGGACCACCAGTTCGTCGCGCTGCGCGCGGATGCTCGTGGCCTGCTCCTGGCGCTGGGCGGCCAGGGCGGCCTGCCGTTTCTGGGTCTCGGCGACGTCGGCCAACTGCGCCTCGAGGTTCTTGAGTCTGACCTGGAGGGCCTCTTTGCGGTCCGGGTCCTGGGTTTTCGCGAGGGCGTCGCGGGTCTGCTCGATCGAGAGGAGGAGTTGCTGGCGCATGGCGGCCAGGGCGTCGCGCTCGGCCAGGAATTTCTTCGCCTCGGCGTCTCGCTGGGCGGCCTCGGCGGCGAGTTTCTTTTCGAGCGCCGCCTTCTCGGCGGCCGCCTTGGCCGCCGCCTCGCGGTCGAGTTGCCTCTGGGCGGCGTCGTCTTGGGCGAGCGCGGCCGCGGCAAAGAACATCGCGGCGCTGGCGAGAGTCGCCGCCACGAGCGCCTTGTGCATGATTGTCATTGTGGCCCCCTTCGCTATGCCAACACGCGCCCCGGCGGGCGGGGCGGGTAAATGGCGCTGCCTTCAGCCGTCGCCTGTGCGGCGGCGAGGTCGGGCGAGCGCGCTACTTGGCAAGCATGAGGTTCGCCTTCGCCTCGGCCGCGCCGGCCGCCGACACGCTGAACGTGCCCGACCCCTTGTCGGCCGCGCGCACCTCGTAATCGCCGAGGAACCCGCGGAACTTCACTCGGCCGCTGGAGTCGGCCGTGAGTTTCTGCTCGCCGGTCCACCACTCGCCCTTGATCATCTTCATCAGGGCCTCGTAGGCGGGCTTGGGCGACATGTCCTTGCGCACGAGGCCCGACGGTGCGCCCATCCAGGAATGCCGGTCCGAGAAGTCCCACCACGTGATGCCCTGGACCGCCGGGTGCGAGAAGAGGGTGCGGTAGAACTCCGCCGCCTGCTCGGCCTGGCGCTTCTCGCCGTCGGGCGTGGTATTCCAGTCGGGCAGGGTCGACTTCCAGTCCATCTTAGGGTGTTTCTCGGCCGAGAGGATCGTGAGTTCCGTGAAGTGCAAGGGCTTGCCGAACTTGGCGAACCGCTCGCACACTTCCCAGGCGTGCCGGGCCCCCCAGTACCCGCCGTGCATGTGCGACTGGATGCCGATGACGTTGATCGCCGCGCCCGCGGCGAGGCACCCCTGGATGAGTTTCGCGTAGTTCTCCGACGTGTCGTAATCGTTCAGGAGGAGCGTGGCGTTGGGGTCTGCGGCCCGCGCGGCGGCGAAGGTCTCTTTGATGAGTCCGACGGCCCCGAGTTTGCGGCAGAGGCCGCCGACGGGGTTGGAGTCCGGGTCGAACGTCGGCATGCGGACGGCCTCGTTCACCACGTCCCACCGGTGGATGAGGTCCCGGAAGTCTGTCACCTCGCGCGTGATGCGCGCCAGTTGCAGGCGCTGGACCTCCTCGGGCGGCCGCCCGAAAAGCCACTTCGGGGGCACCTCGTGCCAGCACAGGGGGTGGCCCTTGGCTTGGATGCCGCGCGAGTCGCACCACTCGGCCATCATTCGCACGCGGGCTGTGCCGGGCTTGCCTTCCTCGCGTTCGAACCCGCCCCAGTAGAAGGGCAGCGTCGCGTAGTTCAGCAGGGCCGCAAAGCGGTCCTGGTACGCCTTCTGGACCTCGGACGTGTCGGCCGTGTTGATCTCGAAGGCGTTGCATCCGAAGAGGAACTTGTGCCGCTGCTGCCGAACGGTGACAGCGGCGCCGGCCAGGGGCTTGCCGTCGGAGTCCAGCACGGTGAGGGTGACCTCGGCCGTGCGGTGCTTCTCGACGCGGGCCTTGACGGCCTCGCTTTCGAGCGGGCCCTGGGCGGCATCGGCTGCGGCGGGCAGAGCGCCGAGGACGGTGATCGCCACCAGCATCACGTACAGCGTTGCGTAGGCCATGATTTCACCCCCGAGTTGATCGCCGGGCGCGCCGGTCGTTGCAGGGGCACGGCATGCCGTGCGCTGCGCGTTTCAGCCTACCGCGCGGGGGGCTGACGAAAAAGGTTTTTTGCCCCTCCGCTTGCGGCCTGTGGCCGCGGCGCGCCTGGAATTTGCGGTCAATGTAGCGCACGCCCGGACCTCGGTTCACGATCAGCGGCCCCGGCGGGCGCGGAACGCAGGGCTTAAGTCTGTCGCGTTAAGCGGGAACATGGGGGGGAATACGCGCAGGGGCCAATTGCACGTGCGCACTTTGCCCCCTGTGAACCACCGGGGGCTGACTGGCGGGGCCAACTGGCGCGCGTCGCCGCGAGTTGACTTTGGTCGGCGCGATTCTATACTTGCCGCCATGTGCCATGTGCTGAAAATCGGCGCCTTTCTGGTGGTGTCCCTGGCGCTGGCGGCGGGATGCAACAAGCCCCCGCCCGCGCCACGGCCGGGCGTGACCTTGCGCCCGACGGTCCCGGCCGACAGCCTCGCCCGCACGCCCATGTTCAACCTGCGGGTGGTTATCCTGAAACACCGCGTCCGGCCCGATGCCCCCGTCGAAGATATCTGGCGGCTCTTGGGCACCACTAACGTGCCCTACGAGAAGCGGGCCCTCTGGGAGGCCAACGACCTGAGGCTCGGCGACGGCGCGCACCTGGCGGCCGACAGGTTGAGCGACTTGGTGACCGAGACGCCCGACCGCACGGCCCATGCGAGCACGCTCCAGGTCCTTGAGAATATGGACTTTACGGTCTCGTTGGGGGGCGAGCGCGACCTGCTCGACGTTCTGTGGACCGATGCGTCGGGGCGGCTTCAGGGGCGGCACTTCACGAAGGCCCTGGCGGAATTCCGTGTCGTCTGCCGCGGAGACCCGAAGGACCCCGACGCCGTGCTCATCGCCCTGGCGCCCGAGGTGCTGTACGGGCCGGAGGAGTTGCGATGGGTGCGGACCGAGGCGGGCCCTATCCAGCGGATGGCCCGGGCCTCGTGCCTCCTGACCGACCTGGCCGCCGAAGTGCGCCTGGGGCCGGGGCGACTCCTCGTGATTGGCTGCCGGCGCACCAGCGACCTCAGCCCCGGCGGGGCGATGTTTCAGGAACGCCGCGGCCCGGATGCGTGGCTCCAGACCATCATCCTGACGGCGGAGCGCGCCAAGCCCGGCGAGTTGCCTTCCGGCGGCAAGGTGCCGTTCCTGACGCCCGCCAAACCTCCTGCGCCGACGAAGAGCACCGCGCCTGGCAAGGCGCCGCCGGGCAGGTAGTTCCTTGTTTGGCCCCCGTGAATATGGCGGGGCCGCATCGTGCGCCGCGCAACAAGAAGGGCCGCCGAAGCGGCCCTGGGCGCGACAAGCGGGCCCTGCTCCTCACGACACGATGTTCGTGGCCTCCTCGATGACCCGGACCGTCATGGCCAGGTTGAACGGTTTGGCGAGACAGGCATCGAAGCCCTCGCGTAGTCGCTCGCGCAGCCGGTCGTCCGACGGGCTCGCCTCGACGGCCACGACGCGCGTGGCCACCAGTTCCGGGTCGGACCTCAGGGCCAGGCGCATCTCCTTCGGGTTCAGGCCTGTCAGCGAGCAATCGAGAAGGATGACGTGTGGCCGCGTCTGGCGAGCCAGGAGGCCCGCCTCGAAGATGCCCGTGGCCACCCGGACCTCGTAATCGAAACCGCTCTCCAGCGCCACGCGCAGGGCGTCGGCGGACTCGTACTCGGAAGAAACGATGAGGACTCGCGTCATGCTTCCGTCCAAGCCGCGCAGGGGGATGCCGTGTGCCCTCATGAAACGGACGAGCGACTCGCGGGGGATCCGCCGTTCCCGTGAGCCGGGGATCTTGAACCCGCGCAACTGCCCGTTATCGAACCACTTAGAGACGGTCCGCGGTGCGACACCGCACAAGCGCGCGACCTCCCCCGTAGTCAAAACATCCTTCATCGCACGTTCCCCGGTGCGAGCGTACAACCCACACAACCCCCGTCAGACACCCAATGAGACAAAAAGCGTTGGAACTATAACACATAAACCCGCTCGGGTCAAACGCCGCAGGAGCGAAAGGCACAAATTTTGCACATGATGCACCCGCAAGGTCCGCAAAGTTTGCCTATCTTCACATCCCGAGGTGCGCGGAGCGACCGATGGACACACAACGCGGGGAACCGATGCTGGCGTACGCCTACGGCAGGCCCAGGCGGCGGCGCACTTCTTCCGGCGCAAGGCCCCGCACGAGGATGTCCTTCTCCGGCCGGCCTGCGCCGCGCAGGATCTGCAGGTCGGCCTTGCGGATCGCTATCGCCTCGGCCAGCAGGGCGGCCACGGCCCGGTTAGCGGCCCCTTTTTCGGGCACTTGGCGGACGGTCACCTTGAGCCGCTCGCCGAGCGGCCCGGCGACCTTTTCGCGCGATGCCCCCGGCACGACCTTCACGGCTAGGAGCGTGCCGAGAGGATGGGGTCGGGCGATCGGCATAACCATTGGCCCTTAAACACGCGCCTCGCAAGCGAGGTGCCTAAGCGGGCCGATCGTGCGTCGGCAGCGCCATTTAGCCGCCCGGCTTGCCGAGCGCGTGTTGCCGGCACTCACCCGTACTGTATCTGCTCGAGATCCTCGTCGGAGAGGCCGAAGTGGTGACCGATCTCATGGAGGACAGTCTTGCGGACTACCTGCCGCACGGCCTCGTCGAAGTCGCCGTCCTGGGGGCACAGGGCGTCGGCCTCGTCGAGGATTGGTTCGCGGAAAATGAGGATTTGGTCGGGCATCACGTTGCTATACGAGGTGGTGCGCTCGGTCAGCGCGACGCCCTGGTAGAGGCCCAGGAGCGTGTCTTGGCCCGCCAGTCCCATCTCGCGGAGCATCCGCCGCGTGGGCCGGGACCTGACGACAATCTCGACGTTGTCGAGGCGCTCGGCGAACTGCTCGGGCAGGTCCTCGAGAGCCTCGTCCACGAGATCTTCGAAGTAGTCGCGATCCATGGCGCAACCTGCGTTCGGCGCGATCCCTACTTAGCCACCGGTGATTCGCCGGGGGCAACATGGCGCACGGCGCGCGCCGCGCAACTGCGGCGGCGAACCAGGCGCACAGCACGGCCGAGGCCGCCACAGCCGCCGCTACAGCAGCCGCGCGATGTCCTGCCAAGTGACGAGTATAAACAGGACCACCACGGCCGCCCATCCCGCGCCCCAGATCCACGTGCGGACCTTGATCCCCACCGGGCCGCCCTTGAGTTTCTCGATCAGCACGAACAGCACGTGTCCGCCGTCGAACGGCGGCACGGGCAGGAAGTTGAAGACAGCGATGCAGACCGACAGGATGCCCCAGAAATCGAGGAACGTCCCGAAGCCGCGGCTGGCGATCCCCAGCGACGACTGCACGATCAGGACCGGCCCGCCCACCGACTCGGTACTCACCTGGCCCTTCATGAGTTGCACGAGGCTGGCATAGACGCGGCCGAGCCACAGCCAGGTGCGATGAAAGCCGCGGTCCATCGCCTTCAGGGGGTTATAGAGCCTCGGCAGCGGCTCGTAGAGGCATCCCCCGGGCTGGCTCCCGAGGAAGGCGAGTCTCTCCGGACTCTTGGCGTCCGGCGCCATCATAACGGTCAACTCCGACCCACCCCGTCTCAGGCGAATGGGAAAGGTCTTGCCTTCCAGCATGTAGGCCAGGGCGTACACGTCCTCAAGCGAGCCGGGCTGGATCTCCTTCTCTCCGATGGTCAGGATGGCGTCGCCGGGCTGGATGCCCGCCTTGGCGGCCGGGCTATCGGGCTCGACCCGCCCGACGCGCAGGTGCGATTCCGCTGCACCATGCACGAGGCCGAGCAGGCGAAGAAGGCGGCCAAGAAGGCCGAGGCGGACAACCCTTGCGGGCGCTTCCTCCATGGCGATGCCGATGCGCGGCACGTCGGAGTTGCCGTAGATGGCGGCGATCGCCGTCAATTCAACCTCCTCACCGCGGCGCTCGAGCACCAGGCGGACCTTGCCGCCGTCGCCGACGGCCTTGATGGCGTCGGAGGCTTCCTTTTTGCCGGGCCACGCCTTGTCGTTGATCTTGAGGATGCGATCGTCTCTGTGGACGCCAGCCTTGGCGGCGGGGCTGTCGGGGGCCACGCTGGCGACCGCCAGGATCGGGTCCAGCCCGAGGTCGTAGACCTTCAGTTTCGCCGGCTCGATCACCAGGTCCACGGGCTTGCCCTGGCGTTCGACGGTCAGGGCCACCGGTCCAGGAGGCGCCTCGGCCAGGTACTCGCCGACCTGTCGCCACCGCTGGATGGGCTTTCCGGCCACGGTCAGGAAGCGGTCGCCCGGCTCCAGGCCTGCCTGCTGGTCGGGGCCGCCGGGGATCATGCTGTAGATGACCGGTTCGAGCGACGGCTCCAGGCCCAGGCGCGGCGCCAGGTCGCCCTGTTCCTTGACGCTCACAAGGTTCGAGAACGTCAGGCGCTCGGTCGCCCCGTCCTTCGGGCGCTCGACCGTGACGGTGAATGCCGAGCCGGCGTTGCGCGAGGCAATGATCAAGATGATGTCCTCGAACGAGGTGGCTGGCTGGTCGTTGATGGCGACGATGCGGTCGCCGGCCCTGATGCCGGCCATGTCGGCGGCGAGCAGCGGTGTGACGTGGCCAATGATCGGTGATGGCGCTTGGATACCGACCAGCGACGCCACGGTGAAGAACAGGACCGCCAGGACGGCGTTCATGCCGACGCCAGCCGAGAAGACGACGATCTTCTGCCAGGCGGGCCGCCGCCACAGCGCCCGGGGGTCGTCGCCGCCCTCGGCCTCCGGGTGATCGCCCATCGGTTCGACGAATCCGCCTAAGGGCAGCACCCGCAGCGAGTACTCGGTTTCGTAGCGGTTCGGGTCGCCGGCCGGCGGCATCCCGTGCTGGGGCAGCGGGCCGCCCCGGCGCCGTGTCCAGATCGCCGGCCCGAACCCGATCGCAAACCGCCGGACCCAGACGCCGAACCCCTTGGCCGCCAGGAAGTGGCCCAGTTCGTGCACGAAGATGATCAGGCCCAGCGCAATGACTATTTGGATGACATATACGAAGGTAGACACCTCGTTGCTTCCTCTCTGGCCCAGGCATCGGCCGCAAGTATCTCGTCCAGCGTCGGACGGGCCTTCCAGGGATGCGTCGCCAAGACGCGCTCCACGGTCGGCACAATGTCGGTGAATCGGATGCGCCCGGCGAGGAAGGCCGCCACGGCCGTCTCGTCGGCGCCCGCGAGGGCCGCCCCGGCCGTGCCGCCGCGGCGGATCACCTCGAACCCCAGCGCCAGGGCCGGAAACCGGCCAAGGTCCGGCGTCTCGAATTGCAGGCGACCCAGCATCGCCAGGTCGAGTTGCGGCCACGGAGCGGGGCGCCGCTCCGGCCACGTCAGCGCATACTGGATCGGCAGACGCATGTCGGGCGGACTTAACTGCGCCAGGACCGACCCGTCGATGAATTCTACCAGCGAGTGCACCGTCGACTCGGGGTGGATGATCACCGAGATCTCGCCGGGTCCGAGCCCGAACAGGTGATGGGCCTCGATGACCTCCAGGCTCTTGTTCATCAGTGTGGCCGAGTCGATGGTGATCTTCGGCCCCATCGACCAGGTCGGATGGTCGAGAGCCTCCTGGGGCGTGACGGCGGCGTGGCTGCCGAAGCGGCGGTAGAACGGGCCGCCGCTGGCCGTCAGGACCACCCGCCGGACCTCGCGGCGGCGCCCGGCCGACATCGCCTGGAAGATCGCCGAGTGCTCGCTGTCGACCGGGAGGATCTCGGCACCGGCAGCCTGGGCCTCGGCCATCACCAGGTCGCCCGCCATCACGAGGCTTTCCTTGTTCGCGAGGGCCAGTCGCTTGCCGGCCCTGACGGCGGCCAGCGTCGCCCCGAGGCCCGCCCCTCCGACGACCGCCGAGATGACCGTGCGGACGTCGTCGCGCGAGGCGATCGCCTTGAGTCCCTCGGGGCCCGCCACGATCTCGGGCCGGCATCCGGCGGGCAGGGCCTTGGCGAGTTGCGCGGCCGCGGCCTCGTCGGCCACGCCGATGGTCCGCGCGCCGGTGGCGGCCACCTGCTTCGCCAGGAGGTCCATCTGCCGGTGCGCCGCCAGCGCCACCACCTTCCAGTCCGGCCCCAGCGACGCGATGACCTCGAGGGCCATGCGGCCGATCGAGCCCGTCGATCCGAGGATGGCGATGTTCGGCACGCTGATGCGCCTTTCGAGATTCGCCCCGCGCCGGTGGCGCCTACGTTGGCCCGTTTAGCCGCCCCGCCCGCCGCGGCGGGCCTTCGACTCGTCGGGGCGTGTGTTGCCGTGACTCGCCGAACACGCCCCGGCGGGCTGGGCGGCCAACCAGGCGCAGCGCCCACCAGGCAATAGATGCGGAGCCATCGCGCCCCGCAGCGCCGTAGATGCCCCACTTTACGCCAAAACGGGCCGCTTTTCAACCACGATTATGGAGACTGTAGCCAATGGCGGTGAAATAAGGAGATGATAAAGAGAAGCCTCCTGGGTCGATACTGTATCTGTCCAGGACCAGATCGACCGGAAGGAGGCTCCGATGTCTATGCCCATCGTCAATCGCTCGGCCACAGTTGAGGAAATTCGCACCATGCTCCGCGAGTCGCCACTGGGGGCGCTGCGTCAGATGCTCCCCG
>Ga0315282_10001737_pt1 | contig 40695 bp, 28 predicted proteins | sample YL17G07_20_MG_FD_203693 | JGI IMG/M metagenome (GOLD analysis project Ga0315282, IMG submission 203693) | Sediment microbial communities from Yellowstone Lake, YNP, Wyoming, USA - YL17G07_20 | ecosystem: Environmental > Aquatic > Freshwater > Lake > Sediment | place: USA: Wyoming | collected...
ATCTCCGCGCGACGAGGTTATTCTCATCTAGACAGGTGTGTCCCTGCCTTATTGCGGCTATCCCCGAGACCGCCCCCGCTGGACCTGTCGATGCCCCCACCCGACCGTCACCTCACCCGCGAGATGTGAGCTTCACAACGAGGTCAGCCTCATCGACCTAGCATCTCTGCGTTTCTCCACAGCACATGGGGGAGAAGTCGCGCCCAATCTCCCAGTTGAGGTATCAAAGCTCGGTACTGCAGCCATCGTCCGATCATCTGGATTGGCGCAGAACCGCCAGAACAAGTCTAGATTGTGTTTGTCAAGTCGGCGAAAGTTCGTTCATAGTCGCGTGCGACCATGTTCCACTGCCTAATCTTGCGACTGAATGGACCGACCTGGGGTCTGCTTTGGTATATCCAGAGTATCAAGTCGGCCACCTTCGATGGGTCAGCGGGCAAATCCACGCCATAGCATCCTGGCTCCTTCGTGAATTCCTCTAAGGCAGTCCCCTTCGTGACAATCGCCGGAATTCCCATTCCCAGTGCTTCCGCCACGATGAGTCCATAGGCCTCGGACCTAGACAAGTGAACGAGGATATCTGCATTGTTCATCTCCTGCAGATATTCAGAATGCGAAAGAAATGGTCTCCATTTGATGAAGTCGTTAACCTTCAGATTCTCTGCTTCTCGGACAAGAGGTTGTTTGAAGGAGCCTTCTCCAACAATCGTCAATTCGACATCTACCACACCACGAACAAAAACCAACTCGTGGAGTGACCTTATGATGTCCTGAACTCCTTTGTACTCAAGCAAATATCCGAGGTAGAGCAATCTCTTCTTGCTGCTGCGGCTCCGAGCTGGGGATTGAGCAAGATGATCGACTCCGAGTGGGATGGTCTTCAATTTGCCATGAACATGGAGGATCCTAGAGAGATTATTTGCCTCATAATCCGAGTCGGCGACAACAACATCCACCATTCTCAGAATTCGTTCGCCAAATGCCCAATCATATACCCCACCGAACGCCTTTCCGAGACGAGTGGCACGGGCTAACGGGTCATAGTGGGGAGTGAATGCTATCGGCACTCTTTTGGCGATGAACTTCCTGAAAAGCAATGCAGCCAGTGGGGAGGACAGGCTGTGATATCCATGAATGAGAACGACATCTGGGTCCAGCTCAGCATAGTGCCTCTTGATGTACCTGCAGACGTTCAGATTCATCCCATACAGCAAAGTGGAAGAAAATGATTTGACCCGGATGATTCTGAATCCGTCATACGCCTCATCCCGCGGACCTTCAGTGGACCCAGTGACAATCACAGTGCAGCGATGTCCGAGCCTGGCTAGTTCTCGGTTGATTTCCACAACGAATTTGTTTGCCCCACCAGGTTTGAGTATCTCTCCCGAACCCAAAGTCAGTATCCTCATTGATTCCCTCGCCAAGCTGATACGCATTGGGTATCCAACTAGTTCTTGATAATGACTTCCAAACATCCCTTCCTAATCTATACTCATCATGTTCAAGTTGCTCTGTCCTCTTCTGTGACAGATAATTCCGTGGAAGGACCCAAAGACGTCCTAAGGTATCTTGAAGGCGAACCACCTGATATTGGACGGCATCGAGGCGCACAACGAGGGCACCGTCGAGGACGGCGCGTCCCGTGTTGGGCGGGTGCGGACAGGAAACGGGTCCATCATGACCTGCAGGTGGGCCGTGAGATGGTCATCCATAATCCGAGAGAACTGCGAAATATGCCCCAATGCGCACATCGGACCGTACACGGCGGTCGAGGACCGCTGTCAGACATTCACTGCGGAGGTCGTTGACTCCATCGTGATGGAGGGCTCGACCGACAGCGTGGAGCGGAAGTCCGCGGAGCATTCTGGAGAAGGAGTCTGGGATACTGAGCGCGAACAAACTCCTGCCGAAAGGGGATTGCTTGGTTGTTGGCGAGAACACGACGGTTTACCTCTAGCTCAACGAACTGTTTGTAGAATGACGAGATTCAGCCATTCTGTATTCTAGGAGGGGCGGGCCCAAATTGATACTCCTCCCACCGGGCATAGATCAAGGAAAATCACTATCCCCGGGGCAGGATGGCCCATAGGGAAAGCAAGTACTGGTACTTGCTCGGGATGAAAAATGGAGTGGCCTTCAAGGTCTTCATTGATGCGATGGAGTTCGAGAAGCGCGAGTCGAAGACCTATTCTTATCGTTGGCGATTTCACATCAAAGAAATACCGCAGATTTGTGAAAGGCATGATTCACAATAGGACGATTGCAGACAGTATCATTTTGCTAGGATCAATCCACAACCAGAGCCATCCCGGAGCCCTCAGAGAGCATTGCTTGGCGTACATACATGGGCATTCCGTCGGAGACACCAACCCGTCTCTTCTAGAACCAATGAGCGCGAGGAATATCATCATTGCTCATGACAACCCGTTCAACCATGAGGTGTGTTCAGAGTCCGCTCTTTACTTTTCAAACGCTAACAATCTCTCAAACGCGATCAAATCTGCAGAACAGAATGAGATTGGTTTTGCCAGTATGAGGGAGCAGGCAGGCCGAAGAGCAATCGATTATTACGGCTGGAATCGGATCGTCTCTGAATATGATACTCTATTGAAGACCAGCATACTGGAATCTGACAGATGACTGTTTGTCTAGACCGGCAATTCTCGCTTGACATGATGTCTGATACAAGGCATTTACCTGTTCAATTCCGCTCGTAGCGTGGACTCTGCTCCTGCGCATTCAAGAGTCCACTCGCGATTCCATCTGGAGTGTTAATCAATCCTTGAATTGACAACTTCAATTTCGACCTGCAAAGAAGATGATTGGGCGGAACGGAATGTATTCAATCCTCGACGTACCGCTGTCGATTGGCCCGAGCCCATCGGGAACAATAGAAAAGTGTCAACGATGTTCGTATGACCGAATGCGTCTGCTGCTCGACGACAAGTTCAATAACTGCCTCATGCCCTAGCAGGCAATCAAGAGGAACCTCCAAATTAGGAGACATGCGTATGTGAAGGACATGATTCATCGCCTGGTCCCCTAGCTACCAGATATTCAAGAATCAAATATATCGGAGGACGGGATACGGTCCATGGAACCTGTTCTTGACGCGCGAAACCTTATTCACAGGAAGTAATTGATAGTCGGGAATGCGTCATGGTGATAGAATGAACAAGTCAAATGGTCCCAACACTTGCATCGTCCTGTTGAATATGAACACATGGAAGGACACGATCGAGTGCCTTGAATCAATAGATGGAGTGCACAACAAGAACTACTTCATTGTGATTGTCGACAACGCGTCAACGGATGATTCCATCCAGCATATGTTGGACTGGGCACATCAGAAAGAGATGCTATCTACGACTCTCCTTGAACTAGACGAGTCAGGGAGCAATGTTCGACCTGTGACTCCTTTGAGGACGAACGGCGAAGGCTGGAATGAGAGGAGGACGAGCCTATCGATCATAAGCAGCAATCAGAATCTCGGCTTTGCAGGGGGCTGCAATATCGGGATACGATATGCACTTAAATCATACAATCCAGATTATGTGTTGCTACTGAACAATGATACGATTGTTGATCCGCTTTTCATTGATACCTTGATTCATCCACTCGCTGAGGATCTGAGAATCGGAATTGCTGGATCCAGGATACTCGACTATGCGAATAGGGAAGTGATTCAGTCTGCTGGAATGCGAATAGTCTGGTGGCTCGGAGAAATTAGACCGGCGAAGAGGAAGATGACTCAGAATGGTGAAAACCATGGGTACTACGAAATAGATGCGGCGTCAGCTTGTTCCTTGCTCATAAGAAGAGATATCCTTGAAAAATCTGGACTGCTGGACACGAGCTACTTCTTCTATTACGAAGATGTGGACCTGTGCGTGAGAACTCGAAGACTGGGATACTCAATCGTCTGTGCAGAGGAATCTAAAGTATGGCATAAGCTCTCTGCAACCATGAAGAAGAATACAGGTACGAGAGAGTACTACTCAGCTAGAAGCCTTTTCCTATTCATGAGGAGACATGCGTCGAAGAAACAATGGATCTCGTTTAGAATCTACTTTCTTTCAATAAGAATATGGTTAACCCTAGCCATCATAGTCCTTCATCACAAAGAATTCAGAGCAGTCTCAGCATACTTGAAAGGCGTCAAAGACGGAATCCGCGAGGCTGGTAGATTGGTGAATCGCCAGCAAGACTGAGTAAGACCTCCGAATGAAGCACAGTCCGTGCTCAGATTATCACATCTTCGAATCCGGCATCGTGTGGAGTCACTCCCGTTCGAGAAGCATGAGGAAGACTCTCTCGTAGTCAGCTGCTACTTCGCTCCACGTCCGAATCTTGCCACTAGAGGGACCGACAGCGACCCCACTCCCGCTGACTCGGAGTATCAAATCAACAACTTCAGAAGGATTCGGCGGCATTTCCACGCCAAAACAACCAGGTTCTTCTATGAATTCCTCCAATGCGGTCCCTTGCGATACGATCGCTGGAATTCCCATCGCTAGGGCTTCGGCAACAATTAGTCCGTATGCTTCAGATCTTGGAAGCTGAAGAAGAATGTCAGCTTTCTTCATTTCTTCAACATGCTGGGAATGTGAGAGGAAAGGCTTCCATTCTATGAAATCATCGACCCCCAGGTCCTTCGACCTCCTGACTAGATGGCTTTTGTAGTCTCCCTCCCCCACTATAGTCAAACGAAAGTCGCAGAATCTGCGTACGTGGATGAGTTCATAGAGCGAGTCAATGATAGACTGGACGCCTTTATACTCGAGCAGATATCCTGCATACAACAATCTCAATGGATTACCACTAGCGGTTTGGCCTCTCGATGCAATTTGATCCACTCCGAGCTGCTGTGACACATAACTAGCCCGCCATCGCAGTAAGTTCTTGCTCAACCTCCTCGCTCGCCACCGCCAGCATGTTCAGGATCAGGATCCTCAACTGTCCCTCTGAGAAGTCTTGCAGATCAATGGGCAGAGCGGAAAGGTCGCAGCTACGAAAAGAAGACAGTGTTCCCCCCATTTGAGTATACCATGTCCAAGTCTCCCAGGAGAGAGTCGATCTGCCCAACTTCAGATATGGCGTTGATATACGGAGGAACATAGGCCCACAAGATGCCACCAACCACATTCGCATAGCAGAGATACACATACGCACCCGGGGCTATTGTTGTCGTGGAATTGGCTAAAAGCCTGTGATTCGGATACGGAAAGCTCATTCCATAACTCATCAATGAGGAGGCCGTGCTATCGTTGTAGATCAAGCTTCCAGGCTTGCTGTGGTAATACAGCCATTCCGCTCCCTGCACATCTTCCACAAAAACGTTCATGTCAATGTAGAAATAGGCTCTATGTTTGATATCCTGAGAATGCATCATCCGCTCTCCACCAAGGGGGATTGAAGAAGGAGGACCGAGCGCAAGCTCAGCAGCAAATCCTGTGTCAAACAGGAAGAATGCAACGAGAAGCAGAGATAACACCTTCGTGACTCGATGGCGATCAACCTGGGTGACTTGCGCTCGCGCTACCGATCTGACCGCTCCGAGAAGGGATAGACCACCGACCATGAACAGCGGTGCCAGGAAAACGAGGGTTATGTTGTACAACCTCGGAGTATATATCGCGCCGGAGAAATATGGCATTACAATGCTGAATATCATAACGGCAAATGAGGAGACTGCGAATGCACTATACTCCAATTGACATCCTACTTTCCTGCGGTTGACTAACAACGCGACGATACCTACAACTATCAGGAATTGAGTGGCCAGAAATGTGTCCTTCAATACCTGGTCAAACAAGGTATGAGGCTGGAGAAGTAACAGTCCATACCCCTGCGCAACTGAGGGGTTCATAAAGTCTGTGAACATACTCCTCGCCATCAGATTGCTGACGCCCGTCACGTCGTGGAACGCGGAAGCTTTCGTCATGAACTCGTACCAAGCAAACGAGACGATGAAAAAAAGAAACAGAAAATTCGCCCTGGCAATTCGTCGGGGAGCGCCGTTCTCAAGTCGTGATTTGAACACTGCCTGGTGAGCTGTCCCCAATAATCGAAGGCTGGCTCTCTCCTTCCATCCGGTTGTATCTCTCTTTCTGATGACTAGAATCAACCAGGCGATTGTAATCACAATCAAGAAGACGTACGACGTGCCGTAGTGTGTCACAATCAAGGAGAAACCGAACACTATTGACAGAAAGGAGCGCTTGAAACCGACCAGCTTGTCGTCCATCATTAGCATTATGATAAGAACCAAGAACAACTCAGCAACAAGCTGTTTTGCCGATATTAACCACACATTGTAGAACCCCATGGACACGAAGAGGAAGCACGACAGAGCAGCAGTTCTGTCATCAAACTGCTTCCGGAAAACCCAGAAAAGCCCAACAGGTATCAGAGTGCACAATACAGGATAGACAATCTTGAAAACCCAAGTCAGGTCCATACCCAGCACCAGCGAATAGGCAGGAGCAAGCATCACTATACCCAACATCGAGTTCGTGGAGGACGAAAAGATGCCCGGGTCCCATCGAGACTCCTGCAATACGAGATTGGCATAATAGTATTCTAAGTGAATGTCACGTCCCCATATGAACGGAGAGAGGAGCCACGTATGGAAAAGCAACGTTGCCCCGATGACAGCAATGGCAAGCGGATAGACTCTAGCGGGGATCAATTTTCCCCATGCTATGAGAATGACAATAACAGCAACAAGAGCTACAAGAATCATCATAGCAAAATCGCTTTCGAGGTAGTCCCATGAATAGACACCGATTACAGCCACAACTGGTAGCAAACACAAGAACAAAACAGGAGGGGAGAACAGTGCTCCCAGATCAAGACAACGCGGCTCCGCATAATCACGGTCCTTGAGATATGCTATTCCAGAGAAACCGAGCACGAAGACGCTCGTACTAAATACGATCAATTCAGTCGTGATGGGCCGCACAACTCCCAGGTACTCAGAAGCGGTGTTCAACAACAGTCCTATCAGCATCAGAATCGAAACACTGAGTCCTGTGCCATACAAAAGAGTCCTGATATTGCCAAGACCATGGAGTCCAATCACCCTTAGAATGACAATCCCAGGAACATAGGTCAGACAGATAAATCCTAATACAGCCCTGACTGCTGGCGCATCCAAACCTACTGCTTTCCAACCCAGAATTCCCCATAGCGCGACTTGAAACGAGAACACCACTCGAAGGAACTTCTTGATTTCCCAGTCGTTCATCTGAATTGGGTTGTCAATCTTCATATGACCGAATCACCAACGAGGAAAGAATCAGATCGATTGAACGGATATTCACAATCCCTAAAGACTCAATCGGTTTATAACTTGTATGGTGCAAACCGTGGTGGATGTCGCACATTCAAGCGACACGTCTTGCCGTCATGTTCATCCGCAAGACGCTGAACACACACTGGGGAGAGGAAGCAACAGTCGTAGCCCCCTGAATGGACGGATGAAAGAAAGAGATAGTCTGACTTCAGCTAGCCAAGGCAATCGAATCCACTCATGAATCATAGCTTGCGCACTTGGAACAGCCAACGTCGAGATTGACATCTGATGAATCAATACTCCACTGCCACAGTCGAAACAGGACCGCTAAATGCTCCGGAGTATGGCGCACACGATTCAATTCCGATGCCCCCATTCCAGAAGACCGAGTACGGATTCGAACATAGTTGAAAACATCTGTCTCCCATCTTCCCTCCAATGTGAACCATGAGTCGGGTCAAGCACAACCCCAAGAACAACGATACCCCTGCATCTCATGCTCTGTGTTGCTAGAATCTTCTCGCCTCTGAATAGCACTCTCAAAGAGATCCCTTCGCCTTGGTGGTCTCTGCGTTCCGGATCGATGAACATCTGCTCGGGTCTCTGTAGAAGGGATTCTCGGACTCTATTCGTGGTACATTCTCTGTGTGGCATTCCGCATGAACCCGATCTACGTTTCCATTATGTGTTCACTTGCCAAGTATAGCTGTATGACATACTCGAATCCTCCACGGTGCTACGCCTCAATACGATCAAGGCACAGATGTTTCATCTCAGGCACATCTTGCGGTTTCTTCGTGTTGTTTCACACATCCGAGCACGAGGAGAATCCGCCCTGCTCCAAGAATCACCACGCAGAGAGGCCGCCTGAACTACGAAACGCTGGCTTCCAATGTGCGAACTCGATTTCTAAGATGGCATTTGCACTATGAGCAGCTAGAGTGGGCCCTGGTGGACGCGAGAATCGACTTTCTTTCATCGCCATTTGATTGGCCCTTCTCTAGGCCACGATCGACTCTGCAATCCGCAACACTATGAGGGAAACATGGGAGAGTCCATGCCTATGGACCGGTGACTTCAACGTATTTCCAACTCTTTCAGGAAAATCCTCTCCATTCGTTCATAGGTCCACGGAGCTGCAGACAATGGTCCATTGGTTCTCAGTCTGATTGAGAGGTCTTCATCGGTCAGAACTCGAACAATTGCCTCAGCAAGACGCGCTGGCTCGCCCGCAGGGACGACAATACAATTGCTCTCGTGGACAGCATAGTCCCTCGTCCCTTTGCAGTCTGTCAACACAACTACACCGGCGCACGCCATTGCCTCAAGTGGGGGTACGGGCATGCCTTCGAGAAAGGATGGAAGAACGAATACATCGCAAGATGAGTATAGATCCGCCAACTCCTCGTCAGAAGGTGCAACATACTCAATAGGACAGGAACTCTTGAGAGCGGTCGGAGTGCGACTCGCGGCGACCAGCCTTACATCGGTCACTGTTTTTCGTACGATTTCCATGGCGTCTAGGAGTACTCCAATCCCCCTCCAATTGCGCTTGCGTGCCAGGAAAAGCACCTGCTTCCCTTTATGACGTCTTCTCTCACGTGGATAGAACGTCTCATGATTGATGCCTGGAGGCAACAGGACCGAATCGAAACCATAGCGATCTTCTATCATCTGATGGAGCCACCTCGAGACAACAAAGAAGTGGCAATGGTCAAACGCTCGAAAACTCAGCCTGGTAATCCAGTACTCAAATGAAGAAGGGGTGAAAAAGGTCATTTCATCATGCTGGACGATGTAATATACTTCAACACGAGGACCGCTGCCAAGTTTCACAGGCAGAACCGTTGGGGCGTAATTCGGAACCACAACGTCATAATCTCGAAGGCATCGCGCCAGCTGGAACGTATTCGCAAGAACCATGGTCGGTGGAAAACTTGAGAGGATGGGAAGGACAGGGTATTCCACTACGTTCGAAAATGAATCAGCCATTCGTGTGCGCGATCCAGCAGGAAGAAACACTGACGCGTCATGACCGTGACGACGCGATGCCCCAGCCAGTCTAGCTACTACTTTCTCGCCACCCATTCCGCCATAACTGAACATTGGAAATGCGATTCTCATGTTTTCGCTGGTCCTAGTGTCAGGTTAGATAGTCTAGTATCCTAATGAACATTAGGTAAGGGTTTCGGCAGGCATTAGGCGGCGAATCGCACTCCTCATCGAATGTGACCACTTGGAGAAGTATCTGTTAGGATTAATAAGCACAATCACAATGGTGGTCGGAACATGACGAGACTCTCTCGGTTCGGCCTGAGGAAGATTCAAGAGCTGACAAGAACCGTCATCTCTGATGAGAGCCTCAGCCGCGAGCGGAGTCTCCCACTGGAAATACCAATCGCGGATAGAGGAGAGGGTTTAGAACGCAACGACCAATTCGTTTCGGGCGATTTCCGCAGCCGATTTGAACACATATCACGCTATTCGAGAGCGCGTGAAGATGGGTGGGAGACGCTTGCAGACATCGGTTGCGGAACTGGATATGGTACCTTCCTTCTCTCCAAGAAAGGGCAGGCGGTTGGGCTTGATGTTTCGGAGGTGACCATCAGATATGCGAAGAACACATATTCCGGCTGTGAGTTCCTCAGGGGGGATGCGGGTGCGATACCGCTGAAGAGTGAAGGCTTCGATGCGGCAACTGCATTCGAGGTCGTCGAACACTTGCCTGGGCCCGAAATACTACTTTGCGAATGCCACAGGATTCTGAAAAAGGGAGGAATCCTGTTTCTCTCATCTCCAAATCCGGCACACATCGGGAATGTCCTCAGAAGGGTTTTCTTACGAATACCAATTCCCACCAAAGTCAACCCGAACAATCAGTACCACCTCCGGGAATTCTCTTATGACGAGCTGCTTTCTCTAATTTCCTCTCATGGCTATGAACTTGAGTGGAGCATGGGCCAGACTCTGCCGCTCGATCAGTTCATTCCAGGCATGGGCTACGTCATACATCGGACACTGGAACTTCTTCGTTTGTCCGATGTGTATGACTGGGTGTTGTCAGCAATGGGCCGGAAATTCCCGCGCCTATCTTGGACAGTCGTCTATGCCGCTCGACGGAAATGAGCGGTCTTCCTCGTTTCTTCCACATATGCCCAGGTTCAGAGTCATAAGCGGAGTTCCGAAAGAGAGATTAGGACGACGAGTCATCCCAAACCTCAATTGAAGAGCCATCCAAGCACAGTGGCCAACATCGGGGTAGTCGGAGTCGCTCTAGTTGCAACCCTCACAATGAACCAGCTTGCTATGATCGTGTTGACCAGGATCTTGGGTCCTGGAGATTTCGGCATCTACGCCGTTTGTCTCGTTTTCATCAATTTGCTGGCACTTGTTTCAATCTTTGGTCTAGATTCGGCAGTGATTCACAGACAGACGGACACCGACAAAGCGATTGAAACCGCATCGACTCTCAGATTCTTGCTCTCATTGCTGCTCGCGGTTCTTCTCTTTGTTCTTGCCCCGCTGATTGCGGACATGGTCGGAAGTCGGAAGCTCGTCACTCCGCTGCAAGTCTCCAGCATTGCCATTGTTGTGGCTGCATTTGGATTTGAAACTTCAGTGAGATTGTCCAAAGACCTTCTATTCAAGTCAGTAAGCATGACGAGAATCACCAACACTGCGGTCTGGTCTGTGGCCGCACTTGCACTGGCCTTTCTTGGGTTTGGATTCTGGTCCCTGCTGTTCGCATGCATCGCAGGTCTAGCTGCAACAGCAGTCGTCTTGTGGATCATTCGACCATGGAAGATACCGCACAAGATCGACTCTATCATTGCACGTGAGTTGGTGCGATACGCCGTTTTCCCACTTGGGGTTGGGGTCTTGGGTTTCCTGGTCTGGAATGTCGACAAGCTCGCTGTGGGCGCAATCCTCGGGAGTTCCGCGCTGCTGGGATCCTACTACATCGCTTTCATCTACGGAACCATGATACCCAATCTATTCACTGGCGTCACTTTGACAGTTATGTTCCCGACATTCTCGAAGACCCAAGCCGACTTGGCAGGATTGAGAGAGACTTATCTGAAGGCTCTGAAGTACCTGAGCCACATATCAATACCAGCAGGTATCGGCCTTGCAGTAGTCTCCAAGACCTTTATCTTAGGAGTCTTGGGATCTGATTGGTCTGCCGCAGTCGCTCCTCTGGAGATCTTTTCCATTGTTGGGATCCTGGGTTCTTTGACGGCGCCTGCAGCTAGTATTTTCTTGGCTACTGGGAACCCGGACAAGATGTTTCGTCAGACTTGGGTGACGGCAGTAATCTACTTTGTGTGCTTGGTTCCAGCCATATTCTTCGGGGAACTGGTTGGAGTGGCTGCCCTGTTCTTGGTGGCAGCGATTGTATCACTCGTTTGGGTGCTTTCAATGGTTGCCGAAATTCTTCGCTTCTCCCTTGCAGACGAGCTGGGAATGCTAATAGTCCCCACAGCAGCTTCAGTAGTAATGGCGGCTGTGACATTTGGCGTAGGGACTCTCATGGATGTCACTATGCTGAGCCTTGGGGTCCAAGCAATGGTTGCGATTTCGACGTACTTCGCCTGCGTATTCCTCATGACAAGAGGAGAGATTGTAAAAGAAGCAAAGGATTTGTTTGCTTCAGCACGAAGAAGACAGCGTGATGACTGAGCCCGAATGAGGTGGATAAAGGGTGAGAAAGAAATTCTCTCCAGCCACCAGTTCCTTTGAATCATAGTCATTGGCCTGCTCGTTGAGTGGAAGAATCCAAATTGACTGGCTACTTGGTGGCAACCACCAAATAGACCCCTACGAGAGGGCGATTATTGGTCCATGTGACAAACGGAACTTTCTCCAGTGCTTCACCCAAGAAGTTAACCCCCCATCGAGCAACGAGACCGAACAAACCTCGTACGCTAAGTGCGCTGCCTGAGGAACGGTAGCTCAATTGGTCTTCAACAAGGTACGCAAACGTGCCCATAGTGGAACAGCACTCCAGCACTCGCACGTGATTGAAATCCTTGAATAGCTTCATCAGTCCTGCGTCCGTCCATCTCCAGTAGTCGCCAGGACAGGGATGAACAGGGAAAACGTCGTGAGTACTGAGAAGAACCGTGCCTCCTCTCTTAAGAACTCTTTCGATTTCGTTGACAACCGCGAATGGATTATCGACGTGTTCAAGTACCTGGGTGCAAAGGACAAGATCCGCACAATCATCACGTAAGGGCAAGAACTCAGCGGAACCGAACATTCGGCCTTGACTAGACACACTGCTCGGAGTTTCCCCAGAGACTTTGGACTTACCAGCAGCCGGATTGTCTAAGCCCAAGTAAGTCATATTGTCCGGGAAGAACTCACGATATGGCATGTCGCCACAGCCGACATCAACCACGACTGAATTCACGGACAATCCTCTTTGATCAACAGACTGTTTGACATAGGTAGAAAGCCGTTTCAAAACAAGGTATCCGACAGTCCATCTGGTGGGATGCGCCCTTGTTCCTAAACGCGCTTTCATAGGTCGCTCTTGCCTCCCAACATGAGATACCCCGAGGCAATGCCGAGTATAGGAAGGTCACATCTTAACTATTGTCTTCCGCGCTCGGCTAATCCAGATTCAACATTATGCAATCCCTCCGACTTGGACTCGCCTCCGAGGAACTCCTGGACCTTCTCCGGCATCACGTCCCCGAGGATGATCCCCATGTCCGTTATCCCCCTCGTCCCTCAGGTCCTCTATGCAGTACTGTATGTTCGGCTTGTTCGCGATGGGTATCAGCTGCTTCGGACCATCGGGCGCCAGCGAGCGGATAGCCAAGACAATCGACTCGTACCTGAACCATCAGGATTGAATGGATTTAGTCCACGGTCCACCAGCGCTTCGGGAACTTCTTCGCGAGGACCTTGTCTCCTTCGCCCACAGGCTTCAGCCCGACCGCGCGCATGTCCGCATCGACCATGATCTTCACGAGGTCGTTGAACCTGATCTTCGCCTCGAACCCGAGCTCCCTCTTGGCCTTCGAAACATCTGCCACGAGGTACTCGACCTCCGTGGGCCTGTAGTAGCGCTTGTCGATCTTGATGTGTTTCTTCGGGTCCAGGCCGGCATAGCCGAAGGCGACATCGATGAACTCCTTCACAGAATGAGCCTCGCCGGTCCCGATCACATAGTCCCTGGGCTTCTTCTGCTGGAGCATCTTCCACATGACCTCCACGAACTCCGGAGCGTAGCCCCAGTCCCTGGATGCGTCCATGTTGCCCATGTAGAGGACCTTCTGCTTCTTCGCCAGGATGTTCGCGATCCCCCTGGTGACCTTCCTGGTGACGAACGTCTCGCCCCTTCTTGGGCTCTCGTGGTTGAACAGTATGCCGTTCGAGCCGAAGAGGCCGTACCCGTCCCTATACTTCCTAACCATGTTGTACGCGTACACCTTGGCGCACGCGTAAGGGCTCCTCGGGCTGAAGAGGGCTTTCTCGTTCAGAGGCAGTCTGACATCTCCGAACATCTCAGAGCTTGACGCCTGGTAGAACTTGATCGGGAAGCCGCTCCTCCGGATGGCTTCGAGCAAACGCGTGGTCCCAAGGCCGGTGACATCCCCAGTATAGGTGGGGTTGTCGAAGCTTATCCTGACCTGGCTCGGAGCGCCCAGATGATACACCTCGTCGGGCCTGAGGTTGTAGATGAGGGTCGAGATCTCCTCCGAGTGGGTGAGGTCGCCAAAGTGCAGGAAGAACAGAGTATCCGCGTCGTGCAGGTCCTTGTAGATGTGGTCTATGCGCCACGTGTTGAAGGTGCTGGTCTGCCTTCTCAACCCATGAACCTCGTACCCCTTCGAAAGCAAGAACTCTGCCAGATAGAGCCTGTCTTGACCTGTGACCCCCGTCACGAGCACCTCTATCATTTCTCCTCCATGATGGACGATGATATCATCGAACATCGAGTAAACAGCTGTCGAATACCTTTGATTTCAAAGCTAGTAGAATCCAATTTGTCAGTACATTCCATCCGGGCGGGAATAGGGTTTATGAACATGAGAACAGATGTCAGACTGGTGGAATGTCCAAAACTGCTTTGATAACTGGCATTACAGGACAAGATGGCTCCTATCTTGCTGAGCTCCTGCTCAGCAAAGGTTACACCGTCTACGGTTTGATCAGAAGGTCGAGCACTTCCAGTCTAGCAAGACTCGAGGGAGTCAGAACCAGTGTCGCGTTACTCGAGGGGGACTTGCTGGATCAGTCTTCTCTTGACGATGCTGTCAAGAGCTCCAATCCAGACGAGATATACAATCTAGCGGGTCCATCTTTTGTTGCATCATCCTTCAAGCAGCCAGTCCTCACTGGCGAAGTAGGCGCCCTAGGAGGGATGAGGCTCATGGAAGCTTCTAAGAGCCTCGCACCGAAAGCTCGCATCTTCCAAGCCTCTTCGAGTGAGATGTTCGGAGGGACCAACATCGTCCCGCAGAATGAGAGCACACCTTTCCATCCGAGGACGCCCTATGGCATTGCGAAAGTCTATGCCTTCATGGCAGCAAGATACTACCGCGAGAACTACGGCATGTTCGTCTGCAACGGGATAATGTACAACCACGAATCCCCCAGAAGAGGAGCAGAGTACGTCACCAGGAAGATAACAATCGGCATCGCAAGGATTGCACTTGGATTGCAGGAATACATCGAGCTAGGCAACCTTGATGCCATGCGTGATTGGGGTTACGCTCCTGAGTACATGGATGGGGCATGGCGAATGCTCCAACAGAAGCAACCAGATGATTTCTTGCTTGCAACCGGAGAGGTGCACACCGTTCGCGAGTTCCTCGAAGAAGCTTGCCGGGTATCTGGCATAGGGAATCCTGACAAGATTGTGAAGGTAAATCCGAACTACATGCGACCGGCAGACTTCACGAACCTAAGAGGAGACGCAACGAAAGCAAAACAGGTTCTCGGATGGACACCTCGGGTGAAGTTTAACGAACTTGTGAGAATGATGGTCGAGTCGGATCTCAGAGCTACCGAAATGGAACTCGGAGACAAGAAGAAACATCAGCCATGAGTATTCGACAAGAAATCCCTATTCTTTAGCTGCCTTCAGAGTCTCCAAGAAGATGCTTTCTATCCTCCCATAAGTCCGAGGCGCTGCAGTACCGAGCCCATTCATTCTAACCTTATCGGATAGGACGCTGTCAGTATGGACCCGGATGACCGCCTCACGGAGAGCACCTGAATCCCCCGTCGGCACCACCAGTAGTCCGGCCGAGAACGCCCCGGCTTCATCCTCAGCCTGGTCAGCAGCATCGTCGCCACTGCTTTGGAGATAGGTATCAGCTGCTTCGGACCCGTGTGCGTCAGCGGACGCAGACGCGTGCCGTACCCGGCCGAGAGGACTAGACCTTGCATCGGCAATACCTTCGTAGCAGCCCTCGAAAGAGTCGACGTCCCTATTTGTCGGCTTCTCGCTGGTAGCCAGCCCATGCTGGGCACATGAGCACATCTATTATTGGACCATCGTGCATTAAGGGCGGAACCGGATGATAATCTCAAGAACGCCTCTGAGGGTCAGCTTCGCCGACGGGGGTACGGACATCCCCGACTACTACAGGACCGGCTACGGGGCCGTCACGAGCGCCACCATCAGGAAGTACATGTATATCACCGTCAACAGGCGGTTCGACAAGGACCTGAGGGTGAGCTACTCAAAGACAGAGATCGTGGACCACATCGACAAGCTCGAGCACGGGATCGTCAGGGAGCTGCTCAAAGCCATGGATTCGACATCGAGAGTCAGACCTGAACCATCTGAGTGCGAGAATGGGATTGGGACATGTCCTCAAATGGTAGCGGGTTCTTGGACAGGTTCAACTTCATGACCTCGTTGTACATGCCCATCTTCTTCACGAATTCGAGATAGGGCTCGTAGGCGTCTATCGCAACGATTCTTGCTGATTCCCTGAATATCCTCATTAGTCATCCCAACAAGCTCCTGCCGCAGCCGACATCCAAGACGGTCTTGACGTCAAATGATACGGGATGAGGTCTCAGAAGCAGCGGGGCATTCGTCCACCCATGCCATGTCCTACATCGAGCACGAAATGATGTGGCTTCTATGAATAGACTACCGGCGCCTGGCACGCGTGCTAGCAGATAGAGGATCAAAAGTAGATAACCCCGATTCCGCCACCGCCCTGATTGGCATCCTTCAAGAAGGTTCCGCTCCCGTGAGTCCCTTGGATCTCAGTCCAGAATCTGGGGACCCCTCCTACCAACTTCGCTGGACCCTTACATATGTCGTGGAACGCAATCAGCCCTCCAGGCTTCACGAGGGGTGAATAGGTCTCGAAGTCTTTCTTGACGCCCTCGTAGCTGTGGTCCCCGTCGATCATCAGGAAATCGACCGCTCTCCCGTCAAGAAGCTTCTTGATCTGCTCCAAAGTCTCAGGACTGTGGGAATCCGCCCTGACCAGGTGAAGCACCTGAGCCTCTCTCGCAAACGATCGGTATAAGACAGTCCTGTAGTCGGCATATCCACCGTGGAAGAGTCCGCGCGGGAGATCGACGCTTATGATCGAGGCGTGAGCATCTGCAACACGAGTGAAGAGGAACAGGGTCCCTCCCCAAGCCGTGGCGATATCAATGATGGTCTTGGGACGCCTTTCCTCGAGCAACCGCAGAAGCCCGATTATCTCTTCCCTGATTTGCCACGGTTTAACGGTTAGTCCAAGGAATTCGAATGCGAACGAAGAGTCTAACGCCTGCTCTATGTTCGCGGATCCACCTGTCGCACGTCCAAACCGACGCACAGCCTCATGGATCAGCAAGTCCCCACAAATGCGCCACAGGGCCCGCTCCAGGAAATACTTCAGGGAGTCACAGGGACCATCCCTTCTGATCCTCGCAAGTATCCTCTGGAGCACTTCCCGCATACAAGCCACCAATCCCAGGAGGGAGTATTAGATGATTGCCACAATCTCATCCTGAGCAAGCACAGTGGCCTGCTTTCTCTGATCGGGATATACAGCGACTAGCTAAAGGTAAACCGTTGTGTTCTCTCCGACCACGAGCCTCTCGCCTTTTGGCAGAAGCCCGTTCGCGTTCAGGATCTTCGAGCCCTTCCCTATCATGCTCCTTACAAGCTTCCTCTCGACATCTATGACTGTGTCATCCATCACAATCGAGTCGTCCACCTCGGCCATCGTGATCTGACAACGATCTCCAATCGCGGTATACGGTCCGACATAGGCATTCGGTCCGATCTTGCAGTTCTCTCCGATTATCGATGGCCCCCTAACAACGGATTTCCCGAAGATGACCGCGCCCTTCCCGACCTTTACACGACCGACGATTGTAGCCCCGTCCTCGACCTTTCCCTCGTTAGAAGATTCAATCCCATCCAAGATCAGGTGGTTGGCCTCTAGGATGTCCTCAGGTTTCCCAGTATCTTTCCACCATCCGTCCACGCGGTGGGGAACGACCTTGTATCCCTCATCTATCAGGAGCGATATCGCGTCCGTTATCTCCATCTCGTTCCTCCAGGAGGGCTTCAGCTTCGGATACACCTTGAAGAAGGACGAGTTGAACGCGTAGACCCCGATGACTGCCAGGTCCGACTTCGGCTCCTTCGGCTTCTCCACCGTCCTAAGGACCTTCTTTCCATCAGGAGAGAGCTCCGCCAACCCGTACCTCTGCGGCTCTTTGACCGGCGTCAGCGAGATCACGCAATCCGCGTTCTCGTCCCTCATCTTCTTCGGGATCGCCTTGACGCCGTTCTTAAGCAGATTGTCGCCTAGATAGACGACGAAATCGTCGTCGCCCATGAACTCTTTGGCGCAGTTCACCGCATGCGCGATCCCCTTCGGCTCGCCCTGGACGATATAGGTCATCTTCACGCCGAACTTGGACCCGTCTCCAAGGAACTCCTGAACCTTCTCAGGCATCATGTTTCCCAGGATTATGCCGATATCGGTTATCCCCGCCTCGCGCAGGTCCTCGATGCAATACTGGATGTTCGGCTTGTTCGCGATCGGTATGAGCTGCTTCGGACCGGTGTGGGTGAGGGGCCTGAGGCGCGTCCCATAGCCCCCGGCCAGAACAAGCCCCTTCATCTCGTTCGATCCTCCTGTTGCTTCATGATCTCCAGGCCCTCCCTAAAAGGGAGCATTTTCCTATTTAACAGCTTTTCGACCTTGGTCACGTCCAAGCACGAGTTCCTCGGCCTCTTCGCTGGCAAGGAGACCGAGCTCGAGGGCACCGAGACCACCAGCCTCTCGTCCAAGCCAAAGACCTTCGCGATCAGCCTCCCGCACCCGGGCCTGTCCAGGCAGTCAGGGCCCGCCACATGCCAAGTCCCGGACACATCCTTCTCCGCCAGCTCCAACAGTGCCTTCGCCAGGTCGTCCACGAACGTGGGCGTTATCCACTGGTCCTGGAACAGCGTCGCCTTCTCCCCCGTCCTGAGCTTCTTCAGCACCCAGGTGACGAAGTTCCCTTTCTCCTCCAAGGGGTTCCAGCCGTAGAGCACCGCCGTCCTCGCCACGACAGCCTCGGAGAGATGGGAATGTACAGCCCTCTCACCAGCGAGCTTGGTCGTCCCATAGACGGACAGGGGCCTGGCAAAATCGTCCTCTCTGTACTTCGAGGGCTTCTGCCCGTCGAAGACATAGTCGGTCGACACGTGCACCAATCTCGACTTGTGCGTCTTGCATAACCTCGCCACGTGCCCTGGACCCACCGCGTTCACCCGGTTCGCCTTGACCGGGTCCTTCTCGCAGGCATCGACATCAGTCATCGCCGCGGTCAGAATGACGATATCCGGCCTCACCTTCTCGAAGACCTTCTCGACGGAATCCTTGGAACCGATGTCCAGGTCCTCCAGGTGCCAGTCGCTCTTGCCGTCGCATTCGAGATTGCACGTGCCAGCAACTTCGTACCTGCCCCTCGACTGTGACAACAACTTGCTCCCGAGCAGCCCGGAAGCGCCCACGACCAAGAGCTTCTTTCTTGCTGACAATCCTGCTCACCAAAGCATTCCTTGGAACGCTTGGGGGAATAAGAGGCTTTTCGTCATCGGACGTCGAACAGTCTACATACGAACCCGAGCACAACCGCCGTTCCTCAGACTAAAAGCTTCCTCAAAAGAGGTTCTGTTACTAGTCAGGTGATAAAGATGTTGAGAAGAGTGGAAGAGTCGCAGACATCGCTACAAGTAGTGAAAGAGAACAAATACTTTGGGCATCGTGATTGTCCAGATGCTTGTCAAAGGAGTGGTTTTCCGCTTCGGAGACGAGCTCCCTCCCGATGCGAAGTTACTCCTTGAGGATTTCAGGCTGGCGGTCAACAACGCCATCCGGGTAGGTCTTCAGGCGAAGGTGACCTCAAGAAACGCCTTGACGAAACTCGCCTACAAAGATCTTCGCCACGCTCATCCGAAGATCTACGCCCAACATCTTGCTTCGGCGTTCGAAGTTGCGGGAAGCGTACTCAAGAACCATCGCAGGCGGCTTCGGGCCGGCAGCGCCAACCGTATCCCTCATATCCGTCGGCTTTTCATGAAGACTGAGAACCAGGCATACAAGCTCGACCGGGTGAAAGGTGTCGCTGACCTACCGATCAGAGCGGATTGTCATGTTGAGCTCAGCTTGGTGCTCAGCGACTACCATCGCAGATACCTGGATAACGATTCCTATTCGCTCGGTTCCCTGACGCTCTTCCCAGACCGAGTCATCATAGCTTTCAGGAGGAACGCCCCAAGACCATATGATCCGGAGTCCGTCATTTCGCTCGACATCAATGAGCGGAGCCTCGATGGCGTGCTCGCCAAGAACGACGATGTAGTCCCTGTCAAGGCGGAGTTCTCGGAGGTCGCAATCATCCAGCAGAGGCATCACGACAGGCGTAAGCGGCTGCAGAAGAAGAAGGCGCACGACAGGCGAACCTCCAAGGGCCTCTGCAGAAGAGAAGGTTCCAGGGACCACCACAGGGTCGAGTACAGGCTTCACCGGGTGGCGAACGCAGTCCTGTCCTTCGCCGAGAGCCGTAAGTCCGCAGTCGTGCTCGAGGACCTGAAGGGAATCAAGCCAAGATGGAACAAAGAGATGAACCGGCGTCTCAGTCTGTGGCCCCGGAGGAAGCTCCACCAGATCATAGAGTACAAAGCACAGTGGAGAGGCATCCCAGTAATCAAGGTCGATCCGAGATACAGCAGCAGAACGTGCCCGATATGTGGGAGCATACAAAATTCTCGAATGGGCGCGGAGTTCAAGTGCGAGTGCGGCTGGCATCTAGACAGGCACATCAATGCCAGCCTCAACCTGCTGCATACAGCCATCTCGAAGGGGATGGCAGGGGGTTTACGGTTCAACCCCGGCGCGTTCCAGCATGACGTTGTGATGACCCTCTACGAGCCAGCGATGGCCGCACGGTCGGAGCCGAATGGAACGAGTTGCATCGGAGCGGTGGCTTGATAAGCTGCCAGCCGATTACAGCAGAACCATAGTTTATGAGGCTTTTGGAGGTGAACGCTGTGAGCTTCAAGATGGGCGTAATAGATGGGGTCGTCATCAAACCCCTGAAGCGGATAGTCGACGACCGTGGCTGGCTCATGGAGATCTTCAGGAGCGACTGGCCGGAGTTCCAGAAGTTCGGCCAGGCCTATATGACCACATGCAAGCCAGGCGTGATCAAGGCCTGGCACTATCACAAGCTCCAGTGGGACCATTTCGTGCCCGTCAGAGGAAACGCGCTAGTAGCTTTGTACGATTCCAGGGACGGCTCCAAGACTGTAGGGAATCTACAGGAGATCGAGGTCATGGAGAAGGAGCCGAAATTCATCAAGATCCCGCCCTTCGTCTATCACGGGTTCACACCTCTCGACATGGAGGAGATCTGGGTCATTAACACCCCGACCGAGCTCTACAACTACAAACAGCCTGACGAGTTCAGGCTGGAATGGGACGACCCAACCATCGGCTACATGTGGCGGAAAAGGAGTCGTTCCCAATGAGGATGCTCATCACCGGCGGCACGGGGTTCGTCGGCTGCAGCTTCGTGAGGCACATGCTCACAGAGCATCCCGAGACCGAGATAGTCGTCCTCGACAAGCTCACCGACGCTGCAGGTTCGAGGGTGTCAAGCGCCTGATCGAGCTCGTCTCCGACAGGCCCGGGCGACGATTGCAGACTGTGTGGCTCTGAAAAAGTAGACTCCAAAATTCGTACATCATGAATCTCTAGTCTGAACGTTTTCTCCTTCCGTATGGGTCCTTCTCCAGGTACCGTTAACAATCTCATTCGGTTTGTTCTTCATGCCGCATTCTTCGCGATAAGAAAAGCCTCCATGCGAGGAATCAACGCAGATGGAAGAGGCTTAGGCCGAGAAAATGACTTATTAGATGAACACTTTCCAGGCATGGGGTTACTCAGATTGTCATCCGGGGCGAGCGAAGAGTTCATGGCGCTCATGCAATCTGCACCATATTTCGGTCACTTGAAGAAGACACTCGAGAGGGAACCTTCACGGTTTCAGTCCGCCTTGGATCTTGGGTGCGGTCCCGGGATTCGCGATCTGCGGATACTGAGAGAGATGGGAGTGTCGTTTCTCGTCGGGATAGATATGGGACAGAAACCAGATCCACATGTAAGGCGGGATTCAATTTGCTTCGTTTGTGCTGATATTGACAGCAATCACTTGCCGGCCGTCAACGAGAGCTTCGACTTGGTGATAATTGACAACGTCATCGAACACATGTATGACCCGAGAAGGATGTTGGGGGAGTGCATCAGAGTTCTCAGGAGAGGTGGTATTCTGGCGGTGATGACGCCGAATCAGGCGCGGCTGATTAATCGCCTCAGACTCATCCTCGGCAAGAGTGTGTACTTCCCACTGGACTACTGGATTGGCGCTCAGCAGGAGCACATACGAAAGAGGGGAGAGATGGTTTTTGCTGGTCATATCAGGGAGTACACGATAGACGAGCTCAAGAGAATGCTTAACTTCGTCGGCTTCGATGTCGTGTCAGTCAATCTCTACCCGGCGGCTAGGCCATCTCCGAGGCTGGAGATCTCCAGATCAAGAGCCATTCTCATGATGTACAACATCATGGAGAAGATTATCCCGGACTCCGGTTACATGATTTCGATGCTAGCCAGGAAGGCACAACCCAGTTCGGAGTTCACAACTACCATTTTGCATGATTAGTCAAGCGAGGTGATGACTCCCGTAAGTGTTTCTTAGGATCCTCAGAAAAGTGGGCTTGAGCTACTAAACCTAAGCCGTCAGAATCGCGCACTGGGCTTGCCACAGTCCATTGCAGCTCCCGTGGATCCTCGAGCAGGCCAAAGGTTTCGACCTGATATACACCTACGAGGCGGACGACGTCAAGCTCTTTTCATCGCTCGGACCCACTTCCTGTCTACCTCTCGGATACGACGACAGGATCTACCGATCCGCATCACCATCACAAAGCAGAGATATCGACCTGTGCTTTGTCGGAGCAATCCACAGGGTCTGGCCAGAGAGGATAAAACTGCTACAGGAAGTTACGTGCGCGCTCAAACGCAGCAATGTGTAGATCTGGTCCGATACGATTCCCTACTGCTCGCCGTCCAGGTTCCTAGACCTGCTGATCATCGGTGCAGGCAGAAACCTGCGGATCAGAAGGAAAGAGGCGAGCGACGAGGAGATCGACTCCCTATACAATCGCTCAAAGATTTGTCTTAACATCCATCACTCGCAATCAAGGAGAGCGTTGAACCCGCACACATTCGAGATCCTTGGAAGCGGGGGCTTCCTTCTGACCGACAGGACTCTGGATGGTGTCCACGGGTTCGAATCAGGAACAGACTACTGGCTGTACTTAGACACCGAGAGTCTGATACAGTCTATCCGCGAATTCCCAGCGGATGGCGACAAACGCGAGAGGATTGCGAACCACGGCCATGAGAAAACGAAACGACACCACACCTACGCTGCGAGAGCTTCGAAGATTCTCAAGGACTTGAGGGATCTGGGCTGAGGAGCGGCATTTCCTCAGACGACACCACCGCTGGATTCCTATAATGACGCCAGGCCGACTTCGCCAAGCCTCGCGGTTGACCCAAGCGCGTTTGAGCGCCCACCGTCACGAAAAGCCTCATATCCTGAGAAGTCCTGACTACGCAAGGTCGAATGAAAGGCAAAAGGCTTCTAGTCACTGGCGGCGCGGGGTTCATCGGCTGCAACTTCGTGAGGCATATGCTCGGGAAGCATCCCGAGACAGAGATAGTCGTCCTCGACAAGCTTACCTATGCCGGAAGGCTCGAGAACCTCGAGGATGTCAAGAGCAGGATCAAGTTCGTCAAAGGGGACATCTGCGACACGGAGGCAGTCAAAAGGACCATGGAGGGCTGCGACTCGGTCGTGAACTTCGCAGCCGAGAGCCATGTCGACCGCAGCATTGCATCCCCGGAGGACTTCGTCAGGACGGATGTCCTGGGCGTGTTCACCCTTCTCGAGGAGGCTCGCAGGAGGGATGTGAACAAGTTCGTCCAGATATCGACCGACGAGGTCTACGGTTCCACAGAGCTGGGCTCGTTCTCCGAGAAGGATATCCTGGATCCCTCATCACCGTACTCTGCCAGCAAGGCCGGGGGAGAGCTGCTGGCGAAGTCATACGTCCGCACATACGGCCTCGATGTCATGGTCACGCGCTCGTCAAACAACTACGGCCCGTATCAGTATCCCGAAAAGCTGATCCCTGTGCTCGTGATCAAGGCGCTCAGGAACCAGCCCCTGCCCATCTACGGCAAGGGCGCGAACGTTCGGGATTGGCTCCACGTCGATGATAACTGTAGAGCTATCAATCTTGTACTATCGAAAGGCAAGGCGGGGGATATCGTCAATGTAGGCTCCGGGAACGAGGTCCCAAACATCGTTGTCGCCAAGCTGATCCTGAAGCACATGAAGAAGCCCGAGACCCTGATCAAGTTCGTCTCCGACAGGCCCGGGCACGATTTCAGGTACTCCCTGAACTGGGACAGGATCAGACAGCTCGGGTGGAAGCCGAAGGTGAGGTTCGAGGACGGGCTCAGGAAGACGGTCGACTGGTACCTTGCCAATGAGGCCTGGTGGAAGCCCATAGCCTAAGACAACCACTGGCCCGATTTGGACAACCTTATTATCGTTGCGAGGCTTATCAGCGAACCCAAGCATGATAATCTCAAGAACGCCCCTGAGGGTCAGCTTCGCGGGCGGGGGCACGGACATCCCCGACTACTACAGGACCGGCTACGGTGCCGTCACGAGCGCCACCATCAGGAAGTACATGTATGTCACCGTCAACAGGCGGTTCGACAAGGACCTGAGGGTGAGCTACTCAAAGACAGAGATCGTCGACCACGTCGACAAGCTCGAGCACGGGATCGTCAGGGAGGCGCTCAAGAAGGTCGGGCTCACAGAGGGCGTCGAGGTCACCACCATCGCGGACATCCCATCCAAAGGGACGGGCTTGGGGTCGTCGTCTGCGCTCGCCGTGGGCCTCCTGAACGCCCTGTACGCCTTCAAGGGCTACAGGGCCTCTCCGAAGAAGCTGGCAGAGGAGGCCTGCGAGATAGAGATCGAGAGGCTAGGTGAGCCCATAGGCAAGCAGGACCAGTACATATCGGCGTACGGGGGCCTCCAGCACATCAGATTCAACGCGGACGAGACAGTCATCCTCGACCCAGTCATATGCCCACCAAAGATGAAGAGGGACATCGAGAACCATCTCCTCCTGTTCTACACCGGAAGGACGAGACAATCAGGAGACATCCTTACGAAACAGAGGGGCAACACTCCAAAGAACAAGGACACTCTAGACAAGATGAGGGACCAGGCAGAGGAGCTGTTCGGATCCCTTACTTCGCTGCAGATCGATAAGCTAGGAGAGATACTCAGGGACGGCTGGAGCATGAAGAAGTCTCTGGCGAAGAGGATCTCGGACGGACACATAGACAATCTCTATGAGAAGGCATTGGCAGCCGGCGCCGTTGGTGGGAAGATCACGGGTGCCGGAGGCGGAGGGTTCCTACTACTGTTCGTCCCCCCAGACAAGCAATGGTCCGTGAGGAACGCGCTCGCGGAGCTCAGGGAGATAGAGTTCAAGCTCGAGCCCCAGGGGTCCAAGATAATCTACGTGGGAGATGAGATGTGATGACGGACATCGAGATCCGTTCTGTGAAGTACGTCGACGGAGTCATTGGCACACTATCAAAGATGAGGACCGACTTCCCAAAGAAGGCCCAGGAGATCGTTGGGGAGCTGCTCAAGGCCAGGGATTCAGGGAAGAGGATCTACATCATGGGCAACGGCGGGAGCGCCTCCACGGCCTCGCACATGGCCTCAGACCTGAACAAAGGCGCCAACCGGAAGGACGCCCCAAGGTTCAGAGCCGTCGCGCTCACAGACAACATCCCAGCGATGCTCGCGTGGGCAAACGACTCCTCGTACGAGGATGTCTTCTTGGAGCAGCTGACCAACCATGTCGAGAAGGGCGATGTGGTGATCGGGATAAGCGGGTCCGGGAACTCGATAAACGTCCTGAAGGCAATCGAGCACGCAAATCGAATAGGAGCTGTCACCATCGGCTTCACGGGGTTCGACGGTGGGGCGCTCAACAAGATCTGCAAGGTATCCTATGTGGTCCCGAACAACTGCATGCAGCAGGTCGAGGACGTCCATCTCCTGATAGAGCACATGATATCGATCATACTCAGGGATTCCCCCGAGTGCACTGGAAAGCAACGAAAGTAGGTTTCAATAGCCCCACATTCTCCGTACTCACCCTCAAATAAGCCCTGGAGCATCTGCCATCCGATATGGCAGGCAAGCCCGCAGTATTCGTCGACAGGGACGGCACGATCTGCTTCGACAAGCACTATCTAGCCGACCCCGCGGGTTTGGATCTCATCCCCACGGTCGTCGAGGGTTTAAGGAAGCTCACCAAGGCCGGAGTGCCCATCATAATCGTCACAAACCAATCGGGCGTGGCGCGGGGCTACTTCACCGATGAGACCCTGTCAAGAATCCACGCGAGGCTCATCGAGATTCTGCACAAGCAAGGTGTGCGGATCCTTGACATCTTCTATTGCCCGCACATGCCTGATGCTGGATGCGACTGCAGAAAGCCCGCTCCGGGACTGCTGCTCCGGGCGAGCAAGAAGCACGGGATCGACCTCTCCAAGTCCTATGTGATCGGGGACAGGATGATGGACGTAGAGCTGGCCCACAGGGTTGAAGCGAAAGGCGTTCTCGTCTCAGAACCAGGCGACCAGTACGACATAGAGAAGGAAATCAAGGCCTCGAAAGAGAAGCCTGATTTCAGGGCTGACACTTTCTCCGAGGCTGCGGATTGGGTGCTGTCCGATTTCGAGCAGGATACGTGAAACATATCCAAGAGTAGAATGAGAATGGAAGGGGTTTCCGCACGATGGCTCCAAGCCGCAGGCCGCACTATTCTGGAAGGATTACGACGGTCGGGTCATCTCTGTCAAGCCGTGCAATCGCATCCGCAACCATGATACCTGCAACGTACTTGTATGCCTCCTCGGCGACATCGGATGGCACATCTCCAGACAGGAAGTACTGCACAAGGAACGTGATCGCATGACCTGGAGAACTGCAAATTCTCGCAGCGAAATCGTCTGGCACAATCATCGACAATACCAGTATTGTGATCGACCACGCGCCTTCAATCACCGTGCCCACAACTGGGACAATTGAGAGGCCTGTGTCAAACAGCTCCGCTGTGCATTGCTCAATGCAATGCTGCTTGGTGATGTCATCGTCAGTATTGTGGTATTTCCATATGTTGTATCCTATCTCGACCGTGCCCACCGCGATGATTGCCGCGGGGCCGATCTTGATTTTGGGTCCCTTGCTCGACAGGGGATTCAGCGATATCTTCGTCTCATACTTGAGCGCACCCACAGCATTAAGGCCACCCTCCAGTGTGTAGGATATCGCGTGCACATAGTCTCCCTCTTTCCATGCGACATACGCGCCACACCCATCAGCCACAATCACTGCAGCTGCTTGGAACGGCGCAATCTTCTTCTGGAGCTGATTTGTTGCCTTAACCATCCTATTCTTCATGATAGTCGAGTCGTCCAGATCGCGGACGAATTCCCTCTGGATGCTGCGCCTATTGTAGACCCCAGGTTGGTCCGCATCGAGATAGAGCCTCTTCGACCATTCGGTGACCTTGTACATGTCCGCGTCCAGTTTTGTCACCATGAACGCATGGGGTTCGAATGGCAGCTGGGGCAAGATCCGGCTGGTGCCGACAGGCAGACGATCCCACTGTGCCAATCTATTCGGCAACCCATCTATCCAGATCTCATAGCACTCTTCCGTGAAATCGAAGACATTCTTGAGCCCCTCTCGCTCAGTCTCATACTCGTTGTACTTCTGCTTGTACCAGCCATTCGATGGCGAGCCCCAATCTATTCTTTCCTGAGTTGCGGCTATCCTGCTAGTCCCCATATCAACAAGGAGTATGGCATCCACGCCCCAGCCCGTGATAGCGTTAGGATCGAAGGTGCCACCACTGTTGAGGTTGCACACATAGAACGTGTATTCTCCAATCGTACGGGTTCCAGTGGCCAACGTTATGAAGTTCGAGGGGACGGCAGCCGATATGTTGTCAAATTCGCCGATGTCCTTAACGAACAGCGAGTAGGCATTGGAGTGAACATACTGGGCTATGCCACAGAGACTCAGAGTTTCGGCATTCAGCGCGCTTCTGTCAATCGACCGCCCCGGGGCTCTCGAGATCCAAGTCGGCTCGAGGTACAGGAACACTTTTCGATTTCCACCCTCGTCAACTGTGTTCGAATCTGTCATCACACTAGCGGGGAAGCGTAGCTCGACCTGGTAGCAATGGGGCGTGACAGCTACCGCAACCGCAGTATTGCCGTAGTAGGGCACATTGCCCAACACGTCAAAATCATCGGACCTGAACAATGAATACGTGAACCCTGGCATCGTGTACATGCTGTCCGACGAATAGAACGAGAGATCACCGCTGTTTATCTTGAACTGGACATAGACTGACTGATCCACTCCCAACCTTACGTTCAGCTTCGCCAGGCCGTACCATCTACCCTCGCTGGCCCGAGCCGCGGAGTTCATGAATGTCACATTGTCCGTCCTCATCCAGTAGTCGTATTGAACACGGTACTGATCTCGGAGCCAGTATGTCCCGCCGCCCCACCAGCTCACAGTGAACAACTTATCCCCGTAGCCTGTAAGCTTGGTAAAGTCCAGTATCTCGATGCCTTGGCTTGCGTAGCTCGAGGTTATCTCATCTTTCACATCCTGATCGAATGCGAATCTCGTACTCACGCCCTTGTTTCTGCGTCCTCCCCACACGTCGTAGCACGATACGAAATCGCCGCCGAGAGTGTAATCATAGTGCCACTTTTCAGTCCCACCAGTCCCATAGAACAGCGTGTCGAACTCCTGGGTGAACCTGAGCATTCCCCGCTCGAATAGGTTCGTCCAATCAATCAGGCACTTGTCCTCTCCCTTCTGTGGCGCGACATCTAGATAGTCCGTGATCCCGTCGTTGTCCATGTCATCATCTAGGGGGTCATAGCCGCGGAGTATCTCCTCGCCATCATAGATGCCATCGTGGTCGGTGTCGGGGGTGAGCAAGGGAGCGTTGGTGTTCCAACCTACCAGGTATAGATCTGGGATAGTCTGTATCCTCTTGGACCAGTACTCCTTCTCTGGTCCATCCATGCAACCATCATGGTCCGTATCATTGTCTCTGGGGTTGGTGTGAGTATGCTTATACTCCTCGCCATCAAGAAGCCCGTCATCGTCCATGTCCGGATCGAGCGGATCGAGACTGTACATGTCCATCGCGATGCCGGAAGACGACACCCTCAGACCACCAATTGAGTCTGCAGTGAAGTACAATGGCACCTTGATGACTCCATCAACTACACCATCGTCAGCATCGGACAGCCCACTGCTCTTTATGTACTCGACCAAGGTATCGTATACGCCGCTCACGTACTCGGACCTGTTTAGCTCGCCATCATGGGCCCACAATTTCTTGCCATTCTCAAGTGAGCCAATCATCACCGACGGAGAGTCTGGATACAGCCCGTCGATATGCACCGAGACCTTTCCTGCTCGCGTGAAATGGCCGAGCGCTACATCTGGATAGCCGTCGCCACTGAGGTCGGCCATGAAAATCGACCGCGGATTTGGCGCAGTCGGCCACCGCGCTAGCGTGTTGTCATTGAACGGCCTGAGTCCGTTTTGCACTTGGGCATTGGTTATGTTGCGATATGCCATAGATAGGTATCTCGAGATATAGGCCGTGTCACGCCCAAGACTGTCGGCGCTCGGGAATACAATATCGTAGTATCCATCCTGATCTATGTCCGCTGGCGCAATTGCCCATGTGTAGTTCGGGGGATAGTAGCCCGCGAAATACGCCGGACTACCGAAATCGTATTTTGCCTGCTGAGTGTTGAAGACAATGCCGGCATCTGGGTCAATCATTACCACATCGTTGTAGCCATTCCCGTCGAAATCCGCTGCCGCGACCGCAGATGGATGGAAGGCAACGGTGAAGACGTAGTAAGTATTGTCCCCCTTCTCCATGAATGCCCGTTGGTCTGGACATACGAAGAAGAAACCCCATGTGTTGCTGTTGTCAACGTTGGCTGGATATACCCAACGCGGATTGATCGAAATCGAGCTAAAGCTCCAGACATCGTCCCAACTACTGTGCAGCGACCCGGCGGAGTCGACCAATATGCGGCGCACAAGATAACTGCCATATGCGGCGATATATATCGTGTCCTTTCCGATTTGAGGATCGTTTGTATATGTCGAGACGCAGGTCGGGGTTGCTTCCACGGGTATGCTCTGACAGCGCCCGAACACCCCAGCATCATTGAAATAAACGAACACTTTGTTGTTCGTTGAGTCGCTCACTGCGAAATCCGCATAGCCATCTTTGTTGAAATCGCCCACGCATATCCCCGTCAGCTTCCCCCCGACGAGCAGCCACGTGAAGTTGGCCATCGTCCTGTTGTTCTTGTTGTAGAGTATGACAACAAATCCATTTTCAGCACACGCAACCAGGTCAATTGTGCCATCGTGGTTGAAATCGCCACCATCGATGTCTGTTACATTGTTCAACGGCGAAACGGAATAAGTGGTCCTGTTCTCATATATGCCCGGGCCGGTTCGAGTCCCCGTGATATTCAAGTACCCTCCACTCAAGGGCATCACATCGCCATACTTGGTGAGCGGGATCGGAACATAGATGACATCCCAGTCACCTGGAGCGTCGAAAGCCATCTGTGTGTTTATGTTGTTGTCCCTCTGACACCACCGGACCAATGGGTTGTTCACCTCTTCGCCGTCGGACAAGCCATCATTATCGCTGTCCCGGTCGAGTATGTTCGGTATGCCGTCATCGTCGAAATCGTCCCCTGGTCCCGCAAGGACGGTTGGGTCGCTCTCCTTCATTTGGGTGAAGAACCAGAACTCGTCACCGTCGTTCAATCCGTCATTGTCACTATCCGCGTCGATTATGTTGGGTCTCCCGTCGCCATCGGAATCGGCGAGCGGATCTATGCCGATATACAACCAGAAGGCGACCTCTTCTCCATCATTGAGGCCGTCTCCGTCACTGTCATTGCAGAAGGGGCTCGTAGGATACACGATCCCGTCATTGTTGGCGTCTATCCCCTCGTCCCCGTTGATCAGACCATCGCTGTCATTGTCCCAGCTCGGGTAGTTCGACGAGAGGCCCGCGAGAGGCGCGGCAAGCGAAGTCCCATCTTCCAAGAGCTGCCCAGTCTGGTCGGGCGATGCCGACGACTCAGAATCAGGGTATGCAGAAGAATCGTATCCACTCACTCCCTCCAAACTCGCCGCTTCCTGCTCCACGCAGTAGGGGTTGATGCTTGCACTCATATCGACCGTGTCAACTCGTCCAGCCTCATCCACAGGAGAGCCCAGACCTACAGAGGCGGCTGCGACAAAACCCGCTGACGCGAGTGCTTTCGGGGAGGTCGCGCTCACCTCAGAGGACAGAGTCCCGTCACCAGCTGAATTGTAGGCCCGTACTTTGTAGAAGTACTTCGTAGACCCGCTGATGTTCCGGTCGAGGTATGACAGCGAGATTCCGGCAACGGAACCTATTTGGACTTCTTTGTTCGTTGACGTGCTCCGGAGTATTTTGTATTGAGTTATCGTTGCCCCGCCGTCGGATAGAGGGACATCCCAGGTCAGCTTTACCCCCCAAGCAGGCGGAGTCGATACGGCAACTGCTTTCAGATCTGTCGGGGCGGCGGGAACTATCGCAGCCGTTGCCGGTTTCGCATTGGCCAGTCTTGAGTTTGTCCCGTCGCCGACAGCATTCACCGCGATGACCTTGAAGTAGTATATCTGACCATTTGTCAGGCCGGAATTGACGTAGCTGCGCGCCGTGCCATCTGGCGTGGTGTACACAAGGGAAAGCGACGTCGATTTAGTACCGCGGTATATTTTGTAGTTTGTGATCTGGGTGCCTCCTGTCTGAAGAGGCTCGACCCAGTAGACGGTCATTTTCGCATTCCCTGGGGAGGCCATGACGCTCCTTGGACCCCATGGAACGCTCCAGGTACTTATCTGGACCTCCTGAGAGTAGGGGCCTTCACCGACTTCGTTCTTGGCGCTCACCTTGTAGAAGAAAGTGACGTTGTTGCCGAGGCCCGAATCAACCCACTGGAACACACCAGGGCCGACTGTCCCGATCAGAGTCGCTGCTCCGCTCGTGCCCCTTCTGTAGACACAGTAGTTCTGAAGGCTAGTACCTCCCAAGTTGCCAGGCTGAGACCAAGTCACAGTGATCTGGCCCTTTGCCGTAGCAACTGCCTTCACGTTCGTTGGAGCCCATGGCGTGCCGTAGGTGGTGACGCTGATCACAGCGGAGGGGAGCCCTTCCCCGATAATATTGACAGCCGCCACCTCGTACAGGTACGTCTGATTGTTCAGAAGACCCGTGTTAGTCCACAGGTAGGTTGAGGGACCGACAGACTTCACCTTGACGAACGTGTCCGTCGGCGTCCTTCGATAGATAGTGTAGTTGATGATCTGGGATCCGCCATCGGAGAGCGGTGCAGACCACATGAGCGCTACCTGTGCTTTGCCCGGCGTTGCGCCGACAGTCGGGGGCGCGCCAGGCACCGTTGCCGGCTTGCCTTGGACTTCGAGCGAGAACGTCCCTTCTCCCACTTCGTTGACAGCGGTCACCTTGTAGAAGTAGGTCTCTCCATTGACGACGCTCATGTCCGCCCACTGGAATACCGATGGACCTACCGATTTCACTTTGATGGAGGGACTCGATGATGTCCTGCGGTATATGCTGTAGTTCAGAACGAAGGTTCCGCCATAGTTCGCGGGTGCCCCCCAGCTTATGGTTACCTTTCCACTCCCAGGTACGGTTGCCGGATTAGTAGGTGCCCACGGGACGCCCCACGTCGTAACTGAACATTCAGGACATGCAAGACCTTCCCCCAAGAGGTTGACGGCACTGACCTTGTAGTAGTATGTCGTGTTGCTGAGCAAGCCATTGTCTTCGAGCTGGAGAACCGTTCCAGCCACAGACTTGATACTGGCCCAAGGAGAGGTGCCCGATCTGCGGTATATCGTATAGTTCAGAATCCTAGAACCACCGTCGGAAGCCGGCGGGGACCAGGTCAAGGATGCTTTTCCTTTCCCGGGACTTGCGGCGAGACCTTGTGGGGATCCAGGTACTGTAGCTGGAGTGACAGATACCTCGGATGATGGAGATCCCTCACCAACTATGTTCAATGCTCTCACGGTGTAGTAATATGTCTGGCCATTCGCCAGACCCACATCTGAATACTGGTGTTCAGTAGGACCGACGATTCCTGCCAGCACGACTCCTCCAGAGACCGTTCGCCTGTAGATTGTGAAGTTGGAGATAGCCGAGCCACCATCTGAAACGGGGTTCATCCAGCTAACAACGACCACTGAATTGACTGCTGAGACCTGGACATTGGTCGGTCGCCAGGGTGTGCCCCAGGTCTTGGCTGCAGCTTCGTTTGAAGCGGGTCCCTCTCCCCCGACACCGACGGCACTCACCGAGTAGTAGTAGGTCTTGTTATTCTGCAGATTCCGATCCACATACGACCTCGTGCCACCATTTAGGCTCTGGACCAATGCAATGGGATCTGTATCCGTTCGACGATAGACATTGTAGCTCAGTATCTCGGATCCACCTTTGTCCGCAGGTTCCGCCCAGCTAATGGAGATCTCTGCATTGCCCGGGGAAGCGCTGACGCCTTGCGGAGCCGATGGCAACGTGACAACATGCGGAGTCACCGAAACCTCAATTGATACGTTGCCTTGACCATATTCGTTAACCGCGCGGACGGAATAGTAGTAGGTCTGACCGTTGGTTAGACCCTGGTCAGTGAATGTGAGCTCTGGAGCAGTGACATTGCCAACCAAGCGCTGCTCGCCAGGCTGCGTTCCCCTGAATATCCTGTACTTGGTAACAGGGGATCCTCCATCGAAGTCCGGGGCTGTCCAGCTAAGTCTGGCTGACTCATTCATCGGAGCGGCTATGACGTTCAACGGCGACATTGGAGGATTGGCGGCCCTGACCTCGATGTCATCGAACCTGGCGTAGAACTCCATGTTCCCCCACTCGTGTTCATAGAGTGCCAGGCGGTCTGCCGAAGCGGGGACCGGGCCGTTGACCCTTACGCCAGTCACCAGTTTCACGTCGTCGAGATAGAAATCATAAGTTCCTGCAGACAAGTTCACATCGAATCTTATTGAGTACCATTGGTCCGAGACAGGATAACCAACAATGATGTCATCGCCATAAGCCGACAATAGAAGCATCCTTCCTTCAACCACCATTAGTGCCACGGGCGCCGCAGTCTCCCCTGCCCGCAGGTAGATATCGGCTTCGGTATGGAATCCAGGATTGTGAACCATGAATTTGACAGAAACCACAATGCGGCCTTTCTGAAGAGCGAAGGTATGCGAGGCCTCTAGATCGCCCTGAGTATGGTCAGTTGGCACGTCCATGAGCAGGCAAGGAGGGTTCGCATTCCCCACAGAAGAATCGAGACCAACAGATGCGCCCCCTCCGATGTACCAGTCTGCAATGTCACCATCGAAGGTGTCAACGAAAGGCAGTCCATCGGCCGTAACCTTGATTTCTGCCGTCGAGAGACTTTCGCCTGCGGGATTTGACGCGGTCATGCGATAGTAGTATGCTGTCCACCGAACAACGGTCGAATCGAAATAAGCCAAGTCGAGTGGCGCTACCGCAGTACTCCCTATCAGTGCGTACTGACCATCGACCGCGCGTCGATATATATTGTAAACCAAATCGTAGCCACCATCTGACACAGGCGCATCCCATCGAAGCTTCACCCCGGACGAGGTCGATACGAACCTCAAACTGAGCGGGGTGGTCGGAGGAATCCCGATCGGCGTGGAGGAAACCTCGGTGGACCTTAGACTCTCACCCATGCAATTGACCGCACTCACTTGATAGTAATAGGTCACGCCTACGCGAGGGTCTGAATGGATGAAGGAGACAATGGATGACGGCACTGTCGCGAGAAGAGTCTTCACGCCATTCCCAGGACTCATGTACAGATTATATGAGGTGACCTTCGCGCCTCCGTCATGGGACGGAGGAGCCCAATTCAGGATTATGCTTGCATTTCCAGGACTGGCAGTCAACCCCTCCGGAGACATAGGCACAGCCGCAGGAACTGCTGCCGCGCAGGCAAAGAGTCCTGGCGCAATCGAATTGACTGCGCAAACTCTGTAATAGTATTTCACACCATTGATTAGACCCGTGTGCGAGAGCGAGAACACATTCGGACCCACAGAGCCCAAGGGTTGTCCGGCTGTCAGCTCGTAGCCATAGTAGATATTGTAGCCGATTATCTGGGCGCCACCATCGTAGGTCGGCCGCCCCCAATAGAGGTCTACCTTTGCATCACCTGGAATTGCGCTAAGGGAAGCAGGTGATGATGGGATTCCGTACCGCAACATTGGGTCCTGCCCGATCTGAAGCTCGTAGCCATCGGGAAGGTTGTCGTTGTCGCTATCGATGTCCAGAATATTGACCAGCCCGTCTCCGTCAGAATCCAAGATCGCAGCGTCAAAGCCCCTAGAAGTCCAATACTGCACTTCAACGCCGTCGGTGATGTTGTCTCCATCTGTGTCCGCTCTCAAGGGGTCTGTATCATACTTGAACAACTCGTCGTTGTCTGAGAGCAAATCGTTGTCTGTGTCCTTCAACGAAGGATCAGTTCCATATGAATCCTCCAGAACGGTGTAGTTTATCACAAGGCAGACACCGCAATCTTGCGGTGTTCCCCCATAACTGGAAGATCTGAGCGTGATCACATCCATTTCATTGGTGTAATTGATCGAGGAAATCAGAGCATACTCAGTGTACCCCGACACATCAATGTGCGAGACCGACACGGGAAGATAATACCTATACCCCACAATTGCCTCGCTTGCCCGCACGATGTTCCCTTCGAACAGTCCGTATGAACTCCAGTCTTCAATGCCAATAGTGGGTCCGAAATGAGATTGATATACGCCAATGAAGAAGTCCGTCTGACGGTCAACGCCCTTGATAAGGATTCCCAGCTTCGCCGACGTGACGACCGCGCCCTCAGGAAGACGGCCTGTATTGAACGACAGGAAGGATCTGTAGGTCTCCCGGTAGCCAGAGTAATCAAAAGACTGCGTCCCTACGACAAACCATTTCTCCAATGCTTGTGCTTGGTAGCTCACGAGACCCGTGTTGATCTGGTAGACGCACTTGACGAAGCCATCGCGTCCGGGGCCTTCGGCCCAATCCGCTCCCTCGATGTAGATAGACTCCTCTACAGGATCACCCAGCATCTCCTTTCCGTCACTTATGCCGTCGTTGTCACTATCGCTGTCGAGTACATTGGGGATTGAGTCATTGTCACTATCAAGGGTTCCCCACAATCGCACTTCCCTTCCGTCAGTCAGGCCATCATTGTCGGAATCACTGTCAAGGAGGTTCGCGAGACCGTCACAATCGATGTCTCCGTCCGGACCTGTAAAATTCGCTTTCGTGAACACGACAACATCATCGAGCCAAAGGGTCACCCCTCCTGATATCGTGCCGTATGGACCGGCTTGAACGATCAGGAGATCAACTGAATAAGGCTTCGAACATAACATCGGAATGTCTTGACCTATCCACGACCCATCAACGCGCACGTCATATGTGCCGTTATCCAGGTTCAGATCGAGAAGGACGCTATACCATCTGTAGGGCTCGTAGGAAACGCCGAGCGGAACCCATCCCTGACCGTTCCAGTAATGCATCGCTCCGTGCGTCATCGCGAAACACGTGCATTGGTGTCCCTGGCTGCAGAGATTGAAGTAACCCCCCAGCCAATAGCCATTCATGTTACGATTGTCTACCCTGAGGTTAGCAGATGCTAGGACATGTCCCGTTGTTACAGCCTGGAAGTATCGCTGTGCGCAACCAGGGGACGCATCTGATATCTTGCTCAACTCTAGGCATGGCGGGGCGACTTTGCCAGTCTTGGTGTCAACAACAACTAGCTGGTTAGGCACCAGCCAGCCAACAGTGTCTCCGTCATCAAAATCATCACTGAGGTAGACCGAACTAGGGCAATCATTCCAGAATGCATACTCAGGACCGTCCTTCAATCCATCATCATCAGTGTCCGGGTTGGTCATATCCGTCCCGAGCTCAACCTCCAGACCGTCCGCCAGTCCGTCATCGTCCGAGTCGTTGTCAAGAGCATTGATGAGACCATCGCCATCGCTGTCAATAGCCCAGTTGATCTCAGACGAGTCAAGAACTCCGTCTCCATCGGAGTCGTTGCTCGATAGATTCATTCCATTCGAGTACTCCGCATAGTCAAGAATGCCGTCGGAATCAGTGTCGTTGGAGAGCGGATTCGAGTGCAAGAAGAGTACTTCCGGTCCATCGTTGATGCCATCTGAGTCGCTATCCATACTATTGGTGTCGGTGCCATAACGGGCCTCAAGATAGTCAGCGAGCATATCCCCGTCAGTGTCGCCGCCCATGTCTGAGGCATTCAATGGATCGGCCCCATGGTCGATCTCCCAGCCGTCCAGCAGACCATCGCCATCAGTGTCATTCAGGGTGGCATTGGTCATCCAAACAGCATTCTCAGCATAGTCCGATAGACCGTCACCATCAGAGTCCTGAGCTGATTCCGCAACATACACCTTCTGCTTGTCAAATATGCAGTTGACCAGCCGCGGAAACGATCCAGTCCCGAGGTACAGGTCGTACAAGTCGTTGCCGTAGGTAGTAACGTTCGAGATGACTGGTGAGGAGTTGTAGAAGTGGATTCCCTGTTTGTTCGATACCGAATAGATCTCAAGTGTGTATCCAATAGACGAATTGCTGTAGAATACTCCGTATGTGCAGTTGCTGACCATGTTTCCAGCAAAAATCGTCTGAATCACATACTCTATAGTAACCTGGGAAACAGTTACTATTCCAACTGAAGATGAGGTGATTCGCATTGGCACGGTTAGGTTACCCTCTCCCTTCACTGGAAGCTCGGACTGTAATCCCGAAAGGAAGCTGGAGTTTGTCAGACTGACTCTTGCGCTGCCGATGAGCCTTCCCGTCTTGACCCACTCGGCGTCACCATCTTTTGCCACGTCAACCGTCACGGCGAGAGGATAGGACGCATCGAGCACGTCGAGGTGCTTGTTGCGCGAGTCCACCACAAAGGTCTTCGAGGGACTAACCGAGACACCCTTTGCCGTTCCGAGTCCCAGCGTTGTCGTCTGATAGTAGCTGTAGTCGGGTCTGAAAATGACAATTCCGTTGCTCGTATCAGTAACCCACATCATGTCATTGACCGCGACACCGTTCGCGAAACTCAGGTACCCAGTCCCAAAAGAGCCAATTGCCCTTGGCGCAGTGCTGAAGACATCTACATGCTTGCTATTATCGACAACATACACCTTGTTGTTCGCGGCACAAACCTCGCCAGGACTTGACAGGTTCGTGCTGATGCTCCAATATGGATATGAAGAACTGTATATGCAATGAAGATGAACAGAGTCCGTCACATACAGGGAGCAATTGTCATAATCGATTGCCTTTGGACTTGAGATATCATAGATGGGGTCCGTCATGGGATAATAGTATTCCAAGGTTGTCAGGCTTGATTCCCTAAAAGTGTAGACTTGGATATCTCTGCCTGAATTGAGCACATAAAGTAGGGTGGATTCACCGTATGCCGGGTCGTATCCGACCGCAATATCGTCAGCAGATGATACATACCCCCCCAAATCAGACGGTGACCATCTCTTTATCAGCGTCCCATTCATGTCCAGGCATGAGATGCCGCTCCTGCCCTCGGCAACATAGATCCTCCCAGCATACACATCTATTCGAGACGGGGCGGCCCAACCTGTCTGCCAAGGGGACGTCGAGGCCAATGCCGGTCCATATAACGATCCTGTGACCGTCATCTCCGCTTTGGTAATATGCGCCTTCCTCGGCAGGTTAATCGAGACATTGTCCATGTTGCCTGGAGCAGCGTAGGTCAGAGTCTCCAGACTGTGGCTGTTTGAGAAATTCGCGAGGTTTTTCTGCGAGCCAACTCCCTCGAATCGATAACCCGCTATAGCATTTGTCACTCTGTTCCCCGCGAGAACCGGAGAGCAGCCAATTACGTTGAACCCGACATTGTGAGAATTTACGACATCGCAACCCCTAATGTCCACATCATCCGAACAAATCCTGATCCCGCCTTCAGAACACGACCCATGCTCAAGGTATACGGCCGAGACGTCAAAGAATTTGCAGTATCTTGCCGTGAATGCTCCGTATACTTCGAACCGGTACCCAACCACATCATATGACTGGAATGTGGAATTGGTGGCTATCAGGGTTCCTCCGAGACTCACGTTGATCGCATAGTATCCGTCCCTTGGGCAATTCATCGTGATTGTGCAATTGTCGAGGACAAGGGTTCCACCGCTTGCCACGATCAGATAGCCGGTCATTAGAAACGTGCTGTTGTCATATTCTTCGTAAGAGCTGACGACCCAGTCTGGACCTCCTCCCCCTTTTCCTGAGACGACATCAGTTCCCTGAACAACCACGGACACCATGACAAACACCGTGACTAAGGCGAGTAGCTTCTTGGCAATCACACTAAGACCCCCCGACCGTGTCAGCGCACTCGTGTCTGAGAGCTGACACATGCCCCCCAACTACCGTCCGGAAGGCCATTCAGGTTATTTATGCCTTGGTGAACAGAAACTGGCATAGAACAGGTGGGAGGATGATTGACGAGGTACTAACCTAGATACTCAATTGGCCGGATTCCAGCGTGGGAGACAAAACAACTCACGGGGAAAAGGCTGCCCTACTGTTTCGAGCGAGTTGTTCACCCGCATTCGCGAGGGTGAAAGAGTCCAGAAGAAATATCTACGAACCTATGGGCATGATCAGCGAGGACGAGGACTGGAGCTGATACGCCACCGCGATAGGCATTCAAATACGAACGACACTCCATCCAGAACGGAGAGCCGCATTGTTGACCTTGTCGAGACTTTTCGGGTAGTTCACGCCGATGGCTACCTGCCGATCCCGCTGCAATGGAGCACGAGGTTCTCGGTGTCTTTTGCGTTAAGGAGACTTCTCGGGTTGATGATGTCCTCGACGCGCTTCCCGAGAAGACCACTAGGCATCAACTTCTCACGTTGGCTGTGGTTCGTCACAGACACAAGACAATCGACTTAGATGCGCGGAATCGAGCTCTCCAAGTCCTATGTCATTGGGGACCGGATGATGGACACAGAGCTAGCCCACAGGGTGAGCGCGAAAGGTATACTTGTCCCGGAACCAGGAGACCAATACGGGGTGGACAACGAGGTCAAAGCCTCCAAGGAGAAGCCCGATTTCAGGGCGAACACTTTCTCTGGGGCTGCGGATTGGGTGGTGTCTAGAATCAAGCAGAAGGCATGACTAAGTCATGGACCCCGCACACCCGATTCCGGGATTCGAGATGGAAGATTCAGGAAGGCCTCAGACCAGGACAGAGCATTGGAGCATGCCTAGCTGTAAAAGGAATCACGACTTACGATAGGGCCTCATCTCAAACCGCTTCTCGGCCTCTACGAAAGTCACAATGAACAACTCGAAGACTGGTGCTCGGCCAATCAGGATGGGCGGGTTCCCCTCAGCTGGCACGCTCACCTCGACTTCTATCGGGTCACAGTATCTTCCTGCTCTCCCTATTTCGAGTGTGGCTCGCGAGACAAATCGCTTCACGTTCCTGCCGTCAGCAATACGC